>ERZ870047.46-NODE-46-length-18929-cov-5.290685_pt1 | contig 18929 bp, 16 predicted proteins | sample MGYA00521268_ERZ870047 | MGnify/ENA primary metagenome ERZ870047 (study PRJEB32232, sample SAMN07284960) | human gut metagenome | biome: human-associated habitat; material: feces | host: Homo sapiens | place: Tanzania | collected 2014-01-26 ... | reverse complement strand
ACTTCCTCTGCCTGTGCCTTGCAAGCGTTCATCTGCCGCACCCATTCCATTTGGTTTTCGGCTTTCAGTTGCTCGGTCACGCCGTTTTGCTCTGCCAGTGACCGCACGATCAGCTCCATGCGGTTTCGTGCCGCTTCGTCAATCTTAGCGCAATACTGTCTTACGTACACCCAGCAATAACGCTGTGTTCTTTTTACATTTAATGGTTCCATGCAGCCTGCATCAAAAGGATGGCGATGGCTCCTGCGACGAGGAACGCGCCTGCGATGAGCAATGCCGCTTTCAGGGCGCCGCCCACGGCAGCCCGGCGCTGGTCATCGGTGAACGCCTCTCCGTTTTCCCACGGGCGGTCATCGCTGCCCTCCGGCTCCTCGGACTCCTTCTTTGCCTTAGGGATGCGGGGAAACAGCATGGGCATCGGCTCAAGGCCGCTCATATCCGCGATGGTACGACCGTCGTCGTCCTCGTATGTCCGCTTTTTGGCCATCACTTATCGTACAGATGGCACGCCACGAAGTGGCCCGGCTCCAGCTCGCGCTGGACGGGAACCTCCTCCTTGCAGCACTCCATGCAGTTGGCGCAGCGGGTGTGGAACTTGCAGCCCTTGGGCGGGTTAGCGGGGGACGGGATGCTGCCCTCCAGCACGATACGGTTCATCTTCACCGTGGGGTCGGGAATGGGGATGGCGGAGAACAGCGCCTTGGTGTAGGGATGCAGCGGGTTGCGGAAGATATCCTCCGTTGCGCCGTATTCCACCAGATTGCCCAGATACATGACGCCCACCGTGTCGGAGATGTGCTCCACCACGGACAGGTCGTGGCTGATGAACAGATACGTCAGGTTGTACTTCTGCTGAATGTCCTTCAGCAGGTTGATGATCTGCGCCTGAATGGACACGTCCAGCGCGGACACCGGCTCATCGCAGACGATGAACTCGGGGTTCAGCGCCAGCGCACGGGCAATGCAGATACGCTGCCGCTGGCCGCCGGAGAACTCGTGGGGATAGCGGTCCTTGTGGAAGGGCTGCAATCCGCAGTTGTCCATGACCTTGTCGATATAATCGTCGAACTCCGCCTTCGGCACCAGATTGTGCTCACGCACCGCCTCACCGATGATCTCGCCCACCGGCATACGGGGGGACAGAGAGGAGAACGGGTCCTGGAAGATGATCTGCATCTTGGTGCGCAGGGCGCGCATCTCCTTGGGAGACAGATCGTAGACCTCCTGCCCGTTGAACAGCACCTGCCCGGCGGTCTTATCATCGTACAGCCGGAGGATGGTGCGGCCGGTGGTGGTCTTGCCGCAGCCGGACTCACCCACGAGGCCCATGGTGGTGCCGCGCTTGAGGTTGAACGTTACGCCGTCCACCGCCTTGACGTGGCCGACGGTGTGGGAGATCATGCCGCTCTTGATGGGGAAATACTTCTTCAGGTGGTTGACCTGCAGGATGTACTGGGGATCATACTCCACGGGGGTGAAATTGGGATCCTGAAACGGATTGTCCTTATGCGCAGCCATCTTATTCACCCTCCTTTTCATTGTCGGTGCCGTTCAGCACTTTCTCTACCTGATCCTCCAGATCGGGGCGCTTGCCGTCATAGTAGCGGTAGCAGGACACCCGGTGGGTGGGAGAGATGCTGATCTCGCAGGGATACTCGCCGTTGCAGCGCTCCAGGCACATCTCGCAGCGATCCTTGAAGTAGCAGTAATTCGGCATATTGATGGGGTTGGGAACCTTGCCGGGGATGGAATAGAGCTTGTCGACCTGCTTGCCGACCACCGGCTTGGAAGCCATCAGTCCGACGGTGTAGGGGTGGGCGGGATGCGCGAAGATCTCCTCCACCGTACCCTGCTCCACGATGCGTCCCGCATACATGACCACCACATAGTCCGCCATCTCGGCGATGACGCCCAGATCGTGGGTGATGAACATGATGGAGGAATTGATCTTATCCTTCAGGTTGCGCAGCAGATCGAGGATCTGCGCCTGAATGGTCACGTCCAGCGCCGTGGTGGGCTCGTCGGCAATGATCAGGCGGGGATTGCACGCCAGTGCCATGGCGATCATGACACGCTGGCGCATACCGCCGGACAGCTCGTGGGGGAAGTTTTTATACACACCCTCGCTGTTGGCGATGCCCACCATCTCCAGCAGCTGGATGGTGCGCTCCTTGATCTGCTCCTTGTTGAGCCCCTCCTCGTTGTGGAGGGTCAGCACCTCATTGAGCTGATCGCCGATGCGGAACACCGGGTTCAGCGCCGTCATAGGCTCCTGGAAGATCATGGAAACGAAGTTGCCGCGCAGATGCTGCATCACACTGTCCGGCGCCTTCGTGACGTCGTAGGCCTTGTCGCCCAGATTCAGGCGGATCTCACCCTCCACGACCTGACCCTGCGGACGCTGCAGAAGCTGCATGATGGACAGGCTGGTCACAGACTTGCCGCAGCCGGACTCGCCCACGACGCCCACCGTCTTACCTACGGGGATGTTGAAGGAAATGCCGTCCACAGAGTGCACTGCGCCCACGTCGGTGAAGAAGTAGGTGTGCAGGTTATCAATCTCCAGAACGTTGGCCGCGTCCTTCATCCGGGTCAGATACTCGCTCTCGGGCACGTTTTTACGCTTGTGCTGCTTTTCCAGCTGATTGGTGATCTTACGATTTTCTTTGGAGATGCGGCGGGATTCCTTTGCGGAAAGATAGCCGTCATTCTGCTTTTTAGCCATTTCTGATGCCCTCCTTCCTTAGCGCTTCATCTTCGGGTCGAACGCGTCGCGCAGACCGTCGCCGACCAGGTTGAAGGCGAGGACGGTGAGCAGCAGCAGCATACCCGCGGGGATCCAGATGAACCAGTAGGTCGTCAGCGTATGGGTATTATTTACGTCGTTGATGATGTTGCCCCAAGACGCAAAGGGGAACTTGACGCCCAGACCCAGGAAGCTCAGGGTAGCCTCCGTGATGATGACGGAGCCCAGACCCATGGTGCAGTTCACGATCAGCTGGGGGATGACGTTGGGGATCAGGTGCTTGAAGATACGGCTCTTGACGCTGATGCCGCAGGCCTCGGTGGCGGTCATGAACTCCTGCTCACGCAGGGACAGGATCTGGCCGCGGACGAGACGGGCGATACCCGCCCAGCCAAGGATACCGAGGATGAGCATCAGGTAGATCAGTCGTCTGCCGGGCTCCACGCGCATATTGTCCATGGCGGCGCCGAGGATCAGGATGATGGGCATGGAGGGGATGCAGTAGAAGATATCCACCAGACGCATGATGAGGTTATCCACCCAGCCGCCGAAGTAACCGGCGACACCGCCGAGGATAACGCCCAGAACGGTCTCAATGATGATGACGATGAAGCCGATCATCAGGGATACGCGGCCACCGTACATCAGACGGGTCAGCATATCCATGCCGTAGCGGTCCGTACCCAGCCAATGCGTGGAGCTGGGGAACTGATAGGAGTCGTACTGACGGGATGCCTGCTGCTGGCGGATGACCCAGTTGGCGTGGTTCTGGCTGCGCTCGATGGTGTACTCCATCGTAGCGGAGGACTCCACGGCCGTGCCGTCATCGGGCAGCACATCGTCCGTTGTGCCGATGCCGCCATCTTCCCCGTCGACCACAGGCTCAACAGCGGCGTCCACCACCAGAGACTCGTCGGTGTAGACGAACTTCGTCTCGCCGGCTGCGATGGTGTCGATGAGCTTTTCCTTAAAGTCGCGGGACAGGAACACGTCCGGCAGGATGGCCTGCACGATATAGCGGCTGACATATGCCACCTCGGTGTCGCCCTGCAGCACGCTGCCGTCCTCGTCGATGACGTAGTCCACGCCGTCCACGGTGAAGGTCTTGACGGCGGACTCTGCAGGCGCAGCAGGCTCGGTGGGCTCCACAGGCGCAGCGGGTGCGTCCGGGGTCTCGCCATCGACCTCCTGCTCAAGAGCGGCGTAGGACTTCAGCGCGGCATAGACGAACTCGAAGCTCAGCGCATCGCCCTCGTTGGAGGGGCTGACCACGTCCTTGTAGGCGATACCGATCATCGCGCCGCCGGTGGCGATGGAATAGAAATCCTTGCCCTCCGGGGTCAGGGTATAGTCCGTGCCGCTGTAGGAGAAGGTCTCGCTGCTCTTCTGAATGGCCAGCATGGCCTGCGCCTGCACAGGGCCGGTAAACTTATCGGCATCCTTTGCCTTGTAACGGAAATCCGTATTCTCCGTCACCACGGCAAATTCCTTATTGATCTGATCATCGCGGTAGAAGAACTCATCCTCGCCGTAGGGGGAGATGAGGCCGCCGATGAAGGAGAAGACGAACATGAAGATGAGGATGCTCATGCCCACCACCGCCAGGCGGTTGCGGAAGAAGCGCTTGGCGACCAGCGCGCCGGGGGACAGTACCTTCACGCGGCGATCGTCGTTGAGGGAATAGTGTTCCTCATTGCCGCCGGAAGGGGTGTTGTCCTGCTTGGCGTACTTGTCCTGATTGTCTTCTGTCGCGCGCTTGGCGGCGTTCTCCGCCATACCGGAAGCGTGGAACGGCTTCTGGTTATTCTGGTTTTTATCGTAATCAAAAACGCTCATGATCTTCCCCCCTTCTTAAGCGATGCGCACGCGCGGGTCAACCACGGCGTACAGGACGTCGGCGATCAGGTTGCCCAGCAGGGTCAGCACCGACAGGAACACGAGGTAGAACATGGAGAACGGGATGTCGCCGTTCACCATGGCCTGATAAGAGATGTAGCCGATGCCGGGGATGGCAAACAGCGTCTCCGTGATCAGCGCGCCGGAGAACAGACCGGGCAGGCTGCCGCCGATGATGGTGACCAGCGGGATCAGGGTGTTGCGGAAGGCATGGTGATAGACGACCTTCTTCTCAGGAAGGCCCTTGGCACGCGCGGTACGGATGTAATCCGCGTTCAGCACCTCCAGCATATTGGTACGGGTATAACGCATCAGGGAGCCGACGCTGATGACCACCAGCGTGACGATGGGCAGCACCAGATGGTGCGCCTTATCCATAAACTGTCCCCACGCGCTGAGCTGGTTGTAGTTACGGCTCACCAATCCGAACAGGTCGAACCAGCCGAGCTTGACGGAGAAGAGCAGCTTCAGCAGCGAGGCGAAGAAGAACGTAGGCAGTGAGATACCTGCCAACGCAATGATTGAAATGGTATAGTCGGTGCGGCTGTACTGCTTCGTTGCGGCGATGACGCCCAGAGGCACCGCAATGATGATCTCAAAGAAGAACGCAATGGCGCCCATCACGAAGGACAGCCAAATGCAGTCGTTGAACTTCTCAAGCACGGGAACGGTGTAGAACCAGCTTTCGCCGAACTCACCGCGGATGGCGGTACCCAGCCAGGAGAAATAGCCGGGAATGATGTGCTTATCCATGTTGTACATGGCTTCGAGCTGGGCCATCCAGTCCTCAAAGCTCTGAGAACCGGGATTCTGAGACTTCTGACGTGCCATATTCTCGATGTAAGAAGTAGGCAGGCAACGCATCAGTGCGTAGATAATGAATCCCACAAAGAATAGGATCACAATGGAAATCAAAATTCGTTTTACTATGTACTTTCGCAAGCAAATTACCTCCGTTCTGATGTGCGCTCTCAGTTGCTGTCTCTCTCAAATCCCGCTGCACACCAAGCAGCGCTCCTCACAGGAGAAGCGCTCCTTGCCGCGCAGTTGGGGCAGCCCGACGGCCGGTAAAGACCGCCGGGCTGCTCGCTTGGTTCAGATCAAATTGTCGGAATTTCCAACGGTTCGATCGTTAGTTGAGCTCGATCTTCTCGATCTCGCTGTACCACTTGTAGAAGGTGGTGATGTCGGGGGTAACAGTGCTCATGTTCACGCGCTCGGTGGAGAAGATGATCGCGTTCTGGCGCTGATACACGGGAACCTCAACGGCCCAGTCGACAACGATGTCAAGGCAAGCCTTGTACATGGTCTTACGATAGTTCTGGTCCAGAGACTCGCGAGCGGTCATGATCAGGTTATCCAGCTCGGGGTCCGCGATGCAGTACATCTTGTTGGAGCCGCCCTGCGCAGCACCACCAAAGGGGTTCTTGCCCGTGCTCAGGTCGCCCTTGCAGTTAGCGACGTCGGAGTAGTAGATCTGATACATATCCGGGTCAACGGTAGCACCCCAAGCGGCGCACCACATATCGACCTGGTGGGCATCGATGCCGGTCCACAGACCGGAGGAGTCGCTCAGGTCGGTGATGATCAGGTTCATGCCGATGGTCTCCAGAGCCTTCTTGGCCTCAGACACCATCATGAAGGAGGGGTGATCGCCGGAACCGTCAGCGGGGATCTGCAGCTCGTACTCCAGCTTAGCGCCGGCGGGAGCAGCAGTCAGCTTGCCATCGGTCACGGTGTAGCCGGCAGCCTCGAAGTAGCCCAGAGCAGCCTGCAGAGCAGCGGCGTAGCGCTCGTCGGCGGACATACCGGAGGTGTAGATGTCGTTGCCGTTCACGTCAACGGAGAAGGCGACCTTGTAGCCGTCGTCCGTGGGCTGAGGAGCGGCCCAGGAGGTGTTGGAGATGGGGTAGTTGATGACGCTGGCGCGCTCGCCGTAGTAGGACTCGATAGCCACGTCACGATAGACGGAGAAGACGGTGGCGAAAGCCTTACGCAGGTTCTTGGAGGCATCGCTGCCGGGCTCACCGCCGACGTTGACGCAGGCGGCGCTCATGCCCAGATAGCCGTAACCCAGGTTATCCACGGTGTCGGTGGTGACCTTGTCGCCATCCACGCCGGAACCGTTGTTGGCCTTGGTGATGGCATCAACAGTGTCGTTGGAGAAGGTGGGATCGGTGATGTCGATGGTGCCGGTGATGACGCCGTTCAGCTTATCATCATCGCTCATGCACTGCTGGAAGTTCAGGTACTTGGTCTTGGGAGCGCCCAGGAAGTAGTTCTCATTGGCCTCGAAGTAGACAACGCCGTCCTCGTACTTCAGGAACTTGTAGGGGCCAGCGCCCATGGGCTCGGTGGTCTTAGCGCGGACGCTGCTCAGATCGCCCTTGGGGAAGCCGAACTTGTTGTTCTCAGCGTCGAACTGAGCGGGATCGCCGTAGTAGTGCAGAGGAGCGATGGTCACGCCCAGCTGATAGATAGCGGTAGCGTCGACCTTGTCCAGCGTAACGGTCATGCTGTAATCGCCGGTCTTCTTGATACCGGTGATGCTGTCAGCGGACTCGCCGGTCTTGACACCGGTGGTGGGATAGTCGTTGTAGACGTCAGCGTCCATCATCGTGGACAGAGCGTCGGAGTTGCCGACCTCCTTCTCCATAGCGGAGAAGACCCAGCCGTACTGGTTGCCGATCGCCATGGCAAAGTCCTGAATGGTGGCGTCCTCAGCCAGACCGTCAAAGCCCCAGTTGGCAGCGGCGCCGGCGATCTCGCCTTCCTTATTCAGACCACCCTCAACGCAGGCGGCCACGATGCCCTCAGCGAAGGGAACCAGACCCTTGTCGAAGTTGTCCCAGAACTTGGTCTGCTGCTCCTCGGTCCAGTAGGTGAAGTCGGCGTTGTCACGACCGGCGGCGGCCAGAGCCTTCGCCAGAGTGGTCATGCCGGCGCGGTAAGCAGCCATACCCTGGATGGGAGCGGCATACAGCGTGGAGTTGCCGTCATAGGTGGGATCGCACAGGACGTACATGGAGAAAATGACGTCGTCGATGGTGACCTTCTCACCGTCGGAGAACACCAGATCCTCGCGCATCTTGAAGTTGTAGTCGACAGTGCCGTCGTCCTTCTGGACGATCTCGCAGTCGGCGGGACCATAGTAAGTATAGTCGGTGCCGTTGTAGTTGTGGGTCTCGCCCTCGATGCCCTTCATGATGATCTGGCCCTGACGGTCGCTGTTCAGCATACCGAGAGAGGTCATGTACCAGACATCCTGGTCATACTCCGTTTCGGAGAAGAAGGGGGAGAACTTCTGGTTGAACGCGGAATAGCCGACAACCAGCGGGGTATCCTTGCTCTCATCGCCGTTGCCATCGGGGTTCTTCTGCTCGCCGCAAGCGGTGAACAGACCCACGCACATGACGAGAGACAGGATCAATGCAAGTGCTCTTTTCATTGGATCTAACTCCTTTTCAATATTTTTGCTTCAACGGGTGTTTACCCATGATGCACAATTTGGGTTCCCGCGCAAACCGTATGCGGGAAAATGGGGAATGCTTCTTGTTCTCTTTGACTGACGCCATCCCAGAGGCGCCAGCTATTTTGTTTATTATACCATAATCCTATGGTGCTTGTACAGTCTTTTTTACGATTCTGTCGTTATTTCGCTATTCCCCTCTGCCGGTTCCCACCGGCTTTGCAGCACCAGACGGCGTGCAAACAGTGCTGCCGCAGCGGATACGGCCTTCAGCAGCAGATACAGCGCCGCCATGAGGCCGTGTCCGCCTGTGCCGGACAGCAGCAGGTATACGACCTCCGCCGCCGCACCCACACCGGCCAGAACAGCCTCCGCCATGCACCGGCCCGGCAGAGCCTTGACCGTGGCCTTGTAGACATACGCCCGCATGGGGTACTCTCTGGCCTGCCACCGTGTCATGGCCCACACGACGCTGCCGGTCAGTCCCACCTCCGCCATGTAGGGCAGCAGCAGGTAGAAGCTCCCGCCCATGCCCGGCGCGGGGATGCATCCGCCGGTCACCACCGATACCGCCATCACCGCCGCCAGCAGCCACAGCCGCCGCAGGAGCGCAGTACGCTCCTGCGGGGAGGCGGTGCAGACATAGCAGGTGCCGGTGTAAATATAGTTGCCGGATACATCGCGGTAGAAGTCATTGAGATGCGCGCGGCGTCCCCGCCGCTTTTTCTCCTCCGCCATTACAGGATGCCGGTCATGTCATAGCTGTCCAGCCACTCCTCGGCGGCGGCACAGACGGTACGCAGGCAGTTCTCCTCGAAGGGGGACTCCAGACCGGCGTTCTTCAGCAGCTCGGTGAAGGTACGGCTGCCGCCCTGCTCGGTGTAGGCCATGTAGTGCTTCCACGCGTTGCCCAGATCCTTCTGGATCATCGCCCAGAACTCCAGAGACACGGTCTGCGCCAGACAGTAGTCGATATAATAGAAGGGGCTGGAGTAGATGTGGTGCTGACGCTGCCAGCGGCGGCCCTCGGTGTAGAAGGGGATCTCGCCGTCCATCTTCACCCAGGGCATATAGATGCCGGTCAGCTCCTTCCACGCGGCGTTGCGCTCCGCCGGGGTCATGTCGGGCTTCTCATACACGATGTGCTGGAAGTGATCCACCATGGTGCCGTAGGGGATGAAGGTCAGTGCGCCTGCCAGATGGCTGTACAGGAACTTGCGGGTGTCGGGGCCGAAGAAGCCCTCCGCCCACGGCCATGCGAAGAACTCCATGCTCATGGAGTGTACCTCGCAGCCCTCCAGCGTCGGCCAGATATAGCTGCTGGGGATGCGCTTGCGGTTGGTCCAGTCGGCAAAGGCGTGGCCGGCCTCGTGGGTCACCACCTCCACGTCGTGCTGGGTGCCGTTGAAGTTGGCGAAGATAAAGGGTACCTCATAGTCGCCCAGGTTGGTGCAGTAGCCGCCGGCCTGCTTGCCCTCGGTGCTCAGCACGTCCAGCAGCTCGTTGTCCAGCATGGTGCGGAAGAACACCTTCGTCTCGGGGGACAGCTCGCCGTAGAACTTCATGCCCTGTGCCAGAATATCGTCGGGCGTACCCATGGGGCAGGGGTTGCCGGAGCGGAACTCCAGCGCCAGATCCGCGAAGCTCAGGGGATAGGTCTTGCCCAGACGCTCCGCCTGCTTGCGGCAGATCTTGTCCGCCACCGGCACCAGATACTTCTGCACGGCGGTGCGGAACTTCTCCACGTCCTCCTTGGTGTAGCAGTTGCGGTTCATGCGGTAGTAGCCCAGCGTGGTATAGCCCTCGTAGCCCATCTTCTTGCCCATGGAATCACGCAGATGCACCAGCTTGTCGTACAGCTCATCCAGCTCCGCCGCGTGCTCCATGGACCACTTGGCGTCGGCCTGCCACGCCGCCAGACGGCGGGCGTCATCGGGGTCGCTCTTGAGGGGCGTCAGCTGGGACAGGGTGTAGGTCTTGCCCTCAAAGGGGATCTGGGCGGAGGCCAGCAGCTTCTCGTACTCCTGGGTCAGGTCGTTCTCCTGCTGCATCTCCGGGATGATCTCCGGCTTAAAGCATTTCCGGGCGATCTCGGCGTTCAGGAACATCAGATCGCCGTACTCTGCGGAAAAGTCCTTGCGGAACGGGGAATCCAGCATGGCAGCCTTCCACGCCTGCTCATACTCCTCCAGCTCCGGGCCGAAGGTGTTCCAGAACTTCTCCTCTCCGTCGTAGAAGGTGTCGCGGGTGTCGATGGAGTGGCGGATGGACGCCAGCGTGGCCTGCGTCTCCGCGGTGCGGGATGCCGCTTCCTTCTCCAGAAAGACCTGCCGCGCCTCCTCGTAGGAAGCCGCGCTCTTCAGCCGTTCCGTCAGCTGGCTCATCTGCTTCTTCAACGCCTCCGCGTCCGGACGGGTATAGGGCATCTCGGAAAACTTCATGTCTTGTTCCTCCTTGTAGAATTATAATAAGTCTATGCACGGCGGCGGCGCTCAGCACCGGGCCGTGGGGCTATACACTATTGCTGGCGGTTGTAGATGGCGCTGACCGCCTGCTTGTTCCCGCCGATAAAGACGACTGCCGTCACCGTTGTCATGGCCATGAAGACCGACAGCACCAGCCGGGCGGGCAGCAGCACCGTCAGGGCGCCCGCCAGCAGCTGACCGGTCAGGCTGCCCACGGTGTTCAGCATATTGAACGCGCCGTTGAACCGCCCCTTCTTCTCATCCGGCACATAGCTCTGGGTGGCGGAGATACGGATGGTGTAGCTGGTGACGCCCAGCAGTCCGTTGCACAGGCACATCAGCATCATCACCGGCACAGGCATAAAGAGGTATGTTCCCTCCAGCAGGGAGATGAGGACATACACCGCCAGGGCGATGGCATACTTCCGGTGGGTGGGGAGCTGCACCTTGTAATGCACCAGACCGCCCACGGTACGGCCCACCACCATCATGCCCCACACCATCATGTAGACGTACTCGCCGTTTTCGAAGGTGCTTTTGAAGTAGGGCAGCGTGATGACCTGCGACGCGCCGGAGGCCAGCGAGCTGAAAGCGAAGTAGCACGCCACCGCCAGCAGGCCCTTCTCGCTCCACAGGAAGCGGAAGCCCTCTCCGATGTCCCGCAGCAGCCGCCGGGCGGAGGACTCCCCTGCCGTCACTGTGGCGCGCTGCATCTCGATGTACCGCTCCTCTGCCCGGATCTGCGTCTCCGCGATGGCGGCGGTGAGGAAGCACACGGCGTTGGCGCCCAGCAGCGGCGCGATGCCTACTTTGTTGTAAACGTAGGTGGAGACGGGGATCATCACCGCCGACAGCGTCTCCAGTACGCTGGCGATGGAGTAGGCCTTGGAGTAGTTGCCCTCCGTGATGAGCATGGGATAAAAGCTCTCGTAGGCCACCATGTAGACGCTGTTGATGGTGCCGATGACGAAGCACCAAACAGCCAGTATCGGAAAGCTGAACCACCCCTGACTCAGGATCAGCGCCGCCGTGGCGTAGATGCCGGCGGAGATAAAGTCCAGCGTGTAGATGGTGCGCTTCCGGGAGAACCGGTCTAATATAGCGCCGGAGAAGATGGGCGCGATGATCTGAGGTGCTGTGAACGCCGCGATGTAAATGGCGTACAGCAGGGACGACTGAGTGTAATCCAGCACCAGCAGGCTCAGCGCAAAGCCGGACATACTGTTGCCCAGCATGGAGACAACGCTGCCCAGTGTGATGATGGTAAAATCCCGGGTCCACAGAGGAGCCGCCGGTTTGTTTGCGTCGTTTTTTGCCATGGATGTGCGTGAGCCGCACCGCCACCCCCCAGTGCGCTCCTCTCCTTTCTTCGGATGAAATATTGTCGTGTGAGTAGACATTATAACGGATTTGTCCTCGAATGGCAAGCATCTTTCGCCGGGTCCGATGGTGCTTGCCACACGGCGCATCCCTGTGATATAATATACGGCAACAAAACTGTCCCTCTTTCGCGGACAAAGGAGGTTTTTCTCTATGATGCAACACTCTGTCCAGCCTATGCTGGATTTCATCGCCGCCAGCCCCAGCTGCTACCACGTGATCGCCAACACCGCCGCCGAGCTGACGGCGGCGGGCTATGCGCCCCTGTCCGAGCGGGAGCGCTGGACGCTGAAGCCCGGCGGGAGGTATTTCGTCACCCGCAACAGCTCCAGCCTCATCGCCTTCCGCGTGCCGGAGACCCTCACCGGCGGCTTCATGATGGCCGCCGCCCACAGTGACTCCCCCGCCTTCAAGCTCAAGGAGCACGCGGAACTGCGGAGCAACGGCTACGTCCGTCTGAACACCGAAAAATACGGCGGGATGCTGATGGCCACATGGTTCGACCGTCCCCTGTCCGTGGCGGGCCGCCTGTTCGTCCGGGAGGGCGACGGCATCGCGGAGAAGCTGGTGGACATCGACCGCGACCTGCTGGTGATCCCCAGCGTGGCCATCCACATGAACCGCAGCGCCAACGACGGCATGAAGTATCAGGCCAACGTGGACACCGTTCCCCTGTTCAGCGCTGAGGATCCCGACGCCGCCATTCTCTCCATGGCGGCTGAGGCCGCCGGCGTCCGGCCGGAGGATGTGCTGGGGCAGGACCTGTTCCTCTACTGCCGCGGCCGCGGCACGGTGCTGGGCGCCCACGGCGAGTACATCCTCTCCCCCAAGCTGGACGATCTGGCCTGCGCCTGGGGCTGCACCCAGGGCTTCCTGGCCTCCGGCGACAGCGGCAGCCTGCCGGTGCTGTGCATCTTCGACAATGAGGAGGTGGGCTCCGCCACCAAGCAGGGCGCGGCCTCCACCTTCCTGCGGGATACCCTGCGCCGCATCAGTCTGGCGCTGGGACAGGACGAAGAAGCGTTCCAGACCACGCTGGCCCGCAGCTTCCTTGTCTCCGCCGACAATGCCCACGCCATCCACCCCGATCACCCGGAGTATGCGGACGCCGACAACTGCCCCCGCATGAACAAGGGCGTGGTCATCAAGTTCAACGCCAACCAGCACTATGCCACGGACGGACGCTCCTGCGCGGTGTTCCGCGCCATCTGTACCGACGCCGGCGTGCCGGTGCAGGTCATGGCAAACCGTTCCGACCTGCCCGGCGGCTCCACACTGGGCTGCATCGCCGGTACGCTGGTGCCGGTGAGCACCGTGGACATCGGTCTTCCCCAGCTGGCCATGCACGCCGCGTGGGAGACTATGGGAATCGCCGACTGCGGCTATCTGACGGATGCCATGGCCCGCTGTTTCGAAACAGAGCTGTAAGCATAAAAAAGATATCCCCCTCCAAGCGGAAGGGGATATCTTTTTTGGTTTAGTTGCCGCTGCCGGGCCAATCGATGGGTACCATCTCACCCATGACCACATAGCGGGCATTGTCAAAGTCGTAGGCGCAGGTGGACAGGGTCAGGATATTCCCGGTAGGTGTGCCGACGCTGGACTTGAACGTGGAGTTGGCGATGCACTCCTTGATGTAGTCCGAGGACAGGCTGTAGCTGTATACCGCAGAGTCGTGGGGCGTCACCATACCGGCGAACAGGTTCACCTTGTACAGCTGGTTGGGGGTATACAGATACATATAGGGATGGGCATCGTAGAAGGACTGATCTCTATACTTGACGATGGGTGCGAACATACGGCCGGTCTTCATGTTGTGGCCGTACACCAGATTGTTCTGGCTGGTAAAATTGGAGCTGCACTGCCAATCCAGAAATACCGTGCCGTTCTTGTTGCTGGAGCCGTCGATGTCGCGGTACAGGTAGTACTCGCCGCCCTCCTCCGCCGTCTGCACAATGGGGTAGTTCAGACCGGTGTTGGCGCAGTACAGCCAGCCCACCACGTCGGGGTACTTGGCCTGCAGGGTCTTGAAATCCACGGAGATATAGTCCGGCTCGCTGCCGGCAGGTGCAGGGGTGTTGTTGTCCGTGCCGGTGGTGGGGTTTTCGGTATCGTTGCTGTCCGAACCCGGCGTCACCACCTGATCGATCAGATCCTGCTGCTTCCGCTCGCTCTGCTTCTTCTCCATCATGTAGCTGATGATCTTCACCGAGGAAAATACCAGCACCGCCAGCAGAAGCACCAGTATACCGTAGTACAGCACCTTGCCGTTTTTGCGCTTGCCGTTCCGTCTGGATCTTTCGCTGCGCTCTGCAGGACGGCTCTGCATACGCTCCTGTCGGGAATGAGCGCCGCGCTCCTCGCGGCGTCTGTTAGGTCTATCATTCATGTAACAAGCCTCCTTGTCTCCGGTCATTGTAGCAGGTTTCACTTTTCAATGCAAGTTGTATTTGCAACGTGTAACCAAATGTAACAGTTTGTCTTTACTTTACGCCGCTTTTGCGGTAAAATGCATCTACACAATATTGGACGGAATGTCGGTGCGATCCGTTCCGCGAAAAGGAGTTTTACTGCGATGATCTATTTCAACAGTGATTATCTGGAGGGCGCCCACCCTGCCCTGATGGCAAAGCTGAACGAGACGAACATGGTCCAGACCGTTGGCTACGGCGAGGACGAGTATTGCGCCGCTGCGCGGGAGAAGATCAAGGCGGTCTGTCAGGCCCCGGAGGCCGACGTCCACTTCCTGGTGGGCGGCACCCAGACCAACACCACCGTGATCGCCTCCATCCTCCGCCCCTGGCAGGGTGTGCTGTCCGCCGACAGCGGTCATATCAACTGCCACGAGGCAGGCGCCATCGAGTCCACCGGTCATAAGGTCATTACCCTGCCCGCCGAGAATGGCAAGATCACCGCCAAGCAGGTGGCGGACTATGTGGATTGGCACAAGAACGACGAGTCCACCGAGCATATCGTCCAGCCTGCCATGGTCTACATCTCCCATCCCACCGAGGGCGGCACCCTGTACACCAAGGCGGAGCTGACGGAGCTGTATAACACCTGCCGCACCTGCGGCCTGCCCCTGTTCATCGACGGCGCCCGTCTGGGCTACGGCCTGATGGCCGACGGCACCGATCTGACCCTGCCGGAGATCGCCCGCCTGTGCGACGTGTTCTACATCGGCGGCACCAAGGTGGGCGCTCTGTTCGGAGAGGCCGTGGTCATCATGAACGAGGCGCTGAAGAAGGACTTCCGCTTTATGATGAAGCAGCGGGGCGGCCGTCTGGCCAAGGGCCGTCTGCTGGGCATCCAGTTCGACGCCCTGTTTACCGACGATCTCTACTTCAAGATCTCCCGCCACGCCATCGAGATGGCCCACCAGATCCGGGATATCTTTGTCTCCGCCGGGTATCCCCTGCTGTTTGACTCCCCCACCAACCAGCAGTACCCCATCATGCCCGACGACGAGCTGGCCAAGATCGGCAAGAGCTTCGGCTACGAGTATTGGGAGCGTGTGGACGAGACCCACTCCGGTGTGCGGTTCTGCGCCAGCTGGGCCACCACGCAGGAAAACGTGGACGCCCTCCGCGCCGCCGTGCAGGCTCTGAAGAAGTAAGTACACCGCGTAAAAGCGCCTCTGACCGATGGTCAGAGGCGCTTTTTTCATAGCTTTTTCGCCGCGATATCGCACAGCCGGAGCCGGACGCCGTTTTTCGCCGCCAGCTCGCCGCCCTTTTGCAGCAGCTTGTCCCGGTTCTTGGTGACCAGCTGCACCACCAGCTCGTCCTTTTTCTCCTGCGGCATGGTGTTCAGCAGCGTCCGCGCCATGCTCACGGCCATGTTGGTATTTCCCGCCAGCACGTTGCCGAGAATACCGCCCTTGCCGTCCTTCTCCAGCTTTTCCGCCAGAAGCGGCACCAGCATCTCCGTCACGCTGTTGTAGTCGATATCGTCAATGAGGATCTTCAGTTCCAGCATAGGCTCACACCTTGGGGCCTGCCGCCGCCACCTCCGGGCTCATGTGGGTATACTTCTTGAAGTTCTCCGCAAAGCTCTGCGCCAGCTTCTTGCAGCTGGCCTCGTAGGCCGCCTTGTCCTCCCACGTGTTGGCGGGGATCAGCAGTTCGGAGGGCACGCCCTCGATGCTGGTGGGTACCTGCACGCCGAAGGTGGGATCGGTGACAAATTCGCTCTCTTCGATGGCGCCGGTCAGCGCCGCCGTCACCATGGCCCGGGTATAGCCCAGCTTCATGCGCTTGCCGGTACCGTTCCAGCCGGTGTTGACCAGGTAGACCTTGGCGCCGGCCTTCTCCACCTTCTCCGCCAGCATGGCGGCGTAGACGGAGGGGTCCAGCGGCAGGAACGGCTCGCCGAAGCAGGTGGAGAACGTAGGCACCGGCTCGGTGACGCCGATCTCCGTACCGGCCACCTTGGAGGTGAAGCCGGACACAAAGTAGTACATGGCCTGATTCTTATCCAGCTTGCTGATGGGGGGCAGCACGCCGTAGGCGTCCGCCGTCAGGAAGATCACGGTCTTGGGTACGCTGGGGCTCATGCCGGACAACTCCGCGTTGGGGATATACTCCACGGGGTAGCCCACGCGGGAGTTGACGGCCAGCGAGTCGTCGTCGAAATCGAACTCGCGGGTGTCGGGGTCCATGACCACATTCTCCACCAGTGCGCCGAAGCGGATGGCGTTGTAGATCTCCGGCTCCCCCTCCGGGCTGAGGTTGATGCACTTGGCGTAGCAGCCGCCCTCGAAGTTGAACACGGAGTCGTCCGCCCAGCCGTGCTCGTCGTCGCCGATGAGCATCCGCCGCGGGTCGGCGGACAGGGTGGTCTTGCCGGTGCCGCTGAGGCCGAAGAACACGGCGCTGTCGCCGTTTTTGCCGATGTTGGCCGAGCAGTGCATGGGGAATACGCCCTGCTTGGGCAGCACATAGTTCATCACGGAGAACACGGATTTCTTGATCTCACCGGCGTACTGGGTGCCGCAGATCACCACCTCGCGGGCCTCGTAGTCCACCAGAATGGCGGCCTCGCTGCGTGTGCCGTCGATCTCCGGGATGCACTTGAAGTTGGGCGCGGCGATGATGGTGTAGTCCTCATGGAAGTCCTTGAGCTGCTCCGCCGTGGGGCGGCGCAGGAGCTGGTGGATGAACAGGTTCTGGCTGGCCAGCTCGTTGACGATGCGGAACGCCTTGGTGTACTTGGGGTCAGCGCCGGCAAAGCCGTCGAAGATGAATATATCTCTCCCCTGCAAATAGGCCAGCACCTTGGCGCGGATGGCGTCGAACTTCGCCTTCTCAATGGGGCGGTTCACCTTGCCCCATGCAATATCGTCATGGATGGCCGGGGTGTCCACGATGAACTTATCGTTGGCGCTGCGGCCGGTGTACTTACCGGTCTTGACCACCAGCGCGCCGGTGTTGGACAGCGTACCCTCGCCGCGGCGCAGTGCGTGCTCCACCAGCTGCGCCGGCGTCAGGTTGCGGTACACCGCGCCGGCGTTTACCAGTCCCAGCTTTTCCAGTCCGTAGGTTTCCATTGCTCGTTCCTCCTGTATCATATCAGTCATTTTGCTTTGCAGTCACACGCAGATGCAGCAGCGCCTCCAGCACGCCGCCGCCCACCGCCAGCGCCTTGTCCGAGGCGGTGGTACAGTACTCCGGACGGCACCGCGGGTCGACGTCGCCGGATTTCATACCCTTATGCACCGGCGTACCCTCCGGCAAGATACCGCGCACCACACCGTCGATGGTGCAGCGCATGGGAAGGCCGTTCACCTCGCCGGCCACATCGCCGGCCTTTACCGCCGCGCCGATGTCCAGCAGCTGATGGAACACGCCGTCCGCCGGGGCGCGCAGCACCCGTTCTCCGGCGTAGCCGCCGATGAGTCCGGGAATATTGGTGTTGGGCAGGGCGCTGCCTTGATAGATGGCGCGGCCCAGCGTATGGCCGCGCATGGTCTCCACCACCGCGTGGCAGTCCGTCCCGGCGGTGAACCCCGGCCCTACGCCGATGACCACCGGCGCGTCGGTGATGCGCGTACCCAGATTCCGCTTGGCGAGGATGGCGTCCACCACCGCGTCGGGTTGCAGCGCCTCGCGGCACGCGCCCGCCGGGTCTGCCAGCACCGGGATGACCCCCTGCGCCAGCAGCGTCTCCGCCTCCGCCGCGTCCGACGCCCGCACCGCCGTTACGTCCTCCACCACCGTTCTTCCCAGCACGATGGCCTGCGAAAAGCACACCGTCCGCCGGATGGCGGTGGGCGCGGGCAGGTCGGTCATCACGACCTCCATATGGCTGCGGAACAGCCGCAGCGCGATGCCGGTGGCGATATCTCCGGCGCCGCGGATCAACACTCTCATGCGAAAACTTCGCCTCCTACATTCAATGTTAGGATAACACTTCACCGGAAAAAGGTCAATCCCCGTTGACGTTTCCTTGTCCTCCTGATAGAATAGCGGTATGGAAACGAAAATGACGTACAACCTATCCTGCCGCCTGTTCACCGACGCCAAATGCTTCGGCCCGGGCGTGGCACAGCTGCTGCACGCCGTGCAGGAGCTGCGTTCGCTGCGCGCTGCGGCGCTGAGCATGGACATGGCCTACTCCAAGGCGTGGACGATCATCAAGAACTCGGAGAAGGCGCTGGGCTTTTCCCTGCTGGACTCCACCACCGGCGGCAAGGGCGGCGGCGGCGCAGCACTGACGCCGGAGGGAGCGCGGTTCCTCCGCGCCTACGACACGTTCTGTGCCCGGCTGCACGATGCGGCGGACGAGCTGTTTCAGGAGGAGTTTGCCCCCTTCCTCTGATACCATCCAGCTTTGCTATTTGACACAGGCGCTCCGGCCAAGATAGCCGGAGCGCCTGTTTTTTCTGTTTGTCCGCCGTGCTTATGCCGCAACGCGGATGACCGCGTCGCCGCTGGAGATCGGAAGAGCACACGTCTGAACTCCAGTCACTCTC
>ERZ870047.44-NODE-44-length-19441-cov-4.975831_pt1 | contig 19441 bp, 17 predicted proteins | sample MGYA00521268_ERZ870047 | MGnify/ENA primary metagenome ERZ870047 (study PRJEB32232, sample SAMN07284960) | human gut metagenome | biome: human-associated habitat; material: feces | host: Homo sapiens | place: Tanzania | collected 2014-01-26 ... | reverse complement strand
CCGGGGAAGCAGTGTCGCCGGGGAAGCGCCCCCGCCACCCCCTGCGGGGCGCAAAATGCTCTCGGTGGGCGGGCAATTTGTTACAAACTGTCCGCCAAAACGCCTTCGTGGGGGAAAGAATTCGCGGTTTTCCACGAAAAACAGACGAGAAAACGACAATTCAAAGATGAACAAACCTCACAACACGCAAAATGCGGGAGAAACAGGTGGGGGCGTGCGGAATAAAACTGCGCTAAAAGTTCTTAAAAAAGCGCAAAATGGTATGAAATAAGAACAAATCTGAAAATTTAATTCTTTTTTAACATTTATTTATGAGTTTTTTCGCATTTTTCGGGGCGGCAGCCCTTGATTTATTCTGCGGATATGGTATACTGGCAACGTGAACGGGAGACCGGGTATCCGGATCTGCCGATCAACAAAATTTTTATGGAGGAAATCAAACATGAAGAAGATCATCGCAACTGTTCTTGCTATGGTTATGGCTCTGGCTCTGTGCGCTACCGCTTTTGCTGATATCGCTTGGACCGGCTATAACAACAAGGGCAAGGAGCTGGCTAAGGACTACAGCTGCACCGCTGTCAAGGCTACGGCCGAGAAGAAGGGCGACAAGGGCACCATCGCTCACTACTGGGTCAAGAGCGCTACCGATAAGGTTGACGCTTACTATGTTGACGGCGATGTCAACTCCTATGACCTGAAGCTGACTGCTGATGCCAAGGCCCCCATGTATCTGAACGAGATCGATGGTTACAACTATGACTACAAGGCTACCGAGTTCAAGGCCATCGGCGAGAAGTGCGGCCAGCTGGATCTGGCTGACGGCGTGAAGGGCTACGTTGCTACCGACAAGGACGGCAACACCCTGTACTTCCAGGCTGCCAAGAACGGCAATTTCAACCTGCTGGTCGACGGTAAGATCGTTGCTGCTGACAAGGCTGCCCTGAATCCCCACGACTGGAAGGTCAACTCCTATGACAAGGACAACAACGTTGACAGCTACAAGTGCGCGGATTGCGGCACCATCGCCAAGTACTATCCCACCATGGACGCTCTGAAGAAGGCCGGCTGCAACGCCAGCTTCGAGCTCAATGGTCGTCTGTACGGCTACACCGAGGCTAAGGTTGGTGGCGGCACCACCACTGGCAACAAGTCCCCCAAGACCTTCGATGCTGGTATCGCTATGTACGCTGGCATGGCTCTGATGAGCGTTGCTGGTTCCGCTGTTGTGATCGGCAAGAAGAAGGAGTTCTAATTTAGGACTTAGTTCTTAACGAAAAAAGACGAGGCTTCGGCCTCGTCTTTTTTTTGCGTCTGCACCGGCGCGGGCGGCCTCTACCGTGCCGCAGGAAACAAGAGCATTGCAATTTGCATAGCATCTGTTATATAATGTAAAGCAAAAGAGGCAATTGACCGTACCGGCAGCAGCTCGGTGCATGGCGGGCGGGGCCCGCAAGGAGGAGACTATGAAAAAGCTGATGGCGCTGGTGACGGCGCTGCTATTGATCTGTACGCTGGCGGGCTGCGGCGGCGCGCCGCTGAAAAAGCCGTCGGGGCAGGATACGCTGGCGCTGCTGCGGCAGGAGATCGCGGACAGCGGCAGCCAGTGCGGCGTGGCCTATCTGGGCTATATGCCCGACGGCGGCGACGTATCGGCGTGGCTGGCGGACAACGGCTGGACCCAGACGTTTCCGTTCCTGTCCGACCTGACGGCGGCACAGGTGGTGACGCAGGAGGGCGGCGAGGTATACTGCATCGTCCCGGCGGAGAAGAATGCCCATGTGATGGTGGAGGCCTACGATGCGTTCAACGAGGCTGACCCGCTGGGCGACGTGCTGTACGACAGCACCGACGGCGCGCCCATCTGCCTGCGGGGCAACGTCAGCGAGATCATGGGCAACCTGCGTGTGACGGTGGAAACGGCAGAGGGGCAGGCGGTGTATTTCCCGTCTCTGAGCCTGCGGGACGGCTCGGTGAGCACCCTGACGGAGCAGGGCCGCGTGTACAACTTCACGCCGGGGGCGATCCACAGCGCGCCCCAGATCCGGGAACTGTACAGCGAGGATTTCGACTATACGGACAGCGTGGGGAACACGGGACACTACACCTACCGCGTGCCGCAGTTAGAGGCGGACACGGAGGGCGCGGCGTCGATCAACGGTGCCATTGAGCGGGAATATGGCCCCTTCGTGGAGGAGGCGCTGGCGTGTAAGGACGGCGGTTACAGCATAAGCTGCCTATATATTGTGTGGGAGACGTACCAGTACGGCGATATTCTGTCGCTGGTGATGACCTGCGCGTGGGATGGAGACATGAACCAGTACAGCGTGTATCTGTACGATACGGACAGCGGGACGCGGCTGAACACCGCAGAGCTGCTGGCGGAGATGGGCGTGGACGAGACGGCGTTTCTGGATGCGGTGCGTCAGGCGGCGGCGGAACGGTTCGACGGGAATTACGCCGACGTCACCGGCGACTTTGGCGACTTCCTGGCGGAGCGCCGGGCGTGGACGCTGTCCGACGACAATATCAATATGGATGTGATGGTGGCGTACCCGGACGAGGACGGGCAGCTCCATGTGGCGCTGCCCATCGGCTCCATTGCCGGTGCGGACGCCTACGAGGAATGGCTGACGCCGGAGCTGGGCGCAGTCGGATAACGAGAAGCGAAGGAGCCTCTCCCGGAGGGGAGAGGCTCCCGCGTGTTTTTGGGGGGGACGGACATGAGAAAATGGCTGCGATATACGGCGCTGGCGCTGGCCGCGGCGGTGCTGGTGACGGTGGCGGCGGGGTGTGAGGTATACCTTGAGCGGCGGGGCGCGGTGACGACGCCGGCGTGTGAGCTGCGCAACGGGTATCCGTCGGTGGCTGCCGTCGACGGCGGCGCGCTGCTGTGCGAGTGGGATTACAGAACGGGGGAGTCGTACCTGAGCCGATTGGATGTGCGGCGGGATCAGGTGACGTTGGCGCGGACGCTTTCGGGCGAGTGGTCGCTGGTGGAGCAGATGTTTGCGGACGGACAGGTGGTTTTGCAGCGCTGGGACGAGGCGGGCTCCGTCTTCCGGTTCCTCAATGCGAAGCTGGAGGATGTGCGGGACTTTGTGCCGGAGACGGACGGCGGCAGGTTGTCCCACGACGGTGCGGGCTACTACTATCTGAAGGACGCGGCGCTGTACCGGCAGGACACGGTCACCGGCGACGTGCAGCGCGTGGCGCTGGATCAGGAGCTGCGGTTCGTCTCGCTGGAGGGCATCCATCCGGCGGCGGATCTGCTGCTGCTGTGGTGCCGGATGTCGCCGTTCAGCGAGAAGCAGGGCATGGTGCTGGTGGAGCTGCACAGCGGTACTTGCCTGATGGTGCAGGAGAGGTCGGATATGCTGTGGTTCATGGAGCGGGGGCTGTGCGAGATGTCCTATGACGAGGACGGCGGGCGCGACACCATCCGCTACGACACGGCGGACGGCGGCTGCCGGCAGGCATCGGCGGCGGTGTTCGGCAGCGAGACAGACAGTGTCTGGTTGGTGAGCGGGTCGCGGTATGCCCTGGCCTCCGACAGGCAGGGCGAGACGCTGTTCCGGCTGGGTCAGACGCTGGAGCGGTGCGAGGTGACCTCGATACTGGCGGAGGCGGGCGTGACAGGGCATCTGTCCACTGTCTGCTGGCTGCCGACGGTGCAGATGCTGCTGGGCGTGCTGTACGATACGGCGCAGGATGCGCTGCGGCTGGTGGTGCTGGACCCGGCGCGGATGACCTTCGCCCCGTGCGGCGAGACCACGGAGGCGCCGTCGTTCCTGATGGTGGACGAGGGCATCACCGGGGTGTACTGGGGTGAGCTGGCCGGGCAGCCGCAGCCGGAGGATATGGGGGCGCTGCGCGCCTACGCCGACCGGCTGGAGGAGAAGTACGACGTGGACATCCTGCTGTCCGACCAGTGCGCCGGGCCCTGCGCGGCGTCGTGGGAGGACATCACCACCACCGATCAGGCGGGGGTGGAGGACGAGGTGGCGGCCATCTATCCGGCGCTGGAGGCGCTGGATCGGACGCTGGCGCTGTACCCGGAGGGGTTTTTCGCACAGTTCCGCAATGCGTGGGGCGAGGGCGGCGTGCAGTTTCTGCCGGTATCCGAGTTCCATATGTCCTTCGAGGTGATCGGCATGAGCTTCGAGAACGGCGACTGGCACTGTATCGCCTATCAGGTGAGCAACGAGCGGCTGGAGACGCTGCTGTGCCACGAGATCTGGCACGCCATGGAGGATAAGCTGATTTCCGAGAATTGGAACGCCATCGACAGTTGGACGTGGAGCGCCTGCAACCCGCGGGGGTTCGACTATTACTACGACTATGACGACGCCATGAACGAGGCGGACAGCAGCTGGCTCTATTTCGGCACGGCGGAGGATGTGTATTTTGTGGACGCCTACTCCACCATGAACCCCCGGGAGGATCGGGCGCGGATCATGGAGTACATCATGGGCGCGGAGGACGAGGCCGACGCGCTGGCGCAGCACCCGGTCATCCGGCGGAAGCTGGAGATCATGGCGGCGGCGGTGCGCGCCGGATTCGATACCGCCGGCTGGGGCGTTACCCGGTGGGAGCAGCCCCTGACGGTGCGGGATAGAGCGGCGTGAGCCGGGACTGCCTGCATACGAGAAAACCGCAGACCCCTTACGGGGGCTGCGGTTTTTTTGCGCGTTGCCCCCTTGACAGGTAATACGGCAAATGGTAGTATTAAAGAAACTAAAGTTTCAATAAGACGAAGATACCACGAGCGGGGCGCAGACAGTCAAAACCGGCGTATACCGTGCGTCCGCTTGGCAGGAGGATAAGGAGGCGTTTGTATGCGCAGAACAACGGCGACCACGGACTATTTGAAGGAGTGCATGGGCACGGCGCTGCTGGAGCTGATGGGGGAGAAGCCCCTTGAAAAGATCAGCATCGAGGAGATGACGGCCAAGGCGGATGTGGGGCGCTCCACCTATTTTCGCTATTTCAAGAACAAGGAGGAGGTGCTGTCCTTCAAGCTGCTGTGCCTATGGCGGCGGTTTTCCGCAGAGCGGGGCGGAGACGGCATCGCCCGCGTTGATCCGCAGGGTATCCGGACGCTTTTCGAGTTCTGCCTGTCCATCCGCCCCATATGCGAGCTGCTCTATGATACCGGCCATCAGGAGGTGATCCTGCGGTTCTACTTGCAGGGCGCTGCGCCCGTTATCGCCCAGGCCGACGCCGAGACCTACTATTTCATCCAGTTTATCACCTTCGGGCTGTTCGGGCTGATGAACGCGTGGGTGCTGGGCGGCTACAAGGAGACGCCGGAGGAGATGGCGCAGATCGTCTGCGCGTGGAAGGACGCCTCACAGGAGGCGTAAGAGGAAAGGAGTGTTCACATGGGAAAGATCATGCGCCGTGTGTTGATCGTCGTCCCCGCCGTGGCCTTGCAGGTGCTGTGGCACGTTCTGCTGGTGAAGTGGCTGGCCCCCTATGCGCCGCTGATCGTGTCGCTGCTGTCGGTGGCGGCGGTCTTTATGGTGCTGTTCATCGTCATCAAGCGGGACGAGAGCACCTACAAGCTGCTGTGGCTGCTCATCATCCTGACGATGCCGCTGGTGGGCGCGCTGCTGTACCTGTTTTTCGGCAATAAGCGGACGGCGAAGCCGCTGAAAAAGCTGCTGCAAAGCGTGGAGAGCAGCGGTGATCCCCATCCGCTCCCTGTGGGCGAGACGCCCTTTGCGGGGGAAAAGCGCATGGAGCAGACCATCCGCTGGCTGGAGAGAAAAACCGGATATCCCCTGTGTAAGGCCCCGCCGGTGCGGTACTATCCGCTGGGAGACGATATGTTCCCGGATATGCTGCGTGATATGAAAAGCGCCAAGCGCTCCATCTACATCGAGTATTTCATCATCGAGCCTGGGCAGATGTGGGACGCCATGATGGAGGTACTGGAGGACAAGCTGCGGCAGGGCGTGGACGTGCGGGTGATGTACGACGACCTGGGCAGCATCTCCTCCTTCAACTTCAGCAACGCCCGGGAGCTGACACAGAAGGGCATTCCCTGCGTGCCGTTCAATCCCCTCCTCGCCTTGAAGGGAACGGCCAACTACCGCGACCACCGCAAGATGCTCATCGTGGACAACGAGATCGCGTACAGCGGCGGCATCAACCTGTCGGATCGGTATATCAATCTGGAGCACCCCTACGGCCACTGGAAGGACACCGGCTTCCGGCTCGCCGGCGAGGGGGTACACAGCTTTACCCATATGTTTTTGACGTTCTGGAATGCCTTCGCCCTGAAGAAGGGGGAGGCGGGTACGCCCATGCCCGCGCTGCAAGACAGCGCCGAAGCGCCGCAGGAGACGGACGGGTATGTGCTCAGCTACTACGACTCGCCGCTGGCGCATGAGGCCACCAGCAACCAGCTTTTCATCGACCTGCTCTCCCAGAGCACGGACTATGCGTGGTTCTTCACGCCCTATCTCATGCTGGGCGACGACCTGATGGCCGCCATGCTCGCAGCGGCACGGCGCGGCGTGGATGTGCGGATCATCATGCCCGGCATCCCCGACAAAAAGCTGATCTTCCGGATGTCCCGCAGCTTCTATCAGGTGCTGCTGAACGGCGGCGTCAAGATCTACGAGTACACCCCCGGCTTCGTACACGCCAAGAGCTTTGTGTCCGACGACAAGGTGGCCACTATCGGGACGGTCAATCTGGATTACCGCAGCCTGTTCCTGCACTTTGAGAACAATTCGCTGTTCTACCGCTCCGGCATCGTGGAGAAGATCAAGGAGGACTTTCTCGCCACGCAGGCGCTGTGCAGCGAGGTGAAGCCCTACGACAAGAAGCGCTACTCCCGACGCTGGGCGGTGGACGGCCTTCTGCGCATCTTTGCGCCGCTGTGCTGAGAGTGCGGGAAACGGAAGTACATATTCACGATGAAAAAACTCTTACCGAAAAAATACCGGCGCTTGCTCTGGGCGGGACTGCTGGCGTGCCTCATTCTGTATGTTCTCGGCAGTCTGCTGGCGCCGCCGCTGGCGGGTACGCAGCGGAAAAGCGACAGGCAGATCAAATTGCCCGCCCCCGTCGCCGAGCGGGTGTGCCTTGTGGACGGCAACGAGGAGGCGCTGCGCTGGCGTCTGCGGCTCATCCGCTCGGCACAGTCGGAGATCGTCCTCTCCACCTTTGATTTCCGCGCCGACGAAAGCGGCTCGGATGTGGTGGCGGCGCTGCTGGACGCGGCGGAGCGGGACGTGCAGGTGCGGCTTCTGGTGGACGGCATGAACGCACAGCTGCATTTGCAGGGCAGCACCGCATTCCAAGCGCTGGCGGCTCACGAAAACGCGGAGGTCAGATTTTACAATCCTCTGCGGCTGACCCGGCTCTGGAGCGCCAACTATCGCTGCCACGACAAGTATCTCATTATCGACCGCAGTGCCTACCTTATGGGCGGACGGAACACCAGCGACCTGTTCCTCGGCAGCGGCGGCATGGCGCGGCAGAACATGGACCGCGATGTGGTGGTGTGCGGCAGCGGCTCCGGGAGGGGGTCTGTCGCCGCGCTGCTGGGTTACTTTGAGGACATCTGGGCGCTGGATACCAACCGGGAGTTCCGGGCAAACGGAGAGAAGGGAACGGTGCAGCGTGCCGCTGCCGCGCTCAGGGAGCGGTGGACGGCTATCACCGGCGCGGGGCTGCTCACGCCCATCGACTGGGATGCGGAGACCATACAGGCTGGCGGCGTGACCGTTCTTCACGGCGACTGCGCGGCGCGGAACAAGGAGCCGGTGCTGCTGAACACCCTGACGGCGCTGATGCAGGGCGGCCGGGAGCGGATCGTGGTGCAGACCCCCTACATCATCTGCAACCGCGCCATGTATGACGCGCTGGAAAAGGCCGCCGGCGGTGCGGCGCAGGTGCAGATCATCACCAACGCACCCCAGAGCGGTGCCAATCCATGGGGCTGCGCCGACTACCTCAACCAGAAAAAGGCTATTTTGTCCACCGGCGCTTCCGTCTGCGAGTGGCATGGGGAGAGATCCATGCACACCAAGACGATCCTGATCGACGACCGATTCAGCATCATCGGCTCCTTCAACTGGGATATGCGCAGCGCCTATCTGGACACGGAGCTGATGCTGCTGGTGGACTGTCCGGAGCTGAACGCCGCCCTGCGGGCGGAGACGGACGAGATGGTGCGTCAGGGCAGGCTGCTCCTGCCGGACGGCGCCGCCGTGGAGGGCGCGGCGTACACAGCGCCCGAGATGCCGCTGTACAAGAAGTTTTTGCAGCCGGTGCTGCGGGTGGTGATCCGCCCGTTCCGCTATGTGCTGTGACCGGCGGCCGCACAAAAATAAGGGGGGGGAGACACGGCGGGACAACGTCCCGCCGTGTCTCCCCCCCCTTATTGTGTCCGCAGAAGCGGCCATCAGCACTCCACCGCTACCTTGATCACGCCGTCCCGCCGGTTCTCGAACAGCGCATAGGCCTCCTCGATGCGGCTAAGGGGGTAGGTGTGGGTGATGAGGGGCAGGGTGTCCAGCTTACCCTCTGCGATGAGGCGCAGGGTCTCGGCACAGTTGCAGCCGTCCACACCACCGGTCTTGAAGGTCAGGTTTTTGCCGTACATATCCGGCAGCGGCAGGGTCTGCGCCCTGTCGTAGAGCGCCACCACCGTTACGATAGCGTTGGGGCGGGCGCACTCCCATGCCAGACGGAAGGTGGCCTCCGCCCCCGCTACCTCCAGCACCACGTCCGCGCCGCCGTGGTCGCTGTGAGCCTGTACAAAGGTCAGACAGTCCTCCGGCGAGACGGTGAGCACCTCTGGATAGTGCCGGTTGAGGAAGCGGACGCGGCTCTCATCCTTTTCGCACACGATGATGCGCTTGGGCTTCTTCAGCATCACGCATAGCAGAGTGCAGATGCCGGTGGGGCCTGCCCCGATGACCAGTACCGTGTCCTCCGGCGTGATCTCGGAGATGCGCGCCGCCCAAAAGCCGGTGGCCAGCACATCGCCCACCAGCAGCGCCTGCCGGTCGGTAACGCCGTCGGGGATCTTATTCAAGCCCTGATCGGCAAAGGGTATCCGTACATACTCCGCCTGTCCGCCGTCGATGCGGCAGCCCAGCGCCCAGCCGCCGTTTTTGTCGGTGCAGTTGTTCACATAGCCCCGCTTGCAGAAAAAGCAATCGCCGCAGAAGGTCTCCACATTCACCGTTACCCGGTCGCCGGGCTGCACATGGGTCACGGCACTGCCCACGGACTCCACCACGCCCACCATCTCGTGGCCCACGGTGATGCCCGGCACGGCCCGGGGAACGCTGCCGTGCTTGATGTGCAGGTCGCTGGAGCAGATGCTGGCCAGCGTCACCTTCACGACGGCGTCCCGCTCGTGGAGCAGCACCGGCTTGGGCTTTTCCGTCAGCGCAAATTTTCCCTCTGCAACATATGTATAAGCCTGCATTGTGTTATCCATCACTTTCTGAAAATTCATTTTGGGGCGGCGCTGCGGCGTGGCAGTCCGTACTGTGTCCTATCCTATCACGGATTCTCGCAAAGCACAAGCACCGCCGGCAGGTGAGCGCTTCGGCGCTTTCGGCTGCGGGGGTGGGAGGTTGACACCGGGTCGGAAAACTGTTACACTGCCTGCATCCCCATCAATTTCGGCGTATGTGACAACTTGGAGGTAGACTATGGACCAGATCCGTATTGTTGCAGATTCCAGCTGTAATATTCTTGCGCTGGACGGCGTAGAGTTCGTCAGCGTTCCCCTTACCATCCGCACCGACACGGAGGAGTTCCGCGACGATGCCGCCCTCGATGTAAATGAGATGGTCACGGTGCTTCGCAATACGAAGGGCCGTTCTTACAGTGCGTGTCCCAATATCACGGATTGGGAGGAGGCCTTCGGCGACAGCGGCGACGTGCTGGCGTTTACCATCACCAGCAGCCTATCCGGCAGCTACAACGCGGCCTGCATCGCACGGGATGCCTGTCAGGAGCGGGATCCCTCCCGCCGTATCTATGTGGTGGATTCGCTGTCCGCCGGACCGGAGATCGGCTTGCTCATCGAAAAGGCGCTGTCTGAGGTGCGCGCCGGTGCGGACTTTGGCGCGGTGTGCCGGGCGGTGAAGGCGTATCATGACCGCACGCATCTGCTTTTCGCGCTGGAATCCATGCACAACCTGGCACAGAACGGCCGCATCAGCAAGCTGGCGGCGACAATGGCCGGTGTCCTCGGCATCCGCGCCGTGGGACAGGCCAGCGCGGAGGGTACCCTTGAGATGCTGGAGAAGTGCAGGGGCCTGCGGAAAACGCGGGAGTTCATGCTGCACGCCATGGAGGAGCTGGGCTACAAGGGCGGCAGTGTCCGGATCGGGCATTGTCAGAATCCGGCGTTGGCGCTGGAGCTTTGCACGGAGATACAGCAGAAGTACCCCGGTGCGGACGTAAAGAGCCACGGGCTGCGCGGCCTGTGCAGCTACTACGCCGAGCGCGGCGGGATCATGCTGGGCTTTGAGACGTAAGGACGACATACGAATAAAAGCGGCGCCGCTGCCCGACAGCGGCGCCGCTTTCTGCTTGCGGCGGATAAAAATGAACAGCGCCGGAAGCCCTTGTCTGAATGGACTTCCGGCACTGCTATGGCACCCCCGGCGAGACTCAACCTCACTACATTCCGCTTGGGAGTCACGATTATAACTTATACGTCGTCAATTGCAGTCCTTCACGACTCTCGTAGTACACCGAATTACACAGTCTTCAGGGGAGCAATTTCTTCATTCAACATTGTTGATACTCCGTTATATCTGCTGGTATTTCGTAGTGCAATTAGCAAAATGTTAGCAGTTTTACAGAGGAGTCAAAATCTAAATCAGTTGGTTCGATTTTGAATTATAGCATAGAACCATCGTGAATGGAAGTATTTTTGGAGGTTTCCATGTCAGAATATACACTTGAGATCAAACAGATCGTAGATTATCCACAATGCCGGATAGAGGTCAAAGCCAAGTCCGTAGTAGAGATAGACGATGGGCTTGCCCCGTGCTTTTTCTTCAAAACGGAAGAAGGCTATACGCGCTGCCAGTGCTTCGATGCTGATCGCGCACGCACCAACTGCATGGAAGGCTGGGAGGAATATAATCAGGAGGACATAAAATGATCATCAACCAAGAGGGTATGCGCTATACATACAACGGCATGACCTACACTGTCGGTGCCGCTGTCATGGCAACAGAGGCAAGTGAATATCGTGGACTTTATGGCACAATCACGGAGATCCGTGACGGAGCTGACCGAGAGACAGAGAATGATACCCCGGACATCTATTGCTGCTTTGAACCGCCTTTGTTTCCGAAGGAGATCCAAGAGCTGGAGCGACGCTTCACAGATCTATATCAATCGCCTAAGAAGCTCGACGAGATCACACTGGATATGGTTATCATGGCACCGGAGATGGTGCGGGTGATCTCGCCCGATCCAAAGGAGTGTAAGGCCTGCGAGCTTCATCTGCTTACCACACACTGCACGACGAATCTGGATTCCAGCAATTTCACTGAGCTATACGCCGACTATGATATGGCGCGTTTTGCTATGCTGAAGGGTATCCGCGAAGAACAGGCAGAAGGCTGCGTAAAGGATTGGGCAGATAGGGATGCTCTGGAGGAGGAATACTGCACAGATTTTTATGAGGCGTGGCATCGAGATGAATACTCTGAGAAACACTTTACCGCATCCATTGAAAAGCTGTCCCTTACATTGCCGCAAAGAATTATAGAAGCGGAATGAAATTATGATTGAAATTATTATAATTTGGAGTATAATAATTGTAAAGGTGGTGATCGCATGCATGTATTTGTTGATCGACAGCAGGAGATGGAGACGCTGCAAAGTGAGTATGCGCGGAATGGCAGCGCACTTGTCGTACTGTATGGACGCCGGCGAGTGGGAAAGACTACGCTGATATCCGAGTTTATTCGGGATAAAAATGCCCTGTTTTTCCTTGCAAGTGAAGAGTCCGAAGCGCAAAACCGAGCGGCATTCAAGGAGAAGGCAGCAGAATTTATTGATAGCGATCTTCTGCGTAATGCGGATGTCAAGAGCTGGGACGTGATATTCAAAGCAATCATGGATGCCAAGCATGACAGCAAGCCCGTTATCGTACTGGATGAATTTCAGTATCTGGGCAAGGCAGAGCCTGCATTTCCTTCCATATTCCAACGGATATGGGAAGAAATACTAAAGAAGCAGTCTGTTATGGTCATTCTTTGCGGCTCCCTGATCTCCATGATGGAGTCCCAGACACTGGCCTACGGCAGCCCTTTGTACGGAAGGCGAACCGCGCAGATCCGGCTCAAGCAGATCCCGTTCGCCTATTACCATGAGTTTTTCCCTGGCAAAACCCGCAGAGAACTCATTGAGCTATACTCTGTTACAGGCGGTGTCCCCAAGTATATCGAGTTATTTTCGGAGAGCAGCGATATCTATCGTGCTATCCAGAAATGCGTACTGAACCGCTCCGGCTATCTCTATGATGAACCGCATTTTCTGCTGCAGCAGGAGGTCAGTGAGGTTGGCAGTTACTTTTCCATTATCAAGGCGATTGCGGCTGGAAACCACAAGCTTTCCGCGATTGCCGCTGTTTTGGAGGTCAAGTCAACGAACCTGACCAAGTACCTGAAGACCTTGATGGATCTGGATATTCTGGAACGAAGGGTGCCTGTCACAGAGGAAAATCCCGAGAAGAGCAAGCGCGGCCTTTACAAGATCAAGGATAACTATCTGCGGTTTTGGTTTGCATTTATCTATCCCAATATGAGCTTTATCGAAAGCGGGCATAGTGGTATCGTGATGGATAAGATCCGCAGAGGACTCACTACCAGCCACATCGGTTTCGTATATGAGGACATCTGCCAGGATCGGATGTGGGAATTGAATGTCAATAACGCATGGCCGTTCCAGTTCTCCAAGCTGGGCGGGTATTGGGATGCCAAGAATGAGATCGACATTGCAGCTCTTGATCCGGAGGGCAAGAACCTGATTCTGGGAGAGTGCAAGTACTGGAAAGAACCCGTTGGTCTTAATGTCCTTCATGCGTTGGAAGCTAAGGCCTGCGATGTCGCATGGGAGCGGGACCGGCGAAAAGTGTGGTACGTCCTGTTCAGCATATCCGGCTTCTCGGATGAGCTACGCAATCATGCCGCAACACGGGACGATCTTCTTTTGATTGACGATGGAGAAAGATAGCTGATCGACCAGCCGGTTCAATATCTTCAATGCGCTCCAAAATTCTTTGAGGGAATTAAAGAAGTTCTGACAAATGTGTATAAAACAGACGTGGAGATTTCCACGTCTGTTTTTCTATTCGGTAATAAGGGAAAACTATGGTAGATACAGGGCGTCCGTTGACAATCCTGTGCGGTTAGGGTATGTCTCTTTCGTGAGCGGCGACCGCGCTCCTTTATCTGGCTCGCTTTTCCTGATAAAATTTAAAATAATTTGAAAAATATGTAATAATGACACCTAAAAAGGTAGTTAATAGATAAGAGGAAAAGGAGGATCGCCGCCATATGGATGACAAACAAATTATACGCCTGTTTTTTGAGCGCTCAGAGCAGGCCATCACCGAACTGTCCCAAAAATACGGCGACCTGTGCATGAAAATCGCCAGAAGCATTCTGAACGATCATCAGGACGCGGAAGAATGTGTGAACGACGCCTATCTTGGCGCATGGAACAGTATTCCTCCTCAATCCCCCGACCCGCTGAGAGTCTATATCTGCCGTATCGTTCGCAACCGCTCTTTGAAGAAGCTTCGCGCAAATACCGCGATAAAGCGGGGCAGCCAATTTGAGGTCTCACTATCCGAACTGGAGGACTGCATTTCGGGCAACTCTCCGGACGAGCAGCTTGCCGTAAATGAGCTGTCCGCGCAGATCAACGCATTTCTCGCTGCCTTGCCCAAAGATGACAGACTCATGTTTGTGAAACGCTACTGGTTCTCAGAATCAATATCCGAGCTGGCAGACGCATTTGGCATCACCGAGAACAACGTGTCTGTCCGGCTCAGCAGAATACGCGGAAAACTACATCAATACCTGAATCGTAAGGAGGCAAACATATAATGGATCGGAAAATCGACAAGCTGGTGTCGGCCATCGGAGATATTGACACCGCATATCTGGAAGAAGCCCTCGACTTTAACCGCACAAATGCAGACCGGAGAAAGCGCACCCGCTTTCCCAAATTATCTGCCGCGTGTGCGGCGGTGCTGATCATACTGGGCGTATCCGTCACCGCCTTCGCTATCAGTCGAATACCGCTGTCGTGGCGCGACATCTTTTCCCCCGGTCAGACCGTCATCGGTGACGCAGACGAGGCACCGGTGATCTCCCAACAGCAACCGCAGGCCGCAGCCACGGAAGAACTGCAGATCAAGGTGGAAAAGGTGATCTCTGATGAACGAGCCCTTTATCTTCTCTATTCCGTAAAGGCAAATGAGGGAGCCGTCCTTGACCAAACAGGGAAATTTGCCGACTTCGAGCTGTATTTTCCCGGTAAGATGATGTCCGGCGCGTATGTGTCTCGCTTTTTGGAGCGGAAGGCGGGCGTACCGGAGAATGAATTGGAGGGCGTCGTATACGCCGACTGGCAGCCGGGCGACAGTGCCAACGGCCTTGTGATAAACCTCTCCAACTGGCAGGAGAAAACGTGGTTTGACGATGTGACGATAGACTTCGATGTAGCGAAAATGGTAGAAAATGCCGGAGAGAACGCCAGGCTGCCCCAGTGCCAGCAGCGTTTCCGCAACGGAACGGTGCGGTATTACTGGCAGCCGGGGGACGCGGACGTGCAACTGCCCTGCGGTGCGTCCATCTGCAACGCCGGGTGGGAGGACGACACTCTTCAGCTGGTGATGAAAGAGCCGCTGGGTTCGGACGAATGGTCCGCGACCTGGGAGAAGAACTGGTATTTCCTGGACACGCGGACAGACACGGTCATCTTCCCAGAGCCCCACTGTCATTTCGGACAGCCCGACGAGTTTGACCCGGATGCCACAGATGCCGACTGGCGATACTTTTGGCGGGACGTGACCGTTGACAGGGAAGTGCTCCCCTATTTGGAGCTGCACTGGGGCGGAAAGGGGATCACCACCACCGTGCTGCCGGGAAACTGGCGGGTCACGCTGGAAGGCACGCCGGTCACCATTGAAAGCGAGGTTCTGGCGGAGAACGTTTCCCTGTCCTACGGCGGCGAGACGCTTACGGCGGAGAGGATCGAATGCTCCAAGCTGTCCATGGCGGTGTATTTTGCCGACTATATAGACTCCACCACCGGCATCCTCAGCGCGTTCAAAGCGTTTGACGAGGGCGGCAAGTCTATCCCCTGCGATTGGAGCTTTATCGCGGATCAGACCGACGACAGCTGCATGATCTGGACACGGTTCAACGAGCCCATCGAGCCTGAATGCATCTGCCGGTTGACATTCAATGGGGAGACCGTGTTTGAAAGATAGGCGTTTCGCATTCGATTGCAGTGATTATTATTCCTTTTTGCCGAGAATTAGAAAAGACAGGTGTGGATTTTTCCGCACCTGTCTTTCTTGTTTGTTGTAACACTGCGTATTAAAGTCGTATAAACACAGTATAAGCACAAAAAGAGAAGGAGCTGATCTTATGTTAGTCTGCGTAGACCACGGAAATAAACAAATTAAAACAGCCAGTAGGGTATTTACATCCGGACTGGTAGAGAGCGATACCCGTCCCCCTTTCGGTGCCAACATCCTATTTTATCGGGGAAAATACTACACGCTCTCCGACCAGCGAATCCCTTATACCCGGGATAAAACAGAGGACGACCGATTTTTTATCCTGACGTTGTTCGCCATCGCTTACGAGATCAACGCGGGCCAGTATGTCCCGGATCGGCTGATGAACATTCAGCTTGCCGTTGGGCTGCCGCCTGCGCATTATGGAACGCAGTATAAACGCTTTGCCCAGTATTTCCTGAACCGCGGTGTGATCGGGTTTGAATTCAATGGGAGGAAATACTCCATCTGCATCACGGAGGCGGTCTGCTTCCCGCAGGCACTGGCAGCCACGGCTCCGGTGTTCAAGCGGCTCCAGCTCGGCACGGTTGCCAAGGCCACTGTGATCGACATAGGCGGTTTTACTGCCGATTACCTCTCCCTGCGCTATGGCGCAGCAGACTGGGCTTCCTGCGATTCGCTGGAAAACGGCGTCATTACGCTCTATAACCGATTGCTGTCCAAGATTCGTGCCGACCATGATCTGCTGCTGGAGGAAACGGACATTGACTCCATTCTCACAGGTTGCAGTACAGAGTACGGCAGTGAGATCCAAACACTGGTAGAGCGCGGCGCGGAGTCCTTCGTGGCGGACCTTTTCCGTACTCTGCGGGAGCGGAAGATCGAGCTGCGTACCGGCAAGGTTATTTTTGTAGGCGGCGGCTCTCTGCTGCTTCGGAAACAGATCGAAAAGTCCGGTAAGGTCGGTACAGCCATCTTTGTGGAGGAGATCGGCGCCAACGCTGCCGGGTACGGTCTCTTGTATGCGGCTACGAAGACGAGTAGGTGATCCATATGGGCGAAAAGAAGGATTCCTTCAGATTTACCGTCCAATTCAATGCCGGTGACCCAAGCCACCAGCAGGTAGCCGCGATCTTGAACGAGCAGGGTCGGCGCAAGGCACAGTTCCTGGTCAACGCCGTGACCCACTATATGAATTGCCCGGAGCCAGACTGCGCGTATTACGCAGCCTGGCTCCTGACCTGTAAGGAGACAATGGTCGAAAGTAAGCCAGCACTTTCAGACCGGTAGAAATCGCCGCTCCCGCATGATATGATAATCTTGAAGAAAAGTTTTCCTGTCCACGCAATGAATGGTTATTTTTGTTGTCTATATAAGTGAAAGGCCTTTACGCAGAAAGAAGGGAGGGCGCAATGAAAGACCATGAGATCATAGAATTGTACTGGGCGCGTAACGAGAGCGCGATTACCGCCACCACAGAAAAGTACGGGAACTACTGCCATACGATTGCATATAACATACTGCGTAACAAAGAGGATGCGGAGGAATGTGCCAACGACACATATCTCGGCGCATGGAATTCGATCCCGCCGCAGCGTCCGAGCCGTTTGTCGATCTACTTAGGGAAAATCACGCGCAACCTCGCTCTGAACCGTTATAAGCGGTATACTGCCGAAAAACGCGGACACGGACAAGTAGTCCTCGCGCTGTCTGAGTTGGAAGCCTGCGTTCCTTCGGAAACGACTGTGGAGCAGACCATCGAAGAAAATGAGTTGGCTGCCGCCATTGACCGCTTCCTGTATGCAAAGCCCAAGCTGAACCGTAACATTTTTGTCCGCAGATACTATCATCTCTATGCAATACGGGATATTGCGGACGCATACGGAATGAGCGAGAGCAAGGTGACGTCTTTGCTTTTCCGTATGAGAAACGAACTAAGACGATTTCTTGAAAAGGAGGGAATTATGCTATGAAAACCGAAGTTCTTCTTCGTTCGATCGGAAAGATCAATGACGAGCTTATCGCTGACGCGGAAAGCGAAGCAAATACCAAAAGAAAGCCCGGTTGGGCCAAGCTTGGAATCATGGCTGCCTGCCTAGCACTGGTTCTCTGCACCGGCATCGCCACACATGCCATCCGAAGCAATGCGACAGCAGGCACCTTCACAATGGATGTCAACCCCAGCGTGGAATATACGATTGCCAAAAGCGGGAGCGTTAAGAATGTCCGCTGCTTGAACAGCGATGCGGAAAATGCGCTCAGCGATGTTGCGCTGGGAAAGCAGAGTGTCGAGACCGCTCTAACGCGCACGGTCGCCGCCTACGAGGCCTGCGGATATATGGAAAACGGCGAAGCGACGGTTCTGATCTCTTTTGATTCCCGTCTTGATGCGGACGCCGAGCTAAAGGCATCGCTCTCCGCGGAGATCCAGCAGGCCCTGGAGCAGACCGATGCCGTCGGCACGCTGGTTTTCCACTCCGAACTGACGGAAAACGCCGAAGCAGCAAAGATCGCCGAGGAATTCCAGGTCTCCCTTGGCCGCGCCGACTGGATCCTTACCGCAGCAAACAAAACCGGGCTGCCCACGGACGAGGTTGCCCGCATGTCGTTGGACGAGCTTCTTAAATTCCAAGAGGTCTCCGGCATTGCTTCTGTCAGTGTATCGAAGTTCATCTCCTTGGAGGAAGCAAAGAAGATTGCACTGAAGGACGCCAAACTGGATGAACTGACGCAGAAGATCGTGTTCACCCGAGAGGAGCTGAGCCGCAATCAGGGCAAGCCCTGCTACCTGCTGGAGTTCTACACCGGGACGAATCAATATTTCTACCAAATCGACGCAAAGAGCGGCAGCATTATTTACGCCGGGAAATTTATCACGCTTTCCGAAGCGAAAAAAATCGCCCTGGATGATGCCGGATGCAAGGATAAAGTCAGCTTTACCGAGGAAACCCTTGTGAGCGGCGGCATCAAAACGCCTTACTACCGGCTCGTCTTTGCCGATGCAAAAACACAGTGGACATACCGCATTGATGCGGTGCTGGGCATCGTTCTGGAGAAAAAGCAGAAAGAGACCGCCACAACGGAAATCGACACTGCAGATTTCATCTCTTTGGAAGAAGCAAAGAAGATCGCCCTGAAGGATGCGGGGCTGGATGAAACAGCACAGAAGATTGTGTTCACCAAGGAGGTGCTCAGCCGCAATTCGGGCAAGCCTTGCTACATTCTGGAGTTCTACACGGACAAGTGTGCGTATTCCTACAAGATCGATGCAGTATCCGGGGAAGTTATCGGGAAGAAAACCGAGTGGTTTTCCCGTCAGGAGTCCGAGACTGTGCCGGACACGTCTCAAAATTCCGATTCCAAGCATCGTTGAACAGATTAAGCTATGACAAAGCAGCAGAAAATGAAACAGCAGAACGTGGGGCAGGATTGTAATACCCTGCTCCACGTTCTTGGCAGCGAAATACAGAAAGCAAAAATCTCGACGTTCAAGGAGTAATGGTGGATTTTCACATGGGAATACTACCCTATAAACAGGAGGTCAATATGAGTTTATTCAGAAAGAAAAAATGGGACATTGAAAGATCGGAGCAAAACAAGGGCTTGATTCGTCAGCTATTTAGCCAAGCGATGCCAGACGGCGATACCTGGAAGATCGTCTACGGCTATGGGCTTAATATAAAAACCAGCGATTATATTATTGCCAGAAAAACCACCTACACATATACAAGCCTGATTATTGGTTACCGTGAGTCGGACATGAGCATTGCTTTGCTGCAAACCACTCCCGAATTGGAAGGGTGCAGCGAAGCGGAAATCTTCACAAGAGACAGCATTAAAAAGGCAAAGATCTCAACGGGCATGTATACGATTTATCATCAGGGTGGTATCATGGCAGGCTAT
>ERZ870047.39-NODE-39-length-20350-cov-5.384995_pt1 | contig 20350 bp, 18 predicted proteins | sample MGYA00521268_ERZ870047 | MGnify/ENA primary metagenome ERZ870047 (study PRJEB32232, sample SAMN07284960) | human gut metagenome | biome: human-associated habitat; material: feces | host: Homo sapiens | place: Tanzania | collected 2014-01-26 ... | reverse complement strand
CCTCAAATGCCATGGATTACTCCTTCAATACGCCGGCTCCGGCGATGATGCTGTCAGCCAGCTCCTCCAGCCGGTGGTTTTCATACTGCCGGTAGTTGATGGTCTTGATCTCGTTGGCGGCAGCTACAATGGTGTCCACGCTGCTCTGCATCCGCATAAAGCGCTTGAGCAGGCCGGTCTTGTCCTCCAGCTCGTTCATGGCGGCCTCGGCGCGGACGATCACGTCCCGCACGCCCTGCCGGGAGATGCCGCAGTTCTCGGCGATCTCCGCCAGTGACAGATCCTCGTTGTAGTAGAGGTCAAACAGCTCGCGCTGCCGGTCGGTGAGGATGTCACCGTAAAAATCGAACAGCATGGTCATGCGGTAGGTCTGGTTTTTCACGGGGATCCCTCCTTCTGTAAAGTTATACGCCTTTACAACAGTGAATATCATACACGATGCCGCCCCAAAAGTCAAGACGAAATGTGGCGGCAGCTGAAAATTTTTCAGAAAAAAGAGACGGCTGCGCCGTCTCTTTTTCGGGTTCGTCGGTATTTTCGATGAAAAACGGCATTTTACTCCACGGTAACGCCGCGCTTTTTGAACTCCTCCACCATCAGCTCCAGATCCGGCGCGATGTGGATCGGCTCACCGGCGGACTTGATGGCGTTGGCCACGTCCTTCAGGCCGTTGCCGGTGACCACGGACACCACGGTGGCGTCGTGGGGGATGAGCCCCTCCTCGCAGGCCTTCTTCAGCGCCGCCGCGCCGGTGACGCCGGCAGGCTCGCCGAACACACCGCAGGTGCGGCCCAGCAGCCGCTGCGCCGCCAGGATCTCCTCATCGGACACATTGACGGCGATGCCGTTGGACTCGCGGATGGCCATCAGCGCCTTGTCGGCGTTGCGGGGTACGCCCACGGAGATGGAGTCGGCAATGGTGTTCTCCTCCATGGGCTGCCACGGCTCATCGTTCTGGATGGCGCGGTTGATGGGATAGCAGCCCAGAGACTGGCCGGAGATCAGGCGGGGCAGCTTGTCGATGAAGCCGATGGCGTACAGATCCTTGAAGCCCTTCCACACACCGGCGATGGTGCAGCCGTCGCCCACGGAGATGGCCAGATAGTCGGGCATCTCCCAGTTCAGCTGCTCGGCGATCTCCAGCGCTACCGTCTTTTTACCCTCGGACAGATAGGGGTTGATGGCGGCGTTGCGGTTGTACCAGCCGTACTTGTCGATGGCGGCGGCGGACATCTTGAACGTCTCCTCATAGTTGCCCTTGACGGAGATGACGTTGGCGCCGAAGATCATCAGCTGTGCCACCTTGCCCTTGGGGGCGCGCTCCGGCACGAAGATGTAGGTCTTGATGCCCGCGGCGGCGGCGTTGCCCGCCAGCGAGCTGGCGGCGTTGCCGGTGGAGGAGCAGGCGATGGTCTTGGCCCCTGCCTCCATGGCCTTGGCCACCGCCATGGCGCTGGCGCGGTCCTTCAAAGAGGCGGTGGGATTCTGGCCATCGTCCTTCACCCACAGCTTTTTGATGCCCAGCAGCTCCGCCAGCTTCGGCTCCTCGTACAGGGGGCTCCAGCCCACCCGCAGGGGGGTGTCGGGGGTGGTCTCCTCCACGGGCAGCAGCTCCCGGTAGCGCCACATGGACCGGTTGTCCCGCTTGGCCAGCTTCTCCTTGGTCAGTACGGTTTTGATGTAGTCGTAGTCGTAGACGATGTCCAGAATACCGCCGCATTCGCAGTTGGTCAGGTCGGGCACGGCGTCATAGGTCTTGCCGCAGCGGACACACTTGCCGTATTTCACATTTCTCATGGTGTCTCTCCTCACTTAAAAATGAAAATCAGGGCGGGGCGACTGCCCCGCCCTGAAGCGATTTGTGGTCAGCAGGTCAAATTCATTTTTTCGGCGGCGTGTACGTCGAAAAAATACATTGACCCAAGCGCCGTGGGCGCGTTCGCCAGTCCGCTGACTGGCGGCGGGGGATCTAAAGGGGGAGCCTGCTCCCCTTTTAAGAGATCAAAGTGCCTTCAGCAGGCCGGTGGCCTCGTTGAACTCGTTGATCAGCTCGTCCAGATCCTTGGCCTGTGCGTGAACGGCGTCCCAAGTGTTCTTGGTGTCGTACCACTGGGCGTTCAGATCCTCCACCTTCATCTGCTGCTGCTCCACCCAAGTGTAGTACTTCAGGTTGTGGACGCGCTTGCGCTCGGTGTAGGTCAGCTCCAGCATGGAGTCGGTCTTCAGACCCAGCATATGCAGGTTGTGATCCAGTGCCGCCTCGTGGGCGTTGTACGCGCCGTGCATCTCGTTGAGCTCGGTGATGCGGGACTGGTACATCACAGCGGAGTCGGTCAGGACGGTACCCACCACGTCGTTCTCGGTGAGCTCATAGTACTTGGCCATCTTGATGCAGCACAGCACGTTGGCGATGCCGGAGATGCCCAGCCAGCTCATCTTCTGGATGTCCTCATCGGACATACCCAGCTCATCCTTCATATACTGCTGGCCCTCGGGGGTGTTGAACAGGCGCAGCAGACGCTGGCTGTCCTCGTCGTCGATGGCGATGGCCATATCGGTGTTCTTCACGTTGTGGATCCAGGGGATGTGCTTGTCGCCGATACCCTCGATGCGGTGGCCGCCGAAGCCGTTGTCCAGAATGGTGGGGCACTGCAGCGCCTCGCCCACGGCCAGCTTCAGGTGGGGATAGCGCTCCTTCAGCAGATCACCGGCGGACATGGTGCCGGCGGAGCCGGAGGTGAAGCAGGCGCCGGCAAAGTTCTGACCGGGCTTCTTCACGGCCTCGAACAGCTCGGCCAGCGCGTAGCCGGTGACGTTGTAGTGCCACAGGGGGTTGCCCATCTCGGCGAACTGGTTGAAGATCATCATGGTGGGATCGCGCTTCAGCTCCCAGGTCTTGTCGAAGATCTCCTTGACGTTGGACTCGCAGCCGGGGGTGGCGATGATCTGACCGGCGATGGACTTCAGCCAGTCGAAGCGCTCCTTGGACATATCCTGGGGCAGGATGGCCACGGACTCGCAGGCCAGCAGCTTGGAGTTGAAGGCGCCGCCGCGGCAGTAGTTGCCGGTGGAGGGCCACACGGCGTGGTGGTAGGTGGCGTCGAACTGGCCGGTCACCAGACGGGGGGCCAAGCAGCCGAAGGAGGCGCCCACCTTATGGCAGCCGGTGGGGAACCACTTGCCGGACATGGCGATGATGCGGCAGGGAACGCCGGACAGCTTGCTGGGGATCTCCACATAGTTGGGGACCTTCTGGAACAGGCCGCCGCTCTCCTTGGCCTCGTTGTGCCAGGAAATGCGGAACAGGTTGACGGGGTCCACGTCCCACAGGCCGGTATGGCTCAGCTTGGCCTTGATCTTCTCGGGGATCAGATCGGGATTCTGCATCTGCGCAATGGTAGGGATAATGACGTTGTTCTCCTTGGCCTTCTGGATATTGTGCTCCAGACCTACTTTGTTGATGGACAGATCGATCATTTTTTCTTTTCCTCCTGTTGCTTGTTCGCATCAATGTAAGAGTATAAGGTATATTTGGAAATACCGAAGTATTTTGCCACTTTGTCGCCGGACTTTGTGACGAGGAACGCGCCGGACTTGTTCAGGAACTGGATGGCGCGCACCTTGTCGTCCTTGTTCATCAGCGCCGCTGGCTTTCCCACCAGCGCCACGGACTGCTGGATCAGCTCATCCAGCACGTCGTTGACGTTGATGATCTTCTCCGGCTCCGTCTGCTCCTTGTCCCGGGTGGACAGCAGCTCGCCCAGCTGCTGCTGCATCATCATCAGCCCCGTCACGTCGTAGTTGATGGAGAAGATGGCGGTCACAGCGCCGCGGCTGTTGCGGATATACAGGGACGAGGACTTGAGGATCTTGCCGTCCGGCGTCCGCGTCAGATAACACAGGTGATCCTGGGGCTGCTCGTACTGGTGCTCCAGCTGCTCCAGCACCACCATGGAGGCGCCGTCACCCACCTGACGGCCGGAAACGTGTCCGTTTTCGATATGTACGATGGTGTGCTCCGGGTGGCTGGTGCTGACGTCGTGGATCACGACCTCGCACTTGTCGCCGAACTGCGCCGCAATGCCCGCGGCGATCTGCTTGAGCGTTTCAAGGCGTCTTGTCTCCAAAATCTTCCCTCCCGTCCTCGCTTTTTGACTTTTTACCTTATTATCATACCACACTTTGCGGAGAACGCAACAATTTTTTCAAAATATTTTTTTGGTTTCATGAATTTTTGTTTGACATCCTGCTTCTGTGTGTTATGATAGGGATAGCACCAAGAGAAAAACCTTATTTTGTATGTTTGGAACAAAGAAAATATGCGGAGGTACGTTATGGATTTCGAAGCCATCAGAAAAGCTGCCGAGGGCTATAAGCCCGCCATGGTCAAGTTCCTGCGTGACATGATCGCCATCCCGTCCGAGTCCTGCGAGGAGGAGGGCGTTGTCAAGCGCATCGCCGAGGAACTGAAGGCTCTTGGCTACGACAAGGTGGAGTTCGACAAGCTGGGCAACGTCATCGGCTGGATGGGCGAGGGCGACAAGATCATCGCCATCGACAGCCACATCGACACCGTGGGCATCGGCAACATCGAGAACTGGGAAGCTGACCCCTATCAGGGCTATGAGACGGACGACATCATCTACGGCCGCGGCGGCTCCGATCAGGAGGGCGGCATGGCCGCTGCCGCCTACGGCGTGAAGATCATGAAGGATCTGGATCTGCTGCCCAAGGGCTACAAGATGATGGTGGTCGGCTCCGTGCAGGAGGAGGACTGCGACGGTATGTGCTGGCAGTCCATCGTCAACGAGTACTTCAACGGCCCCGAGGACGCCCGTGAGAAGATCGAGTTCGTCATCTCCACCGAGCCCACCGACGGCGGCATCTACCGCGGTCACCGCGGCCGCATGGAGATCCGCGTGGATATGCACGGCGTCTCCTGCCACGGCTCCGCTCCCGAGCGCGGCGACAACGCCATCCACAAGATGGCCGAGGTCCTCCTCAACGTCCGCGACCTCAACGAGAATCCCGCCGACGGCTCCACCGAGATCAACGGCCTGGTGAAGATGCTGGATCCCAAGTTCAACCCCGACCACTACGAGGATGCCCGCTTCCTGGGCCGCGGCACCTGCACCACCAGCCAGATCTTCTACACCTCCCCCTCCCGCTGCGCCGTGGCGGATAGCTGCTCTATCTCCATCGACCGCCGCATGACCGCCGGCGAGACCTACAAGTCCTGCCTGAAGGAGATCGAGGATCTGCCCGCCTGCAAGAAGTACGCCAAGGACGTGAAGGTGTCCATGTACATGTATGACCGTCCGGCATGGACGGGCCACGTCTACGAGACGGAGTGCTTCTTCCCCACCTGGATCAACAAGGAGACCGCACCCCACGTGCAGGCTCTGGTGGACGCCCACCACAACCTGTGGGGCGACAAGCGCCTGATGCCCACCGAGCTGGCCGCCTCCAAGCGCGAGGGCCGTCCCCTCACCGATAAGTGGACGTTCTCCACCAACGGCGTGTCCATTCAGGGCCGCTACGGCATCCCCTGCGTGGGCTTCGGCCCCGGCGCCGAGTCTCAGGCCCACGCCCCCAACGAGGTGACCTTCAAGCAGGATCTGGTGACCTGCGCCGCCCTGTACGCCGCCGTTCCCGGTCTGTACAAGCCCGAGAACAAGGACGGCTCCGCCACCAGCTTCCGTCAGGAGCTGACCGGCAACGACATCAAGTAAGCATTTCTGTGAAACCACTTATGTGAAACCACTTATCTTATAAGGAGAATAAAGAAAATGAGCAAGACTGTTGAGCTGGCACGCCATCTGTCCACCCTGAACATCAACAATATGTACAAGACCGATTTCTATTGGACTTGGGACAAGACCGACGACGAGATCGACGCTATCTTCACCGTGGCCGACGCCCTCCGCGACCTGCGCGAGCGCAACAAGAGCACCCGCGTGTTCGATTCCGGCCTGGGCATCTCCATCTTCCGCGATAACTCCACCCGTACCCGCTTCTCCTTCGCCTCCGCCTGCAACCTGCTGGGTCTGGAGGTGCAGGATCTGGACGAGAAGAAGTCCCAGATCGCTCACGGCGAGACCGTCCGTGAGACTGCCAACATGGTGTCCTTTATGGCCGACGTCATCGGCATCCGCGATGATATGTTCATCGGCGAGGGCCACAAGTATCAGAAGACCTTCATGGACGCCGTGAAGGAGGGCTACCGCGACGGTATTCTGGAGCAGCAGCCCACCCTGGTGAACCTGCAGTGCGACGTGGATCACCCCACCCAGTGCATGGCCGATATGCTCCATGTCATCCACTACTTCGGCGGCGTGGAGAACCTGAAGGGCAAGAAGGTCGCTATGACCTGGGCCTACTCCCCCTCCTACGGCAAGCCCCTGTCCGTGCCGCAGGGCGTCATCGGCCTGTTCACCCGCTTCGGCATGGACGTGACGCTGGCTCATCCCGAGGGCTACGACGTGATGCCCGAGGTGGAGGAGGTCGCCCGCAAGAACTGTGAGAAGTACGGCTCCAAGTTCCACAAGACCAACGACATGAAGGAAGCCTTCAAGGATGCCGACATCGTGTATCCCAAGAGCTGGGCGTCCTACGCCGCCATGGAGGAACGCACCAAGCTGTACGCCGCCGGCGATAAGGACGGCATCGACGCGCTGGAGAAGCGCCTGCTGGCGCAGAACGCCGAGCACAAGGACTGGGCCTGCACCGAGGAGATGATGAAGCTCACCAAGGACGGCAAGGCGTTGTACCTGCACTGCCTGCCCGCCGACATCACCGGCCTGAGCTGCGACGAGGGCGAGGTGGACAACTCCGTGTTCGACCGCTACATCGTGCCTCTGTACAAGCAGGCCTCCTACAAGCCCTACATCATCGCCGCCATGATCTTCATGGCACAGGTGAAGGATCCCGTCAAGGCTCTGATGGAGCTGGACGAGGGCAAGAATAACCGCAAGATCTTCTAAAATACACCACCCGCAGCAGCGGCGGCATCGCCGCCGCTGCTGTCGTTTCCCACACACTACTATGCAGAACAGTGAGGTAATACAGCCATGTCCAAGAGGATCGTCATCGCACTGGGCGGCAACGCGCTGGGCAGCACCGCCGCCCAGCAGCTCCAGCTCGTCACCGAGACTGCCCGCTCTATCGCAGACCTGATCGCCGCCGGCAACGAGGTAGTCATCGCCCACGGCAACGGCCCGCAGGTGGGCATGATCAATCTGGGTCTTAGCACCGCCGCCGAGTCCGGCGCTATCAAGGCCGATATGCCCTTCCCCGAGTGCGGCGCCATGTCCGAGGGCTACATCGGCTACCATCTTCAGCAGGCCATCGGCAACGAGCTTATGAGCCGCGGCATGGATAAGCCTGTGGCCACCATCGTCACCCAGACCGTGGTGTCCGAGGACGACCCCGCCTTCCGCAACCCCACCAAGCCCGTGGGCACCTTCTACGACAAGGAGACCGCCGACCGCATCGCCGCCGAGCGGGGCTACACCATGGTGGAGGACGCCGGCCGCGGCTACCGGCAGGTGGTTCCCTCCCCCAAGCCCGTGGATATCGTGGAGAAGGCCTCCATTCAGGCGCTGGTGAACGCCGGTCATGTGGTCGTCGCCGTGGGCGGCGGCGGCATCCCCGTCATCCGCCGGGACGGCAGGCTCTCCGGCACCCCCGCCGTCATCGACAAGGATTTCGGCAGTGAGCTGCTGGCGGAGCTGCTGGACGCGGATATGCTCATCATCCTCACCGCCGTGGAGAAGGTAGCCATCAACTTCAACAAGCCCGACCAGAGAGGGCTGGACGACCTGACCCCCGCCGAAGCCCGCCGGTACATGGACGAGGGGCAGTTCGCCAAGGGCTCCATGCTGCCCAAGGTGGAGGCCGCCGTGAAGTTTGCCGAGTCCAAGCCCGGCCGCACCGCTCTCATCACCCTGCTGGAAAAGGCAAAGGACGGCATCGAGGGCAAGACCGGTACGCGGGTCCACCAGTGACCCCGCTCCGGCAGGTTTTCGGCAGCACATAAAACTTTTTCTTATAGCACACATTTTCAGTTGAAATTTGAAACGCTTTCCTGTATAATACTGGCATCCTATTGGTTGTGAATACCGGGCGACCCCGTTATTCAGACACCCGGCAAATTTACCCTTACTTTCAGCCGCGTGTCACATATTTAAAGGAGGAAAAAAGAATGAAAAAGTTCCTTGCACTGATCATCGCTCTGGTCATGGCACTGAGCCTGGTTGCCTGCGGTGAGCAGAAGCAGCCCGACAACACCGACGGCCCCGACGACGGCCAGCAGACCGCTACTGTGAAGGTGGGCTTCATCACCCTGCACGATGAGACCTCCACCTACGACCTGAACTTCATCAACGCCGCCAAGGAGGCTATTGCCGCGCTGGGCCTCACCGAAGCCGACTACATCCTCAAGACCGGTATTGATGAGGATCAGGTGTGCTACGAGACCGCCATGGATCTGGTCGATGAAGGCTGCAACATCATCTTTGCCGACAGCTTCGGTCACGAGGACTATATGATCCAGGCTGCCAGGAAGCATCCTGAGGTGCAGTTCTGCCACTCCACCGGCAACCGCGCTCATACTGAGGGTCTGGCCAACTACCACAACGCTTTCGCCTCCATCTATGAGGGCCGCTATCTGGCCGGTGTCGCTGCCGGTCTGAAGCTGAACGAGATGATCGAGGCCGGTAAGTTCACCGCTGACGAGGCCAAGATGGGCTATGTCGGCGCCTTCACCTACGCTGAGGTGGTCTCCGGTTACACCTCCTTCTTCCTGGGCGCTCGCTCCGTCTGCCCCACCGTCACCATGGACGTGACCTTCACCGGCAGCTGGTACGACGAGACTCTGGAGAAGGAAGGCGCAGAGAAGCTGATCCAGGGCGGCTGCAAGCTGATCAGCCAGCACGCTGACTCTCTGGGTGCTCCTACCGCCTGTGAGGAGCGCAGCGTTCCCAATGTGTCCTACAATGGCTCCACGCAGGAGTCCTGCCCCAACACCTACATCATCTCCTCCCGCATTAACTGGGCTCCCTACTATGAGATGTGCATCAAGGCTGTCATGGACGGCACCGAGATCCCCGCTGACTGGACCGGCACTCTGGCCACCAACTCCGTGGTTCTGTCCGACCTGAACACCAACGTGGCCGCCGCCGGCACTGCCGAGGCCATCGAGGCGGCCAAGGCCAAGCTCGAGGCTGGCGAGATCCATGTGTTCGACTGCTCCACCTTCACCGTGAAGGGTGAGGCTCTGACCTCCTACATGGCCGACGTCGACGCCGACAGCGGCAATACCCCCGACACCGAGGTCGTGCATGACGGTTACTTCTCCGAGTCCGAGTTCCGTTCCGCTCCCTACTTCGATCTGCAGATCGACGGCATCAACCTGCTGGATACCAACTTCGGCGGCTAAACGTCAAGATCTCCAACAGCATATTGTACACGAAACGAGGTGGGCTGCCCGGCAGCCCACCTCGTTCTTTCTATGCCCTTACACGCAGTTTTGACAATTTACACAAACGGAACAATCTTTTCTCGTGTAACCTCACATTCTTTGTGTGTACCTGACAATTTTTTTGCTAATTATGATTTACAACCCCCGCCGGATATGGTAGAATAAGCCACATGGAACATAGTCCCGGCGTGCCACGGGGTGTTGCAGCCTTCTGCGCCGAAAGAAAGGATGACAGCCTTGGAAAACAAATGCGCGATCAAAATGGAGAACATCACCAAGCGGTTCGGAAAAGTTGTCGCCAACAACGCGATCAACATGGAGCTGCACGAGGGTGAGATCCTGTCCCTGCTGGGTGAAAATGGCAGCGGCAAGACGACCCTGATGAATATGCTCTCCGGCATCTACTTCCCCGACGAGGGGCAGATCTACATCCATGAACAGCCGGTGACCATCGCGTCTCCCAAGGACGCCTTCGCCCTCGGCATCGGTATGATCCATCAGCACTTCAAGTTGGTGGACCTGTTTACCGCCACGGAGAACATTATTCTGGGTCTGGAGGGCAAGCTGGATCTGACCAGTGCCCGCAAAAAGGTGCAGGACATCTGCGACAAGTACGGCTTCGACATCGACCCCGACATGAAGATCTACGATATGTCCGTCTCCCAGAAGCAGACGGTGGAGATCGTCAAGGTGCTGTACCGCGGCGCGGATATCCTGATTCTGGATGAGCCCACCGCCGTGCTGACGCCGCAGGAGACGGATAAGCTGTTCACCGTCATGCGCAACATGAAGGCCGACGGCAAATCCCTCATTATCATCACCCACAAGCTCCATGAGGTGCTGGAGGTCTCCGACCGCGTGGCGGTGCTGCGTAAGGGTGAGTACATCGGCGACGTGCTGACCAAGGACGCCGACCAGCAATCCCTGACGGACATGATGGTGGGCCGCAGCGTCAGCCTGAACATCGACCGTCCCGAGCCTAAGAACGTGGCCACCCGCCTGAAGCTGGAGGGGCTCACCGTATTCGATGAGTTGGGCGTCAAGCGTCTGGACAACGTGAGCTTTGAGATCAAGGCCGGCGAGGTGCTGGGCGTAGCCGGCGTGGCCGGCTCCGGACAGCGCGAGCTGCTGGAGTCCATCGCGGGTCTGTATCCCATTGCCTCCGGCTCCGTCACCTACTACGCCCCCGACGGCGCCGCGCCGCAGGAGCTGGTGGGCAAGGATCCCATGGACATCCGCAAGGCCGGTATCGCCATGAGCTTCGTGCCGGAGGATCGTCTGGGCATGGGTCTGGTGGGCTCCATGGGCATGACCGGCAACATGATGCTCCGCTCCTGGCGGAAGGGTCACAGCATTTTCCTGGACCGCAAGAATCCCGAGGCGCTGGCACAGCGCATCTGGCAGGAGCTGGAGGTGGTCACCCCCAGCACCAGCTTCCCCGTCCGCCGTATGTCCGGCGGCAACGTGCAGAAGGTGTTGGTGGGCCGCGAGATCGCACAGGAGCCCTCCGTGCTGATGACGGCCTACGCCGTCCGCGGTCTGGATATCAATACCTCGTATACGATTTATAACCTGCTGACAGAGCAGAAGATGAAGGGCGTCGCCGTGGTCTACGTCGGCGAGGATCTGGACGTGCTGCTGGAGCTGTGCGACCGCATCGTGGTGCTCTGCGGCGGTCAGGTGTCCGGCGTTGTGGACGGACGCACCACCAATAAGATGGAAGTGGGCGCACTGATGACCCGTGCGGGAGGAGGCAAGGCAGATGAATAAAAAAGGTTCTCTTTTCCATATCTCCAAGCGGGATACACTGCCCCTGCCCAAGGCGCTGCTGATCCGCGGCGGCATTTTGGTGCTGGCGCTGGTCTTCTGCGGCCTTATCACCACCCTGCTGACGGGACAGGATCCCATCGCCGTCTACCGTACCATCCTCAAGGGCGCCTTCGGCTCCTCCCGCCGCATCGGCGTGACCTTCCGCAATGTGGCGGTGCTGCTGGGTATCTCTCTGGCGGTGACCCCCGCCTTCAAGATGCGCTTCTGGAACATCGGCGCCGAGGGTCAGACCATCATCGGCTGCCTCGCCACCACCACCTGCATGATCCTGCTGGGCGGCAAGGTGCCCCATGCGCTGCTGATCGTGATCTCTCTGGCAGCCGCGCTGCTGGCCGGCGCCATCTGGGGCTTCCTGCCCGCCTTCTTCAAGGCCAAGTGGAACACCAACGAGACGCTGTTCACCCTGATGATGAACTACATCGCCATGCAGCTGACCTCCTACTTCATCATCGTGTGGGAGGTGCCTAAGGGCGCCGGTAAGATCGGCATCATCAATCAGAGCACCCACGCCGGCTGGCTGCCGGAGGTCGGCAACGCCTACCTGCTGCCCATCCTCGTCGTGGGTATCGTGACGGTGCTGATGTATGTGTACCTGCAATACAGCAAGCACGGCTACGAGATCGCCGTGGTCGGCGAGAGCCAGCGCACCGCCAGCTACGCCGGCATCAAGGTGGATCGGGTCATTATCCGCACCATGGTGCTCTCCGGCGCGCTGTGCGCCATGATGGGCTTCATATTGACCGCCGGTATCGACCATACACTGTCCACCACCCTTGTGGGTGGACGCGGCTTCACCGCCGTCATGGTGTCCTGGATGTCCAAGTTCAACCCCTTCATCATGATCGCCTCCTCGCTGCTGCTGGTGACCATGGATCGCGGCGCCAGTGAGGTGGCCAGTACCCTGAGCCTGAACCACTCCTTCGCCGACATCCTCACCGGTATCATTCTGTTCTTCATTATTGCTACCGAGTTCTTCATCACCTATAAGGTCGCCCTGCGCAAGAGCAGCAGAAAGGAGGCGTGACGGATGGGCTTCAACTTTGTATCCTTCTTCCCCCGCGCCGTCATGCAGGGTATCCCCCTGCTGTTCGGCAGCACCGGTGAGATCCTGACGGAGAAGTCCGGCAACCTGAACCTCGGTATCCCCGGCATCATGTATGTGGGCAGTATCAGCGGCGTTATCGGCTCGTTCTTCTACGAACAGGCCGCCGGCGGACAGCTCAACGGCTTCCTGGCCATTATGATCCCCGTCCTCTGCTCGCTGCTGGGCTCTCTGCTGATGGGGCTTCTGTACTGCTTCCTCACCGTCACCCTCCGGGCCAACCAGAACGTCACCGGTCTGGCCATGACCACCTTCGGCGTAGGCGTGGGCAACTTCTTCGGTAGCTCCCTTATCAAGCTGACCAACAGCGAGGTCCCCTCCATCGTTCTGTCCAAAACCAGCCTGTTCTTTAAGACCACCCTGCCCGGTGCAGACAGCACCGGCTGGTTCGGTCAAATGTTCCTGTCCTACGGCTTTCTGGCGTATCTGGCTATCCTCATCGCCATCGGCGCCTCCTACTTCCTGAACCGCACCCGCGCCGGTCTGCACCTGCGCGCCGTGGGTGAGAGTGCCTCCACCGCCGACGCCGCCGGTATCAACGTCACCAAGTACAAGTACCTCGCCACTTGCATCGGCTCCATGATCGCAGGTCTGGGCGGTCTGTACTACGTCATGGACTACGCCAACGGCGTCTGGTCCAACAACGCCTTCGGTGACCGCGGCTGGCTGGCCATTGCGCTGGTCATCTTCACCATCTGGCGTCCCAGTGCCAGCATCTGGGCCTCCATCCTGTTCGGCGGTCTGTACATCCTGAACATCTACCTGCCCACCGGCACCCAGATGGCGGTGAAGGAGCTGTACAAGATGCTGCCCTACGCCATCACACTGGTGGTGCTGATCATCGTGTCCCTGCGTAAGAAGCGGGAGGATCAGCCCCCTGCGTCCCTCGGTCTCTCCTACTTCCGCGAGGAACGCTGACTGTATCAAAAAAAGAGTGGGCCGCTTGCGGCCTGCTCTTTTTTCCTACCCATCACTATCTGCCAAGGAGGAATCGCCATGTCCACCCTGCTGATCCGGCACATCGCCCAGCTCGTCACCTGTGACGACAGCGACCGCATCCTGCAAAACGCCGACCTCTACTGCGAGGACGGCTTCATTAAGGCCATCGGCCACGATCTGGGCATCCCCGCCGACCGCGTCATCGACGGCAGCCATATGTTCTGCTATCCCGGCCTTGTCAACACCCATCACCATCTGTACCAGGTGTTCTCCCGCAACCTGCCGCAGGTGCAGAACATGGAGCTGTTCGACTGGCTGCGCACCCTGTATGAGATCTGGAAAAATCTGGATGCCGACGTCATCCGCCTGTCCAGCCTCACCGGCATGGGCGAGCTGATGAAGCACGGCTGTACCACCTGCTTCGACCACCACTATGTCTTTCCCGCCGACAGCGGCGACCTGCTGGGGGCGCAATTTGCCGCCGCCGATGAATTGGGTATCCGAATGTATGCCAGCCGGGGCAGCATGGATCTGAGCAAAAAGGACGGCGGCCTGCCGCCGGACAGCGTGGTGCAGACGGTGGATGAGATCCTGCGCGACAGCGTCCACGCCATCGAAACCTACCACGATGCGTCCTACGGCGCTATGCACCGCGTTGCGCTGGCACCCTGCTCCCCCTTCTCCGTATCGGCGGAGCTGCTGCGCCAGAGCGCTGTTCTGGCCCGTCAATACGGTGTGCGCCTCCACACCCACCTGTGCGAGACGAAGGACGAGGAGGACTTCATGCTGGCGAGGGAGGGTATCCGACCGCTGGCATATATGGAGCGCTTGGGCTGGATCGGCAGCGATGTCTGGTTCGCCCATGGCATCCACTTCAACGATGAGGAGCTGCGTCTGCTGGCGCAGACCGGCACCGGTGTGGCCCACTGCCCCATCAGCAACATGAAGTTGGCCAGCGGCGTGGCCCGCATCCCGGAGATGCTGGCGCTGGGCGTGCCGGTGGGTCTGGCGGTGGACGGCTCCGCCTCCAACGATGGCTCCAGCCTGCTGGAGGAGCTGCGGGTGGCCTACCTGCTGCACCGCCTGACCTCCAGCCGTCAGGCACCCACCGGCTACGATGTGCTGAAGATGGCCACACGGGGCAGCGCCCGCCTGCTGGGGCGGGACGATATCGGCCAACTCAGCGAGGGCAAGTGCGCCGACCTCTTTATGATCGACAGTCGCCGACTGGAGCTGGTGGGCTGTGGCTGCGACGCCGGCTCGGTGCTGGGTACCGTGGGTGTCCGCGGCCCGGTGGACTATACGGTGGTGCAAGGGCGCGTCACCGTGGAGGGCGGCCGCCTCGTCACCGTGGATGAGGAGCGTCTGGCGCGGGAGGCCGATGCCAAATGCCGCGCCTATCTCGCCCTGTGACAAGCTGCATCCTACGACAAAAAAGGAACGGGACTTCCCATGAAGACCCGTTCCTTTTTAGCTCCTATTCCAGCTCGCTGCGGTTGTCCGCCATGGTCTTGGCGAACAGCGACGCGCTGCTGGGCGGCGTATAGGTGATGGCGTTGGCGCCCGCCCCAATGGTGGCCAGAATGCTCTCGTCAGTGGGGCCGCCGGTGGCGATGATGGCCATGTCCGGGTACCGCTCCCGCAGCGCCGCCACGATCTCCGGCGTCCGCGCTGCACCGGACACATTGAGGATGTCTACCCCCGCGTCCAGATAGGGTTGGATATCCATCTTCTCCGAGATGACCGTGTACACCACCGGGATCTCCACAGCACTCTTGATATCGCGGATCGTCTCCAGTCCGATCTTGCTGTTGCACACCACGCCGTAGGCACCCTGATGCTCCACATAGGCGGCCATACTGGCGGAACGGATGCCGGTGGTCAGACCGCCGCCCACGCCGCAGAACACCGGCACGTCCGATACGCCGATGATGGCCTGCGTGATGGCAGGCTGGGGCGTGAAGGGGTACACCGCGATGATGGCGTCGGCGTTGATATTCTTGATAATGGCCACATCCGTGCTGAACACAAGAGACTTGATGCGGCGTCCAAACACCCGGATGCCACTGCACTCGCTGATGCAGCGTGGCACCGACAACGTGTGCTTGCGCAGGTTGCCCTCATAGGCCGGTACATATTTTCTCACTGGCTTTCCTTTCCCGCTGTTGCATACCTGTTCTAACCGTACTATAATAGCACAAACGGGTAAATCTGTAAATATTTTTGTCTGTGATCTGAACATTCCCTTTATATTGCCCATTTTCCGTACTTTTTCGTGAGGTGAGTTTCATGCTTTCCATTGTGCAGGGCGATATCACCCAGTCCCATGCCGACGCCATTGTCAACGCCGCCAACACCTCCCTGCTGGGCGGCAGCGGCGTGGACGGCGCTATCCACCGCGCCGCCGGGCCGGGGCTTCTGGCGGAGTGCCGCACCCTCCACGGCTGTGAGACGGGACAGGCCAAGCTGACCGCCGCCTATGACCTGCCCTGCCGGTACGTCATCCACACCGTCGGCCCCATCTGGCGGGGCGGCGGCCACGGTGAGGCGGCGCTGCTGGCCTCCTGCTACCGCAATGCGCTGACGCTGGCATCGTCCCACGGCTGCCGCAGCGTGGACTTCCCCTCCATCTCCACCGGTGTCTACGGCTACCCGGTGTTACAGGCCGCCCACGTGGCGCTGAAGGCCATTATGGATTTCCTCCGGGAATACCCGGACATGGACGTGCGGATGGTCTGCCACGGCGCGGACACCCTCCACGCCTACCAGGTGGTGTGGAATATGCTCTATCAGGACGTCAAGCCCCACGAGGACTGACAGGACGCAAAAAGGATGCCTCCGGCGCTGCCGGAGGCATCCTTTTTATGCAAATGCTCAGATCTTGATCAACTCGTACTCCCGCGTACCGATGCCGATCTTCTCGCCGTGCTCCAGACAGCTGTGCCAGTCCGTATCCGGGTGGATGCGCCGGAAGTGGTCATGCTCGTGGACATGACCCGCCTCCCCGTCGGCGGCGGAGCCACGCAGGGGCGTCTGGGCGTTGACCGCGTCCACGCAGGCCATATCCAGTGCCACCGGATCAAAGGAGGCGAACATACCCACGTTGGGTACGATGGGCATATCGTTCTCCGAACGGCAGTCGCAGTTGGGGGACACGTCGATGACCAGCGAGATGTGGAAGCAGGGGCGGCCGTCCACCACCGCCTTGGTGTACTCGGCGATCTTCCGGTTCAGGTTGGTGGTGGTCTCGTCCCAGTTGATCTGCACCGCGTTCTTGGGGCAGACGGCGATGCAGCGGCCGCAGCCCACGCATCTGTCGTGGTCGATGACGGCCTTGCCGTCGGTGATGATCGGCGCGCCGTGGGCGCAGATCTTCCGACACTGGCCGCAGCCCACGCACAGCTTCTGCTTTACATGGGGCTTACCGGCGTTGTGCTGCTCCATCTTACCGGCGCGGCTGCCGCAGCCCATGCCGATATTTTTCAGGCAGCCGCCGAAGCCTGCCTCCTCGTGGCCCTTGAAGTGGGTCAGGGAGATGAACACATCGGCATCCATGACGGCGCGGCCGATCTTGGCGGCCTGCACATACTCGCCGCCCGCCACCGGCACCTCCACCTCGTCGTTGCCCTTCAGACCGTCGGCGATGAGGATCTGACAGCCGGTGGTCATGGGGTTGAAGCCGTTGAGCATGGCGCTGTCCAGATGATCCAGTGCGTTCTTCCGCCCGCCCACATACAGGGTGTTGCAGTCCGTCAGGAAGGGCTTGCCGCCCCGCTCCTTCACAAAGTCCGCCACCGTCTTAGCCCAGTTGGGCCGCAGAAACGCCAGATTGCCCGGCTCACCGAAATGCATTTTGATGGCCACATACTTCTCGTTGAAATCGATGTCCCCCATGCCCGCCGTTTTCATCAGACGGGTCAGCTTCTGCTGCAAATTCTCATGATAATCCGCCCGCAGGTCGGCAAAATAGACCTTCGATGCCATAGTCAGGCCCTCCCTTTTTCGGATCAGTGCATTTATGATACCACATTCCCGGAAAATATGCTATACTGTTTTTTCGGAAGGAGGTGCGCCATGCGTATACTGACCCACACCGTCGCCGCCGGAGAGGACGGTCTTACCGTCAGGCAGCTGCTCCGCAGCCTGTGGCATATCGATCACAGCCTGCTGAGCCGCCTGAAGTTCCGCAACGCCATCACGCTGAACGGTGCACCCGTCACCGTCCGGGCCGTGGCCCACACCGGTGACCTGCTGTGCGCCGACGTGTCCGATCCCCCTGGCGAGAACCCGCATATTCAACCGGTGGACTTTCCGCTGGACGTTCTATACGAGGACGATGACCTGCTGCTGCTCAACAAACCCTCCGGCATCGCCCTGCACCCCGCCGCCCTGACGGAAGATCCAGTGACACTGGCCGGGGCGGTGGCCTTTTACCTCCGCAGTGACACGTTCCACGCCGTAAACCGGCTGGACCGAGGCACGACCGGCATCATGGCCGTGGCCAAAACCGGCTTTGTCCACGCCCGCTGCATGGCCCAGCTCCACACCCCGGACTTTCAGCGGGACTACCGGGCTGTGTGCGAGGGCGTGCCTCAGCCTCCGGAGGGGGACATCGACCTGCCCCTGGGCCGGGCGGAAGGGTCATTGCTCAGGCGGCAGCCCGACCCGGCAGGACAGGCCGCACACACCCATTATCAGGTGCTGGAGACGGCCCAGGGCCGCGCCCTGCTGCGGCTGACCCCCACCACCGGACGCACACACCAGCTGCGGGTACACATGGCCGCCATCGGTCACCCCCTCACCGGCGACTGGCTCTATGGCACGGAGGACAGGGCGCTCATCGCCCGTCCTGCGCTCCACAGCTATCACCTGCGGATGCTGCACCCGGTCACCGGTGCGGTCATCGACGTCACCGCCCCTCTACCGGAGGATATACAGCGGCTGTTGAAGGAGGAACGTCTATGAATTTTCGCCTGTTAACCGCAAAGGAATACCCCCGCTGGTATCACGACCAGCTATCCGAGGCTTTTGTCCCGCAGGAACGCAAGCCTCTGCCCGATATTCTCCGTCTGCTGGAGGAAGGACGTTACGAGGTATGGGGACTGTTTGACGAAGATGAGCTGCTGAGTTACGCCGCCCTGTGGAAAAATGCGACAATACCACTGGTACTGCTGGACTATCTGGGAACCACAAGCGTTCGTCGTAATGAAGGGCTGGGCAGTGATATGCTTTTGCGGCTGGAGCAGCAGGGACGGCCTCTGGTAGCGGAGGCGGAGTTTCCTGTGCCAGGAGGCAGTGACGCGGAAAACGCACTGCGTCTGCGGCGTATCCAGTTTTATATTCGCAATGGGTTCACTCCCGCCTATATCATGTCCACCTGCGGCATGGTCTGGCAGGCGCTGCTGTGTGGCACTGTCGAACCGTTGGAAAATATCATGGCGCAGCACAAGACGCTGTACGGCGACGTGCGGACAGACGTGGTCATTCCCCTACCCGAGGGGCAAACTCCTCAGCCTCCCTACTGGATGATCTAATAAAGCAACGACCGGCTCACGCCGGTCGTTGCTGTCACAGATCAACTTTTTCATACTGCGCCGCCGCCCTCCAGAACGTAAGCACCGGGCGTGGACGAAGCCGGTCTTGGCCACCGCCATAACGCCGGTGGTGCCCCGATCCAGCCGGTTCACGGCGTGGAAGCTGTTGCTTTGCAGGTAGTGCGCCACGGCCCCGGCGATGGTGACTGTCTCCTCCGTCAGTGCGGCGGGGTGGATGGCGATGCCGGCGGGCTTGTCCAGCAGCAGGAGATCCTCGTCCTCATAGAGGATGGCGAGGGGGTAGTCCACCGGCAGGATGTGTGGATGCTGGCCGGGCAGGTCGGACACATCCGCCCCCAGCACGTCCCCGGTGCGGAGGATATGGTTCACCGGCACAGGCACACCGTTTGCGGTGATGGCGTCCCGGAATTTCAACCGGCTGAGCAGGCTGCCGGAGATGTGCCACAGGCCGCGGAGCAGCTGCTTGGCGGTCTGCCCGTCCTCGGCGGCGGTCACGGTATGGGTCAGTATGCGCACGGGCGCACCTCCTTTCTGAAAAACAGTATAGCACATCGGCGGGGAATATGGTACAATAACGGCAACACATTCTCAAAGGAGTACCGCTATGGATCTCTGCGACCGCAACGACATACAGGCACTGCTGGCACGGCACGGCTTTCGCTTTGCCAAAGCGCTGGGACAGAACTTTCTCATCGAGGGCTGGGTGGCGGAGGATATCGCCGCCGCCAGCGGCGCGGACGCCGGTACCGGCGTGGTGGAGGTAGGCCCCGGCATCGGCTCCCTCACCACACAGCTGGCTCGCCGGGCAGGAAAGGTGGTATCCGTGGAGCTGGACCGCCGCCTGTACCCCGTGCTGGCGGAGACGATGGCCGAGCACCCCAATTTTACGCTGGTGGAGGGCGACGTGATGCAGCTGTCCCTGCCTGCGCTGGTACAGGAGCATCTGTCCGGCCTGCGCCCCGTGCTGTGCGCCAACCTGCCCTACAACATCACCACGCCGTTTCTCACCGCCTGTGTGGAGTCCCACTGCTTCGACAGCCTGACGGTGCTGATCCAGAAGGAGGTGGCACAGCGCATCTGCGCCGCCCCCGGCACCGCCGACTACGGCGCGTTCACCCTGCTGATGCAGTACTACACCCAGCCGGAGCTGCTGTTCACCGTACCCAACACCTGCTTCCTCCCGGCGCCCAAGGTCACATCCGCCGTCATCCACTGCAAGACCCGCACCGCCCCGCCGGTGCAGGTGCGGTCGGAGGCCGCCTTCTGGCGTACCGTCCGGGCAGGCTTCGCCCTGCGGCGCAAGACGCTGGTCAACAGCCTGCAAACCGGCTGGGAGCTGCCCAAGGACACCCTGACGGACATCGTCACCGCCTGCGGGCTGGAGCCCACCGTCCGGGGCGAGCGGCTGGGACTGAAGGAGTACGCCCGTCTGTCCGACGCGCT
>ERZ870047.36-NODE-36-length-20857-cov-5.541386_pt1 | contig 20857 bp, 19 predicted proteins | sample MGYA00521268_ERZ870047 | MGnify/ENA primary metagenome ERZ870047 (study PRJEB32232, sample SAMN07284960) | human gut metagenome | biome: human-associated habitat; material: feces | host: Homo sapiens | place: Tanzania | collected 2014-01-26 ... | reverse complement strand
GCCCGCCTGACGGAGCTGCTGGGGCGTCAGGAGCTGATCATCCAGAAGCGCACCAAGCGCAAGGAGCTGGCGGACGTAGATATCGCACCGATGATAAAGGACTTTTCCTTTACGGAGGTAGAGGGCGTCGTTACCGGCACGGTGACGGTGCTGGCCCAGAATCCCGGCTTGAATCCGCAGCTGCTGGAAAAGGCGGTGGCGCGGTACCTGCCCGATCTGACGCCGGACTTCCTGCGGGTGCGCCGCCGCGCCGTGCTGGACGCCGAGGGACGGGATTTCCGGTAAAAACCCGCCGCTCGCCGCGGCCGGGAGCGAAATAAACAGAAATGCGGAAAAAATGTAAAGAAAGCTCTTGCATTTCCGGAATTTCTATGATATCCTATCATGGCGTAAAAAGGGCGGTCCTCTGTCGCCGGCGCTCCAAGGAAACGAGCGCCGCATACATGGCGGCATGAACACCTATATTATTAGGAGGAAAAATCCATGGATCTCATCAAGGCTCTGAACGAGAAGCAGCTGAAGGAAGTGCCTCAGGTACTGGTGGGCGATACCGTCCGCGTACACGTGAAGGTCAAGGAAGGCGCCCGCGAGCGTATCCAGGTCTTCGAGGGCACTGTCATCGCCAAGAAGCACGGCGGTATCGAGGAGACCATCACCGTCCGCCGCCTGTCCTACGGCGTCGGCGTGGAGAAGGTGTTCCCCGTTCACTCTCCTTCCATCGAGAAGATCGAGACTGTGCGCCACGGTTATGTCCGCCGCGCCAAGCTGTACTACCTGCGTGACCGCGTTGGTAAGGCAGCCAAGGTCCGCGAGAAGCTGTAAGCGATCACCGAGATCGAAAAAGCGCCCACATCCGTGGGCGCTTTTTGCCGTCTTTTTCCCGTTTGCAACAGGGGAAAAAGTATGATATACTGCTGTGAAACGCAGAATGCACCGCAGAATCGGAGTTGGGTGCAGGAGAGATACAACAATTTACCGGAGGAGGTGTGCGCCGTGCAGATCGAAGGACTGAGCTGGTTTCCCGGCCACATGACAAAAACAAAACGGATGATCGCCGCCGAGATCGGCCACATGGACGCGGTCTGCGAGATCGTGGACGCCCGCATACCCCAGTCCAGCCGCAACCCGGATGTGGACGAGCTGACGGCGGGGAAGCCCCGGATGATCGTGCTGAACCGGGTGGATCAGGCGGATCCCGCCGAGACGAAGAAATGGGCGGCGGCCTTCCGGGCGCAGGGCTATGCGGTGCTGGAGGCCAACGCCAAGGGCGGCGCGGGCACAGAAAAATTTGCCGCCGCCGTCCGGGAGCTGCTGAAGGAGAAGCTGGCGGCCTACGCCGAAAAGGGACAGGTGGGCCGTACCATCCGCGTGATGGTGCTGGGCATCCCCAACGTGGGGAAATCCACGTTTATCAACAAGGTGGCCAAGCGCAAGACCGCCAGAGCCGAGGATCGTCCCGGTGTGACCCGCTCCAAGCAGTGGGTGCCGGTGGATGCCACGCTGGAGCTGCTGGACACCCCCGGCATTCTGTGGCCTAAGTTCGATGACACCGAGGTTGGCAAGCGTCTTGCCTTTACAGGCGCGATCAAGGACGATGTGCTGGATATCGAGGAGTTGGCCTGCTATCTGATGGACTATCTGGCCTTACACTACGCCGATGTGCTGCGGGAGCGGTACAAGATCGACGTGGAGGAGGGGGACAGTGGCTACGACCTGCTGGAAAAGGCGGGACGGAAGCGGGGCTTCCTCATGCGGGGGGCGCAGGTGGACACCGAGCGCATGGCCCGCATCCTGCTGGATGAGTTCCGAGGTGGCAAGCTGGGACGCTTTACACTGGAGACGGCGGAGGACTGCGGAAAATGAGAGAAACGCCGGAGCTGTGGACATACGAACGGCAGGCGGCGGCCGAGGGCTTTGCGGCGGTATGCGGCGTGGACGAGGCCGGCGCCGGACCGCTGATGGGGCCGGTGTACGCGGCGGCGGTGATCCTGCCGGAGGGCTGCGACCTGCCGGAGCTGAACGACTCCAAAAAGCTGACGGAGAAAAAGCGGGAAAAGCTGTTCCCGCTGATACAGGAGCAGGCCATCGCATGGTCGGTGGCGCGGGTGGAGGCGTCGGAGATCGACGAGACGGACATCCTCAGCGCCCGGATGAAGGCCATGCAGCTGGCCATAGACGGCCTGTCCGTGACGCCGGACCTGGCGCTCATCGACGGCAACCGTGACAAGGGACACAGCGCCGCCATCACCACGGCGCACCGGTGCATCGTGGGCGGCGACGGGATATCCGCGTCCATCGCGGCGGCGTCGGTGCTGGCCAAGGTCAGCCGTGACCGCTATGTGACGGAGGTACTGGACAAGGCTTACCCCCAGTACCAGTTCGCCCGTCACAAGGGCTACGGCACCAAGCTGCACTATGAGATGCTGGACAAGTACGGCCCCTGTCCGGAGCATCGGAGGAGCTTCCTGAAAAAGTGGGAGGCAAAGCGATGAGCGGGGCGCGGTCTGCGCCGGAAAAGGGCGGACGGGCTGAGGGCACATGGGGCGAGGCGCTGGCGGCGGACTACCTGCGGCAGCGGGGCTACCGGTTAGCGGCTCACAGCTACCAATGCCGGTTCGGGGAGATCGACCTCATCGCGTGGGACGGGGATATCCTGTGCTTCGTGGAGGTCAAGACCCGCACCAATACGGACATGGCGCTGCCCCGGGAGTATGTGACGCCCGCCAAGCAGCGGCGGCTGAAAAAGACGGCGCTGTACTATCTGCAAGAAAAAGCGCTGGACTGTCCGGCGCGGTTCGACGTGGCGGAGGTCTACGCGGACAGTCCGTACAGCCGGGAGAATGCCCGCATAGAATATCTGGAAAACGCCTTTGAATAGGGGAGTGACAGCATGGCAATACCATATTTTGATGCGCACTGCGATACCATCTGGCGCTGCATGGTGACAGAGCCGGTGGCGGACTACGGCGAGACGGAGGCGGAGCGGCGCGCCTACTTTCAGGCGGGCGGCAGCCTGCGGAAAAACGGCGGTCACATCGATCTGGAGCGGAGCAGGGGCTTCGCCGGGCGCGGGCAGTTCTTTGCCCTATACGACGATGTGAAGAGCCTGCCGCCGGACACGGCGTGGCAGCGGTGCCGGGAGATGCACGACTGGTTTTTGCGGGAGCTGGCGGACAATGAGGACATGGCCGTGCTGTGCCGCACCGGAGACGAGGCCGACGCAGCGGTGCGCAGCGGGAGGACGGCGGCGTTCCTCAGCGTGGAGGGCGCCGACCTGCTGGACTGTAAAGTAGAGAACCTATACACCGCGGCGGACTGGGGTGTACGCCTTCTGAACCCGGTGTGGAACAACGCCAACGCCCTCAGCGGCAGCTGCGCCGAGGAACCGGATCGGGGTCTTTCGGCACAGGGCAGGGACTTTGTCCGGGAGATGGAGCGTCTGGGCGTCTACGCCGACGTGTCCCATCTGTCCGACCCGGGCTTCTGGGAGCTGTTCCGCATGACGGAGCGGCCCATTGTGGCGTCCCACTCCAATGCGCGGGCGCTGTGTCCCCACCGGCGGAACCTGACGGACGATATGTTCCGCGCCATCCGGGATACCGGCGGCGTGGTGGGCATCAACCTGTACCGGGACTTCGTGGGCGGTACGTCCATGGACGCACTGGTGGCACATATCGAGCATTTCCTGACGCTGGACGGGGAGAAGACCCTGTGCATCGGCGGCGATCTGGACGGCTGCGAGGCGCTGGTGGCGGGGATGCAGGGGGTAGAGGACATACCCCATCTGTACGAGGCACTGGAGAGACGCGGGTACGGAAAGTCCCTGCTGGAGGACATATTCTGGAACAATCTGTGCAGGCTGCTGTGAGACGGCGGCCGGAGAAAGGAGGGACGCCATGGCGCTGTACGCCATCGGAGACCTGCATCTGTCACTGAACAGCGACAAGCCCATGGATATCTTCGGCGAGAAGTGGCACGGGTATGTGGATAAGATCAAGGCGGGCTTCGCACCACTGCACGATGACGACGTGACTGTGCTGTGCGGCGACCTGAGCTGGGGCATGAGTCTGGAGGAATCGCTGGCGGACTTTCAGTTCATCCACGCTCTGCCGGGGAAGAAGATCCTGATGAAGGGCAACCACGACTACTGGTGGAACACCGCATCCAAGATGCAGCGTTTTTTTGACCAGCACGGGCTGGACTCCTTTGAGATCCTGCACAACAACTGCCTGTTCTACAAGGACAAGGCACTGTGCGGCACGCGGGGTTGGTTCTACGAGCTGGACAACGAGGGTACCCACAACGGCAAGATGCTGGCCCGGGAGGCCGGACGGCTGGAGACGTCCCTACAGGCGGCGGGGGATCGGGAGAAGCTGTGCTTCCTCCACTATCCGCCGCTGTATCAGGGATACGAGTGTCCGGAGATCCTGCGGCTTTTGCAGCGCTACGGCGTAAAGCAGTGCTTTTACGGGCATCTCCACGGCGCCAGCCACAAGCGGGCGCTGGAGGGGATACACAACGGCACCGCGTTTTCGCTGGTGGCGGGAGACTGGCTGAATTTCGTCCCCAAAAAAATTTGTGAATAAGAGAAAAAACAGTGGAAATTCCCATTCTTTTCTGTTATCATATTACATTGCATTGGTTTTGCTATGAATACGGACCGGTGCGGAACGGAGGAATAAACAAATGACTGTGAAAAGCTGTGAAAAACTGGAGAAGAGCAGAGTCGCTCTGACCATCGAGGCGAGCGCCGAGGAGTTCGAGGCTGCCGTCAACAAGGCGTATCTGAAGATGCGCGGTAAGATCAACGTACCCGGCTTCCGTGTTGGCAAGGCCCCCCGCAAGATCATCGAGAAGATGTACGGCGAAGAGGTCTTCTATGAGGAGGCTGTCAATATCATTCTGCCCGACGCCTATGAGGACGCGGTAAAGGAGCAGAAGCTGGACGTGGTGGGCTATCCCGAGGTGGAGCTGGAGTCCTGCACCAAGGACGGCGTGGTGTTCAAGTGCACCGTGGCCGTGTATCCCGAGGTGAAGCTGGGCCAGTACAAGGGTCTGGAGGCGCCTAAGGCCGAGGTCAAGGTGGCGGCCGCCGACGTCAACGCCCGCCTGAAGGAGATGGCAGACCGCAACAGCCGTCTGGTGTCCGTGGAGCGCGCCGTCAAGAAGGGCGACACCGCCGACATCGACTTCGAGGGCTTCGACAACGGCGTGGCCTTCGACGGCGGCAAGGGCGAGAACTTCGATCTGGAGATCGGCTCCGGCAGCTTCGTCCCCGGCTTTGAGGAGCAGCTCATCGGCATGAAGGCCGGCGAGGAGAAGGATATCGACATCACCTTCCCCGAGAACTACGCCCCCGAGCTGGCCGGCAAGCCCGTGGTCTTCCATGTGAAGGTCAACGAGGTCAAGGTCAAGGAGGTCCCCACCATCGACGACGAGTTCGCCAAGGACGTGTCCGAGTTCGACACCCTGAAGGAGCTGAAGGCCGACATCAAGAAGAAGATGACCGCCGAGCGCACCGAGGCTGCCCAGCGTGCCTTTGAGGATGTGCTGATGGCCAAGGTCGCCGAGGGCGTGGAGGCCGAGATCCCCCACGAGATGGTGGAGCTGCAGGCCGAGCGTATGATGGAGCAGTTCAAGCAGCAGCTGGCCGCACAGGGTATCCCCTTCGACCAGTATCTGAAGATGACCGGCACCACCGAGGCCGATTTCCGCAAGCAGGCTGACGGCCCCGCCGCCGAGCAGGTGAAGATGGATCTGGCTGTGGAGGCCATCATCAAGGCCGAGGGTCTGGAGGCCACCGACGAGGACGTGGAGAACGAACTGAAGAACGTGGCCGGGAAGTACGGCATGGATCTGGAGACCGTGAAGAAGTATCTGCGTCCCGAGGACGTGAAGGAGCAGGTCATCCGCGAGAAGGCTGTGAAGGTCGTGGCGGACAGCGCCGTGGCTGTGGCGCCCGCCGAGGAGAAGGCCGAGCTGGAGGCCGAGGGCGAGGTCGTCGAGAAGAAGCCCGCCAAGAAGCCCGCTGCCAAGAAGACCACCAAGAAGGACGCGGAAAAAGACGCAGAATAAGAGAGAGCGCTTTTGAAAATCATATGCGGGTGGGTATAATCTGGTAGCTATCTTTTGCAGGAGGTTTATTCTATGAGCTTAGTTCCCTATGTTGTGGAGCAGACCAACCGCGGCGAGCGGTCTTACGATATCTTTTCCCGTCTGCTTAACGACCGTATCGTATTCCTGGGCGAAGAAGTGAACGATACCACCGCCAGTCTGGTCGTGGCGCAGCTGCTGTATCTGGAGGCGCAGGATCCCGACAAGGACATCCAGATGTACATCAACAGCCCCGGAGGCAGCGTGACCGCGGGCATGGCTATCTATGACACCATGCAGTATATCAAGTGCGACGTGTCCACCATCTGCATCGGCATGGCCGCCAGCATGGGCGCGTTCCTGCTGTCCTCCGGCACCAAGGGCAAGCGCATCGCGCTGCCCAACGCCGAGATCATGATCCACCAGCCCTCCGCAGGTACGCAGGGCAAGGTGACGGACATGGAGATCGACGTGGAGCACTTCCTGAAGATTAAGCAGCGGCTGAACAAGATCTTGTCCGAGAACACCGGCAAGCCGGTGGAGCAGGTGAAGGCCGACTCCGAACGGGATCGCTGGATGATCGCCGAGGAAGCGCGGGAGTACGGTCTGGTGGATAAGGTCATTTATAAGAGGTAACGGCATGGCAGATGAGAGAAAGTCCCTGCGCTGCTCGTTCTGCGGCAAGGCGGAGGGACAGGTACACCGGATGATCCAGGGGCCGGGCGTGCGGATCTGCGACGAGTGCGTGCAGCTCTGTATGTCCATTCTGGACGACGGATACAGTGCGGCGGTCAGCGAGGGCTTCGACAGTGTGGAGGACCTCCCGACGCCCCAGCAGATCAAAGAGGTGCTGGATCAGTACGTCATCGGACAGGAGGGGGCGAAGATCGCCCTGTCTGTGTCCGTGTACAACCACTATAAGCGCATCTACTTCGGCGGCAGCGAGGATGTGGAGCTGCAAAAGAGCAACATCCTGATGATCGGGCCTACCGGCTCCGGAAAGACGCTGTTCGCCCAGACGCTGGCGCGGGTGCTGAAGGTACCCTTCGCCATCGCCGACGCCACCACGCTGACCGAGGCCGGCTATGTGGGCGACGACGTGGAGAACATCCTGCTGCGGCTTTTGCAGGCGGCGGATTTCGATGTGGAGCTGGCGGAGCGGGGCATCATCTATGTGGATGAGATCGACAAGATCGCCCGCAAGAGCGAGAATACCTCCATCACCCGGGACGTGTCCGGCGAGGGCGTGCAGCAGGCGCTGCTGAAGATCCTGGAGGGTACCGTGGCCAACGTGCCGCCCCAGGGCGGGCGGAAGCACCCCCATCAGGAGTTCATCCAGATCGACACCAGCAACATCCTGTTTATCTGCGGCGGCGCCTTCGACGGTCTGGAGAAGATCGTGGAGAAGCGCGTGGGCAAGCAGGGCATCGGCTTCGAGAACGCGGTGCAGAGCAAGGCGGATAAAATGGGTACCAGCCAGCTTTTGAAGCAGGTGCAGCCCCACGATCTGCTGAAGTTCGGCATCATCCCCGAGCTGGTGGGCCGTCTGCCGGTGATCTCGCCGTTGGAGGCGCTGACCCGGGAGGATCTGGTGCGCATCCTGACCGAGCCGAAGAATGCGCTGGTCAAGCAGTACAAGGCGCTGCTGGCCTACGACGGCGTGGAGCTGGTCTTTGAGCAGACGGCGCTGGAGGCGGTGGCGGACAAGGCCATCGAGCGCAATATCGGCGCCCGCGGACTGCGGGCGGTGATGGAGGGTATGCTGACGAAGGTGATGTACGACATCCCCTCCGACCCCACCATCACGAAGGTGACCATCACGGCGGACTGCGTCAACAGCGGCGCGGAGCCGGTGGTGGAGCGCGACCCGGAAAAGGTCACGCGCAAGGCAAAACTCAAGACCGGGACGGCGGAAAAACGAACCGCACCGGCCTCTTGACGATCCGGCAAAGAGGAGAGGCGGCAGCTTCTCCTCTTTTTTCTCCAAGAGGAAAGGAGTACATATGGAACGTATCACCATGAATATACCCGTGCTGGCCCTGCGTGGTTTGACGGCCTTCCCCAGCCAGACGCTGTCCTTCGATGTGGAGCGGGAGATCTCCATCTACGCGCTGGACAACGCCATGGAGAACGACCGGCGGCTGTTCCTCGTGACGCAGCGGGAGATCTCTACCGCTGAGCCGATGGAGGACGACCTGTACAGTGTAGGCACGGTCTGCCATATTTTACAGATCATCAAGACCTCGGACAGCAGTGTCCGGGTCCTCGTGGAGGGAGAGGAGCGCGCCAAACTCCTTCGGCTGTGGCAGGGGAAGCCCTTCCTACAAGCCAATGTGGAGATATTGGAGGAGGAATTCCCAGGCAAGATCACAGCCCGGGTGGAGGCCATGCTGCGGCGCACCTACGCCCTGTTCGGCGAGTATAAGGAGCTGGTGCCGCAGCTCAGCGACGACTTTATCGCGGCGGTGCTGGACTGCCGTGACACGGGGCATCTGGCCGATCTCATCGCCCAGAACATCACGCTGCGCCATCAGGATCGCCAGCGTGTGCTGGAGGAGCTGCGGCCCAATCGGCGGCTCCAGATCGTCAACGACATTCTGACCCATGAGGTGGATGTGCTGTCGCTGGAGATGCAGATGGAGCAGAAGGTGCGCCAGCGGGTGGCACAGGTGCAGAAGGACATGATCCTGCGGGAGCAGGTGAAGGTCTTACAGCATGAGCTGGGCGACGACGGCGACGAGGAGCTGGCGGAGTACACAGAGAAGATCCAACGCGCCCATCTGCCCGAGGAGGTACATAAGCGGCTGACAAAAGAGGTGGAGCGGCTTGCCAAGCAGCCCTTCGGCAGCGCGGAGGCCTCCGTCATCCGCAACTATCTGGACGTCTGTCTGGAGATGCCGTGGAACAAGTACACCCGTGAGCGGGCGGATGTGGAGCAGGCGCGGAAGCTGCTGGATCGGGATCACTATGGCCTGGAAACGGTGAAGGAGCGCATTCTGGAGTTCATCGCCGTCCACCAGCTGAACCCCGATGCCAAGGGCAAGATCCTCTGTCTGGTAGGCCCTCCCGGTGTGGGTAAGACCTCCGTGGCCATCTCCGTGGCCAAGGCCATGAACCGGAAGCTGGCGCGGCTCAGTCTGGGCGGCGTCCGGGACGAGGCGGATATCCGCGGCCACCGCAAGACCTACATCGGCGCTATGCCCGGTCGCATCATTGAGGCCATCAGCCGCGCCGGCGCTATGAACCCCCTGCTGGTGCTGGATGAGATCGACAAGCTTGCCAGCGATATGCGGGGCGACCCGGCCTCGGCTCTGCTGGAGGTACTGGACAGCGAGCAGAACACCTCCTTCCGCGACCATTTTCTGGAGGTGCCGGTGGATCTGAGCCGGGTGATGTTCATCACCACCGCCAACACCACCTCCACCATTCCCCGGCCGCTGCTGGATCGGATGGAGGTCATCGAGCTGAGCAGCTACACTGATGAGGAGAAGCTGCAGATCGCCAAGGCCCATCTGCTGCCCAAGCAGCTGAAGGAACACGGACTGAAGAAAAGCCAGTTTCGCATCACCGACGACGCCATTCGCGCCGTCATCACCGACTACACGAGAGAGTCCGGCGTCCGGACGCTGGAGCGTCTGCTGGGCAAGCTATGCCGGAAAGCCGCTATGCGTTTGGTGGAAACGGATGTAAAGCGAGTTGACATTACACCAAAAGACCTGCGGGAACTGCTGGGTGTGCCGCACTATCAGGACAATTCCCGCAGCAAGCAGGATCAGATCGGCGTGGTCAACGGCCTTGCGTGGACAGAGGTGGGCGGCGAGCTGCTGGAGGTGGAGGCCGGGGTCATGGACGGCTCCGGCAAGCTGGAGCTGACCGGCAATCTGGGTACGGTCATGCAGGAATCCGTGAAGGCAGCGTACACCTGCCTGCGCAGCCGTGCAGCGGAGCTGGGTATCCCCAAGGACTTCTATAAGGACAAGGATATCCACGTCCACTTCCCGGAGGGCGCGGTACCAAAGGATGGGCCGTCGGCGGGCATCGCCATCGCTACCGCCATGCTGTCGGCGCTGACCGGCCGCCCGGTGCGCCACGATGTGGCCATGACCGGCGAGGTCACGCTGCGGGGGCGGGTGCTGCCCATCGGTGGGCTGAAGGAAAAGACCATGGCTGCCAAGCGCAGCGGTATCCGCACGGTCATCATCCCCAAGGAGAACGAGAAGGATCTGGAGGAGATCGACCAGACCGTCCGGGCGGCCCTGCGGTTCGTGACGGCGGAGACGGTGGACGCCGTATTTGCCCACGCGCTGGCGCTGCCGAAAAAGGAGGCGGCGGTGGAGCATCTCACCGCCATAGCCGGTATGGAACGACAGGAGGTGCGCTGTGGCGATCAACTTTAACAAGGCGGAATTTGTACTGTCGGCTGTAAAGGCAAGCACCTTTATCCGTGATGGAAAACCGCAGGTCACGTTTGCCGGACGCAGCAATGTGGGCAAGTCCTCCGTCATCAACCGTCTGCTGGGGCGGAAGAACTTTGCCCGGGTGGGCGCCACCCCCGGCAAGACCAATCAGATCAACTATTTCGACATCGACGGGAAGCTCTACTTCACCGACCTGCCGGGCTACGGCTACGCCAAGGTGTCCAAGGAGGAGCGCGACCGGTGGGGACGGCTGATGGAGAGCTACTTCGCCGAGCCGGAGCTCATCACGCTGGGCGTGCTCATCGTGGATGCGCGGCACAAGCCCACCGCCGACGACGTGACCATGTGCGACTGGTTCAAGGGTACCGGCTGCCCGGTGATCGTGGTGGCCAACAAGCTGGATAAGCTGAAAAAGAGCGAGATCGAGCCGAACATGGCCCGCATCCGCGAGACGCTGGAGCTGGGCGAGGACACGCTGCTCATTCCATTTTCCGCGGAGAAGGGGACAGGTAAAACGGAGCTGCTGGCGGCTATCAGCGACGGCTGCGGCAGATAACAGAACAGGAAAACCGCCGGTCTGCTTTTGGCAGACCGGCGGTTTTTGCGTGGAAGGTCAGGCGTAAATACCTGCATCGCAGGCGTGATAGTATTTTTTGGCGCAGAACTCCCGCTGGACGGTGACGCGGCCTGTATCGGTGAGCCACGCGGCAAAGTTGGAGAAATTCCGCTCCACGATGCTGAATTTCAGCTCATTGTGGGTGCGGACATTCTCCCGCTTGCAGAAGGCGGCGATCCAGTCGGAAAAGGTCATGCCGTCGGTGAGGTCGTCCAGCAGCTCCCGCTCCTTGGCATGGATGAAGGCAATATTCTCGTCGATGAGGGCGTTGAAGGCGGCGCGGTCCGTCAGCACCTGTTTGTGGGCCACGATATACGCCGGGGCGTCCACGGTGCGCAGGTATTCCTTGCTCTCCAGATCCTTGGCGATGAACATACTGGTGGGCAGCTTGGCGGCGGCAATCTGATCACGGTCGATGAGACAGTCGCCCACATAGGCCACGCCGTCCGGCGTGACGATGCCGATGTGACCGGCGGAGTGGCCGGGCAGCTGCATGATGCCGAAGCGGGCGCCCGCCATGTCCAGATGGTCGTCCTCCGGGCCGATGATGACGTCGGCGGTGAAGCACTCCTCCAAAAAGAGCTGGCGGCTCTTGCCGTAGGTCAGCGCCACATAGTTGGCGCGGTAGCTGTCGGTGTTGACGGAGATGCCCGCCTCGATGAGCTGGATGGCGGCGGGGCAGCCGCAGCGCTGCTGGAGGTAGCGGACGTTGCCGGTGTGGTCAAAGTGGGCGTGGGAGCAGATGACGCCCCGCAGACACAGCCCGTTGTCGTCGATGAGATGGATCAGTCCGGTGCGATCCAGCTTGGCGTAGCCGGTATCGATGAGGACAATGTCCCGGTCGGTGAGAAAGTAGACGGGCAGCAGGGCGGTGGAGCCCTCCGCCACCCATGTGCGGCCGACGATGTGCTTGAGTTCCATGGCGATCCCCCTCCGGAAAACTGAGTTTTCCTCATTATACACCACGGCGGGGAAAAAACAAATTTTTTCTTTTTACCCCTATGCAAAGCGGGAGAAATAAGGTAGAATAGCAGGGAGAAAAAATCAGGAGGCAATGCGATGGAGCAGCCAATGTATAAGCGGGTACTCATTAAGATCAGCGGTGAGGCGCTGGCAGGCGACAAGCACGTTGGTCTGGATTTTCAGGTGATGGGCCGGGTGGCTGACGTCATCAAGGAATGCGTGGAAATGGGCGTACAGGTGGGCATCGTCGTCGGCGGCGGCAACTTCTGGCGCGGCGTGAAGGACGGCGAGGGGCATATCGAGCGCACCCGTGCCGACCACATGGGCATGCTGGCCACCGCCATGAACTGCATGGCCATGGCCGACGTGCTGGAGCAGAAGGGCGTGGACGTGCGGGTGCAGACGGCGCTGGAGATCCGGGCCGTGGCGGAGCCGTATATCCGGGCGCGGGCCATCCGCCATTTGGAAAAGGGCCGCGTGGTCATCTTCGGCTGCGGCATCGGCTGCCCGTTCTTCTCCACTGATACTGCGGCGGTGCTGCGTGCGGCGGAGATCGAGGCCGACATCATCCTGCTGGCCAAGAACATCGACGGCGTGTACGACAGCGATCCGGCCAAGAACGCCGCGGCTGTCAAGTTCGATTCCATCACCTACGACGAGGTACTCAAGCGCCATCTGGCCGTGATGGACTCCACCGCCACCAGCTTGTCCATGGACAACCACATCCCCGTGCTGGTGTTCGCACTGAAGGACCCCAAGAATATCATCCGCGCCCTGCGCGGCGAAAAAATCGGAACGATCGTGAAGGAGGCTTAACCGCTATGTTAAAGGACGAGTACAAGATCTACGAGGAAAAAATGAAGAAGAGCATCGAATCCGTTGTCAACGACTTCGACACCGTGCGTGCCGGTCGTGCCAACGCTTCCGTGCTGAACCGCATCAGCGTGGACTATTACGGCACCCCCACCCCCATCCAGCAGATCGGCTCTATCGGCTCCCCCGACCCCCGCACGCTGGTCATTACGCCGTGGGATGCCTCTGCGCTGAAGGGCATCGAGAAGGCCATCCAGGAGTCCGATCTGGGCATCAATCCCCAGAACGACGGCAAGTGCATCCGTCTGGCCTTCCCGCAGCTGACGGAGGAGCGCCGTAAGGAGCTGGTCAAGCAGATCCACAAGTACACCGAGGCAGGCAAGGTGGCGGTGCGCAACATCCGCCGCGACGCGCTGGAGAATTTCAAGAAGCAGCAGAAGGCCTCCGAGATCACCGAGGACGAGATGAAGATCGTGGAGAAGGACCTGCAGAAGCTGACCGACGACAGCTGCAAGGAGCTGGATAAGCTGCTGGAGAATAAAGAAAAGGAACTGATGTCCGTCTGATGGCACTGTTCCGCAAAAGCACGCCCCAGACGGCGGGGGAGGTGGACAAAAACCGCCTTCCCCGCCATATCGCTATTATTATGGACGGCAACGGTCGTTGGGCAAAGCAGCGTTCGCTGCCGCGCACTGCCGGCCATAAGGCGGGGGCGGAGGTGTTCCGGGATATCGCCACTTACTGCAAGGAGCTGGGGGTGGAGTATCTGACGGTATACGCCTTCTCCACGGAGAACTGGAAGCGCCCGGCGGACGAGGTGGGCGCTATTATGGGTCTTTTGAAGCAGTATCTGCTGGAGGCGCTGGATACCATGGAGAAGGATCACATCCGTTTGAGATTTTTCGGTGATCTGTCCGCCATTGCGCCGGATTTGCAGGAGCTGGCGGCGGAGACAAACGAGCTCAGCAGCCACTACGACGGCTTTCAGGCCAACATCTGCCTGAATTACGGCGGACGGGCGGAGATCCTGCGGGCGGCGCAGCGGTGCGCCGAGGCGGGGGAGGACTGGACGGAGGAGAACTTCGGCAAGTACCTGTACTCCGCGGGCATCCCCGACCCGGAGCTGATCATCCGACCCAGCGGCGAGCTGCGGCTCAGCAACTTCCTGCTGTGGCAGTGTGCGTACAGCGAATTCTATTTCTGCGACACCCTGTGGCCGGACTTCACCCGGGCGGAGCTGGATAGAGCCATCGTGGATTATCAAGGGCGGGATCGCCGGTTCGGCGGTGTGAAGGCCTGACAGAAGGAGACAGCATGAAACAGAGAATTTTGGTGGCTGTGGTGGGCGTTCCCGCCCTGTTGGGCGTACTGTGCTTTGCGCCGGATTGGGCGACGATGGCCCTTATCATGGCGCTGTGCATCATCGGCAGCCACGAGCTGCTGGCGGCGGTGCTGCCGCCGGAAAAGACCCGGCGCTGGTGGGGACTGGCGGCGGCGCTGTCCGTATTCGTGGTAGCGGACGTCTACTTCCGCAGCGAGCCGTTTGCGGGTACGCCCATTCAGGGGCTGATGCCGTGGCTGACGGCGGCGCAGGTGGTCGTGGTATTTATATGCATGGTGCTGGAGTACGGCAAGAAGGAGGAGATGGACTTCACGGCGCTGTGCGCCATTCTGGTGGCGGGCGTGGCGATCCCCATGGCGCTTACCTGCCTGCTGCGGCTGCGTATGCTGGAGCACGGCGCGGGGCTGGTGCTGATCCCGCTGGTGGCAGCGTTCATGAGCGACACCATGGCGCTGTTCGGCGGTATGCTGTTCGGCAAGACCAAGCTGGCGCCGCTGGTCAGCCCCAAGAAGACCCGGGAGGGCGCTGTCAGCGGCCTCGTGGGCGGCATGGCGGGCATGATCCTGTTCCGTATTTTCTTCTTCCTGTGTACGGAGATACAGCTCCATATCGGCTGGTGCGTGCTGCTGGGTCTGGTGGGCTCGGTGCTGGGACAGCTGGGCGACCTCAGCTTCTCCTGCATCAAGCGGCAGTACGGTATCAAGGACTACGGACGGCTGCTGCCGGGACACGGCGGCGTGCTGGATCGGTTTGACAGCGTGATCTTTGCTGCGCCGGTGATCTGGATGATCGTGGACGCGGTGAAGCTGTATTGAGGAATACATCTATGACAAAGACCATATCCCTGCTGGGCGCCACAGGCTCCATCGGCCGGCAGACGCTGGCTGTGGCGCAGGAGCTGGGACTTTCCGTGGCGGCGCTGACCGCCAACCGGCAGGTGGACCTGCTGGAGCAGCAGGCGCGGCAGTGCAAGCCGCGCCTTGCCGTGCTGTATGACCCTGCCGCCGCCAAGGAGCTGCGCGGCCGTCTGCAAGGCACGGGCATCGAGGTGATGGAGGGGCCGGAGGGCTTGATCGCCGCCGCCACGCTGTCCGAGGCGGACACCGTGGTGACCGCGGTGATGGGCAGCGTAGGGCTGGCGCCCACGCTGGCGGCCATCCGGGAGAAGAAGCGCATCGCGCTGGCCAATAAGGAGACGCTGGTGTGCGCCGGTGAGCTGGTGATGGCGGCAGCACAGGAGGCGGGAGCGGAGATCGTACCCGTGGACTCGGAGCACAGCGCTATTTTTCAGTGCCTGCAAGGCTGCCGCGACCGCCGCGAGGTCCGGCGGCTGCTGCTGACCTGCTCGGGAGGGCCGTTCTTCGGCCGCTCCTTCGAGGAGCTGGAGCATATGACGGCGGCGGATGCCCTGAAGCATCCCAACTGGACCATGGGCGCCAAGATCACCATCGACTCGGCTACCCTGATGAACAAGGGGCTGGAGATCATCGAGGCCATGCGGCTGTACGACCTGCCGGTGGAGCAGGTGGAGGCGGTGATCCACCGGCAGAGCATCGTCCACTCGCTGGTGGAGTTCCGGGACGGGGCTATGCTGGCGCAGCTGGGTACGCCGGATATGAAGCTGCCCATTCGGTACGCCCTGACCTACCCCTACCGGGCGGAGACGCCGGATCGGACGCTGGATCTGCTGACCTGCGGCGCTCTGACGTTCAGCGCGCCGGATATGGAGGCCTTTCCCTGCCTGCGGATCGCCCGACAGTGCGCGGCGGCGGGCGGCACGGCCTGCGCCATCATGAACGGCGCCAACGAGGCGGCGGTGCAGCGGTTTTTGCAGGGGGAGATCGGGTTCAACGATATCCCGCGGCTGGTGGAGCAGGCACTTTCCAAGGTGCCGGTGATATATCGGCCGAGCCTTGCGGATATACTGGAGGCAGACAGAATGGCACGTCAGGCCGTTCTGGGATGTGCGGGCGCACAATAAAGGAGTTACGGCAATGGTATATATCTTAGCGGCCATACTGGTGTTCGGCGTGCTCATCGCCGTCCACGAGCTGGGTCATTTCATGGCGGCCAAGGCCTGCGGTGTGCGGGTCAATGAGTTTTCCATCGGCATGGGGCCTGCCCTGTGGAAAAAGCAGAAGGGGGAGACGCAGTACTCCCTGCGCCTGTTTCCGGTGGGCGGCTTCTGCGCCATGGAGGGCGAGGAGGAGGACTCCGACGACCCGGCGGCTCTGAACAATCAGGGCTTCTGGACGAAGCTCCTCATCTTTGCGGCGGGCGCTGCCATGAATTTTCTGGCGGGACTGCTCATCATTCTGGCGCTGTACGCCGGAGCGCAGGCATTCTATGAGCCGGTGGTCGTCGGCTTTGCCGACGGCTGCCCGTTGGAGAGCGCCGAGGGCCTGCAGACCGGCGACCGCATCCTGCGTATCGACGGGGAGCGGGTGTATGTATACAGCGATATCGGGCTGCTGCTGGGTCTCAACAAGACCGGCGTTTTTGATCTGGTGGTGGAGCGCTCCGGCGAGAAGGTCACCCTCCGCCAGCTACCCATGGAGCAGCGGACGTACACCGACCGGAACGGCAAGCCCTACACGGGCTACGGACTGTACTTCGGGACGGCGGAGGCCACGCTGGGGCGGAAGCTGTCCTATACATGGAACAACGCGGTGGACTTCGTGCGTCTGGTGCGGCTGAGTCTAAAGATGCTGGTCACCGGCGAGGCGGGACTGCGGGATCTCAGCGGCCCGGTGGGCATCGTGTCCACCATGACCGAGGTGGGCGAGCAGTCCGGCAGCACCCGTGCGGCGGTGGAGAACATCGCCTATCTGGCGGCGCTCATCGCCGTGAACCTGGCGGTGATGAACCTGCTGCCCCTGCCGGCGCTGGACGGCGGCAAGATCTTCTTTCTGGTCATCAACGCCATCGGTCTGGCGCTGTTCAAAAAGCAGATCCCGGCGAAATACGAGAATTACATCCACTTTGCGGGACTGGTGCTGCTGTTGGCACTGATGGCGGTCATCACGTTCAGCGACGTGTGGAAGCTGATACACTGAGGTGGGATACGATGAGCAAGCAGATCATGGTAGGCGGCGTGGCCGTAGGCGGCGGCGCACCGGTGAGCATCCAGTCCATGTGCAATACCGCCACAGAGAATGTGGAGGCCACGGTGCAGCAGATCCTCCGGCTGGAGCAGGCGGGGTGCGAGATCATCCGCGTGGCGGTCCCCACGGAGGAGGCGGCCCGGGCCATCCCGGCCATCAAGGCGCGCATCCACATCCCGCTGGTGGCGGATATCCATTTCGACTACAAGCTGGCGCTGCTGTGCGCCGAGGGCGGCATCGACAAGATCCGCATCAACCCCGGCAACATCGGCAGCAAGGAGCGGGTGCGGGCCGTGGCGGACGCCTGCCGGGAGCGGGGCATCCCCATCCGCATCGGCGTCAACGGCGGGTCGCTGGAAAAAGACCTGCTGGCCAGGTACGGCGGCGTCACGGCGCAGGCGCTGGTGGACAGCGCCATGGGTCACGTCCGGCTGCTGAACGACTGCGGCTTCGACGATATCTGCATCTCCGTGAAATGCTCCCGCGTGCCGGTGAATATGGCGGCCTATCAGATGCTCCGGGCGCAGACGGACTATCCGCTGCATCTGGGCGTGACGGAGGCGGGTACGCCGGAGATGGGTGTGCTGAAATCCGCCATCGGCATCGGCGGCCTTTTGTGCATGGGCGTGGGCGACACGCTGCGGGTGAGCCTGACGGCGGACCCGGTGGAGGAGGTCATCGCCGCCAAGCGCATTTTGCAGGCGGCGGGCATCCGCCGCAGCGGGCCGGATCTGATCTCCTGTCCCACCTGCGGCCGGACGAAGTACGATATGATCCCCATTGCGCGGGAGGTGGAGCGGCGGCTGCATGGCTGCGATAAGCCCATCACCGTGGCGGTGATGGGGTGCGTGGTCAACGGGCCGGGCGAGGCGTCCGGCGCGGATGTGGGCATCGCCGGGGGAAAAGGCGAGGGACTGCTGTTCGCCAAGGGAAAGATCCTGCGGAAGGTGCCGCAGGAGCAGCTGGTGGACGCGCTGTTTGAGGAAATCGACAAGCTGTAAGGTGAGAGAATGGCGGAAAAATTACCGTTTTTTACATTATTTGAGAGCTTTCAGGCGCCGCGTCAGCTGCGCCTGCTGCTGCATGACGCCTATGTGACCGGCGCTGTGCTGGATCGGGAGGCCCGTACCATCGAGGTGCAGGCCACCAGCGGCGAGGCGGTGCCGGATGCGGCGGTGAAGTCGCTGGAGCATATGCTGGCGGAGCAGTACGACCTGCGGCGGGTGCAGCTTCACTTCTCCCAGCCGGCGGCCGCCGGCAAGAGCGGCAGCGACCTGCTGTACGGCAAGGAGATCAAGGGCAGGGTCATCCCGGTATCGGAGCTGAATCTGAAGATGGGCATGGCGGTGGTGGAGGGCCGCGTCTTCGGCATGGAGTGCTATGAGACACGGCGGCCCGGTCAGTGGTGCCTGAATTTCAACATGACCGACGAGCACGGCTCTGTGGCCGTGCGGAAATACATGGACGAGAAGGAGGCCAAGGTGCTGGGCGACGCCGTCCGCGACGGTATGTGGCTGCGGGTGCAGGGCAAGCCGGCGCTGACCTTCGACGGCAAGGATGTGCAGCTCCAGCCGGTGAGCATCATGCGCGCCTCCCACACCGGGCGGAAGGACACCGCGCCGGAGAAGCGTGTGGAGCTGCATCTCCATACCCAGATGAGCACCATGGACGCCCTTACCGACGTGGGCAAGGTAGTGGAACAGGCGGCGGCGTGGGGACATCCCGCCATCGCCATCACTGACCACGGCACGGTGCAGGCGTTCCCCAAGGCGCGGGACGCGGGCAAGAAGGGAAAGATCAAGATCCTCTACGGCGTGGAGGGATATTTCGTCAACAACCTGGATGACCGTATCGCCGTACACGGGGCGCAGGATCAATCGTTTGCTGATGAGATCGTGTGCTTCGATATCGAGACCACCGGCCTGAAGGTGGAGCGGGAGGCCATCACGGAGATCGGCGCGGTGGTGCTGAAAAACGGCGAGATCACCGAGCGGTTCCAGACCTTTGTAAACCCCAACCGCCGCCTGACGCCGGAGATCATCGGCCTGACCGGTATCACCGACGCCATGCTGGCGGACGCGCCCCAGCTGAAGGAGGCGCTGACGGCATTCCTGCAATTTGTGAACGGCCGCCCGCTGGCGGCGCACAACGCGGAGTTCGACATCGGCTTCATCCGGGCAGGCTGCCGCAGGGTGGGGCTGGACTTCGACCCCACCTATGTGGACTCCTTGATCCTGGCGCAGAACCTGCTGCCGGAGCTGGGCAAGTACAAGCTGGACATCGTGGCGGAGCATCTGGATCTGCCCGCCTTCAACCACCACCGCGCCTCCGACGACGCGGCCATGGTGGGGTATATGCTCATCCCGTTTTTTGAGAAAATGGAGAAGGAGCTGGGCATCTCCCGCCTGCAGGAGATCAACGGCGAGATGCTGAAGCTGCGGCCCGGCGGCAACAAGACCAAGCGCCGCCCCAAGCATATCATCATTCTGGCAAAGAACAAGCTGGGTCTGAAAAACCTGTACCAGCTGATCTCCGCCAGTAACCTCAAGTATTTCCACCGCAAGCCCACCATCCCCAAGACGGAGCTGGTGTGCCACCGGGAGGGGCTTATCATCGGCTCGGCCTGCGAGGCGGGCGAGCTGTTCCGGGCTGTGGCAGACCACAAGGACTGGGCGGAGCTGAAGCGCATCGCCTCGTTCTACGACTATCTGGAGATCCAGCCCATCTGCAACAATATGTTCATGCTGCGCAACGGCGACGTCCAGTCGGAGGAGGAGCTGCGGGAGTTCAACCGCACCATCGTCCGGCTGGGTGAGGAACTGGGAAAGCCCGTCTGCGCCACCGGCGACGTACACTTTCAGGAGCCGGAGGACGAGATCTACCGCCACATTCTGCTGGCCAGTCAGAAGTTCCCCGATGCCGACGCACCGCTGCCCATCTACTTCAAGACCACCGACGAGATGCTGGCGGAGTTCGCCTATCTGGGGGAGGAGACGGCACACAAGGTGGTCATTGACGATCCCCGGCGCATCGCCGACCGCATCGAGGAGATCGAGCTGCTGCCGCCGGGACAGCTGTTCCCGCCCCGGCTGGAAAACTCCGAGCAGGAGCTGCACGACATGGTGTGGGACAAGTGCCACGCCCTGTACGGCGACCAGCCGCCCCAGCTCATCATCGACAGGCTGGATGTGGAGCTGAAAAGTATTCTGGGTAAGTACGATGTGGTGTATATGTCCGCCCAGAAGCTGGTGCAGCGCAGTCTGGAAAACGGCTATCTGGTCGGCTCGCGAGGCTCCGTCGGCTCCAGTCTGGTGGCGTATATGTCGGGCATCACGGAGGTGAACTCCCTGCCGCCCCACTACCGCTGCCCCAAGTGCAAGAACACGGAATTCGTCACCGACGGCAGCTACGGCTGCGGCGCGGATATGCCGGACAAGGTGTGTCCCGTCTGTGGGGAAAAGTACGTCAAGGACGGCTTTGACATCCCCTTTGAGACGTTTCTCGGCTA
>ERZ870047.27-NODE-27-length-25636-cov-5.020775_pt1 | contig 25636 bp, 9 predicted proteins | sample MGYA00521268_ERZ870047 | MGnify/ENA primary metagenome ERZ870047 (study PRJEB32232, sample SAMN07284960) | human gut metagenome | biome: human-associated habitat; material: feces | host: Homo sapiens | place: Tanzania | collected 2014-01-26 ... | reverse complement strand
TGACGTACAGTTACACCGTCCGCGGTGTCGGCTCTGACGGCAAGACCCTCAGCCCCGGCTATAACAAGACCGGCGTCAGCGCCACCATGCCTGCGGCGTCCGCTACCCCCGCCAAGGTGGTACTGGTCAGCGCCAAGGCGGACTCCGCCGGTATTCTGGTGACGTGGCAGAATACCAACGGCGCCCACGCCTATCAGGTGTACCGCAAGGACGCGGTGAACACCAAGTGGACGGTCATCGCCAAAAATGTCCGCGACACGGAGTGGAAGGACATCACCGCCGTCAAGGGTACGAAGTACACTTACACGGTGCGTGCTGTGGCGGATGACGGCGTTACGCTCGGCGGCTACGATTCTGCGGGCAAGAGCGCCATGGTGACGGCCTCGCCCACCACACCCGCCAATGTGACGCTGGGTACGGCGACCGCCGGAAAGAACGGCATCGTCGTGACATGGAGCTACGCGGCGGACGCCCGGACATACCGTGTGTACCGCAAGGCCCCCGGCGATACGAAGTGGGTGGCTGTTGCGCACGTCAACGGCAAGAGCTGGACGGACAAGAACGTGACCAGCGGCGTTAAATACAGCTACACCGTCCGCGGTGTCAACGCCAACGGCAAGCTCAGTCCCGGCTACAACAAGACTGGCGTCAGCACCGTCGCCAAGTAAACGCAAAACAGCATATCCGCTGTCTCCCCCGCTGTGCGGCGGGGGAGACAGCGGAAGCTGTCGTTTTGACGGGCATCGTTCTGTGCGCTTCCCCCGTGAAAGCGCAGAGAACGATCCCCGTGCATTTCAACAGGAGGTTCTTTTTATGAAGAAACGTATGCTCTCTCTGCTTCTGGCGTTGGTGCTGGCGCTGACCGGCCTGACGCCGGTGTATGCCGCGCCGGACGGCGGCACGTTCTATCTCACCGCCTCCACCGCCGAGCGGACGTTGATCGAGCCGGTGGAGATCCCCTATGCGGCGGGACAGACGGTTTTGCAGGCGCTGCAGGGTAGCGGCTATGCCTTTGAGCTGTCCGGCGGCTTTGTCACGGCGATCGACGGACAGGCGGGCAACTACACCGTCTTTTACGACGGCGGCGCATACGCGCTGGACGCTCCGGCCTCCGAGGTGAAGACCGCTATCGTTTTTTCCGAGTATACCGGCGCGTATGACGATGCCCAGACCCGGCTGGCGGCCCTGATGGGACGCTGCCGCGCCATGACCAATAACGTTCTGCACTATAAGCCCGCCGCTGACGCCTACGCAGACGGCCTCGCCGCCCTGCGCAGCAGCGGATGGGCTGCCGCCTGCACCGCGCTGGAGGCAAGCATCGCGGCGTACGAGGCCATCCTCAACGGCCCGCAGTACACCGTTACCGCCGCCATTACGCGGGGGGACGCAGCCGTGCCCGGCGCACGGCTGACGCTGACGGACAGCTACGGCAACGTGACATCCACCACCTCCGGCACGCTGCGGGTGGTGGCGGGAGACTATGCCTTTACCGCCTCTGACGGCAGCGACCGTACAGAGGGAAAGCTCACCGTCACCGGCGATACGGCGCTGGATGCCGTTCTGCCGAACGGGGAGTGGTTCGGCGCGATCCAGATCATGTACGGCGGCGCGGCGCTGCCCGGCACACAGGACGCGGCGGCTCGCACGCTGATCTGCGACGTGCCGGACATGGTGGGGAAAACCGGGCTCTGCCTGTATGCAAAGCGGGGGGCGGACATCCCGGCCAACGCACGCCTGCGCACGATTTTTGTGGATGTCAACGGCAACGACTGCTCCCATATCTCCCGTGAATGGGACGACCCCCGCGTATCCCTGTTCCGGATACTCGACACTGGCATGGAGGGGCGCACCTTCGCGCTGGAGGCGCGGTATAACGCGGGGGACTGCACCCAGATCCAGTCCTACGCCGTCACCCTGCGACGCACACCCACCCTCAGCCGCCTCGCGGTCACCGTCGACGGCGTTGTACAGCCGATGGAGTTTGCACCGGATCAGACGGACTACACCCTGCCTGTGATCGACGATACCGTTGTGGTGGAGGCTGCGCCCTATGACGGCGGCTACACCGTGGCGGGCAGCGGCACGGTGCGCCTGACGGCGGAAAAGCAGGATCACACCGTATCCGTCACCGCCGGTGGCCGCACCACCGTGTACACCCTGCACCTGCAAAGGGTGGAGGCCGTGTCGGTGCGTATTGCCGCCCCCTCTGCGGATACGGCGGTGTGCGTGACCAACGCCGCCGGTGCGGAGATCACCCCGACAGACGGCGTGTACCGGCTGCTGCCCGGCGCGTCCTATACCTGCACCGCCGCCGTCGGCGGCGTGTACCGCGCCGACCGGGTGTTTACCGCGTCCGCCGGACTGTCCATGACCGCGCCGCAGCCGGAGCGGTTGGACGCGCTGACGGCGCTGGCGCTGTATGACAGCGCGCCCGCCGCCACCCGAAAGACGCACGACAGCGCGGAGGGCTTCTCGCCCGACCAGCGCACCCTGACCTATACCATTCCCGACAACCAGCAGCGCCTGTATATGCAGGCTACGGTGGTCTCCGGCTATACGGCGGCCGCCAACTATTACAAGACCTCCACCGGGCGGGCGGCGTCCGTTGTCATCAAGTATCCCGTCAGCGACGCCGGCAGCGCCGTCATGGTGGGACAGTGCGTGGCCACCGGAGACAACAGCCAGACCGTGACCGTGCGCCTTTCCAAGACCGCCGCCGGTGTGGAGTATTACCAGGAGCATACGCTGCATCTGATCCGCCGGACGCAGCTCAAGACCATGTCCCTCCGCGCCGACGGGGAGGAGCTGCGCCTGTGCGACGCCTCCGGTGCGCTCTGCACGTTCCGCAGTGAGACCACGGCCTATACTGTCACCGTACCCAAGGGCCTGACGGCGCTGTCCGTCGCCGGTACCTTTGTGGGCAGCGGCTATACGGCGGAGGTGAACGGTGTCCGATACGACGGCTCCGCCGATGTGGAGGCGACGCTGGACCCTGCCAAGGACAGCGAGACGGTGACGATCCGCGTCTGCGGGGCGGACAGCGCCGCTGTCCCAACGGTCTATACCGTCACCGTCCGCAAGCAGGAGCCGGTGAACGTGACCTTTGCCGCCGACCCCGCCGACGCCACAGTGTTCCTGACAGACACCCGCAGCGGCAAGCGTATCGCCCCAACCCGCGATAACGTGTGGAGCCTGATGCCCGGCGTGACATACCGCTATACCGTCACCTGTCATGGCTGTGCCGGTGTCTCCGCGGACTATACGGCGCCGGATACCGATACGGTGGTACCCATCCGCCTGACCCGCGTTGCCGGTGAAAAACAGATGCTGGACGCCGCGTGGCCCTCCTTCCGGGCCAACGGGAGCAACAACGGCGTGGTGAGCGCGCCTGTGCCTGCGTCGGATGAGCAGGCCGTGCTGAGCTGGGCCACCCAGTTGGGCGAGGGCTACGGCGCAGACGCCTGCGGCTGTCCCATTCTGGTGGATGGCTGCCTGTACACCTACGCCCGCTCCACACTGTACAAGGTGGACGCCGTATCCGGTCAGGTGCTGGCCACCGGCGCCATGGATCACAGCTCCAGCTTCGCCATCAACAACCCCACCTACGCCGAGGGCATGATCTTCGTGGGCCTGTCCGACGGCACCATACAGGCGTTTGACGCCGTGACGCTCCGCTCCGTGTGGATCTACCGCGATCCGCTGAAGGGCCAGCCCAACAGCCCCATCGTCTACCACGACGGCTACATCTACACCGGGTTCTGGAACGGCGAAGAGAAGGACGCCAATTACGTCTGCCTCAGCGTCACCGATGAGGATCCCACGCGGGGCGACGAGGCCAAGCTGGCCACATGGACGTATACCTCCAAGGGAGGCTTCTACTGGGCGGGCGCCTATGTCTGCGATACCGCCGTGGTGGTGCCGACGGACGACGGCGCCAACGGCTATGTCACCGGACACGCCCGGCTGCTGTCGCTGTCGCCCAAAACCGGCTTTTTGCAGGATGCCGTCACCATGGCGGAGCCGGGCGATCTGCGAAGCGCCGTGACCTACGACAACGGCCAGTGCTATTTCACCTCCAAGGGCGGCTACTTCTACCGTATCGGCCTGCGGGGCGACGGTACGTTCGAGCCGGGCAGTCTGCGGGGGCTGAAGCTGTACAACTATGCCAATGACGCCGCCAATCCCGCCATGAGCACCTCCACGCCCACCGTGTATAACGGCCGGGCGTATGTGGGCGTGTCCGGCGTGGGACAGTTCAAGGCCTACTCCGGTCACAACATCACCGTCATCGATCTGACGTCCTGGCGCATCGCCTACACCGTCCGCACGCAGGGCTATCCCCAGACCAGCGCGCTGCTGACCACCGCCTATGAGGCGGAGACGGGCTATGTGTATGTGTATTTCTTCGATAACTTCACCCCCGGCAAGCTGCGGCTGCTGCGGGATCAGCCGGGGCAGACCGCGCCGGATGTCACCACGCCGGAGACCATCGTGGCCGGCGGACAGACCGTCACCTATGACACAGCCCCTGTGCTGTTCACGCCCAGCGGCGCCCAGCAGCAGTACGCCATATGCAGCCCCATCACCGATGAGAGCGGCACCATCTACTTCAAGAACGACTCCGCCTTCCTGATGGCGCTGACCAGCACCATCACAAAGCTGGAGATCACCGCCGCGCCGGACAAAACGGCGTACCGGGAGGGCGAGAGCTTCGACCCCGCCGGGATGCAGATCACGGCGCACTACGCCAACGGCTATACGCGGGATGTGACGAAGTACGTCACATGGAGCACCGCGCCTCTGACGGCGGCGGACACCCGCTTCCGTCTGGAGTTCCCCTACGCCATGTACCAGAACGCCGACGGTAAGACCGGTGTTGCCTGCGTGAAGCCCTCCGTCATGCTGTCGCTGACCATCAGCGCGCTCGCCGCCGGTGACGTCAACGGCGACGGCGTGGTGGACGATGTGGACGCCGCACTGGCCTACGGCTACGTCAACGGAAGACTGACGCTCACCGACGAGCAGCTTCTCCGGGCGGACGTCAACGGCGACGGTCTGGTGGATCAAAACGATGCGGCGCAGATCTATGCCGCGTATCTGACCGATACCGGCCGGTAAGAGCCGCGCCGCCCGTAAACAGGAGAGAAGAGCATGAGGAAAAGGATCACCGCCCTGCTGCTGACCGGCGCGCTGACGCTGGGCCTGCTGCCGGCGACCACATTAGCCGCCCCCGCCGGGGAGGAGATGGCGCAGCCCATCGCCACGGCGGCGGAATTTGCCGCCATGGACCCCGCCGGGTGCTACCGCCTGACGGAGGATGTGACGGTGACGACGCCGTTTTCCACCGTCTTTACCGGCAGTCTCGACGGCGGCGGCCATACGGTGACGCTGACGCTGACAGCGGAGGCGGACACCGCCTCTCTGGCGCTCTTCCCGGAGGCGAACGGCGCATCCTTTACCGATCTGCTGCTGGACGGCTCCGTATCCGCCGGTGCGGAAAGCGGCATCAGCTATGCCGCCGCCCTCGTCGGCACCGCCGACGGGGACGTGACCATCACCGCCTGCAAAAATCAGAGCGCGCTGGATATAGACGCGGCTGACGCAGTGGTGGGCGGGCTTGTAGCCGCCCAGCGCAGCGGGAGCCTGACGGTCACCGGCTGTGTGGGCGCCGGAGACATCCACGCGCCCGCCGCCGTCTATACCGGCGGTCTTGTGGGGCGGCAGGAGCCCTACGCCGTTATGACGATGCAGGCGTGCTATCAGGCGGCGGACGTTACCGGCGGCGGGGAAGCGGGAATGTGCGCCGGCGGGCTCATCGGCGGCGTGAGCGGCGACGCCGCGGTGCGGGGCTGCTGGTCAGCCGCCTCGCCGCGAGACCGCAGCGCCGCGCTGACCGCGTGGGGAACGCAGCGGCGGGTGTTCGCCGATATGGCGGGCGCTCTCTGCGGTGCGGTGGAGGACGTCGGTTCCCTGACGGGCGGCCGCTGCTTCTGGATCGCCGTACCCGTCGGCAGCGACGACGCCTTTTACCTGCCGGATTCCGGCCTGTTCACAGAGTACGGCCCGGACCGCCGGGAGGTACTGCTGGCGTCGCTCAACGCCGGTACAGACGACCTGCCCGACGGCTGCACATTCCTGCTGCCGCCGGAGCGGGGATGGCCGCTGCTCCGCTGGGAGCAGCCGCTGTCGGATGAGGAGCGTCTGGCGGCTGCCCGGCAGACCGCCGCCGGAGAGGTGGAGGACGCCTTTGCCGCCGCCGTTGCCCGTGTGCAGGCGCGTTTGGCGGAGGTGACGGGACGCGCCGGTCTCTGGTACGAGCTGTACGGCGCGGCACGGCAGACGGCGGGAGAAATCGCCGCCCGGCTGGAGCGTCAGCGCAGCGAGGCGCTGACGGCGCTGGCTGCTGCCGGGGCCATAGACGAAATACAGCGCCATGCGGCGGAGAGCCGCATGGCCATGGAGCAGACCGCCGCCGGTGTGGAAAACACCATCGGCGGCAATGGCGTTTCTGCGGATAAACGTTGGGACGGCGCTGCGAGACGCCGCCCCGCCGGTGTCGGCACGGACACAGAGCCGTTCCTCATCACCACCGGCGCGGAGCTGGCGTGGTTCGCGGACCGGGTCAACGAGGGCAGCACCGCCCTGTGCGCCCGTGTCACGGAGCCGCTGGATCTCGGCGATATGCCGTGGACGCCCATCGGCACCGCCGCCGGTGTGGACACCGCCGGCGGCTACTGCGGCACGTTTGACGGCGGCGGCTTCATCATTCACGGCCTGTCCGCCACCGATACCGCCGCAGAGCGCAGCTATACCGGCTTGTTCGGCACCGTGTCGGACAGCGGTGTGATCCGCGCCGTCCGACTGGCGGGCAATATCGTTTGTGACCAGCCGGACAGCGGCGGCAACCGCATCCTCAACTGTGCCGCCGGCGGCATTGCGGGCCGCAGCACCGGCGTGATCTATCGCTGCGAGACATCGGTGCATATCACCGACGCCGGTACGCGCCCCGCCGTCCATGTGGGCGGCGTCGTGGGACAGGCAGGCGGCAGCGGCATCGTGGACGGCTGTGTGAGCTTCGGTACGCTGACCGGCGAGCTGTCCAACGCCGGCGGCATCGCCGGTATGGTGCGGCAGAACGCCGTGGTGCGCTATTGCCGCAGCGAGGGAACGGTGGCGGGCCTGCGCAGCGTGGGCGGCATCGCGGGATTTCTTACCGGCGGGGCGCAGCTCCGGGAGTGTGAGAACCGCGCCGCCGTCTCCGGCACCATCGGCGTGGGCGGCATCGCGGGCCGTCTCGACAAGAACAGCCATTTTTCCGATGAACTGGACGTGGTGGTGACCCACGCGGTCAACCACGGCAGCATCAGCGGCAGCAGCGGCAACGCCTGCGGCACAGGCGGTATCGCCGGGTGGATCGGCGCTGTGGAGGACGGCGGCTACACCGGCCTTGCGGCGTTGTCCTACCTGTACAACAGCGGCACCGTCACCGCCGGAGGCAGCACCGGAGGGACGGCCTGCGGCGGCTTGATCGGCAACTGGAAGACGGGCCGCGTCACCCACGGACAGAGTGCGTCTGCTAACCGGCTCTGGGGCGTGGCGGAGACGCTTGGCACCGCCGCCGAGGATGCTGTGCAGGTATCTGTCCTTACACCGGATGTGACGCCCTCCGGCAGCCGCTGGGATAAGACCACCGCCTCCCGCACCCTGATCGCCAAGCGCATCATGCCCGCCGACGCCCGCTTCGCCATCTACGGCGCGGCGCAGAGCGCCGTGTATAACGACATCCTGCTGACCTATCTGCGGAGGGTGGAGCTGTCCGCCTCCGCCGAGGAAACGCAGACGCTCCTGACCGACTGCGAGACGCAGCTCAAGGGGGTACTGACCGGCGCAGCCGCTGCCGGGGCGCAGCTGCTGGCGGATATGGAGAACTACGCCGCCGCCCGGCTCTACGGCCCGGAGGAGACGGCACAGGTGGAGAAGCTGCTGGCGCAGGCGGCAAAGGATGTGGCGGCCGCCGTCACGCTGCGGGGCGTGGAGCTGCTGCGCCAGACCTACATGGGTACCGACCGGCTGGACGGCCTGCTCCAGCGCATCCCCACCTATCCCGCCCGCAAGGGACAGGAGCTGTACAATACCTTCATCTATCAGAAGAACTACACACTGGAGGACATGGCGGCGCTGCTGTGCGCCTACGAGGACTGGTGTCTGCAAATGCAGCGCGCCGACACGGTGCGGGCGGTGGATGCCCTGTATGCCGACGCCCGGCAGGCACTGTCCCGGCTGGCCGCTTCCTTCCGGCAGACGGATGTACTGCCGGATATGGACAAGGCCGCCGCCATGGCGCTGGAGCTGGCTCGTACCCGGGCACAGCAGACACTGTCCGCACTGGCGGACAGCCGTATCGCCGCACTATCTGGGCTGGCGGGTGAGCTGGCTCAGTATCCCGCTGCCCGCCGCCAGCAGATCACGGCGGCGCTGGCCTACTCCGCTGCCGCCATCCGGGAAGCGGCGAACAGGGATTTTTCCGCGCTGCCCACCCACGGGGCTGTGGCGGAGGCGCTGGAGGAGGCGTCCGCCGCCGTGGAGGCGGCCTATGACGAGGCGTTGCCCCGTATCCGCCGCCTGCTGGACGGCACCGGCGACTGGGACGGCGTCTCCGTGCAGCGGCCTGACGGCATCGGCACCGTCGACGCGCCCTACCGCATCGGCACCGCGCAGGAGCTGGCATGGCTGGCGCAGACGGTGAACGGCGGGACGGCGCGCGGACTTTGCGCCGTGCTGACGGCGGATATCGATCTTAGCTATCAGCCGTGGTGCGGCATTGGCACGTCTACCCCCTTCACCGGCACGCTGGACGGACAGGGACACACCGTGTCCGGCCTCTATATCGGCGGGCTGTCCGGCCGCACGGCGCTGGGACTTTTCGGCGCGGCGGAGAGCGCCGTGCTGCGCGATCTCACCGTGTCCGGTGCCATAGATCTGACCGATGCGGATATGGCCGATATACCGGAGCTGCTCAGCGTCGGCGGCCTGCTGGGCCGTGCCGGCGGCGGCACGACCGTGGAGGGCTGCACCGCACAGGTGGATATCGCTGTCGCTCTGCCTAACACCGACGCCAGCCGCTCCGCGGCGCTGGGCGGTGTTGCCGGACGCCTTGCCGGTGACGGCGAGCATCGTCTGACGGACTGCCGCAGCGAGGGCAGCCTCACCGTGACGCTGGCGGCGGGCAGCCGCCATCCGGGCGGCGGCGGACAGGGCGGCGCAGGCGGTATCGCAGGCAGCATCACATCCGCCGCGGCGCTGACGCGCTGCGTCAACACCGGCACGGTCACCGTTGGCCGCGCCGCCGGTGTGGGCGGCATCGCAGGCCGTCTGGACGGGGGAGACGCCGCTATCACCGTGACGCAGTGCGCCAATCAGGGGCAGGTATCCAACGACACAGCCGCCTCGCTGCTTCGGCGGGGCGGCACCGGCGGCATCGCCGGGCTGGCGGTCTCCGGCAGCGTTACCATCGACAGCTGCTACAACACCGGCGTTATCGCCGGTCACACCATTGTCGGCGGTATTCTGGGCGGCGAGAGCGGCGATTACGCCGCCGGCATCCCCTCCTACGCCGGCAACAGTGCCCTTGTGGTGCAGAACTGCTACAACGCAGGAGCCCTGCGTACCGGCACGTCCACCCAGCGGATCGGCTCGCTGGCGGGCTATCCGCTGGATGGCTGCTATCGGGACGGGCTGACGGTGCTGACCGGCTGCGCCCGCGCCCCTCTGGGCTGGCGCAGCAGCCAGGGCGACAGCGTTGCCCAGCGGGATACGCTGCCGCCGGAGGTGTTTTCCGGCCTTGTGCGCAGCATCGGCGGTCTGAACGGCGGCTATCCGCTGTTTGACTGGCAGCTTCTGGAGAGCCGCAGCCGCGAGACCGCCGTCGCCTATCTGGAAACGTATTACACCCGGTATGTGTCGCCCTACGCCTCCGCCGCCCAGCGGCAGGCACTGCGGCAGCTGCTGGCGGATACCGCCGCGATCATCCGCGGTGCGGACAACGCGGGCGATGTCCTGTCCGCCTATGACGCGGCCATGGCCGCGCTGACCTCCCCGGAGCTGCTGCGGCAGGCCGTTGCCGCCGCCGAGGAAAAGCTGGCGGCGTTCTATAAGGCGGCGCGTAAGGCCTATCCGTACATTGCCGAGGAGCTGAACGCCCTGTACAAAAAGCAGTGCGCGGCGCTGGCGGACTGCACCGCCGCCGCGGAGACGGACACCGTGCTGGACGGCTTTGCCGCCGGTGTGGTGGACTGCCTGCTGCTGGCGATGGACGGTATTACCATGAAGGAACTGGAGGAGCGGCTTCCGGCGGCGGAGAGCGCCGCCGCAGCCCTCACCGATACACAGCGGGGGATGCTGCTCCATTACGGCAGGCTCCCAGACTTGCAGGCGCTGCTGGCGCTCTACCGGCAGAGCATGGAGAAGCTGGAAAAATGGATACAGGAGGACAAAAAAGCCTACGCTGATGTGACGGCGGGGCTGACCGACCTGTTTGGCAAGACCCGGCAGGCGCTGGACGACGCCACGGACGCGGAGAAAATGACCGCCGCGCTGGACGCCTACTGCGCCGGTGTGGTGGCGCTCCTTATCACCGCCATTGGCCCCCTACCGGAGCTGCTGACGCTGGAGGAGGGGATGCTGTATATGCAGAAGGTGCAGCGGGCGCAGGAGGCCTACGACCGGCTCACCGCCGCCCAGAAGAAGCGGATATCCGATCTGGAGACGCTGCTGGCGGCGCAGGCACGCTGCCGCCAGTTTGAGGAGGATCTGGCTGCCGCCCGGCGGGTGGAGGCGCTGATCGCCGCCATCGGCACGGTGACAGCCGATAGCCTTGCCGCCCTCCAGCGGGCGCAGAGCGCCTACGACGCCCTGTCCCCCGCCCAGAGGATATTGGTGTCGCCGGAGATGCTGGCGAGATTACAGACGGCGTGGAGCGACTATCGGACGCTGGCGGCGCAGCCGACCCCGACGCCGGAGCCGATCCCCGCTGCATCCGTCACACCGGCCCCGGCAGAGCCGACGGCCCGTGCCTTTGACTGGAGCCTTGTCTGGATGTCGCTGGGTGTGGCGGCCTGCGGCGGCGTCATCGTCTTTATCGGCGTATGGTTTACCGGCGCCCGCCGCATTGCCCGGAAACGGACGGACAACAGTAAGGAGTGGTACTCGTGAAAAAGATGGGCATACAGGCGCTGCGGCTGACGGCGGCACTGACGCTGGCGCTGGCTGCCGTGTGGCTGGCGCTGCGCATGGAGCCGTCCGCCCCGCCGCAGCCGGAGGTGCAGGCAGCCTCCCGCACGCTGGTGACGGATGGCGAGCTGCTGTACGACGGGGGGGCACTGGCAGGCGCCGACGCCTCCCTCACCGGCGGCCAGACCGACACGCTGCCGGATACATCGGACGAACCGCCGGACACGCCGCCAGCCGACCCGCCGGACAAGGGCGGACTGGACGACATACAGAATATTATAGACGGGGGCGGCGGCTCCGGCGGACAGATGCCTGACCGGGAAACCGACGGAGAGACCGGCGGCCAGCCGGGGCAGCCGGAGGAGGGGGATGCGTGGTTCACCACCTCCATCGTGGACGGCGACCGTGTGACGGCTGCCGCCTACCCCTTCACCATCCGCCATCTGAAGCCGGAGGCGCAGGTGCTGGGGCTGTCCGTCGCCGTCAACGGCGCGGTCACGGACTATGCCGCCAATACCGCTGCCGGGACGCTTACCCTGACCGGCGGCGTCAACACCGTCACCGTTACCGCCCAGTACCGGACGGCTGACCGCACCGTGAAGGCGTCCCGCACCTACACCCTGTACTATCTGGATGGACAGTGGCTGCTGATCGTCCAGCGGGCGTCGGATCACACCTCCCTCCGCGGGCTGGCCGTGACAGAGCGGACGCTGACCTTTTCGGCGGTGGCGGTACAGGGCGATATGCAGCAGCCGGTGCAGACTGTCCGCGTCAACGGCAGCACTGTTGCCGGCACCGGCGATCTCTACACCGCCGTGCTGCGCGCCGGAGCCAACGAGATCACCGTGGAGGCCGGCGGCAGCATCGGCCTGACGGAGACATACACCGTCACCTATACCGCCCCGTCCTTCCGCATCGACATCGCGTTCTCCGACGGGCAGACCCGCACCATCACCGGTGACACGCCCAACGGCGGCACGGAGACGGTCACGGTGGAGGGCGGCAGCGAAAGCGCCCGCGTCTGGGTGTCTGTGGAGGGTGTCACCGGCCTTGAGAAACTGGAGGAGCTGCGTCTGGACGGACGCCGCCTTGCGCCGGGAGCCGACGGCGGCTATGCCATCACGCTGAACGCCCGCGCTCCCGTGACCCTGACGCTGTACTACACCGGCTCGGACGGCGCTTCCCGAGAATACAGCTATATTCTGCGCTTTCGGCGCACCGACAGCGGCGAGACGCTGCTCCCGCCCACTATCTCCGCCCAGATCGAGGCCGACGGTACTACCATGGGGCTGACGGACGGCCTGGTGCTGAAGAACCCCGCCGTCCTTCTGCTGGTGGAGGGACGCAGCGGAAAGGGCGAGCAGCTTTACAGCAACAATTTTACCGTCACCGTCAACGGCACCGCTATCCCCGCTCCCACCGCCCAGACCGGCAGCCTGTTTGGGTACGATGCCTACCTGCGGTACGAGGGCGCCAACACCATCACCGTCACCGCGGTAGACAACGAGGGCGTCAGCGCCTCCCGTACATGGACGGTGTACTATGAGGCGGGGGAGATCACCGTCACCATCAGCGTGGAGGCCACCACCGTGGGCCTCGGTATGCTGGTGCCGGCCACCGCCGTCACCGTTCCCGGCGGCACCAGCGCCCTCACCGTTCTGGAGGAGGCGCTGGCGCAGTACGGCTACACCGCCGCCCTGGATCGGGGCGAATACCTGTCCGCCATCTGCGGCCCCGGTATCTGCACCGGCTATTCGATCGACCCGGAGCTGAAGGAGCTGATCGTGGCGGACGGCATGGACGCACAGGGCGTTGGATACGATCCGACGCCTGCCTCGGAGGATCGGCTGGGCGAATTTGACTTCTACCGCTGGTCGGGGTGGATGTTCTCCGTCAACGGGAGCTACCCCGGCATCAGCATGGCGTCCTACGCGCCGCAGGACGGCGCGGTGCTGCGCCTGCGCTTCACGCTGGCCATGGGCAAGGACATCGGCGCCTATGACGGCTCCGGCGGCGCCTACGGCGAGTCCAGCGGCAATTATTACAGAGAATGGTAAAGGAGAAACGATGATGCATACCGGCGTAGAAAGCATCCTGCACGAGGTGCAGAAGGTCATTGTGGGCAAGGACGATGTGTTGGAGAAGATCCTCATGACGATCCTCTCCGGCGGCCATGTGCTGCTGGACGACGTACCCGGCACCGGCAAGACCACCACGGCGCTGGCGTTCAGCCGCGCCCTCGGCCTGCAATATGGCCGTATCCAGTTCACACCCGACGTGCTGCCCTCGGATATCGTGGGCTTCTCCCTGTACCGGCGGGACAGCGGCACGTTCACCTACCAGCCCGGCGCGGTGATGACCAACCTGCTGCTGGCGGACGAGATCAACCGCACCTCCAGCAAGACCCAGTCGGCGCTGCTGGAGGTCATGGAGGAGCGGCAGGTCACGGTGGACGGCGTGACCCATCCGCTGCCCGATCCCTTTGTGGTCATCGCCACCCAGAACCCGGTGGGCTCCGCCGGTACCCAGCTGCTGCCGCAGGCACAGCTGGACCGGTTCATGGTCCGTCTGGTCATGGGCTACCCAGATTTTGCCAGTCAGGTAAATATCCTACGCGACCGCCGTACCGGCGATCCGCTGGACGCGGTGGATACCGTGTCCTCCGCCGCCGCGCTGCTGGAGATGCAGGCGCAGGCCCGCGCCGTCCATGTGGCGGACGCCCTGCTGGAATATATCACCCATCTGGCGGAGGCCAGCCGCACCCATCCGCTGGTGACGCTGGGCATCAGTCCCCGCGGTGCGCTGGCGGTCTGCCGTATGTGCCGCAGCCGCGCCCTGATGGAGGGGCGGGACTATGTGCTGCCCGATGATGTGGCGTACATCTTCTCCGACGTCTGCGCCCACCGGCTCATCCTGTCCGCCAAGGCGCGCATCACGGAGACGTCGGCCTCCGACGTGCTGGCGGAGGTGCTGGCGGCGGTACCCCGCCCCGACCGCATCTGACCATGGCAGGAAACCGTATTTTGTTTGCGCTCTGGCTGCTGCTGTGGCTGGCGGCGTGGGCGCTGGGCGCGGGCAACGTGTCCGGCGGCGTGGTGCTGGGCAGCTTGCTGCTGGCGGCGGGGGAGCTCGTACTGACCCGCCGCATCCGACGACGGCTGTCGGCGGCGCTGACCGCCGGCCTTTCCTGCGGGAAGGGGCAGCCGCTGCCGGTGACGCTCACTGTGACCAACGCCGGATTTTTCACCGCCCCGCAGGTGCGCGCCGTGGTGCGCTGCCGCGACCTGCTCACCGGCGAGCAGTGGGAAAAGACCCTGCGCCTCGCCGTACCCGGCAGGGGGGAGGGCCGCGCCGACACGTCCTTTACGCTGCCTCACTGCGGCAAGCTGGAGCTGACGGTGCAGACGCTGGCGGTTTTTGACCTGCTGGGGCTGTGGGCGGCGCGGCAGCCGGTATCTCTCGCCGCCTCGGCGCTGGTGCTGCCGGAGCTGTGGCCGGTCACGCTGTCCCTGTCGGAGCACTGTACGCCGGACGCGGACAGCGCCGAATACTCCATGACCCGCCCCGGCGACGACCCCAGCGAGCCCTTTGGCCTTCGGGAGTACCAGGCCGGCGACCGCCTGTGCAGCATCCACTGGAAGCTGTCGGAGAAAACGGACGCGCTGATGGTGCGGCAGCTTGGCCTGCCGGTGGACGACACCCTGCTGCTGGTGCTGGACAACTCCGCCGACACGCCGCCGTCCCCGGCGGAGCGGGAGGCGCTGGGAGAGGCGGTGGTATCCGTCTCCGCTGCCCTGTGCCAACAGGACGTGGCGCACCGCATTGCTTGGCTGGATCGTCCCGGCGGCGAATTGGCCTTCCGCTCCGTCTCCTCCATGGAGGAGCTGACAGAGGCGCTGCCGGACATCCTCTCCGCCGAAACGGAGGCGGAGGCGGATGATGTGCCTGCCCGCCTGCTGTCCTGCCGGGCTGCCGACGCCGCCCGGATGCTGGTGCTGACGCTGCGCCCCGCCGGGGAGCCGTCTGCCGCCATGGTGTTCTGCACCGTTACCCCGTCGGCGCTTCGCGGAAAGGAGGGACTGACCGTTGCGCTCTGATGCTTTTCGGCGTTTCGTGCCTGCCGCATTGCTGGCGGCGTCCTTTCCACTGCTGCTGACGGGACTTTTGGAGCTGTCCGTATCCCTTTGGCTGCCGCTGCTGTCCGCCCTGCTGTCCGCCGGGACGGTGACGGCCTTCTCTGGCAGCTGCCGCCCGTGGCTCCCGCCCCTGTGCTGGGTCGCCTTGTGCGCCGCCGCGCTGCTGGTGACAGGCGAGGCGCTGGCCGGAGGGCTGGCTGCGCTGGTGGATGCCGCGCTGCACACATGGCAGCAGGTGTTTCCCCGGATCTATCCTGTATTTGCCGCGCCGGAGGACAACGGGGCGCTGTCGGCGCTGCTGACGGTGGTCGCCGCCCTCTGGGGGGTGTGGAGCGCCCGCTGCGTCCTGTATCCCCGTTATCTGCCTCTGTGCCTGACGGCGCTGCCGCTGGCGGCGGCGGTCGTGGTGCTGGCACCCGCCGCGCCCCTGTGGTGGATGGCGCTGGCGGCACTGACGCTGCTCCTTTTGTACCTGCTGGCCTTCACCGGGAGGGATGCTGCCGCCCTGCGCGTCTGGTGCCGCGCCGCTGCCGCGATACTGCTGACGGTCACGGTGATAGGCGGCTGGAGCGGCGATGCCGCCCGTCCCGCGTGGCTGGACGACGGCAGGACGGCCGTCCTTGCAGGCGTAGATGCCCTGCGCTACGGGGATAATACCGCCGCCGGTCTGCCGGGAGGCGATCTGACCGCCGCCGCGCCCGCCCGGACGGAGACACCGATGCTCACCGTCACCATGACCGACCCCGCCTCCTGCTATCTGCGGGGCTTCGTGGGGGAGACGTATGCGAATGGCCGCTGGACGACGCTGGACAGCTCTGCGCTGGCGGACAGCGCCGACACGTTCTACTGGCTGCACGAGGACGGCTTCCGCCCCCTGACCCAGCTGACGGCGGCGGCACACGCCGCCGTACCGGAGCTGCCGGAGGCGGATAACACCGTAACGGTGGAAAATACCGGCGCCTCATCGAAATATCTTTACGCACCGTATGAATTGCGGTATGATACACCTATACTCGACAAAAATGCCGTGGGGGAGGCGGCGCTGACCGCGCCCGGCCTTCGGGGACAGCGGGCCTATACGCTCCACGCCGCCGGGGGACTTCTCACCAAGTACCGCCGCATCGGTGCGTCTCTGGCGGAGGACACCGCCGCCAATGCTGCCTTTCTGGAGGCGGAGAGTGCCTACAACCGCTTTGCCTATCAGCACTACACGGCTGTCCCCGACGATATCCGCCGTTTCCTGACGGAGAAGCTCAGCGGCTGGGAGAGGGAGCCGGGGCAGATCCACTTTGACTGCCAGCGCGCCAAGCAGAACATCCTGTTCTACCTGTCCACCTACATCACCTATACGGAGACGGCGTCCGCGCCGCCCGCCGGTACAGACCCCGTCCTCTACTTTTTGGACGGCTCGCAGACCGGCGGCGACGCCCAATATGCGGCGGCGGCAGCCATGATGTTCCGTTACTACGGCATCCCCGCCCGCTGTGTGGAGGGCTTTTTGGTGACGAAGGATGCCGCCGCGTCCATGACGCCGGGACAGCCCCTGACCCTCACCGGACAGAGCGGTCACACATGGGTGGAGTACTATCAGGACGGCGTGGGCTGGCTGCCCTTCGAGGTGGCGCCGCCCTACCTCAGCGTTATGGAACAGGCGGAGAGCTATCGGGATATCTCCGGCCTTGTGGGGCAGGCACCGCCGGACACGGAGAGCGACGAGGAACCGGACGCGCCGGACAGCGATCTGACCCGGACCCTCCGGGAGTTCTGGCTCAAGCACCGGCTGACCATCCTGCTGACGCTGTCCATTCTGCTGACCGCCGCCGTGGTGTGTCTGTTCGCCGGCTGGATCATCTGGGAGCGGAAAAAGACCGCCCGCCGCAAGGCGCGGTTTGCCGATCCACACGTTCCAACTGCCATCGACGCCATCTTCCGTTACACCGTGGATGTGCTGCGCGCCAAGGGAATGCCCATCGCCAACTGCGCCCCCGCCGACTACGCCCCCTATCTGGACGAGGATCTGCGGGCGTCGTATCTGGCGGTGGCCGCCCTGTGGGAGCAGGCACGCTTCCGCGCCGCACCCATGGACGAGTCCCAGCGCCGCCGCGCCCTCGATTTGCAGGAGCAGGTCTGGACGCGGACATGGCGCCGTGCGGGACCGGGCGAAAGACTGCGCCTGAAATATAGGGAATTTCTGTAAGGAGGAAATGTCCATGCCCACCATAAAAAAGTGTTTTTTGCCGTTTATCCTGCTGCTGAGCCTGCTGCTCACCGCCTGCGGCGCACAGCCGTCCGGCGGGGAGGAGGCCCTGTGGCAGACCGCCCTCCGGCAGACCGGGGAGTACCTGCTGGCGCAGGACGCCCCATCCGCCGGCCCCGTGAACGGCGACTGGACGGTGGTGGGGCTTCGCGCCGCCGGCCTGCTGGAGCGGGAGACGGCCGCCGTCTACTATGAGTCCGTCGTGGAATACACGGCGCAGGCGGAGGGGAACCGGCTGAACGCCAATAAGTCCTCGGAGAACTCCCGGACGATCCTGGGCGTCACCGCCGCCGGACACAACGCCGCCGATGTGGCGGGCGTGGATCTGACGGCGGGGCTGGGCGACATGGAATACCTCCGCCGTCAGGGACTGAACGGCCCCATCTGGGCGCTGATCGCGCTGGACTGCGGCGCATACCCCGACCCTGCGCCCACGGCGGGCGCGGAGCCTGTGACCCGCGCCGCGCTGGTGGAGGAGCTGCTGTCCGCCCGCTGCACCGACGGCGGCTGGGCGCTGATGGGCGACACGATGGATGTGGACATCACCGCCATGACGCTGACGGCGCTGGCTCCCTACACGGGGGAGGCGGCGGTGCAGACGGCGGTGGATGAGGCGCTGGCGCTGCTGTCCGACGTCCAGCTCTCCAACGGCGGCTTTGCCAGCTGGGGTACGGAGAATTGCGAATCCGCGGCGCAGGTGCTGGTGGCGCTGACGTCGCTGGGCATCGACCCCCTCACCGACAGCCGCTTTATCAAGAACGGCGCCTCGGTGCCGGACGCCGTGGCGTCCTTCGCGGTGGAGGGCGGCGGCTTCCGCCACATCGCCGAGCAGACCGCCCCGGACAATATGGCCACGGAGCAGGGCTTCTACGCGCTGGCGGCCTGTGAGCGCTTTACGAAGGGGCAGTCCCGCCTATATGACATGACCGCTGTGGAGCAGGATCGCTACCAGACCGACCCGGTGCCGGAGGGCAAGCCCCAGCCGGTGGAGCCGGAGGACGCGCAGGTGGACGATACCGCCGACTGCACCTGCACCATCTCCATCTCCTGTGAGGTGCTGCTGGACAACATGGACAAGCTGGCGCAGAGCAAGCGGCCGCTGGTGCCGGAGGACGGCGTGCTTCTGCCGGAGACGCAGGTCACGTTTGCCGCCGGGGAGAGCGCCTTTGATGTGCTCCAGCGGGTCTGCCGGGAGAATAAGATCCACATGGAGTCCAGCTTCACGCCCCTCTACAACAGCGCCTATATCGAGGGCATCGGCAACCTCTATGAGTTCGACGCCGGCAGTCTGTCCGGGTGGATGTACACCGTCAACGACTGGTTTCCCAACTACGGCTGTTCCCGCTATCAGCTGCGGGACGGAGATGTGCTGCGCTGGGTCTACACCTGCGATCTGGGCAAGGATGTAGGCGGCGGCATGACCAACTGAATCACCGCGCCCGCCTGTCATGGACAGGCGGGCGCTCTTTGTCCACGCCCCTCGCAGAAGTCCCAAATTCTCCTGACGGGAAACCTGTGCATTTCTACACATTTTCCGTCTGGCGCAGAGGGGTATAACCGTGTATAATGGAGAAAAACAAGACCGTGCCAGCGGCACGGCAGGAAGGAGCGAGACCGGCTTATGCAGATCACACAGCTTAAAAAGGTACTGGTCGCCAACCGGGGCGAGATCGCGGTGCGTATTTTCCGCGCCTGCTACGATCTGGGGCTTCACACCGTGGCCATCTATTCCAACGAGGATACCTATTCGCTGTTCCGCACCAAGGCGGACGAGGCGTATCTGGTGGGTGAGAAGAAGTCGCCTCTGGGCGCTTATCTGGACATCCCCGGCATCATCGGCCTTGCCCGCCGCCGGGGCGTCACCGCCATCCATCCCGGCTACGGCTTTCTGTCCGAGAACGCCGATTTTGCCCGGGCGTGCGAGGAAAACGGCATCCTGTTCGTGGGCCCGTCCGCCGATGTGCTGGCGAAGATGGGCGATAAGCTCAGTGCCAAGGAGATCGCCATCCAGTGCGGCGTACCCATCATCCCCGGCTGCACCGAGCCGCTGCGGGATGCCGACGACGCACTGGAAAAGGCCGTCAGCTTCGGCTTCCCCGTGATCCTGAAGGCAGCCGCCGGCGGCGGCGGACGCGGTATGCGCCGCTGCGACAGGCCGGAGGAGGTCAAGACCGCCTATGAGCTGGTACACAGCGAGGCGGAGAAGTCCTTCGGCTGCGGCGACATCTTCATGGAGAAGTATCTGGAGGAGCCCAAGCACATCGAGGTGCAGATCCTGGCGGATCAGTACGGCAACGTCTACCATCTGGGCGAGCGTGACTGCTCCCTCCAGCGCCGGTATCAGAAGGTGGTGGAGTTTGCCCCCGCGTGGTCGGTACCCGAGGAGACGGTGGAGGCGCTGCGCCGTGACGCGGTGAAGATCGCCAAGTCCGTCCACTATGTCAGCGCCGGTACAGTGGAGTTTCTGGTGGACAAATCCGGGAACTACTACTTCATTGAGATGAACCCCCGCATTCAGGTGGAGCATACCGTCACGGAGATGGTCACCGGTGTGGATATCGTCCGCGCCCAACTGCTCATCGCCGCCGGATATCCCCTGAGCTGCCCGGAGATCGGTCTGACGAAGCAGGAGGACGTGCATATCGACGGCTACGCCATCCAGTGCCGCGTCACCACGGAGGATCCCTCCAACAACTTTGCCCCCGATAACGGCAAGATCACGGCGTATCACTCCCCCGGCGGTTTCGGCGTCCGTCTGGACGGCGGCAACGTGGGCGTTGGCACCGTCATCTCCCCGTACTACGACTCGCTGCTGGTGAAGGTCACCAGCTGGGATCGCACCTTCGCCGCCGCCTGCCGCAAGTCCGCCCGCGCCATCAATGAGGTGCGCGTCCGTGGCGTCAAGACCAATATCCCCTTCGTCACCAATATTCTGGCGCACCCGGTGTTCGTCAACGGCCAGTGCCACACCAAGTTTATCGACGAGACGCCGGAGCTGTTCGAGATCATGGATTCCCGTGACCGCGCTACCCGCGTCCTGCGGTATATCTCCGAAATCCAGGTGGCCAACCCCGATGCTGAGCGCCACCAGTACGACATCCCCCGCTTCCCGGAGGCCAAGGAGCCGCTGGGGCCCGGCCTCAAGCAGCTTTTGGATGCGGAGGGCCCCGAGGCGGTGAAAAACTGGGTGCTGGGGCAGAAGAAGCTGCTGCTCACCGACACCACCATGCGGGACGCCCATCAGAGCCTGCTGTCCACCCGTATGCGTACCCGCGACATGGTCAAGGGCGCCGACGGTATGGCCGATATCCTGCGGGACTGCTTCTCGCTGGAAATGTGGGGCGGCGCCACCTTCGACGTGGCCTACCGCTTCCTCCACGAGTCCCCGTGGGAGCGCCTGCGCCTGCTGCGGGAGAAGATCCCCAACATCCCGTTCCAGATGCTGCTGCGCGGCTCCAATCTGGTGGGCTACGCCAACTATCCCGACAATCTGGTGCGCGCCTTCGTGGAGGAGGCCGCCCAGCGCGGCATCGACGTGTTCCGCGTCTTTGACTCCCTGAACTGGGTGCCGGGCATGGAGGTGGCCATGGAGGAGGTGCTCCGCCAGAACAAGCTGCTGGAGGCCACCATGTGCTACACCGGCGATATTCTGGACGAGACGAAGGACAAGTACACCCTGGAATATTATGTCAACCTCGCCAAGGAGCTGGAAAAGCGGGGCGCTCATATGCTGGCCATCAAGGATATGTCCGGCCTGCTGAAGCCCTACGCCGCCAAGAAGCTGGTGACCACCCTGAAGCAGGAGGTGGGGCTGCCCATCCACCTGCACACCCACGATACCACCGGCAATCAGGTGGCGGCGCTGCTGCTGGCTGCCGAGGCCGGCGTGGACGTGGTGGATGTGGCCTGCGCGCCGATGGCAGGGCTCACCAGCCAGCCGTCTCTGGACGCGGTGGTGGCCGCCCTCCACGGCACGGAGCGCGACACCGGTCTTGACCTGCGCCGGGTGCAGGAGCTGAGCAACTACTGGGCGGACGTGCGCCTGCGGTACGAGAGCTTCGACCAGGGCCTGAAGTCCTCCACCACCGACATCTACCGCTACGAGATCCCCGGCGGTCAGTACACCAACCTCCGCCCGCAGGTGGAGTCTCTGGGCCTCGGCGACCGGTTCGAGGAGGTCAAGGAGATGTACAAGACCGTCAACGATATGCTGGGCGACCCGGTGAAGGTCACGCCCTCGTCCAAGGTGGTGGGCGATCTGGCCATCTTCATGGTGCAGAACGACCTGACGCCGGAGAATATCGTCCGCCGCGGCGAGGCGCTGGCGTTCCCCGATTCCGTGGTGTCCTACTTCAAGGGCATGATGGGTCAGCCCGCGTGGGGCTTCCCGAAGGAGCTGCAAAAAGTGGTGCTCAAGGGCGAGGAGCCCATCACCTGCCGTCCCGGCAAGCTGCTGCCCCCCGTGGACTTCGACAAGCTGCGCCATGAGGTGGAGCAGTTCCGCGACGACCCGGAGAAGAAGGATCTCATCTCCTACGCCATGTATCCCAAGGTCTATGAGGATTTCTGCCGTCACCGCAAGGAGTACGGCTATATCACCCGCATGGGCAGCCATGTGTTCTTCAACGGCATGGCGCTGGGCGAGACGAACAAGATCAACATCGAGGACGGCAAGACGCTGGTCATCAAGTATCTGGGTCTGGGCGACCGCAACAACGACGGTACCATCAACGTCCAGTTCGAGCTGAACGGTATGCGCCGCGAGGTCACCGTCCGCGACCCCCACGCCTCCGAGGAGACACGGCAGGCCACGCTGGCCGACGAGTCCGATCCCATGCAGGTGGGTACGTCCATCCCTGGCATGGTGTCCAAGCTCTCCGTCAAGCAGGGCGACCATGTGGAGAAGGATCAGGTGCTGGCCGTCATCGAGGCCATGAAGATGGAGACCGCCATCACCGCCCGGGCCGCCGGTACGGTGAAGACCGTCCGCGTCAAGGAGGGGCAGCCCGTCAAGGCCAAGGAGCTTCTGATGGTGCTGGAGTAACAGCCTATACGAACATCCCGCTGCGGGTACGCCCGCGGCGGGATGTTTTGCCTCGTCCATCCGCTATAACTGTACAAAATTCGGGCAAAAGCGGAAAAGTGTTTGGTTTTTTCTGTGTCACATTCTGTATAATGGAAAATGTCCCTTTTTGCGGACGTTTTAGGATCGGAACTATGTGATGTGCGGCGTGGAGAGCTCCCGCGCCGCTGACGGAGGACATATGCGAAATATCTGGAAGATATTCAAAACGGACATCCGCACGCTGAGCAAGTGCTTTTTTGCCAGCGTGGTGGTAGTGGCCATTGCCCTGCTGCCCAGCCTGTACGCATGGCTGAACATCTACTCCAACTGGGACCCCTACGGCAACACCGGCGGCATCTCCATCGCCGTGGCATCGTTGGACCGGGGCTACACCGACAACGGCGAGTACGTCAATAAGGGCCGGGACGTGCAGGAGGATCTGAAGACCTCCACCTCCATCAACTGGGTCATCGTGGACACGGAGCAGGAGGCGGTGGACGGCGTGTATGCCGGCGACTACTATGCCGCCGTGGTCATCGACGAGGACTTCTCCCGGAAGATGTACCGGATGTTCACGGACTGGACCGGCCAGCCCGCCATCACCTACTATGAAAATGCCAAGAAGAACGCCGTGGCCACCAAGATCACCGACACGGCGGTGGAGACGCTGAAGCGCTCCATCAGCGAGAACTATCTGGAGGTGGTCATCAGCGGCATCATGGAGCAGAGTAATCTGCTGGCCGCCGATCTGACGGAGACCGACCCGGAGACCGCGGTGAAGGGTCTGCTGTACCAGACCCAGGACGTGTTGTCCGGGTGCAGCCATATGATGGACGCCTTCCGCGCCGCCAGCGGCTCCGGCGGCATCTCCGCCGCCGATGCCGAGGCGCTGTCTGCCGCCATCGCCCATATCAACCAGAACCTGCCGGACGGCGAGGAGGTGGCGGACACCGCCGCCGCCATACAGCACGCGCTGTACACGGCGCTGGAGAAGGTGGAGCGTGCGCTGGATCGTCTGGAGCAAAAGCAGGATGACATCCATCTGCCGGAGATCCGGAAAGAGCTGGAGGAGGCCGCCGCCGAGATGGGCAAGCTCAGCGCACGGATCAATGCGCTGGCCGACCGGCTGGAGTCCACCGCTATCTCCGGCACCCATCTGGTCACCGCGCAGGTCCAGCATCTCCGTGAGCTGGCTGACCGCTGCACCGCCCTGCAGAAGAAGCTGAACGAGCTGGCCGCCGCCAGCGATATCAGCGGCCTGCAAAGCGAATGCGACGCGCTGGTGGCCGCCATCCGCAGCATGACCGCCCAGATCCCCGTTACAGAGCATGAGCTGCGGGATCAGCTGGATACGGTGGTGACGGATGTGTCCGACGCCATGGAGGGCGTGAAGGCGCTGTCCGGCGACGTCAAGGCCCTGCGTGGAGCGATGGCCAACACCACGCAGGCGCTGAGCACCACCATGGAGCTGCTGCGTCCGGCGGCGGAACGGATGGTCACGGCGTTGTCCGATACCATCGACAAGCTGGAGGGCGCCACCACCAGCGAGTATATCGATATGCTGCTGGCCATACTGGGCGGCGATCCCGCCGCGTACAGCCAGTATTTCCCGGAGATGGTGCAGACCACGGTGAACAAGGTCTATCCCATCGAGAACTACGGCTCCGCCATGGCACCGTTCTACACCACGCTGGCTATCTGGGTGGGCGGCGTCATCCTGTCGTCCATCGTGAAGATCCACGCCCGCACCGACGGGCTCATCGACCCCAAGCCGGCAGAGCTGTACTTCGGCCGGTACCTGTTCTTCTTCCTCATCAGCCAGATACAGGCGGCGGTGATCGTCACCGGCGACCTGTACCTGCTGAAGATACAATGCCTGAACCCGGGGCTGCTGTACCTGACGGCATCCCTGACGGCCTTTACCTTCAGCCTGCTGATCTACTCCCTTGCCATCGCCTTCGGCGACGTGGGCAAGGCCGTGGTGGTGGTCATCATGGTCATGCAGATCGCAGGCTCCTCCGGCACGTTCCCCATCGAGCTGCTGCCGGAGATCTATCAGAAAATCTACCGCTTCTTCCCGTTCCCCTATGCCATTGACGCCATGCGCGAGTGTATCTGCGGCCTGTACGGCGACTACTACATAACGCAGCTTGCATTCCTGTTGCTGTTTGCCGTTGCCGCGCTGCTCATCGGACTGCTGGTGCGTCGTCCGCTCATGGGGCTGAACCACTTTATGGAGGAGAAGCTGGAGGAGACGGAGCTGCTGTGAAAGGAGGCGGATGTACCATGACAACGGAAAGAGAATATCAGGAGCTGTACGATCGCCTGCTGGATGAGGTGAGAACGCTGCACAAGAACAACCGGCGGCGCATCCGCAACGGTATGCGGATGCTGCTGGTGGTGACGGTGGGACTGATGCTGCTGATGTTTCTGGCGCAGGGCAACAAGGTGTTCACCCTGATGCTGTGGATATTCTCCATGTTCGCCGTGGCGGCATATCTGATCGCCGTGGAGTACGCGGACTATGAGCTGCAAAAGAAGCTGGAGCAGATCACCCAGATGGAGCTGGAGAGCATGGGGGCGCTGCTGGAGCTGCCGGAGCTGCCCCGTATGCCGCGGCTGCCCGACCGGCGGTACCATGGCCGCCGGGAGGAGACAACGGCGAATATCGTGATCGAGTCCGAGCCTGTCTCCGCCGAGGACGCGCAGGAACCGCTGGCGGAGGAGAGCTACTCCGTGGAGGATATTTTGCAGGAGGTACACGGACAGACGCCGCAGCAGCAGAACCCGCAGGAGCGTCAGGAGACGCAGGAAGCGCAGAACGTGCGGGAAGCGCAGGAAACCCGGAACACGCAGAAAGCGCCGCAGAGCAGCGCTGCCGGCAGCGCACAGCTGCTGGAGGACCTGCTGCGCGACCCGCAGAAGCTGGCGGGCGATCTGGAGCTGCTA
>ERZ870047.26-NODE-26-length-26016-cov-4.845638_pt1 | contig 26016 bp, 16 predicted proteins | sample MGYA00521268_ERZ870047 | MGnify/ENA primary metagenome ERZ870047 (study PRJEB32232, sample SAMN07284960) | human gut metagenome | biome: human-associated habitat; material: feces | host: Homo sapiens | place: Tanzania | collected 2014-01-26 ... | reverse complement strand
CAGGTACTTGTCCGACATATTCCCGGACGCCAAGAATTACAAGACTTTGCTTCGAGAGAGATGGTAGATTTCGGTTTTGGTCTGGTCCCAAGTTCCAGAATAAATCTTGACCTGTTCGACAGGGCGAAGTTCGAAGAGTTGGCCGCGATCGAGCCGGATGTGCGCAAGTGCATGGCCTGCGGAAGCTGCACTGCTGTCTGCACGGCCGGTCAGTTCATTCAGACAAGCCTCCGCGCCGCTATCGAGGAACTCCACAATGGCCATCCGGACAAGGCTCTCGGCCTTCTGAAGTCCTGCCAGCTTTGCGGAAAGTGTTCGATGGTCTGTCCACGTGGCATCAACACACGACATCTCATCCTGTCAATAGCTAAAATATACGGAACGAAATGAACCCTCTATTATATTCATTGCCCCTTCATGCGGCTCCCGAGGTCATCGACAGGATTCCGTCGGGCTACAGCAACTTCGTGATTCCGTTCGTGGTCGGCATCAGTTTCATGCTGATCTGGCTGACTGTGGGATTGATCAGGCTTCTGGCCAAGATTCCTGCAGACGACCGCAGACGTTTCTGGAAATCATTGATCACGCCGAAGATCGCGCTGAAAAACATCAAGGACCTGTTTTGCGACTGCCTTTTCCACACGAAGATCTGGAAACGCAAGCCGTTGCTCGGCTACATGCACTCCTCCATCGCCTTTGGATGGTTCATGCTGATTGTGCTTGGACACATTGAAGTGGCATTGTTCGTGCCGAAGCATCTTGCCTGGACGGACGGAGGGCTTTTCTACCCGATTTTCTACCGCTTCTTTGTCTGGATCAATCCCGGTCACGTGACGCTCCGGGGCTGGTTCTTCTTTTTCCTGATGGACTTTTTCCTGCTCTACGTTCTCACCGGAGTCGGAATGGCCATATTCAAAAGATTCAGATCCATCGTGTTGGGAATGCGCCACACCACGAAGCCGTCGCTGGCCGACCGGGTGGCTCTGTACAGCCTTTGGATGATCTTTCCGCTAAGGCTTCTGGCCGAGAGCTTCACCGCCGACCTCAGCGGCGGAAGTTTCCTGACGGTTCCTGTCAACCATCTGTGGCACTGGATCTTCGGCGACAAGCTGTTCTTCATGCCGGTGTGGTGGGCATATTCAATATGCTTGGGGCTGTTTTTCGCCGCGATGCCGTTCAGCCGCTACATGCACATCCTGACGGAGGTGCTGTGGATCCTGCTGCGCAACGCCGGGATTCAGCCGAGGCATCCGCGCAAGGGTGTCGCCGAGGCGGAGATCTATGCCTGCTCCAGCTGCGGCCTGTGCCTGGACGCCTGTCCGATGAACGTGCGGAAGAAGAATCTGAAATACTCATCGGTCTATTTTATTCGCTTTCTGCGCCGGCATAATGAGAAGAAAATCAATGCGATAGCTGACAAGTGCCTGATGTGCGACAAGTGCCATGCGCTGTGTCCTGTGGGGGTGGACGCTCCGGCTCTCCGCCGCGCCCAGCGCGCCACGGTCAACAACTCGCTGCCGTATGACTATTCCTACCTCAAGGCCGCCGGTGCCGGAATGGCCGCCGGTCTTGCCGAGGCACCTGTACTTGCTCCGGCTGAGCCGACCTCGGATGTCCAGAGGCCGTCCGCCGGGAAAGTCATGTACTTCGCCGGCTGCATGACCCATCTCACCCCGCGGATCATCAAGGCCGTGGAGAGAGTCTTCAAGGCCGCCGGTGTGGACTACGTTTTCGCCGACCGTGACGGAGGAATCTGCTGTGGCCGCCCTCTGATGCTGGCCGGCAGGACAGAAGCCGCCTACGAGACCATCACCGCCAATCGCAGGATGATCCTCGGCTCCGGCTGCCGCACCCTCGTCCTCTCCTGCCCGATCTGCTACAAGATCTTTAAGGATGAATATGCCCTCGACTGTGTTGAGGTTCTGCATTACACGCAGTTTATCAAACGTCTGGCCGATAGCGGACAGCTGAGGCTCTCCGCCGGGGACGAGCGAATAGTCTATCACGATCCGTGCGAGTTGGGCCGTGGCTGTGGAGTCTACAAGGAGCCACGTGAGGTTCTGACTCAGGTGGGTACACTGGTCAAGGCTGCCAAGGAGGGGGACGAGAGCGTCTGCTGTGGAGGCAGCCTCGGCAGCCTTACACTCGATGAACGTGACCGCGCCAAGATCATGGAGTCCTCGGTCGCCAACCTTATGGCGAACGCCCCGCGGACCATAGTCACAGCCTGTCCTCTCTGCCTCAAGACCTTCTCCGAATCCGTAGGCGGCACCGCCTCCGGGTCAGTGGAGGATCCTGTCAAGGTGATGGATTTCGCCGAGATGGTCGCCCGGAACACCGAGTCGTCATAGAGAACTACGTTAGAGTCAATGGCTTCCTGCTTCTGGTCAGTTTCCCAGCCAGGCGAGGAAGTCATCCGCTCTGGAGCGGCTTACGGTAAGGTCTGGAGCGGGACCCAGATTGGTGGAGATCCTGACCTTAGGGGTCACACGCAGCCTGCCGCCAATCAGCTTCGTGACACATTCCACGGCATCCTTCGAGAAGATGCAGCTTCTGGAGATCCTGAAGAACCGTTCGGGATCAAGTCCGGTGATGAGCGAGTCCATCGTGGAGTCAACGATGTAGACGGCGCCGCCGTGCGTCACGACATGATTGTTCTTGTCCTCGGAGTAGAAGAACGCGATCTCGTCCGCCTTCACCGGCACGATCCTGTCGTTGAACTGCACCAGGTAGCGCTCCTTGTAGCCGTGGCCGGAGTCCTTGCGCGAGATAGCCCCGAGGATCTTCTCCACGTCCAGATCTCCGGTAGAGAACTGGCGGCACCGCTCCACGGCCCTTTTCAGGGCGGAAGCGTCTATCGGCTTGAGAAGGTAGTCTATGGATCCGGCCTCGAACGCCTTGACGGCGTAGCTGTCGTAGGCCGTCGTCATCACGACCGGTGTCTTGACGGTCACCTGGCGGAAAATCTCGAAGCACTCGCCGTCCGATAGCTCGACATCCATGAAAATCAGGTCGGCCTCGTCAGGCTTCTCCCTGAGCCGGGCGACGGATTCGGCCACGGAGGCGCACTCCCCGACGACCTCGATGTCAGGAAAACTGGTCTCCAGCATCTTCTCAAGGCTCCTGCGGGCCATCATTTCATCTTCTATAATAAGGACTTTCATAAGAGTGGCAACTTTACTGTGTAGAAATCGTCAGTACGGATGATCTCGATCCCCTTGCCGGAACGATCCCTGTACTGTTGGCGTATGTAGTTGAGACCCAATCCGCTGGACTGCGCCTCGGTGATTTTCGGAATGAGGTTGTTCGTCACCGTCAGTGTCTCCCCGTCGGACATCACACTGACTTTCAGCGGCTTGGCGGGAGACACTGCGTTGTGTTTCGTGGCGTTCTCAATAAGGAGCTGAACCGAGCACGGAACCACGTGCCTGGACAAGTCTTCGGGCCGGATGCGGACCTCCACGTTGAACCCCTCCTGGAACCTGACCTTCAGCAGGTCGCGGTACATCTCCACATAGGTCATCTCGTCCCGGAGCGTTACCGTTCCCTCTTCCTCGTTGCGGAGCATGTAGCGGTAGATTCCCGCCAGCTTATGAATATACTCGCTCGCCTCCCTGTCCCTTCCGTCCAGCACGAGGGCATCCAGAATGTTCAGCGAATTGAAGAGGAAATGCGGGTTGACCTGCTGCTTGAGGTTGAGGTACTGGAACTTGGCGAGGTCGGCGCGATTCTTCTCCTTCTCGGCGTTGCGGCGGGCCGTGATGGCATATTCAATCATGTAGATCACTGAATAGATCATCAATTCCGCGATGAACGCCACCAGGTCGAGCTCCAGGAAACTCTTCGCGGTGGACGGGCGGCGGAATTCGAACGGCAGTCCGGAGCCGACCAGGGCCGCGGCGACCGCGGAAAGCGCTATCAGGAAGACCGCCGTTGCGAGGATGTGTCCGGCCGAGGATTTCCGGTCCGACATATTCTTGGTCTGCTCCACGAAGAGGATCGTCAGGCAGACCATCACCAGAAGGATGAAGGTGTTGTCGGCGAATGCGGCGACCGCGTTCACCACGGATCCCCCTTCAAAGAGGGTGGAACTGAATATGTAGATTATGATCCTGACAATCAAGATGATGGCCACGGCGACGGAGAGCCATGTGATCTCGAAGCTTCTTGCCTTGGACTCTTTTCCGTACCTGCCGGCGTAGCGTCTCATGAAGAAGACCAGTCCCCAGCCCATCAGCTCGGTGGTCGTGAATGTGGCGATCGCGGGAGAAAGCAGGGGGTGGTTGATGAACGTCCCTGCGAGCGCGGCGATCCCGTTGCCGAGGAGGTAGCCGAGAATGTTGGCGATGATGATGACGATGGAGGAGAACTCCACGCTCTGCCGGTACCTCAGGCAGAGGATGACCGTGAGGACAATCGTGAGCGTGGTCAGGATCAACTCGTCGCCGAAGTCCAGCACCCTGCACAGCACTGCCCCCGCCACGTGTAGCAGCGCGAAAGCGTGGATTATGGATGATGTCCTTAGTTTCATGCCGTTAATGATGGTTGGGTGACCGTTAACTATTCACAATCGCCAAAGTACTGCAATTTAAGAAAAATATCTTTCATTTCGTCATTAAAAGCCAGCAATTCATCCGCTTTTTCTTTCCATTCATCGTTTCAATAATTACAAATCGGTGCTAATCAACTATATTTACGCCGAAAATGACACTGAAATTAGTATCGTAAAATGCAATCCAAGAGCAAACTTACGTTTTGGGAGATGTGGAACCTCAGCTTCGGCTTTTTCGGGGTGCAGATCGCCTATGCCCTCCAGAGCGCGAACATCAGCAGGATCTTCGCCACCTTGGGAGCGGATCCGCACCAGCTGAGCTTCTTCTGGATCCTCCCGCCTCTGATGGGCATGATCGTCCAGCCGCTGATCGGCAAGTGGTCCGACAGAACCTGGTGCAGGATGGGACGCAGAAAGCCTTATCTGCTGATCGGAGCCTTGATTTCGGTTCTCGTGATGATCTTCCTGCCGAACGCCGGCAGCCTGAGTTTCTCCTCAAGGCTGATCCTCGGACTCAACGGCGCCATGTGGTTCGGACTGTTCTCGCTCATATTCCTTGACACTTCCATCAATGTCGCGATGCAGCCGTTCAAGATGATGGTCGGGGACATGGTCGGCGAGGAACAGAAGGCTCAGGCCTACTCGATCCAGTCGCTTCTTTGCAACGCCGGCAGCCTGGTGGGCTACCTTTTCCCGATTTTCTTCACCTGGATCGGCATCGCCAACATCGCCCCAAAGGGACAGGTGCCGCCGTCCGTGATCTGGAGCTTCTGGTGCGGCGCCGCGATCCTTATCCTCTGCGTGCTATACACTTTCCTGAAAGTAAAGGAGATGAATCCTCAGGAATATGCCGAGTTCCATTCCATCGATCCAAAGCGTCAGGCTGAGGAGGAGAAGGACAATCCGGGACTCATCAGACTGCTGCTCCATGCTCCCAAGACATTCTGGACCGTGGGACTCGTGCAGTTCTTCTGCTGGGCGGCGTTCATGTACATGTGGACCTATTCCAACGGAGCCATCGCCGCCAACTGCTGGAGCGCCACCGATACGGCCTCCGAGGGCTATCAAGCCGCGGGCAACTGGGTCGGGGTGGTCTTCGCCGTGCAGGCTGTCGGATCAATCCTGTGGGCGATTGTACTTCCTAAGTTCCGCTCCTTGAGACTGGCCTATGTGGTGAGCCTTCTGATCGGAGCCGTCGGCTTCATCTCCGTTGCGTTCATCCACAACCAGTACCTGCTCTGCGTGTCGTACCTGCTGATCGGAACCGCCTGGGCCGCGATGCTCGCGCTTCCGTTCACACTTCTGACCAACGCTCTCGACGGGGAGCATCTGGGCAGCTATCTCGGCCTGTTCAACTGCACCATCTGCCTTCCGCAGATCGTCGCCGCGGCGCTCGGCGGAGTGGTGCTGAGACTTCTGGGCGGAGTCCAGGCGAACATGCTCGTCACTGCGGGTGTCCTGCTTGTGCTTGGCGCGCTGAGCGTCCGTCTCATAAAGGAAAGGAAACAATAATAACCTTAATAACATATTAAATGAATATTCAAACAATTCAAACATTCCAGATGAAAAGGATTATAGCTGCCGTGGCGACCTTGCTTCTTTGCCTGGTCGGCACTACCGTATCCGCTCAGAGCGGGTATCAGGTGAAGGGAGTTGTAGTCGACGCCGCCGGTCCGGTCATCGGTGCCACTGTCATGGAACAGGGTACGCAGAACGGTATCGCGACCGGTCTCGACGGAGACTACATCCTTAACGTTTCCGGCCCGGATGCCACTGTCGAAATCAGCTGCATCGGCTACAAGACACAGTCTTTCAAGGCTTCCGAGGTTCCGGCCAAGATTATTCTTGCCACCGACACCGAGTTTCTCGACGATGTGGTCGTGATCGGCTACGGTACCGTCAAGAAGAGCGACATGACTGGCTCGATCTCCTCCGTGAAGGCCGACCAGCTCAACAAGGGTATGGTGACATCACCATCGGATCTGCTCCAGGGCAAGTCCGCCGGCGTTGTCGTCACGATGGGTGACGGCGCTCCGGGTTCCGCCAGCACCATCAGAATCCGTGGCGGTTCCTCGCTGAAGGCCAACAACAACCCTCTCGTCGTGGTTGACGGTCTGCCTCTTTCCGAGACAGGCATCAGCGGAGTCTCCGACGCGCTTTCCTCCATCAACCCTAACGACATCGAGAGCTTCACTGTCCTGAAGGACGCCTCGGCGACCGCCATCTTCGGATCGAGAGCCTCCAACGGTGTCATCATGATCACCACCAAGAAGGGTTCCAAGGGTTCCGAAGGCATCCACGTGAGCGCGGACTTCACAGGAAGCGTCAGCCAGAACGCCAAGTACGTGGATGTGCTGACAGGCGATGAGATGCGTGACCTTATGAAATGGTATCTCGGTGACGGAGGTTCGGCCTACGCCGCCCTCGGCAAGGAGAACACCGACTGGCAGAAGGAGATCTTCCGTCTTGGAAGGACTCTGGACGGCAATGTGGCCGTGTCCGGCAGAGTAGGGAAGAGCGACATCTTCCGCATGCCTTACCGCGTGTCCATCGGCTACCACAACCAGGACGGTACCCTCAAGACCTCCAACCTTGAGCGTGAGACCATCTCCGTCAACCTCAACCCGAGCTTCTTTGACGACCATCTTCTTGTCAATCTCAACGGCAAGCTGATGAACATGGACAACAGGTTCGCCAATCAGGACGCCATCGGCGGCGCTGTCCGCATGGATCCTACCCAGCCTGTCTACGACGCGAACGGCCTGAACGGCTACTGGTGGTGGAACTACGGCAAGGGCACGCAGACCATCGATAACTGCAACACACAGGCCCAGATGAACCCTGTCGCCCTTCTGAACGACAAGCTTGACAAGTCCAACGCCAAGCGTTTCATCGGCAACGCCCAGCTCAACTACAAGGTTCATGGATTCGAGGACCTGAGCCTCAACCTCAACCTTGGTCTGGACTGGTCCAAGTCAGACGGTACGGTTGATGTCGCTCCCGGCACGGAAATGTCATTCCACAACACCCAGGAGTCCGGTTCCGGCTATCACAACAACTATTCCCAGATAAGGCGTGACCAGACCCTTGAGTTCTATGCCCAGTACGACAAGACTCTCGGCAAGCACACCTTCAACGCGATGGCAGGTTACTCCTGGCAGCACTTCTACAACTCATCCTTCAATGAGAAGTACAAGGCTGACGGCACCCTTCCTACCGCTTCCGACTACTATCTGAGCAGTCCTAACACATTCAGGACCGAGTACTTCCTCGTGTCTTTCTTCGGACGTGTGAACTATTCGTTCAACGACCGCCTTCTCGTGACCGCCACCCTGCGTGACGACGGCACCTCCCGTTTCGCCAACAACAAGTGGGGTCTTTTCCCTTCGGTGGCCGTAAGCTACAACTTCGGCAAGGAGAGGTTCATCGCGGACAGTGGTGTGGTCTCTGCCCTGAAGCTCAGGCTCAGCTGGGGACAGACTGGCCAGCAGGATCTCCAGTCCGGAGACTACCCGACACTGTCGTCCTACAAGTACAACACGAACCAGTCGATGTACTACTTCGGCAACAAGGTGATCACTCCGATAACGCCGCTTGGCTACAACGCCGACCTCAAGTGGGAGACCACCACGACCTACAACATCGGTCTTGACTACGGCTTCCTCGGCGACAGGATCTTCGGTAGCGTGGATCTCTACAAGCGCGACACCAAGGATCTCCTGAACCGCACTCCTGTGGCCGCCGGCGCCAACCTGTCCAACTACTTGAACGCCAACATCGGAGACCTTACCAACAAGGGAGTCGAGTTTGAGTTCAACGCCATTCCTGTCCAGACAAGGGACTGGAGCTGGACCCTGGGATTCAACGCGACCTTCAATGAGACAAAGATCTCCAGGCTTACCACCGACGACGAGCGCGCCGACTACTTCGGAATCACTACCGGCGGCATCGCCGGCGGTACAGGCAACATGATCCAGATCCATCAGACCGGCCACGCCCCTAACTCGTTCTTCGTCTACAAGCAGGTCTATGACACGGACGGCAAGCCGATCGAAGGCCTCTATGTCGATCTGAACAAGGACGGCAAGATCGACGACAACGACAAGTACTGCTTCCACAAGGCCGCTCCGGACTGGACGTTCGGCTTCAACACGCAGGTGGCGTACAAGCAGTGGACCCTCGCCATGAGCGCCCATTCAAATGTCGGCAACTATGTCTATAACAACATCGCCTCCAACGGCGACCTCCTGACCGACCTCTGGGCCAACAACTTCGTGAACAACCGTTATTCCACGGCGAAGGAGCACAACTTCTCGTCATACGCGCAGTATTGGTCCGATCTTTACGTCGAGAACGCATCCTTCCTGAAGATCGACAACATCACCCTCAGCCGCTCGTTCAACTTCGGCCAGAAGACTCCGATGTCGTTCAACGTCTTCGCGACCGTTCAGAACGTGGCCTGCTTCACCAAGTACGGTGGAATCGACCCTGAGATCTTCTCCGGTATCGACAACAACATGTATCCGAGGCCTCGTACCTACATCCTTGGTGTCAAGTTCAACTTCTAATGCGACATAGACAATGAAAAATATTATCAGATTTACAGCGGTCGCCCTCGCCGCGACAATGCTCGCCTCCGCAGCCACGTCCTGTGTCGGTGACCTTGACGTGAAGCCTATCGATCCTAACATCGAGCTTCCGGAGGACGTGCTCAACAGCCAGGAGGCTTTCACAGCCCTTCTCGCCAAGTGCTATCAGGGACTTTCCTGCTCCGCATCCTCCGGTCCGAGCAGCGATCCGGACATCGAAGGTGTGGACGGCGGCTATGGCCAGTACATGAGAGCGCTTTTCAATATGGAGGAACTCTCCACGGATGTGGCGACTTGCTGCTGGAACGATGGCAGCCTCTTTGACATTCACAATCTCAACTGGAACGCATCCAATGAATTCATCCTTTCGATGTACTACCGTATCTTCTTCCAGATCAGTCTCTGCAACGAGTTCATACGCCGCTCCAACGCCAGCGACATCAGCGGTTACACCCTGAAGAACGCCTACATCGCCGAGGCGAGAGCCCTCAGGCTCTTCAGCTACTACCACGCCATCGACATGTTCGGCAACGTGCCTTTCGCGACGGAGCATCATTCAGTGGGTTCAACCGGAGCCGAGCAGATCTCCCGCGCCGACCTCTTCGACTGGATGGAGAGCGAGTGCAACGACCTTCTTGGCGGCAGCGACCTCGCCGAGCCGGGTAAGAATGAATATGGCCGCTGCGACAAGGGTATGGTGCAGATGATTCTCGCCAAACTCTACCTCAACGCCGAGGTTTGGAAGGGTACAGCGATGTACGACAAGGCTGCCGCTGTCTGTGAGAAGATAATCAGTGAATATCCTCTTCACACCAAGAGCGCCGGCAAGTACAGCGCCTGGCAGGAGCTATTCATGGCCGACAACCACCTTTGGACAGCCAACACGACCTACAACGGTGACGAGATCATCTTCGCCGTGGAGCAGGACGGAATCCTTGTTCAGTCCTACGGAGCCACTAACTATCTCGTCTTCGGCTGCACGGGTGGCAAGATGGACGCCGCTGCGATCGGTATCTCCTCAGGTTGGGGCGGTCTTTCCCTGACAGGGGCTTTCACCAGCAAGTTCGAGGACGCTGACCTTCGCGCCACATTCTACAGGGGCGAGGAGTTCGATCAGTACGTCGATGCCTTGCGCCGTGAGTCCGACAGCTGGTCTAACGGTTGGAAGTCAATGAAATTCCTGAATGTGAACCACGATGGCGGCAAGGCTCAGGCCGATGGCTTCGTGGACACTGACTGGCCTGTCTTCCGCGGTGCCGACGCCTATCTGATGTACGCCGAGTGCGCCGCCAGGGGAGCCGCCGACAAGACCAAGGGACAGCAGTACCTTGACGCTGTACGCGCGAGAGCGGGTGTGGGCAGCATCGCCCTCACTCTTGACAACATCATCGACGAGCGTGGCCGCGAGCTTTACTACGAGGGCTTCCGCCGTCAGGATCTGATCAGGTTCGGACTCTTCACTTCCGACAAGTACCTTTGGGAATTCAAGGGAGGCGTGCAGACCGGAAAGGCTGTTGACGATCACTTCAATCTGTATCCGATCATGTCCAGCGACCTCAACGCTAACGGTAATCTTAAGCAGAATCCTGGTTATTAACAGATTATGAAAAAGTTATTTTACACGATAATCGCATTTGCGGGAATCCTTGCGGCTTCCTGCTCAACGGATGAGGACAAGCTGGTCTTCGATCCATCATCCTCCGTGGCTCCGACTCTGGGAACCCTGGCCGGAACCACGCTCTCGTCCGACGGCGCTGACCTGACCTTCGAGTTCACACAGCCGAAGTACAATGTCGATGCCGGCGTGCTATACGCTCTCTACGCCTCTGATTCTCAGGATTTCGGGAAGCAGGAGAAACTCGCCGCCACCATCGGCGGCACGAAGGTGACCGTCAAGCAGTCCGCCCTCAACTCGGTGATCCTGAATCTGGGCGGCGAGCCTGGCGCGGAGTTCACGGTCTACCTCAGGCTTGACTCATGGCTCGCGACCAACAAGAACACGGCTGTGGAGTCCTCGCTGGCCCGTTCCGGCGTGTTGTCCGCCACATTCGTTCCTTACAGCCAGCTGATCCTTGACAAGGATATCTATGATCACGTCTGGGTGATGGGCGACTACAGCGGATGGAGCCACGACAATAGCCAGTTCCTTTATAACTACAATAAGGACGGCAAGACCTTCACAGGTGTGATTGACTTCGGAGAGAAGGCTGCCAACGGAATCAAGTTTACAGGTGCCGCTTCATGGGATGCGTCAACCGGCAACTGGGGTTCTGAGGCCCAGGCTGAGGAAGCGGAGGCGAAGAGCCTTAAGCTCGTCAACGGTGACGGAGCGCAGAACATCACCTGCTACAGCAAGCGTTTCTATGCGTTCTCCCTTGACAAGAACTCTCTTATGCTTACAAAGGACTGGGGCGCGAATGTCATCGGAATTGTCGGTGGATTCAATGATTGGGGCAACTCTGGCCTGCCGGACACCGAGATGAACTATAACGCTGACTATGTCCGCTTCTGGGCTGATGTCGATTTTACCTCTGACACAGAGATAAAGTTCCGCGCTGACGGTAAATGGGACTATAATTGGGGTAAGGATTGTGGAGGTGATAATCTTCCGGTTAGCGCCGGCAAGTACCGTATCTATCTCGACCTCAACAAGAAGTCTGTTGAACTCAGCACCTCGATGTACGGAAAGGACGAGCCTTCTGCCAGCGGTGGCGAGCCGGAGCCTGAGCCTGAGAAGCCAGCCGTTTGGTCTTTGATCGGAACGATAGGCGGCACGAATTGGGACACTGACACCGATATGACAAACACCGATGATGAGGTTTGGATCGCCCGCAGCGTGGCGTTGACCGCAAACGATGAGTTCAAGCTCCGTTTTGGCCACGACTGGGCCGATGCTGTTGGAGGCACCGAGGCTAACTCAAAGAGCACGATTGATCCGACGAATCCTTATGATGTCTTTAAGCCAGTGCTTGGGACAGTTTTCGCGACAGGTGGAATGAACATCCAGGTCGGAGTGGAAGGTACTTATGATGTCACTTATGACAACGCCGCCAAGACCATCCTCGTGGAGAATCACAAGGCTCTCTTCTCGCTGATCGGAGACATCAACGGTTCTGGCTGGGGCAAGGACTTCGTTATGACCCAGGACGGAGATGTCTGGACAAGTCCTGTTGTGACTATCGGAGGCGAATTCAAGATCCGTTACGATTTCTCTTGGGCGGACTCCAACACTTACGGTGTGGCTGAAGGGACTACCGTTGAGATAGGTAAGGAATTCACTGTGGTTCAGCCGGGCGGAAACATCAAGGTTCCCGAGGCTGGTGACTACAAGGTGATCTTCAATGCGAAGACCCTCGCCGTGACCATCCAGAAGTAATATCCACTTTTTTCAGACGCACCCGATGGAGGAATATGCCAAGGGTGCGTCTGATTTTTTTATTATATTCGTAGATTATGAGACGATCTTCTTTTCTCTTGAGGCTTATAGGCCTTGTCCTGGCCGCCGCGCTCCTTGCGGGGTGCGACAAGAAAGGCACGACTCCCGATCCGACTCCGACTCCTGGGCCGGAGACTCCGGAACGTACCGGCGAATCGGGAATATCCTACCAGATGCTGGTATATTCATTCGCCGACAGTGACGGTGACGGCTGCGGCGACTTCAAGGGAATCCAATCCAGACTTGACTATCTTAAGGAGATGGGAGTCCAGGCCATCTGGCTTTCTCCGATCCACCCGGCTTCATCCTATCACGGCTACGATGTCCTGGACTATTCCGGCGTCAATCCCGACTATGGCACCGAGGCCGACTTCAAATCCCTTCTGGACGCGGCACACGCCAAGGGAATCAAGATCTATCTTGACTATGTGCTGAACCACACATCCAAGGATCATCCGTGGTTCCTCGACGCGAAAAAAAGCGCGGGCAGTCAGTACCGCGACTATTATATCTTCTCCGACAACCCGCAGGCTGACATCCGCGACGGCAAGATTCCGATGATCGCCACCGAGGGCGCGCGCGGCTACGACTCCGGCCAGTGGTTCTCCGCCGTGACGGGCGTTGACGGCAAGCTCAAGGTGAGGTTCACACTTGCCCTGGACAACGCCGGCAAGCCTTCGACACTGAGGATGGACAAGGTTGACGAGGTGTCCAACACCGGCAGTCAGAACTCGGGGATATGGCTGTACTACGGCGATGACAACATGGCGCAGTTCTACAAGACGGGGGCTAAGGAATGCACTCTGTCACTGGAGTTTGAATCCTCCTGGGGCGTGCTTGTGAGAACCAGCCAGACCCAATGGGACTCCCACAAGTACGGCGCTCCGTCCGGAAAGAACCAGCTTTCCTATGGCGTTCCGCTCGCGCTTTCAAACACCAACGCTCAGGACATCATTCTGCCTGGAATGACCACGACGATGTACCACTCGCATTTCTGGACAGACTGGTTCGCCGACCTGAACTACGGCCCGGCGGCCACCTGCGAGCAGTCCGCAGCTTTCAAGTCCGTCTGCGAGTCCGCTGACAAGTGGATCAGGATGGGAGTGGACGGCTTCCGTCTGGACGCTGTCAAGCACATCTACCACAACGCCAATTCGGACGAGAACCCGACATTCCTGAAGAAATTCTACGACCGCTGCAACTCCACCTACAAGTCCGCCGGCGGCAAGGGTGACTTCTACATGGTGGGCGAGCAGTTCAGCGACGCCTCCGAGGTCGCGCCGTACTACAAAGGCATTCCAGCCCTCTTTGAGTTCAGTTTCTGGTGGAGACTGAAGGACTGCATCAACAACGGTGACGGAAGTTCCTTCGTCGGCACGATCCAGAACTATCAGAAACTCTACGCGGGCTACCGCTCCGACTACATCGAGGCCACTAAACTCTCCAACCACGACGAGGACAGGGCCGGAAACGATCTCGGAAAGAGTGTGGCCAAGATGAAACTCGCCGGCGTGGTTCTCCTTACGGCGGGCGGCCAGCCTTACATCTACCAGGGCGAGGAACTCGGCTACTGGGGGTCCAAGTCCAGCGGCGATGAATATGTCCGCACACCGATCATGTGGAACTCCGACGGCTCGTCGCTTGCCGACGGCAAGTTGAGCGGCAAGGTGGACAGGACGATGCTCTCCTCCGGAATCTCTGTCGAGAGCCAGGCGAAGGACGATGGTTCCATCCTCAATGTCTACCGCCGTTTCGGCGTGCTGAGGGATCAGTACAAGGCCTTGGCCAAGGGTTCGTTCGACTACTGTCCGGCTGCCTCTTCTGTGGCTTCCGTCTCCGCATGGTACCGTGCCTATGATGGCCAGAAGGTCTTGGTTGTCCATAATTTCTCCGCTGGCAACGCCTCCGTCAACTTTACGTCCGACAAGCTGGACAACGCCGTCGCCACGAACGGAACCGTGAAGGTAAATGGCTCCAGGTTGACTCTGGGAGCATATTCATCAGTCGTTTTTCTGCAATAGTTAATTTGACATTATATGAGACGCACACTATTCATTCTGCTTGCCTCGCTTCTGGTGCTCTCCTGCGGGCGCGATCCCGGAGAGGCTGCCGTTGAGCGTGACTGGACCCGCGACGCCGTGGTCTATGAACTGAACACCCGTCAGGCGACCGCCGAAGGCACCTTCGCCGCAGCCCAGAGGAAACTTCCTGAACTTAAGGAACTTGGGGTGGACGTTGTCTGGCTGATGCCTGTCTATCCGATCGGCGAGAAAGGCCGCAAGGGAACTCTCGGCTCCTACTACGCCATCAAGGACTATTGCGACATCAACCCGGAGTTCGGCACCCTGGAGGATTTCGACGACTTTGTCGGCGCGGCCCACGACCTTGGCCTCAAGGTCATCATCGACTGGGTGGCGAACCACACCTCTCCTGACCATCCGTGGGTGAGCGAGAAGCCTGCCGACTGGTACGTCCGTGACGCGGAGGGCAACACGATTGTCGAATATGACTGGACGGACATCGCGAAGCTCAATTACGGGTCGAAGGATATGCGTGCCGAGATGGAGAAAAGTATGCGTTTCTGGCTTGACAGGGGGATCGACGGCTTCCGCTGCGACGTGGCCTATCAGGTGCCGCAGGATTTCTGGGCCGATGTGTTCTCGAAGTTCAGGTCTGAATATTCCCGCAGACTCTACTTCCTCGCCGAGGGGGAGGAGACTTGGTTGCACGAGGCCGGCTTCGACGCCACCTACGCCTGGAAGCTGCACCATCTGCTGAACGACATCGCGCAGGGGAAGGCCGGAGCCGACAGCCTTGTCCGCTATGTGGAATGGAACGCCACTGCCTATCCATCCGGCAGCCATAGGCTTACGTTCGTCACTAACCATGACGAGAACTCTTGGTCCGGCACTGAATATGAAAGGATGGGCGACGCTTGGAAGGCGATGGCTGTCCTCTGCTGGACACTTCCGAATTCCCAGCCGCTGATCTACACCGGTCAGGAGGTCGGCTACAACCACCGTTTCGAGTTCTTCGAGAAGGATCCGATGCCGGACTGGCACCACAACGCCACCACGGATTTCTACACCTATCTCAATGAGGTGAAGCACGCTCATCCGGCTCTGGATTCTGACAATCCGTCCTTCGAGGTGCTTTCCTGCACTGATTCCGCTCTGGTCTTCAAGCGCGCTTTGGACCAGGACAGCGTGATCGTCAGCGTTCAGTTGCAGGCTCCGTGGAACTGGAGTATAACTGTCCCGGAGTCAAGGGTTTCGCACGTGGAGCCGCCGAGCTGGTGGGTGGGCATGAAGACCCCTCTCCAGCTGATGATCCACGGCGATGGCATCGCCGGCTATGATGTCAGGATTGAGGGTGAAGGTGTCGGCGTCAAGGAGATCCATAAGGCGGACAGCCCTGACTATCTTTTTGTTGACGTGGCCGTAAGCGCATCGGCTAAGCCCGGTGAGTACGGCATCATATTCACGAAGGATGGCAGTTCCTTCCGCTATCCGTACCGGATCGCCGCGAGGGAGGAAGGTTCCGCCGAGCGTGGCAGTTTCACAACTTCGGATCTTATCTATCTGATCTGCCCCGACCGTTTCGCCAACGCCGACAAGGGAAATGACAACACCGATGACACCGCCGAGAAGGCTGACCGCAGCGAGCCGTTTGGCCGCCACGGTGGTGATCTTCAAGGCATTATCGATCACTTGGACTACGTCGCCGACCTTGGCGCCACCGCCGTCTGGTGTACTCCGCTTCTGGTGGACGACCAGTCCGAGGGGTCTTACCACGGCTATGCCTGTGGCGACTACTACCGCATCGACCCACGTTTCGGCAGCAATTCCCAGTACAGGGAATATGTCGCCAAAGCCCACGAGAAGGGTCTGAAAGTGATAATGGACATCGTGACCAACCACTGTGGCACCGGCCACTGGTGGATGAATAATCTTCCGTTCAAGGACTGGATCCATCAGTTTCCTGAATATACCGGCTCGAACATCGCCTTTTCAACGGCGATGGATCCGAACGCGTCGCAGTACGATGCGAATTTACAGGTCAGCGGCTGGTTCGTGCCTTCGATGCCGGACATGAATCTCGACAATCCGTTCATGCTGAAATATTTCCAGCAATGGGCGATTTGGTGGACCGAGTTCTCCGGCCAGGACGGCCTGCGTGTGGACACCTACCCGTACAACGAGAAAGTCCCTATGAGCAAGTGGTGCGAGGCCGTGATGAATGAATATCCAAACTTCAACATCGTGGGTGAGTGCTGGGACTCCAACATCGACCAGCTTGCCTACTGGCAGGGCGGCAACGCCAACCGTGACGGTTTCGACTCCCACTTGCCTTCTATTATGGATTTCCCTCTCCAGGAGGCGATCAACGCCGCTCTTTGCGAGGACGAGCCGCAATGGGGACAGGGAATGGTCCGGGTATATTCAGCCCTCTCTCACGACGCCACCTATAATGATGTGTCCAAGATGCTGATATTCCTGTCCAACCACGATCATTATCGTGTCGCCGACGCCTGGAGGCAGAACCCCGACAAGATGAAGATCGCCTACACCCTCCTGGCCACAGTCCGTGGAATCCCGCAGATCTTCTACGGTGACGAGATGGCCTTCGCCACCGGCAAGACCTACAAGAGCGACGGCGAGTTGAGGATGGATTTCCCAGGCGGATGGGAAGGCGACAAGGTGGATCTCTTCACCGAAGAAGGCCGCGCCTCCGCCACCGTCAATGTAGGCGGAAAGACAATCCCGCAGGGTCAGCTGGCTGAGCTTCACGACTATGCAAGGACACTCTTCCAGTGGCGGAAAACCAAGGATGTGATCCACACCGGCCGCACCATGCACTTCCTGAGCCGTGACAACACCTACGCCTTCTTCCGCTACAACGTCACCGACAAGGTCTTCGTGTACGTGAACAATTCCCCGGAGCCGAAAACCATCCCGTGGTCCCACTACTCCGAGATCGCCTCCGACCTAACCACCGGCCGCAACGTCCTGACCGGCGCCCCCGTCCAGATCTCCGACTCCACCATCGTCCCACCTTCCACTGCTTTGGTAGTAGAGTACACTTTGAAGTAGCTAGCCGAAGCCTCTGTCCTCGCCCAAGAGCCAGAGCGACATTCCAGCCCCAAAACGTCACTCGAGCGTGCCGCGCCGCACCCTCGGGCGACGTTTCATGCCTTAATTGTTCCCCAAGCGTGTCGTGTGACACCCTTGAGCGACATTTTATGCCTTAATTGTTCCCCAAGCGTGTCGTGTGGCACCCTCGGGCGACATTTTATACCATTATCGTTCCTCAAGGGTATTGCCCGACACTCTCGGGGTACGTTTCATGTCAAAATTGTTCCCCAAGCGTGTTGTGCGGAATTCTTGAGCGACGTTTAGACCCTTTTTTGTTCCTCGGAGATGGTGCTGCGGTCGGAATGGTTGTGGGGAGGAGTAGGTGAACTGACAAATAATCATTATTTTTGCAGGCCGATCTTGGATTTTGTTACTTTGTCTGTTTTGAGTTTGCAGGAGTCAATGCGGAAGTCAGGCCGAGATAATTCGTTTATTATTAGTACTATAAATGTGGGCATTATTCCAATAACGGATTTGTGCGAAAATTATTATTCAAAATGAAATGGTATATTCTTTTGGCATCATTGCTGGTTCCGGCTTCGATGGTGGCGCAGACTAGTGGCGCCGCATCGCGATCAACGACCGGGTCGGCGACTGAACCTACAGGCATTACAACTCTCAGCCGCTCCTTGGGCATGGCGAAGGGAGGTGGGGAATATTCCTACGCGGGGGTGCCGGTCAATCTTGCTGAACACACGTTCAGGTGCGAACATCTTCTTAAGCTTCAGGGAGTTGAGAAGGAGGGCTATCAGGGGATGGACATTTGGGGAGACTACATATTCAGTTGTCAGAATTCGGGTTGGCTGACAGTCTATAGGATTGACGGCGGCCTGATTGAACGGGAGTGTAAGCCGTTTAAACTGGCCAGTTATGACAAGGTGAACCATGCCAATGTGGCCACTTTCGGACGCACATTCTACAACAAGGAGGATCGTTTCCCGCTTCTGTATGTCAGCCAGTGCAACCGTGAGCCTATCAACGGGCGTAAGGACGTGCTTTATGTCGAGCGGGTGGCCAATGACCTGAAGTCTTCCGAATTGGTGCAGACTATTTACTTCAAGGACACCGACCATCTTTTCGGCTATGCGCTTCAGTGGGTTATCGATTCCGACAACAACTACCTTTACGGCTACGGCAACACCGTTGACAATACCAATCCTCTGAACCATCACCGCATCGTCAAGTTCCGCATCCCGAAACTGAACGAGTCCACGGACGGTATCGTGACTTTGACAAATGACGATCTGTTGGAGAACTATCTTATCGAGGACACCTACGCGGCTCCTTTCAACCCGATCGGACAAGGGCTGTTCATCAAGAACGGGCAACTCTTCATGCCTACCGGCTTTGGCAATGAGAAGTGTCCATCGATCCTTTATGTCTGGAACCTTGAGACCCGTACCATGCAGAATGTGATTGACTTGACAAAGGCCACATTCGGCGAGCTGGAGGACTGCGCCTACTACAAAGGCGACCTCATCATCCACGCCCAAGGCGACTTGTTCAGGCTTACGTTCTAAGTGGCTGTCATTTTTTATTGACTCTATGAATATCCCGGGGCAAGCCCTGGAAGCCTTTGAAACTTGCCCAAGGATTATAGCGCCTGCAGGACGGAATCAAGGCGGAATCAAGGCGGAATCAAGTAAGAACCTTTGTCTACGGAATCTATCTGGAATGTTGCTTAAAAGCACCGCCCGACACGCTCGGGGAACGATAAAGGTATAAAACGTCGCTCAAGGGTGCCACACGGTATGCTTGGGGAACGATAAAGGTATAAAACGTCGCTCAAGGGTGCCACACGGTATGCTTGGGGAACGATAAAGGCATGAAACGTCACCCGAGGGTGCCACACGGTATGCTCGGGGAACAATAAAGGTATAAAACGTCGCTCAAGGGTGCCACACGGTATGCTCGGGGAACAATTAGGGCATAAAATGTTCCCCGAGAGTGTCAGGCAATACCCTTCTGGAACAATAAAGAGTTATAGCGCTGCCCAATGGTGGCGCACGGTTTCTTCGGCAACATATTCAAGATTTTTCGTCGCCCATGAGCTGTTCGAAACGCTCCAGGGATGCTGTAGGTACACTATTCGAACAACTTGTTGAGTACAGAGACTTCAACTTGGATCTTACGGGCGATGCGCTTCGTGTCAATGCGGTACTTTCTCTTCAGGATCAACGCGAGACGGCACTTGTCGTCCACGCCAAGATCCTTTACGGAACCTACCTTGAACTGATCTCTAAGAATCTGATAAACAATCTCATTCAGTTCATTATCGGAAAAGACGATCAACTCTCCGACACCCTCAGCGATCCTGAGATAAGCGTCGAAATTCCTGACGAGACCGGAACTGTACCTCCATGAACTCAGAAGCACCCGCTCAGCCTTGTCATTAAGTACATAGGATTCAGGAAGAATGAATCCCAAAGGCCGGTTGAAAAGATAGTTCTCGGGCAGTCTGGTTTTGGTTTTGAATAGTCTTACCGACTCCCTGTACGAAACGTCGGCTACCCTTGCTTTGTCATACAGCCGCCCGCACTCGTTGAAAATCAATCTGGCGGATTTTTAGATGTACCCTTCCGCCGTGACATCCGGCCTCGCCTTCAAAGGATTTCTCGCAATGTAGACTATCGTGTCCGCCAGTTGCCGCTCATCTTCGACCTTCACCATCTTGAATCCGTAATCCTTCGGAAGCGGAGGAAAACCGTCCTCCTTGAGTTTCCGGTTAATGCGTCTCTTGACAAACAGGAAAAACCGAACGATGCTCTCTCCTGATCCATAGACAAGAAAATGACAATGGTTGACCATAAGCACGAAAGCGATCACGGACAGGCCGAAGACATATTGCCCGATCGCGACGCTGTTCATTCCGCAGACATATTCATCATCATTGTTGAATAACTGCCCCGTCTCGATCGCATCGAAAGTGACGTGATAGTACCATTTCGGTTGTTTTCTGTACTCCTTCAGGAGTTTTCTGATTTTGTTTCTACCCATAATAATTTAAATTTAGGATTGCCGCAATATAACACCTTTATCGCAGACTCATATTCAAAAACAGAAAAACATTCTATTCAAAAAAATGAATATATGTTTCTTTGCAAAAGAAAGGCTGCAAAAAATAATCTTTATGAATATAAAATATTTTTTATATGTGTTGTTTTTCAATCAATTACATGTATTATTAGCCTTTTTAGGGCTGCAATTACAGCCAGCGGCTCCATCGCCAACAACAACTCGTTCCGGACATAATAATGTCGCCCGAAGGTGCAGTGCGGTTCTGTTGGGGTCGCGATGTGGGCTTGTATCGTTGCCCAAGGGGTGCCGAAGGTGTCTCCGGGCATATTCAAGGCGGGATCTATGCGGACGTTTCGGCAACGAAAAAGAGGCAAAGTGTCGCCCGAGAGTGTCGCGCGGCACTGTTGGAGAACGATGTGGGCTTGGAACGTCGCCAAGGGTGCCGAAGGTGCCTCCGAGCTTATTCAAGACAGGATCAATGCGTATGTTTCGGCGACGAAAAAGTGGCAAAGTGTTGCCAAAGGGTGTCGCGCGGCTCTGTTGGGGAACGTTACGGGGCTTTAATGTCGCCCAAGGATATCGCGCAGAACTGTTGGGGAACGTTTTGGGGCTGTAACGTCGCCCGAGGGTGTCGCACGGCCCTGTTGTGGAACGATGTGGGCTTGAAACGTCGCCCAAGGGTGTAGGCAGTGCCGAAGGTGTCTCCGGGCTTATTCATGACGGGATCAATGCGTATGTTTCGGCGACGAAAAAGTGACAAAGTGTTGCCCGAGGGTGCCGCGCAGAACTGTTGGGGAACGTTTTGGGGCAGTAATGTCGCCCGAGAGTGTCGCATGGCCCTGTTGTGGAACGATATAGGCTTGTAACGTCGCCCAAGGGTGTGGGCAGTGCCGAAGGTGTCTCCGGGCTTATTCGAGACGGGATCAATGCGGACTCTCCAGCGACGAAAAAGGGGCAAAGCGTTGCCCGAGGGTGTCGCGCAGAACTGTTGGGGAACGTTTTGGGGCTGTAACGTCGCCCGAGAGTGCCGCGCGGCTCTGTTGGGGAACGATGTGGGCTTGTAACGTCGCCCAAGGATATCGCACGGCCCTGTTGGGGAACGTTTTGGGGCAGTAATGTCGCCCGAGAGTGTCGTATGACCCTGTTGTGGAACGATATAGGCTTGTAATGTCGCCCAACGGTGTAGGCGGTGCTTCGGGTGCTTCGTGTGTTATGGCGCAGTGGTGTGATGCTGTGACGTAATGCAGTGGTATAATGCGATGGTGTAATGTGATTGCATGATGTGGTGTGCACGGGTTTTGTGCGGGACTCATTTCTTCTGATTGCGGGGCGATCTTTTCCGAGATCTTTTCCGGGATCTTTTCCGGGATCTTTTCCGGGATCTTTTTTTGGTGCTCCTTGTTTGTTTTGACTATCTTTGTGGGGCGAAATATTATGAGTCTATATTCATTCTATAGGATCTCTAAACCGTCGGAGGGGAAGGTCGCTCCGGAGGCGGTGGAGGGGGAGTACCGGCATCTGAGGAACTGTACGTTCTGGGGCGTGACGGGGGCTTATGCCTTGTACTACGTGTGCAGGATGGCTATGAGCGTGGTTAAGCAGCCGCTGATCGACGGGGGGATATTCACGGCCGCGCAGCTGGGAATCATTGGCTCGGCTTTCTATTTTGTCTATGCTTTCGGGAAGTTCGCCAACGGCTTCATCGCGGACTACTGCAACGTGCGCCGCTTCATGGCTACGGGGCTGCTGATCTCTACGGTGGTCAATCTTCTGATGGGGGTTCTGGGGCTGGTGCATGGGTGGATGGGATTTCCTACCATGCTGCTGTTCGTGGTCTTTGCCGTCATCTGGGGAGTCAACGGGTACTGTCAGTCTATGGGTGCGCCTCCGGGAGTGATCAGTCTCTCGCGGTGGTTTCCGCTGGACAGGCGCGGCACCTACTACAGCATCCTCAGCGCTACGCCGTACCTTGGCAAGGCGTTGTCTGTGTTTGCGTTGGGCTTGATTGTGGGGTGGATCGGCTGGGAGTATGGGTTCATCTTCTCCGCGGTGGCGGGAGTGATCGGCTCGGCGATGATCCTTCTGATGGTTTCCGACACTCCGGAGAGCAAGGGGCTGCCTTCTGTGCAGAAGCTGACGGGAGAGACGCCTCAGAAGACCGACTCGATGCCTACCAAGGAGTTGCATAAGAGGGTGGTGCGCCATCCCGGGATCTGGATAATCGCGGTTTCCAGCGCGTTTGTCTACATCACCCAGCATGCTGTCAGCGAGTGGGGGGTGCTGTTCCTGCAGAAGGGTAAGGGGTTTTCCCTTGCGGGGGCGACGCAGATCATCGCGTTCTCGGAGGCTTTTGGTATAGCGGGGACTGTGCTGGCCGGCTGGCTTTCGGACAAGGTGTTCAGAGGCAACCGTTTCGTGCCGGTTCTGATTTCGGGTCTGCTGTGTCTGCTCTCGCTGGGAGCTTTCCTGTTCACTGCGGGAGGATATTCATTGAACATCATCTATGTCTCGGTCTTCAGCCTTGCCATCGGAGTGGTCTATTGCACCGTGGCCGGTCTGATGGCTCTTGACATTGTGCCGCGCAAGGCAACCGGGGCGGCTCTCGGGGTGGTCGGTCTGGCCAGTTACGCCGCCGCGGGAGTGCAGAACATCGTCAGCGGGGTCATGATCGGGGAAAATGACTTCAATTTCGCTCCGGTCTCTGTCTTCTGGATAGTGTCCTGCCTTCTGTGCTTCCTTATTCCGCTTGTTTCCTGGAAATCGCTGCGAAGAAGGTAGCGCATTCCCGGGTCCGGTCGCTCAGTTCTCGTCATTCACTTTGACAGGCCCGGTGACCGACACATTCAGCCACCGAGCCTGTTAGAGGAGTTGGTATCGTAGAAACGCCGAAGCGCGCCCGGCGGCGACCTGTCCGCCAGGGCGCGCTACCCTGTCAAAGTCAGAAAGACAAACCTTAGATCTTCACCACGTGCCAGTGTGGCCCGAAGCGCTCGAAGGCCGCCTCGTCAAGCATCTCGCGGTCGTCCGGATGAGCGATGCTGATGAGAAGTTTGGCGCGCTCCTGAAGCGATTTGCCGTACAGATCCACGGCGCCATATTCGGTGATGATCCAATGCGCGTCGGCTCTCGGGGTGACAACTCCGGCTCCAGGGTTGAGGAACGGAACGATCTTCGTCTTGCCTTTGTTGGTGCGGGACGCGAACGCCGTCATGGACACGCCGCCTTCGGACATCGAGGCTCCCTTCACAAAATCCAGCTGGCCTCCGGTGCCTGAGAATATCCTCGTGCCGATGGAGTCGGCGCAGATCTGTCCTGTCAGATCGACCTCCGTGGCGGAGTTGATCGCCATCATGTTAGGGTTCTGGCGGATCACCCACGGGTCGTTGACGTACTTGATGTCCTTCATCAGCACGTCCGGGTTGTGGTCGATGAATGAATATACCTCCTGCGATCCCAGAAGGAAGGAAGCGACGATCTTGCCCTTGTCGATCTTCTTGTTGGCTCCGTTCACGACACCTTTCTTTATAAGGCGCAGCACTCCGTCGGCGAACATCTCGGTGTGGACGCCAAGGTTCTTGTGGTCTACCAGCTGCGCGGCGAGGGCGTTAGGCAGGGCTCCGATGCCCATCTGTATGCAGGCTCCGTCCGGAACCAGTTCGGCGCAGTTCTTACCTATCAGCACTTCGGTCGGGGTCGGCTCGGCGAAATCCTTGGAAACCAATGGAGTGTCGTCCTTCACGAGATAGTCGAAAGTGTCCAGCGGGACGAGGTCACCGTAGGCGAAAGGCACGTGCGGATTCACCACGGCGATCTTCACGCGGGCTGTCTCGACGGCCGCGAGCGAGCAGTCCACCGACGTGCCAAGCGAGACCATGCCGTTCTCGTCAGGCAGCGACACCTGCACCAGGGCGGCTCCGAGCTTGATGGCGCCGCAGCGGTAAAGTCTCTGAGACTCACCAAGATGCACCGGCAGATAGTCGGCGTACCCGGAATTCACGTTCGGGCGCACGTTCGGCCCCACAAAGAACCCCTGCTCGAAGAAGATGCCTGAATATTTAGGGTCTGAATATGGCGCCGGCCCTTCGGTGTGGAAGTGGTGGAAATGCAGATCCTCAACCTCCCGGGCCTCGGCTCTGCGCACCAGAGCGTCAATCAGAATGTGCGGCACGCTTGCGACGCTGCTTAAATGAATATGGTCGCCTGACTTTATGGCCTTCACCGCCTCGTCAGCGGAAACGTAACGAATCTCCTTCATTGTTATTAAATATGTTTGTGGCGGCAAAGATAGTGCTTTTGAATGGTTATTCAAATTTTCAGCCGTTTTGACACTTTACTCCGCCGCTTTACTCCGCAGTTTCCTTCCACCCTTTCTTTCATCCTTTTCTTTCACCCTTTTCTTTCACGCTTTACTCCGCCCTTTACTCCGCCGCTGGCATATTCACTGACATATTCAAAGAATTTAGTAATTTTGCAGGATATGATTAATAAGGAAAAGAAATTAAAGGCGTTCGAGCGGGCGCTGGACGTGATGGACAGGCTTCGGGCGGAATGCCCTTGGAACCATGCGCAGACGATTGACACTCTGCGCCCTATGACCGTGGAAGAGGTCTATGAGCTTAGTGACGCGGTGATGAAGAAGGACGACACCGCCCTTGAGAAGGAGTTGGGAGACGTGTTCCTGCACGTGATCTTCTATGCCAAGATTGCCGAGGAGGAGGGGCGCTACGACATCGCCGACGTGATGAACAAGCTCTGCGAGAAGATGATCTACCGCCATCCCCACGTGTTCTCTACCACCAAGGTGGCTGACGCCGTGCAGGTCTCCGAGAACTGGGAGATGCTGAAGGCCAAGGAGAAAGGAGGCAACAAGCGCATCCTGTCCGGAATCCCGGACGCCATGCCGCCGATCCTGAAGGCTTTCTCGATGCAGGACAAGGCCCGCGGGGTGGGCTTTGACTGGGAGGAGAAGCGTCAGGTCTGGGACAAGGTCAAGGAGGAGCAGCAGGAGTTGCAGGCCGAGATGGAGGCTATGGACGCCGCCGTCACCGGGGAGGATCGCACCGCCGCCGCTGACAGGGCCGAGGAGGAGCTGGGCGATTTCATGTTCGCCACCATCAATGCGGCAAGGCTCTACGGACTAAATCCGGACACGGCTCTGAACCGCGCTTGCGACAAGTTTCGCCGCCGGTTCACCTATCTGGAGGAGAACACCCTGCGCAAGGGACGTGACCTTCACGACATGACCCTGAAGGAGATGGACGAGATCTGGGACGAGGGGAAGGCCAA
>ERZ870047.22-NODE-22-length-27004-cov-4.014632_pt1 | contig 27004 bp, 17 predicted proteins | sample MGYA00521268_ERZ870047 | MGnify/ENA primary metagenome ERZ870047 (study PRJEB32232, sample SAMN07284960) | human gut metagenome | biome: human-associated habitat; material: feces | host: Homo sapiens | place: Tanzania | collected 2014-01-26 ... | reverse complement strand
GGCGGCGGACTTACCAGGCTTTGTGCCGTCCGCGCTCTTCGGCACGTTCGCCTTGGGCGCGTCCTGTTTCGGGGCGGCGGACTTCGGCGTGTCCGGCATCAGCGGCGCGCCCCAGAAGTCGCTGCCCATGCGGTTTAAGTTGTTCTGCGTCATCGTGCGGATAACGTCGAGCTGCTGGAGAATGATCTCGTCCTTTTTATCCATGTTGATTCTCTCCCTTCGTTCCGTAGGGCGTGTGCGCCATCGCGCGGAACAAGAATGCAGTGATCAGGCCGCTGAGCGCGCCCGTGAAGAGCGACACCAGCAGCAAAAACGGCAGATAGTAGAGCGGCGCGGTCGAGCCGAGCGTCAGCATCGCAGCGCAGACCTGCCCGCAGTTGTGCGCCGCCGCGCCCGCGATCGAGACGCCGAAAATGCTGAGCTTTTTCGCCCCGCTCAAAAGCGCCATCACCAAAAGCGCCGACAGCCCGCCGAGCAGCGAGAATAAAAGCGCCGAGGCATTCCCCGCAAACAGCGCGCCGAGCGTGCAGCGCACGAGCAATATGGCAAGCGCGCTCGGAAAGCCGAGGGCGTAGAGCGCGTAAAGCGTGACGACATTGGCAAGGCCGAGCTTGACGCCCGGCAGCGGCACAATGAGCGCGAGCGGAAAAAACGACTCCATGTAGGACAACGCAAGCGCGAGCGCCGCGAGCACCGCGCAGAGCGTCAGCTCTCTTGTTTTGATCTTCATGCGCTCACCCCGCGATCAGGTCGTAGTCGGACGCCGCGCCCTCCAGTGTGACCGCCACGCGGGCGGGAAGGCAGACGATGCTCTGCCCCGCGCGCGAGATCGCGCCGGAGTGCACGCAGTCCTGATTCGGGCAGTCGCTCGAAGCGACGTACACCGCGCCGTCCTTCTCTTCCACGGTGAGCGTGTAGCCGCGGCTTTCGTAAGTGCCGCCCTCGTAGGTGCTGAGCGCGCAGCGCTCAACGGTCTCGCCGTCGACACTGATGCTGACCGTCAGCTCGCCCGCCGTCTTCGCAGCGAGAAACGGGCGCGCGGCAAGAAGTCCCGCCAGCGCCAGCACGATAAGCACCACGAGCGCGTCCCAGCGCGCCGGCTTGAGCTTAGGCGAGCGATTCATAGGTGTACCCGCTTTCCTCATTTGGTGTAAAGGCGGCGGCAAGGCCGCCGGTATAGAGCACGCGCCCATCGTCGGTGACCAGAATCAGCTCAAAGCCGTTCCCCTGCGCGGTGAGATTCTCGCGCAGCGCAAGCGCTTTGTCCGTGCCGAGGACGAAGCACGCCGTCGAGAGCGCGTCCGCCCACGCGCCGTTTTTGCACACGACCGTGACGCTGACGAGCCCGCTTTCCGCGGGGCAGCCGGTCTTGGGGTCGAGAATGTGATGGTAGCGCACGCCGTTTTCCTCAAAATAGCGCTCGTACACACCGGAGGTCACGATGAACGCATCCGACGCGGCCACGATGCCAAGATAGCTCTCCGTATCGCCGGGGTCCTTGACGGCGATGCGCCAGTCGCTGCCGTCGCTCTTTTTCCCCATGACGAACACATCGCCGCCGAGGTCGAGCGCCGCCGAGGCAACGCCCTCTTTTTCAAGCTGCGCGCGCAGAAGATCGGCCGCGTAGCCCTTGGCGATGCCGCCGAGGTCAAGCTGCGCGCCGTCCAAAAGTGTGACCGATTCTCCCTCCGCCGTCTTTTCGAGCGCGACCTTGCCGCGCCCCGTATGGGTGAGCAGCGCCGCAAGTTCCTCCGCAGGCGGCACGCGGCGCGTATCCTTCGTAAAGCCCCAGGCGTCGAGCACGGGGGCAAGCGTCGGGTCGAACGCACCGTCCGTCGCCTTCGAGATGGCGAGCGCCGTTTCAATAAGCTTCGGCAGCGGATCGTCCGCGCCATACGAAACGGTTTCTCCGTTTGCCGCGTTGAGCGCGGAAAGCTCGCTCCCCTCCGCCGTGCGCGAGAGGACGGATTCGTCTAAGGTATGCAGTTCTTTCTCCGCGTTTTCAAGCGCGGAGGCGGCCTTTTCACCGTAAACGGTCAGGTTCATCACCAAGGAGGCCAACTGGCTGATCGAGGAGTTCATGCTTCTTGCGAACCGTTCCGTGGCCGAGTTCATCGCCACTTCCGGCAGGATGGACGGCAAGGCCGACAAGAAGGCCAAGACCTTTGTCTACCGTGTACACGGCGAGCCTAACACGGAGAAAATCGCGAGCCTCGGCCAGTTCGTAAGCAATTTCGGGTTCAAGTTCGGGCCGAGCGGCAACGGACGGGAGATCGCCAAGTCCTTGAACACGCTTTTGGCCGAGGCCAAGGGCACGCCGGAGTGCGACGCATTCCAGATGATAGCCCTGCGTTCGATGGCCAAGGCGATCTACACCACCGACAACATCGGCCATTACGGCCTTGCGTTCAAGTTCTACACGCATTTCACTTCCCCTATCCGCCGCTATCCTGACACAATGGTACACAGGCTGTTGGCCCTCTACCTCGACAATGCCGAGAGTCAGAACAAGGACTATTACGAAGCCCAGTGCCAGCATGCTTCCGAGCGCGAGCAGATAGCCGCGAACGCCGAACGCGACAGCGTCAAGTACAAGATGATCGAGTTCATGCAGGACAAGATAGGCAATGAATATGAAGGCTCGATCTCCGGCCTTACCGAATGGGGTATGTACGTGGAGATCAAGCCTACGATGATCGAAGGCATGGTCGCCCTGCGCGATGTGAAGTCCGACTTCTTCGAGTTCGACGAGCAGAACTACCTCATCCGTGGCCGCCGCACCGGCAAGGTCTTCCGTCTCGGCGACCCGGTCAAGATCCGTGTGAAGGCCGCCAATCTGGAGCAGAGGCTTCTGGACTACGAACTGGTTGACGCCACCACAGACAATGGTTCATCCAATGACGGTTCCGGTAGCGGTTCCGCTGACGGCAAAGCCAAGAAAAAGCCTTTCTACGCCGCCGTGGCTCACACCGATGACCAGTCTAAGCGCAAGTCCTCCAACAAGGACAAGGGCCGTCCCCGCAAGAAGTACGGCCCTAGGTCCTCAAGCGGAAAGAAGGGAAGGTAGGCCTTGCCACCGGCTCTTCTATCATGGGAGGAGTTGAAGTCGGATGCGCTGCTTGATCTTCATGTGACTGTCACGATAGATGACGCGGACATATTCAGGAAGCGGATAGGGAAGACACTCCCGGCTTTGCCAAAGATGAGGAGACGACTTCCTGCGCAGCGGAATGAACTCGTCCTGATGTTCCTTGCGGTATTCGCGTGACATTGAGGCGTTGAATTTTATTATATTCTCTACCTCGGGAGCGGTTCTATCGCTTGGCTCGCATGTCCGCCTTCGTGGACACCGGACAGTCACATTGCCATCAGCGGCGCCTCCGAAAACATTGACATACAGGCGATAGCTCCTCTCGCTTCCGGCCTTTGAAGTTCCTTGCTCTGAAGCGTCGGCTTCATGTTCGCGTAAAGCCGTCTCTCGCTTGCACGGAATAGCCCACACCGACAGTTGTTCAGATGTCGGCCTTCCTATGCATTTGTACCTGAGCTTATAATTTCCGTCACGCCTTATCTCCATCACGAAATAGCCTCTTGGAGCACCGCAGTTCTGCATGGCGTAAGGTACCCCTTCAGAATCTTTCACTCCCCGCCACCAACTTCCGCAGGCGGCTCCGGCGGTAATCTCGGGAATAGAATCGTCCCTCGCCACAGAATGAGTATGCCCGCTGACATACAGCATTCGTACGGAGGCGGGTATCAGCGCCAGTACGGAATCCCTGCCTTTCATCTGGCTAAAAGGAATGTGTGTCGCGAGTATGGTCAATGCCGGGATTCTTTCATCGTGTCTCGACCGGCCAGTCCGTGCCTCACGGTCTCCCGGCGCCTCTTTCAACAATGAATCCAACCAATGTTTCTGCATCTCGGTAAACCCTCCCTCATAATCCGTCATTCCAGCCTCAGAGCGCCGCACATTATTCATCATGATGAACCGCACATTTCCTCGGACAAAACTTGTGTCCACATAACCGACAACCCGGCGCCATGTCACCAAGTCACGAGGCCTGTCCTCGTTCCCGGAAGCCTTCCTGCCACGGTAAACGTCCCTGTCATGATTGCCGGGAGTCAAGAAACAAGGAAATGGCAGTGAATCGATAATGCTCAAAGACTCGGGCAATAACGGCATACTGTCATTGACCAGGTCTCCTAAGAGAAGGCACAGGTCGAGATCCTTTCTTTTGGCCAGTTCACGATAAATAGACTTGCGCGCATACCACATCTCTGTCGCGTTGTCCACTTGCGGGTCGCCCACAAGCGCCACTCGCAAAACTTGTCTTGAGTGTCTCTCTGATTTGCCTCTGCCATCCTTGGCCAATCCGGTGCTACAGGTCAAAGCTAACGTGATGGCGACCAGTGCGAAATGCCTTGGTAATCCTGATCGAACCATATTACTTTCTTATGATTCCAAAAAGTAACCGGCCATCGTCAAGCCTGTGCCAGGTAGCGATGGCCGGAGTGATTATTAATCTAATCAGAATTATTCCGCAGTAGAATAAAGAATATACTTGTCGCCGGCATCCGTCTTCTCTACAGAGACAATATAGCCCCTTCCGCTCTCATCGAAACCGATCCTTGCGAATGAGGCATTGGTTCCGAGTGGGGTAAGTTCAGACCAGGTTTTAGTCTTGGAGTCGATATGTCTTACGGCTGTCTTCTTTACATCACCTTCGGTGTAGGCCAAGGCGACATAAGGTACATCGTTGCTGTCCAATGCGATAGATCCCATGTTATCCTTGTATGTGACTAAAATGTCAGTCATGGCTCCACCAACAAGAACCTGTTTCTTGGAAGTAGGATCATATTTGACCACACCGAACTCATAGTTCTCGCCGCCGTCGAATGTCGCGCCGAAAAGGAAATAAATGCTGCCGTCAGACGCGATGTCGAAGTCGGAGAAGAAAGCGCTATAGCCTTCAACAGGCTGTCCATTGGTTCCTGCCACTACCAAATTCTCGAAAATCGTAGACCAGGCGCCATTGTCAAGCTTGTACATGGATATGTGGCTTGGAATAGACTTGGTCTGGGTACCATAAGTATAAAGATAGGACTCTCCGTTGATGGTCTTGCCAAAGACACCATTCGCGTAAGCCGCCGGCTCTCTGCCTGCTATAGGCAGACCGTTACTCCATGCGCTACCATCGAAATGAGCCAGGTTCAGTCCTCTTCTCGGCACGGACACCTTGTTCGAGTTGTTGTAGTGGGCGCACCATACATCCTTGTCTGAAACAGGGAATACGGCTGCTATGGAGGTGAATGCCGTACTTGTTTTGAACATCTGACCGGCTTCGCCAACATAAGTCCCCTTACCGTCCGCCACACGTACTACAGACATCTTGTTGGAAGCAGAGCCGTCGGCAAATGCCACAAATGGCACGCCGGAGGCATCGAAATTGATAGCGAATCCGTCAGATTTTCCTGCCGCCAACGCACCAGCGACATCCTTGAGTTCGGCGCCGTCCAATTTAAGGAGGTGTGGCACGGCGACCTTGTCCGCATTGACGGAGGAACCTGCCACATAAGGGGCTCCATCCTTAGGATTAATCGCAAAAGCAGGATTACTGTTCATGACCAATGAAGACTCGGCCACCTTGCCCCATTTGGCAGGCTCGGCGATCTTTACGGACACTGTGTAAGCCTTGAAATTATTCTTAAGGAACACCACAAGCTGTACTTCGGCTGAGAAATCCACAGGAGTGACACCACTTACGATGTTCTTCCCGTCAGGAGCGCCGCTTGCGTCAGCCACGTTCACGGAAGCCCCCTCTGTCACCGCGAACCCGGGAACGAGAGTCTTAAGAGCGGCAGGGTCGGTACCATAGGGTAAGGTGAAACTGATAACGCCCGTGCTGATGTTTTCCGCGATATAATCAGTCTTCAAAACGCCGGCATTGTCCTTGGCATAAAAGCCGAATGATGAGAATGAGACGGGGATGATTTCTTCCTCCTCCTTGTTCTTGTCGCAGGCAGCGAAGAGTGCTACACTCGCAAGAGCTGCCAATAAAAACCGTTTGAACATAAATTTAAAAATTGTGGCATAACCATGCCTGATTACTAATATGCTATTATCTTATTATCTTACACTGTACTTTCTGAGGACCAAATCCTTCATCAGTTTGTCCGGACCGGGATAGCCGAGCGTCACGCCTTCTGCTGACACCAGGCTGATGGTCACCGTGTTATCCTTCGACGCATCGATGTCATGAGGCAGCCAGTCGATTTTGATAACCTGGTCATACACGCCAGGCAAGAATGTGATCTTACCCCCGGCTGTCGCCACTTTGTAATCCGTCCCCTCCGCCAATCCGCCGCCGCAAGTCACCTCGAATGAGACGACAATCGGTTCTGTCGGCTTGGGGCCGGTGTAATGCACTGTGTATGAGCCTGTGAACTCTCCTTCCGCGTTGATGCTGACCACAGAGGACTTCGCGGTGTCGAATGCCACGAAGGAATCCTTGAAAGTCTCGATCTTGTTGCAGGCGCAGACCATGGCCGTAAGGGTCAATGCTGCCAGCCCGAGACCTTTGCCCCACAGTCTCCAAATGGTGCCAAATCTATGTAATGCTTTGTTAATCATCTTTTTGTGCTGTTTATAGGGTTTGGTTGCATAGCCTTGTTCGCATCCAATTCCACAAGCGGTACCGGGAGTATGAACCTGTCATCCGGGAACGTCATGGACAGTACGGAAGAGCCGCAGGCGGCATCTCTGGACAAGGCCTCATGCCTTCTTGTTATGTCGAACAATCGATGGCCCTCAAGAAACAGCTCCTTGATGCGTTCGTTTTGGATAATCACATCCAGGTCATCTGCATTGGCATAAGCAATGTCGATGTCGGACACATTCACGCCCCTTGCCCTTGCCTCCAGCGCTGCGACATCAGCCGCCGCGGAGGCGAGATCTCCTTCGTGGCAGGCGGCCTCCGCTCTGATCAGGTACATCTCCGAGAGCCTTAGGACGAATGGGTCGTAGCGTTTTTCGCTTTCGGCAATGTCTTCGGTGTCAATAAATTTCATGCAAACTCCGCTGTAGCTTCTTCCGTCTGCGGCTGTGTGGGAAAGTAATTCGGAACGGATGTCCGAACCGGCCCATCTGCTGCTTTCCGAACTGAAAAGGTCGAGGAGTTTGCCCGAAGGATACATCTGAGGATTCGTGTAATCGAAGGTTGACCTCAACTTGGCTCCTGCGGAAAGTCCGTTGAGACGGAATATCGCCTCCTGACCTTCCTTGCGCCTGCAGAACATCGCCACATAATCAGAGCGTGGAGTCAGTGAAAGGCCATAACCGGTAATCACTTCGGAAGCACATTTGAGTGCGTCTCCATAGTTCCCCATGTAGAGATGGATCCTGGCCATCAATGCTTTGCAGGCGGCAGGAGACGCATAGAAACATCCTTTGCTCCATCCGTCGGAGAACATCTCCAACGCCGTTTCGAGATCTCCAAGAATCTGTCTATAAGTGCTTGCGGCAGAACTTCTTGCGATTTCATCCTTGACATCAGGGATTTTGGTCATCACGGCTGTTCCGAGGTGCGAGGCATCGTTGCTGTAAGTGTAGGTCTGTCCATAAGCGAGGCAAAGATCCAGATGCAGCAAGGCTCTCAGAAAATATGCCTGGGCTATGTAGTTGCGGACAGTCGCGGTCTGCTGCGGGAAGCGCTCGGAGACAGATGGCCCGTACTGGATCACCTCATTGGCATTGGCGATAATCTCATAGCCGTTCTTCCAGATGTATCCAACCGCCGTAGTCTCTTCACTTTCGTCCGAAATAAAGTCGAACTGCTGTCTCCATTCGGATGTTCCTGACTGGAAACGTACAAGATCGCCTGTCACTTCCGGGTACAGAACCATGTAGGAGTCATAGAACTTGTAAGTAAGCCCATAAGTGCCTGACACCGCAGCCTCCAATGCGTAAATGTCAGAGTAAAAATTCTTTATGGAAGTCTTGCCGGTCTTTTCCACCTCCAGAAAATGACAAGAGGCCAGAAGCGGAAGCATCGACAGGAAGGCAAGTATATTCTTTATTATTCTCATTCTCGGATTATTGTTAAATGTACTAAAAACCGATGTTGACACCGAGTGTCAATGTCCTTGTCCGCGGATAGCCATACATCATGGTCTTGTAAGAGTTCAGGCCGCTTTTCTGATCAGGCGTGAATATGTAGAGATTGTCGATCACCATGGATGCGGACGCACTCTTCAGGTGCATTCTGGCAAGCAGTTTCTCAGGAAGGTTGTACGTCACTGAGACATTGCTCAAATCGAAGTTGGTTCTGTTGTAGATGAATCTTGTGGAGTTCATCGTCGATTTCGATGAAAGCTGTGACACTTTCGGGAACTTGGAAGGAACCCCAGGAGTAGTCCATCTATATTTGTAGACCTCCACGGCCTGGTTTGCACTTATGATGTCATAGCCGTCCTTAAAGTAGATGCTTGCATAGGTTGGCAATGCGTAACCGCCTATCAGATAATTGATCTGGAACGAGAAAGTCCAGTTCTTCCAGCTGAGGTTGTTCACCAGACCTCCGCTCAGAAGCGGTGTTCTGCTTTTATAAGGAACCCTGTTGGCGGTACTGTAAGTACGGGTGATGTTTCCGTTCTTGTCATACCACATCGGAGAGCCGTCGCTTGGATCCACGCCAGCCCAGCGCACAAGATTCCATGTCTGGGAATCGTAACCTTCCATCCATGCGTAAGATCCGAAACTGGTCGGAACCCCGTTGTACAATTCGAGAATCTTGTTCGAGTTATGCGCGATGTTGAAATTCGTCGTCCATGTGAAGTTCCTGCGGGCGAAATTCGTGCTTGAAAGGCTCAGCTCAACTCCGCTGTTCCTCATCCTTCCGATGTTGGAAGAAACTCTGTCTGAGGATAGTACACGTGAAACGTAGATTTTGCTCAGCATGTCACTGGTGACATTGTTGTAGTACTCCAGTTCGATGTCGATTATCTTTCTGAGTTCGAGACGAACACCGGCATTGATCATCCTGGTCTTCTCCCATGAGAGGCCAGGGTTTGGTATGGAGCCGATTATGGCTCCGGTGCCGCCGGCGTAGGAGTAACTGCTGCCATAGACGTAGGTGCCGTCTGCTCCGGATGTGTCCACGCGGGAGTTTCCTGTAAATCCGAACGAGGCCTTGAGTTTCAGCATCTTTATCAGTTCGTTGCGGAAGAAATCCTCTTTGTGGACATTCCATGACAGGCCGGCTGACCAGAAGTTGGACCATCTGGAGTACTCGCCGAAGTCGGAGTTGCCGTCACGTCTGATGTTGAATGAAGCGTAATACCTTGAGTCGTAGGAATATACCGCCCTTCCGAGGAAGGACATCTTGCGTTCGATGTTCGCCGAGCTATAGCCCTTCCTGGAGGCCTCGTCCGCATATCCTACCTCTTGAATGTTATCGTTCATGAATCCGCTGCCTGTAGCGTACAGGGTCTGATACTTAACCTGTCTGAACTCGACGCCGGCATAGGCGCTGACGTTATGTCTGTCAGCGAATCTCTTGTCGTAATTGAGCCGTTCGACATTAGTCCAGTTCATGTATGACGCGTCAGCCCTGCGGGAACTGCCTTTCGGATTTCCTGCCGAGTCCATTCCGCTCAGAGTCGTCCGTGAATAATAAATGTCCTCGTGACTGTGGGTGTAGTCAATGGCATACTGCGAGGTGAACTTCAGTCCGTCGAATATTTTCGCCTCTACTGAAAAATTAGCGGAGGTCATCACTGAGCGCTGTGTGTTGGTGTTGGCCTCACGGGCAGGCACCTCGTTCTTTGTGAACTTACGCATGACCCATCCGCCGGAGGCCTCGTCATACACCTTATTATAGAGCCTGAACGACCCGTCACTCAAGTACGGCTCAAAGATCGGAAGGGTTTCAAGAAAGCCTCTGTACAGAGGGAAAAGATTGTTGGTGTTGTAGGACGCTGAGAGCTGAGCGTTGAATCTCAGCCATTTGGTGAAATCGTAGGAATTTCTGGTCCTGAAGGAGAAGCGCTGCTGGCTGTCACTTTTTACAGTGTTGTCTGTCTTGTAGTAAGAGCCTGTCACATAATTAGAGGTCTTCTTCGTGCCGCTGGTGAGGGATAGGTCGGCGTAGAGATTGGTGCCGACTCCTAAATATTCTTTCGACCAGTCAGTGTCCGTCGTGGAGTAAGAATTATAGTCGTTATCCTGATAGGGGAATGTCTTAAGACTGTTTCCCGCATTGGCCCAGGCCTCTTTTGCGACTGCAAGGTACTGCTCCTGGCTCATCATTCGGAACTCCGTGCTTTTATCTATGGTCGCCACGCCGAAGTTGACTCTCGCGCTTATAGCGAGAGGCTTGTTGTTGGAGCCGGATTTTGTGGTCACGAGAATGACACCGTTGGAGCCGTCCGCACCGTAAATGGTCACTTGGTCAGCATCCTTCAGAACCGTAATGGACTCTATGTCATCAGGATTCAGGTATGACAACGGCGAGACGGTGTAAGCTGTTCCCGCCATCTGATTAGTCCTGCCTCCTGTGTAGACAGGCACTCCGTCGATGACCCAGAGAGGTTCGTTCGAAGCACTCAAGGACGCTTCTCCCCTGATTCGGGTTTCATACCGGCTTCTGGTCGTGCCGGCGGCGTCAGTGTTCGGCTCGATGCTCATACCCGGAACCAGTCCGGTCAGGAGGTTGTCAATGCGGGCTTTCGGTTTGTCTTTCAGCTGGTCCGCGTTTACCTGAAACGCGCTTCCGATCAAGTCTTCACGGCTTTGCTTCGTTCCATAGGCACCGATGATCACCGAGCCGTCCAGCTCGTTATCCTCCTCAAGGCGGACGTTCAATGTTCTCTGTCCACTGACGGTTATTTCCTTTGTGCGCATGCCAAGGTACTGGAACACAAGAGTATAAGATTCCCCTTCGGCGGGAGCCTTGATGGTGTAATTTCCGTCAATGTCAGCGGATGTCCCGATTCTTGTGCCTTTAATGATCACGCTGGCCCCAGCCAACGGCTCTCCGTCGGCAGTGGTGATTTTTCCCGTGACTTTATCGGTGTTTTTGTCAGAGGATGTCTTGGCCTGATAGGTGTCACGGCTCCTCGTGTCGGTTCCCGCCGCCTGGATGTCCGGGGAGGGAAACGATAAACATAAGACAATCAGAAGTATCTGACTGTATAATACTTGCAAAGTCCATTTCATACACTGCCAAATATAGTAATAATTCTAAAAAATGAGCGGGCTTTGTCCGGAAAATCCGGATTTTCGTTGTCCGGGCGAGGTTTTAAGAACCGCTTATTTCTCAGTGAGCTCGATGGCGACACCGCCGCCTCTGGCCATGAAGACAGGGATCACGCTTTCGGAAGTCACTTCCTGTTCGGTAATCGTGTAGGCCTGCGGATTCTTCTGGTAGTCGGCGTCAGGAGCGTCGGCATAGATCTTGGCCACATAGGTCTTTCCCGGATCCAGGAAGCTCATCGGGACATCCAAAGTCCTGCTGTTCTCGTCAGTGACACCACCGACAAACCATTGGCCTGATTTCTTGGCCTTACGGGCGACAACAATGTAGTCACCAGGCTCGGCGAGGAGATATTTGCTCTTCTGCCAGTCCACGGCGACATTCTTGATGAACTGGAACGCGTCGGCAAAACGCTCATAATGCTCAGGGAAGTCGGCGGCCATCTGGAGAGGGGAGTACATCGTCAGATAAAGTGCAAGCTGGTTCGCGATGGTGGCATTGACCTTGGATGTGTTCGAGCAGAATCTGGAAAGATCCATCTCGAATATTCCCGGGGTGAAATCCATCGGGCCGCCATTGAGTCTTGTGAACGGAAGGACGGTCACGTGCATTGGCTGGGTTCCGCCGAATGCCTGATACTCAGTTCCTCTGGCGCTCTCGTTGCCGACGAGGTTAGGATAGGTGCGGCAGAGGCCGGTCGGACGGACAGCCTCATGGGCATTGACCATGATGTGGTGCTTCGCGGCCTCCTTGACGGCATAAAGATAGTGATTGACCAGCCACTGACCGTAGTGATGCTCTCCAAGAGGCAGAATGTCACCGACATAGCCACTCTTCACGGCATCGTAGCCATACTTTTCCATAAGACTGTAGGCGGCATCCATGTGTCTTTCATAATTACGCACGGAAGAAGAGGTCTCGTGATGCATGAGAAGCTTGACACCCTTCGAGTGGGCATAGTCATTCAGAGCCTTGATGTCGAAATCAGGGTACGGTGTCACGAAATCGAACACATAGTCCTTGTTACAGTTAGCCCAATCCTCCCAGCCGACATTCCAGCCCTCCACAAGCACCTCGTCGAAACCGTGCCTGGCCGCGAAGTCAATGTACTTGCGGACATTCTCGTTATTGGCCGAGTGCCTGCCGTTCGGCTTGGCGGAGGCGTAGTCGGTGACACCGAGATGAACCGAGGAGAAGTCGTCCGTGTAGGCCCAGGAGCCTTTACCGGTGATCATCTCCCACCAGACACCAACATATTTCACGGGATGAATCCATGAGACATCGTCGTAGGCGCAAGGCTCGTTGAGATTCAGCACCAGCCTTGACTCCAGCTGCCTGCATGCGTCATCCACCACCTGGACAGTTCTCCAAGGACTCTTGCAAGGAGTCTGAAGACGTCCGCGCCAACCCTGCGCGTCAGGTGTAAGCTCGGTTCTGAAGGTCAGTGTCGAAGGATCCAGATCCAGACTCATGCACGAATAATCAACCAATGCGGCCTCATGAATATTCACGTACAACCCTTCGTCGGTCTTCATCTGAAGGGAGGTCTGCACTCCTGTCATCGAGAATGGTGTCTGTGATGAGTTCCCGCAGAACGCGCTCTCCATCCTGGACTTGATTTCGCTGAGACGGGAGACGGTATATTCATACTCCTGGGTGTCGTAATCGCCTGGGATCCAGTACGCTGTGTAGTCTCCGCCCATGGCGAACTCCGTCAACTCATCCTTGATCACGAAATAGGTCAGCTCCTTCTGTTCCGGGAACTCGTAGCGGAAGCCGAGGCCGTCGTCGAAAAGGCGGAAGCGAATGGTCATCCTTCGGTCTGTGGCTGTCTGCACGAGATTGACAGCCAGTTCGTTATAATGATTGCGAATCTCGGATTCCTCACCCCAGACAGGGCTCCAGGTCTCGTCGAAAGAGCAGGTGTCCACGCTCTCCACCTTGAATCCGTCGTGGAAAGACCAGCACGGTTTCCCGTCCTCTTTCCGGATGTCCTTGTCCCCGAAAACCAGTTTTTCAGCCTTAAGCACACCGCGCATCTCATACCCCAGATGGCTCGGACGAAGAATGGTGGTCTCGCCGTAACTTAATGAATATGTTGGACTTCCGTCCGATGCGATGGTGAATGTCATGGAAAGCTTCCCGTCCGGAGATTTCAATACGGAAACGTCGGAAGGCTCTGCCTGCTCTTTCTGGCCGGAGCCGCCGCAGGACAGAATCAATGTCGATGCCGCGCAAATGGCCGCACCTGCTAAAAGCAATTTCTTCAAAAGGTTCATGTCAATGATGATCTGCGTTAATCAAATATGAATATGTAATCTCTGCCTCATACTAGGTTCCTTTTACAAATTAGCCTTGGCCTTTGCCGGCGCTATACGCTGAGAGCAAAGGCTTAACGCAAAGGTAAGTCATCCGCGCCGCAAATCCAACATATTCCTTTAAGAATATGCAGGACTTGCGGCGCGGGCGAAAGGAGGCCGAGCCTCGTTGTTTTCCTCTGGAGGCGCTATCGGTCGATGGTGATTCTGTGGGTGCCTGGCCTCAGCTGGCGGTCGGAGCTGCCGTCGATCCGTACGGTCGCGGTGGTGTTCTCCGGGATGGTGACATCAAGATGGATCTTGCGTCCGTCTTTTTTCCAGCCTGCCTTGATGAGGCCTCTGACGGAGTTGTAGGAGGCATTGGCCCACTCCAGACCCTCGACGAAATGAGGGGCGATGATGATGTGGCCGAAACCTGGGGCAAGATCGTCTTTCCTGATGCCGACGATGTCGTTCACAAGCCATGCGGAGATGTCTCCGAAGAAGATGTGGTCGAGCGACGCGTCGTTGAACCTTTGTGACAATGTCCAGGTCTCCGCAAGGGAGGTGTAGCCGTCGTGGATCCATGCGAGCCAGGACGGATGATCCTCCTTCGAGGCCATTTCGTACGCCAGGTCGGCAAGGCCATATTCAGTCAATGTCCTGAGGACGACCTTCGATCCCATCGAACCGAAGTTAAGGTGGCCGTCATTGTCCTTGACAAACTCTTCCAGCTTCGCGACAACCTTTGGAATCTCCGGGCCCGGCACGACCTTGACGTACAGGGCGGCTGCCTGGCCGGTCTGCGTGCCGGAAGCATAGACTCCGGTCTCCGGGTTGTAGAACTTCTTGTTTATGGCGTTTCTCAGGCGATCCTCGTTGGCCATCAGGGTTGAGGACTCTTTGCTGAGGATGAAAGAGAACTCTTTCATTATCCTGTAGTCGTAGTAGTAGAACAGCGCGGAAGTGAACTCCGTAGGGGTCTTCGCCTCGTATGGGAGCCAGTCTCCGATTCCGTAGGACACAAGTCCGTCCGGATCCTCCCTTGCCTTAAGGTAGGCGAGGTACCTCTCGCACATCGGCCAGACCTTCTCGATGATGGTCTTGTCGCCGTAGTAAAGGTAGAGGTTGTACGGGATGATGAACATGGCCGCGTCCCAGACCGGGCCGATCCAGTCGTCGTAGCCCCAGTCGCTTGTCGGGATGATGCCGGAGATCTGCCCGCTCTCTTTCTGGTTGTCAATGAAATCGTCCAGCCATTTCTCGTAGGCGAGGATGCTGTCGTAGTTCAGCAGACCGATCTCCTGAGAGAGGTAGGCGTCCGCCGTCCAACCGTTTTTCTCCCTTTGAGGGCAGTCGGTCGGGATGGACATGAAGTTGTTGCAGTAGGTTCTTCTGGTCATGTTCCAGAGGGTGTCCAGCAGCTTGTTGGAACATTCGAATGTGCCGGCGGATTCCTGATCCGTGTAGAAGTACAGCGCATGGAGCGACTCCTTGTCCAGCTTCATCGGAACGCTGGTCTTGACCTCGGCGTAGCGGAATCCGTGGTAGGTGAAGGACGGAGTCCATTCCTCAGTGCCGCTTCCCTTGAGGATGTACTTGTCTGTCTGGAACTCGTAGCCTGGAAGAGGCTTGTAGTAGATGTTGATGTTCCCCGGCTCAAGGCTGCCGTCTTCCTTGACAAGCTCGGCATGGATGACCGACACTTCCGTGCCGGCCTCACCGCTGACGCGGAGCCTGCACACACCGGAGATGTTCTTTCCGAAATCGAATATGTACGATGTGTCTCCGAATGATCTGACAGCGACCGGCTCGATCTCTTCCGTAGGCCTGATCTGCGGCATCTTCTGGGCCACGAGCAGAGGCGACGGGTCCGGAACCTCTCTTGCTGTGCTCCACGAGGAGTCGTCGAATCCGGTCTCGTACCATCCGGCGATCTCTTTCCTGGCGTCGTAGGTGTCGCCCGAGTAGATGTTGTTGCTGATGTACGGCCCGTCGGCGGTTGTCTTCCAGGTCTTGTCGGAAGCGATCACGCTCGTGGTTCCGTCCGCGTGTGTGACATGCAGCTCCAGGATGAATCTCGCCCTGCCGCGCCATCTGGCATTCTCGAAATTCCAGGTGGCCACAGGCTTTATCTCATTGTAGAACCCGTTGCCTAGCACAGCGGTGATCACATTCTCTCCGGATCTGACCTTTCCGGTCACGTCCGTTACGGTGTAGAGATTCCTTTTGTCGTAATGGGTGTAGCCGGGATCAAGAAACGCGTCGGAGACCGGCTCGCCGTTCAGTCTTACCTCCGCGTAGGCGCACGCGCTCATGTAGACTCTCGCCGAGACTACATCCTGCCCGGCGTCGAACTCTTTCCTGAACATCGGGGCCGCCTCGAAATCCTTGTCATGGGAGTCTGTGACCCAGACCGCTTTCCAGTCAGTCCTGCCCATCAACGCGGTCCGGAACTTCGCCGGCTCCGAGACAAGAACCTTGGTGGAGTCCGCGTTCCAGGCGGTGACCTGCCAGAAATATTCATGGTCGCTTACCATCAGACCGGTGTCCTCCATCCTCGCGAACGGAACGGATGAGGTGACCGTCCCGGAACACCAGATGTCAGGGGATGACAGCTTCTCTTCCGAACTGGCTACGGCCAAAGAATAGGAGTGCTGGACAAAGCCGTCCACCCCATCGTAGATCCAGGTGAAGCGAGGCGCCTGTACGTCCACCGTCAAAGGTGACCGCTGGTACTCGCATCTTAAGTCCGTGATCGAGTTGCCGGCCTCGTTTCCCACAGAGCAGGAAAGCATTGTGGCGGCAAGGCACAAGCATGTGGTGAGAGAGAATGAAAATCGCATAACTTAATCGAATAAATTGGGTATTTTTCTTCGCAAATATAGTAAAATATTCATATATTTGCAGCCAACAAATAGTATTTTACAATGAACATTATTTCCTGTTTCAGAGGAGCCTTGCAGGCTGCTTTGTGTTTGTCCGTCCTCTCGTCTTGCTCGGGGGCGCTTACGGGTTCGTCCTACGAGGTGAGGACTCCGTTGTCATCCACCGGGATAAGGCTTGAGGGGCTCGGAGTGGAGCTTGACCCTCATTTCATCTCCCAGAATGTCACCAGAAACGACGGCGCCACCCTGGAGGACTGGCGTGACATTGTTGTGCGCAGGGTTAAGATGATGGATGTTCAGAGATTCCGCGTCATGCTGCTGCCTCATTGGTGGGAGCCGGTCAATGACAATCAGGATTCCCAAGTGGCTGACATAGATGGGTTTACTTTTGATTCTGCCGAGATGAGGTCTGTCTGCGCGGTGCTTGATCTGGCTCAGGAGACAGGCGCGAGTGTGACGTTGGTGCTGTGGGGCTGCCCTGCGTGCTGCTCCTTTGTGGACGAAGGCGTTCCCTCTCACGGACAGAGGCACTTCCTATGCGACAGGAACGGGACGAACTGGGTGACGGCTCCGGGAGACAATGAGGAGTTTGCCGAGAACTTCTCCGTGGTTGTCAAGCATCTTATTGAGGACAAGGGCTATACCTGCATAAAGGAGGTCACTCCTTTCAACGAGCCTGACGGCAATGTCTGCGAGCCGGATCAGTACATCCAGATCGTAAAGGCTCTGGACAGGCGCTTCCGCCGGGACGGTATCCGTGACAAGGTGCGCTTCAATCTGTCTGACAACACGGACTGCCGCCGGTTCTTCCTGAAGGAGTGCGCCGACAACCTTGCTGACTATGCGGACATGTTCAACTCCCACACCTACATGTGCGGCTACGAGTCGCCGAACAGTTATGCCCTCGGATGGGAGAAGGACAACATCGATGTCGTCAGGAAGACAGGCAAGCATCATTTCGTCGGCGAGTTCGGCTCCAACCTCTGCCAGGGAGCGTCAAGGCAGAAGGACATAAATTGGTACAAGAGGGGAGTGCTGATCACCCGCAACTGTCTGAATTTTCTGAACGCCGGTGCGGTGGGCGCGAGCTATTGGTCGCTGATCGACCAGTACTACAACAAAGGCGCGTCCTACGGGGAGATGCAGCAGCTCGGCCTTTGGCGCTATAAGAAATGTGCCTATCAGGGCGCGGACGCGGAAGGCTTTGAGGAGGACTACCAGCCGAGGCCGAACTACTACGCCTACTCGCTTCTGACCCGGTTCGTCAGGAGGGGCGACGAGGTCTTCCCGCTTGACCTGCGGAATGAATATGCCGCCGGCACCGCGTTCAGGTCTGAGGACGGAAGGTGGACCTATGTCTTCGCGAACGGCTCGGAGGACGATGCCGAGTTCAATCTGTTCAACGTCAATGACGTGAATCTCGGCGATTGTGATGTCTACAGGTACACAGAGGCCGGTCTGCCGGATGATGATTCGATGATCTCGCCTTGCGGTGTCCTCAGGTCTTCGGGGAAGAGCTACAAGGTCTCCGTCCCTGCCCAGAGTGTCTTGCTCCTTGAACAAAAATATTCAGAATAATGAAAAAGTTGATCTTACTGGCGGCATTGTTGCTGTCGCCGCTGTCCATGCTGTCACAGAACGCAACCATCGAGCATCCTTGGAAGGGGGCGAGAGTGGCTTTTATCGGTGATTCGATAACAGATCCCGGCGCGGTGCCGGACAATCATGACTGGACCGGACGGGATGACATCCATTATTGGGGCTATCTCCAGAAGTGGCTGGGGATCAGACCTTTCGTGTATGGTGTCAGCGGGCGGCAATGGAATGATGTCGTCAATCAGGCGGAAAAGTTGAGGAAGGAACACGGTGACGATTTCGACGCCATCACGATATTCCTTGGCACAAATGACTTCATCGGCGACGTTCCTTTGGGGGAATGGTACGAGCGGACGCTCAAGACCACGAAGGCGGCGATGGGGTACCCTGCGAGGGAATATGAATGGCTCGCCAGAACCCCGGTGATGGACAATACGACATTGAGGGGACGCATCAACATAGCTGTCAGCACATTGAAGAGTATGTTCCCGCAGAAGCAGATCGTCATCCTCACCCCTATCCACAGGGCCTTCGCCACCTTCGGCGCGGAGAATGTCCAGCCGGACGAGTCTTTCCCGAACAAGATAGGGATCTATTTCCTTGAATATGTCAACGCGGTCAAGGAGGCGGGAAATGTGTGGGGAATCCCTGTCGTGGATCTGAATTCCCTGTGCGGCATCAATCCGATGATCGAGGAACAGGTGCTCTATTTCGGCAACAGCGAGACCGACAGGCTCCACCCTAACGCAAAAGGACATGAGCGCCTTGCAAGAACGCTCATGTACCAGTTGCTTACGTTGCCGTGCAGGTTTTAGGACGGAGTCCTTCTACTCCGGCTTGATCTCCTTGAACTTGTTGTTGTACCTTCTCATGAAGCCGAAGGCCATGTTGCCATATTCAGTGCCGGCCTTGAAGCTCCATTCGACGTCTCCTTTCAGGGCGTAGTTCCAGATCAGTGACAGCTGGACTTTCTGAGAAAGGTGCATTGAGTAGTGTCTTTTGACGATCGTCGAGTCACCTCTGGCAGTCTTCGGCCCGGTGAACTCGCCGATGTAGTAGGCCTTGCCCAATGTGGCCGCCGCATCCTTGGCCTTCGCCACCTGATAGGAAAGGTTCAGTTCCCCAAGATCCGAGAAGACCCGTGGCTCATCGTAGACATGTTCCGACATTCCGTTCATCGGCTTTGGCGTCATCACTCCTGTGATCTCGACATATTGCTTGAATGAGTCGGTTGCCCAGGACTTGTTGTGCGCCAGGTTCCACTGTGCGTTGCGCATGACGCTGTGTCCGCTGAGTATCAGGCGGTCCTGCGGGTCGAGCGAGGCGACGGTCTCCGCGAATCCTTTGCATGCGGTCTCTACCGCTGCCGCCGGAAATTCCGCGTAGCCTGCGATGTCGATGTCGGCCCCGAGGTTGAACTCATTGCCGAACTCCCATGCTGCGAGACATTTGTGATCCTTCAGCGTGTTGACGATGTCCTTTGTGTAGTCGATCATCAGCTTGTAGGTCTTGCTGGATGTATTGCCCCAAGCCTTGATCTCCTCTCCGCAGTATTCAGGGAAGCATTCCTTGTTCCAGAAGACCGACGGGATGAGAAGAATGTGCCTCTGGTCGCACAGGTCGGCCAGTTTCTTGAGATTCGACAGAAACTGCTCCTTCTGTTCTGTGTAGTAATGCATCTGGCTCGCATAGAAAGGACTGCAACTGAAGCGTACAATCGGAACCTGCTCTTCCTCAAGGACCTTGACGGTTCTCTCCATCATGGCGGTCCCCATCCTGTCCGCCTCGTGGCATTGGACGAAGAGGTTGTAGCAGTTGACTCCCGTGACGTAAAGAAGCTCTCCGCCAAGGGTCATCCTTGGCTTGCCGGACTTCGTAGAACCAAGCTGTAGTCCTAATTTGCCGGAATAGCTGTCGTTCCAGTAGACCTCGGGGGCGTAAGGGGCGGTTTTTTCGATTTTCTTTTCATCGCTGTCCTTCTGGCAGGCAGACACCGCGAACGCGAGAGCGATGACCGATAGTGTGAGGATTACTTTTTTCATAAAGAAGATAATAGGAAGCCGGCAGGTTTCCCTGATCCGGCTTCCAACACAACCAATATTAAATTATTTAGAGAATCTTACGCAACGTACAGGATGTCCGGTCGCGCGGTCATAGTTGTCGTAGGCATCGTCTGTTCCGCGCAGTCTGAACGCATTTTCAGGATTGCCCCAGGATGTCGAGCAAGACCAGAGTCCGCAGAAGCCTTCCTGATTAAACCAACCGTAACCGCCGGAGTAGAGGAATCCGCTGGCCGGAATCTTCAGCTGGCCGTTGAACAACGTGATGAAGGAACCCTGGTTGGATGCGCCGGCTCCGAGGCCTGCCGCAAGTGCGTTTGCCGTGCAGACTGAATAACCCGCAGGGCAAGGGTCGTAGATGGTCTTGATGGAAGACTTGGCCGCAAGACCGTCAGCTTCGAAGTTCACACCCCAAAGGTATCTTTGCGGAGCCTCAAGCAGCCAGTCATTGTTGCGGCTGGATGCCCTGATGTAAGTGTCCGGATGTGCCACTGAGTATTCAACTGTGTTCTTGACGTTTTCATCGTCATTGGCCCCGCCGGCGACAGGATGGAATTTGCCTTCTCCCTTTCCGCTGTCGAACTCGATGATTGATGAGAATGGATCCTTTCTGCCCCACTGGAAGTAGAGTCCATGATCATCGACTGACTTCGCTCCGAGGTTTCTGTCCATGAAGTCCCATTCTCCGAGATGCAGGTCTTTTATCTTGCCTGTACTCCAGATGTTCCAGCTCCAAATCACGTTTCCTGCCTCGTCTGTCGCGGCGATGACGGCGTTGCCGTCCTTGCCGGAGCATGCGAAGTAGATCTTGCCGTTCTCGTAGGAGACACCGGTGATGAGTCCGCTGACTTCTTCCCAGACGAGTTTGGCTCCGGCAGGAGAGAGTGTCGCTGACTGATCCTTGAATGTAGGATGGATACCGGCCTGTCCGTTGCCTTTGACCGTGGCGTCAAAGTAGTAGCCTCCGCCGGATGTGATCATGTAGCAGTTGGCCCTTTCTGTCTCATCTTCATTGATGTCGGAGTAGAGTACGAACTGTTGACGTGAGATGTTGAGTACTCTGGCTTTGGTGATCTTTTTCGGCCCGGCCACGTCGATGAAGTTGAGAGCTCCGTCGGCGGACTGTACCTTGATGCTGAATCCCTCATCGTAGTTGCCGTAAGGCAGGAACACCACGAAATCCTTCGCCACTTGCGTCAGCTGTATGCCACCATCACAATCGATGACCGTGGTAGAGGAGCCACCACTCATCTGTACAGAGATCACACCTTCATTGTCAGCAGTGACCATCATGTCTCCGTTGATGATCTCACCGCCTTTGGCTGTTATTTCGACCTTGCTTATGACCACCTCCCCCGTGAGTTTCACGGATACACCTCCGAGAGGAGCCACGAATGACAGATTGTCGCTCTTTTTCTTGTCGGTAACCGCCACCAGCGGACAGACTCCTGCGTCGTAGACTCCAGCCTTGGAGAAATGGATTGTTGAAGGAACGACTGTCCTGATGGTGGCGACTCCATCCGTCATGGTGACAGTGGATCCTTCATAATAAGGAGACACTGCCACAGTGCCGCTGATGGTGGCACCGTCGTTCCCGCCATCAGATTTGAATTTCCCGTTTCTGGAATCGGCGCCAGAAGACAATCTGTATTTCTCGTTTGCCTTCGAACTGTTGAAAAGTCCGAAAGTCGCGCCTTCGCCCCAGTACAGGGCGTTTGATCCGTCCATATATTCCTCGACGATCTTAGCCTTGACGGAGCCTTTCCCGAAGAGTCCGCCGTCCTTGGTGCAGGACATTGTCGCACAGACAGCCGCTGTTATAGTGAGTATAGATAGTAACTTTCTCATGTTGAATATGTTTTATGATTATTCAGATGCTAGTATCCCGGGTTCTCCACGATGTTCGGGTTGAGCGCCACGGTGCCGTCACCGATCGGCATGTAGTAGTTGTTCGCCGGGAACTGAGGATCCTGGATCCTGTCGTCGATCCTTTCCTTAAGCTCAAGCCAGAACCTTGGTGTTCCCTGTTTGTAGGATTCCCAGTCAAGAAGGTAGTTCAGTCCGGTGTGAGGGCCGTTAAGCTCTGCCTCGGCCTCTCTCCAGCGGCGGAGATCCCAGTAGCGGTGATCCTCGAAGCAAAGCTCAAGCTTGCGCTCGCGGTGAAGGCTCTCCCTGTCGATGCTCTTGAGCTCGTCGGCTCCGGCGCGGTTCCTGATCTGGTTGACCGCGTCAAGCGCCTCGGCCTTGTTTCCGAGCTCGAACTGTGCCTCGGCATAGTTCAGCAGAACCTCGGCGTACCGGAAGATCTCGTAGTCGGTTGTGGAATAGATGAACCACGTCATGTTGTCTGCCCCTGGGTCGAGGTATTTGCGGATTCCGAAGCCGGTGTGGAGGTTTCCCTGGTCGCGGAACTCGTTCATCTGGTCTCCGTAGCACATCACTCCTTCGTAGGCCGGTGTGGTCACGTTGTGGAACACGCTGCCGTCAGCAAGGCGGATGCCGTTGTACATGCTGATGGTGTTCTCCCCGAACACATCCCCTCCGACCGCTCCAGGCCATTCCGAACCGTTCGTCCAGAACCAGGCCTCAAGCCTTGGGTCTCTCTTGCCGATGAACTCTTCCATGCTCCAGGTGTGGGACTCCAATTCGGCTTTGTCAATCTTTCCTGATGTACCGTCGATGAAATCAAAATCCTCCACGAAATCATAGTATGGAAGCGAGTACTGTCCTACTGACCAGGCGTTTGGTTTAGGGCAGTTGCAGATGTCCCATGACCATCTGTACTGTGTGCCTCCCTTGCCTTGATGGCGCTTCACCATGATAGCCTCGGAGTTATCCTTCACGAGGAATATGTCTCTGAGCGCCTCGACCTTGGATTGCCCTGCCGTTCCTTTGTAAAGAGAATAGCCACACTCGGTCATCACTCTCTTGGCTGCGTCGGCGGCGATCTGGTAGTAGTTCTTCGTTGTTCCCTGAGGGATGCCGTTCAGTCCGTCGAGGGCGACCTTGCCGAACTGCTGGATGCTTCCGGCGTAGAGGGCGACTCTGCTCAGCAATGTCAAGGCCGCTCCCTTGCCCGCTCTACCGGCCTCGGGTTTCGCCTCCAGTCTGTCGGCGATGTCCGTCAGCTCGTCGATGATGAAGTCGTAGCTTTCCTGCTCGGTGGAGCGTTTAGGGTACATCTCCTCGTCAGGAGCGTCGATGGAGGTCTCTTTGGTGATGATCGGAACTCCGCCGTAACGCTTCACCATGGCGAAATAGTTGAATGCCCTGAGGAATCTGGCCTCGGCCTTACGCACCGGCGCGTTGCTGGCAGGGGAGTCCTCGATGTTGTCGATGAAGTGGTTGAGCTGGCGGTTGAGGTAGTAGCCGTTGTTCCACCAGCGCATGGTCGTACCGTTGGACTGGAAGCCGTACTTCTTGACTCCGAGATAGTTGGCCTGGGCACCACGGCCGCTGTACTTGCACTCGTCGCTGATCGTGTTCGCGTGTATCGGGCCTTCTCCTTCCGCCGAGACACCAAGATTGTAACCCCAGTTGGAGGAAGAGGAGAACTCGACATTGACTGGAGAGTTGCCGTAAAGGGCCACGGCATCGTTGATCATGAACGCGCTCATCGCGTAGAGATCGGCCAGGTGGCTGTCGATCAGGAATTCATCCTGCCACACCTGTGCGTCCGTGTACCTGTTGGTCGGGGTCTGTTCGAGGTAGTCTGAACAAGCTGTGCCCAGAATCATTGCTGACAACAGCAGACTGTATGTTATCTTTTTCATATTCGTAAAACTTAAAGGACAATATTCAAACCTGCGCTTATCGTGTATTGCTGAGGGTAGGAGTATCCGACGGTGGCGCCGGCCTCAGGATCCACTTTGTACTTTGACACAGTGCTGAGTGTGAAGAGGTTCATTCCCGCCACATAGATCCTGCACTTCTGGAGTCCGATTTTCTTGACAATCTTGGAAGGGATGCTGTAGCCGAACGATGCGTTCTTGAGCCTGAGGTAGGCGACATCGCGGTACATGAAGTCGGAAGCCCATCCGTTGATGGCCGCTCCGTTTGGCCTGGCCACGAGAGCGTTCGGGTCGGCGTTGTGGACCGGATCATAGTAAAGGTCGCAGTAGCTTGCCGTGTTTGTGTCGTAGTAGACCGCAAGGGTGTAGCCCCACGCGCCCTGGAACAGGAGTGAAAGGTCGAAGCCCTTGTAGCCAAGGTTGAAGTTCCATCCTGTCATCCAGTGAGGAGTGCTGCCCTTGCCGATCTCAACCTGGTCTTTCCAGTTGATCACGCCGTCATTGTTCACGTCCACCAGTCTGACGTCACCTGCCGTAAGGGTGGAGTTGTCGTTGTTCAGCTCGTCAATCGTGACACCCCAGTTGTCGACGGCTTCCTGGCTCTCGAACAGACCGTCGGTCTTGTAGCCGATTTGTCTGTCGATCCACTGTCCCTCTCTGAAATAGAGCCTCTTGCGGTCAGGGTCGGTCTCTTCTGCCTGGTCGTAGTAGCTCCACTTGGATCTGTTCCAGGAGATGTTCGCGTTGACATCGTAGGTGAAGTCGCTGATCGACCCAGATGTTCCAAGTCTCAGTTCGAAGCCACGGCTTCTGATCGAGTTCAGGTTCTCCTGAGGAAGTTTCGCCCCGAAGGTGTTCGGGAGAGATGATGACCTGTAGCCAGGGATTCCTGTGCGGTCTCTCTGGAACATGTCGAACTCTCCGTAGAGCTTACGTCCGAAGAACGAGAAATCCAGACCGAAGTTGTAGATGGCCATCTTCTCCCATGAGAGAAGCTCGTTGGCCATACCCGTGGCTGCAAGTCCCATGGAAGTGCTCTCTCCGAATGTGTACGGAGCGTCGTAGGTGTAGCCGGTCAGGTAGTTGAAGTCTGCGACGGCATCGTAGCCGGAGGTACCGTAGCTGGCGCGGATTTTCAGATTGTCCACAGCGCTCACCGAGCTGAGGAAATCCTCTCTGGCGATGTTCCATCCGGCGGATATGCTAGGGAACCAACCCCACCTGTACTTCTTGGCGAACCGTGATGAGGCGTCACCTCGTACGGTTGCCTCCACCATGTACTTGTCGCGGTAGTTGTAGTCGAGTCGTCCGATGACCGACACGCGGCCATAGTTGCTGCTTCCGGATCCGTTGACCGCCGTCTCAGCGTCACCCGCCACCATCTCTTCGATGATCGTGGTCTTGAAGTCCTGAACCTTAGTGTAGAAGTTCTTGTTGTGGTTGATCGTGGTCTCGAACATAGCGAGTCCGCTGACGTGGTGTCCGTTGAAGTCACGGTTGTAGTTCAATGAATATTGCTGCACGAGATTCGTCCCTTGGCCGTGATCCTCACGCAGTGAGCTTGGCTCGACCGACTGGCCGGCGAAGCCATAGAAGTCGGCTCCGGCCTCGTAGGTGTAGAACGAACCGCGCTTGTGCATCCATTTAAGGAATGAGCTGTTGTAGACGTACATGATGTTCGCCTTGGCCTTGAGCCCTTCAACGTATTTCGAATTGTACTCGGCGAAGCCCGTGAACTTCATGTTGTTGTTCTGAAGATCGTAGTAGCCTGAGTTGTCGATGTTCACGGCCCAGATCGGCGAACCGTTCTGCATGTTGGCGTAGGACAGCTTGCTCTTGTCAGGGAGTGACAGAGGGTAGCGAGGGTCCGCTGAGTAGATTATGCCCTGCCAGAAGTTCGCTCCGTCCTGGTAGAGGTCACCGCCGCTCGGGTAGTCCTTGTCGTCCTTCATGTATTGCATGTTCATGCCGACATTGATCCTGTCGCTCACCTTCGTGCTGAAGTTGACCTGGAAGTTGTACCTGTCGTAGTGTCCGCTGTTCGGCTTGAACTGAAGTTCCTGCCGGTTGTAGCCGAAGTAGCCGTAGTACTTTGTCTTTTCGGAACCTCCTGAGACAGAGATGTTATGATTCTGCTGAGGAGCGTACTTGCGGATGACGGCGCTGTACCAGTCCGTGTTCAGATACTCCGGATTTGTTCCGAGTTTGAAGAGTTCCAACTCCTCTTCAAGGTAAGGCTTGCGTTCTTCCACTCCGCCGCCGTTCATGTAGATGTCGTTCTGGAAAAGGGCTCTCTGGAACGAGTTGGCCGGACGTGTGGTCACGGTGTTGCCCTGAAGGGAGACTGATGAGTTCACCGAGATTGTAGGAGCCTGGTTGGAGCCGGTCTTCGTGGTCACGAGGATCACACCGTTACCTGCTCTCGCACCGTAGATCGAGCCGCTTCCGTCCTTTAGGATCGACACGCTCTCGATCTGGTTCGGATCCACCCTTGTAAGGTCGCCTTCGACACCGTCGATGATCACGAGAGGGGAGCCGAAGCCTCGGATGTTCAGTGAGGCGTTGTCCTGTCCAGGAAGACCGGAAACCTGCTTGGAGACAAGTCCCGGAAGCTGTCCGGCAAGTGTGTGCGAGGTGTTGGTGGCCGGAGCCGTGGTCAGTTTTTCAGTGTTGATCTGCGAGACGCTTCCCGTGATCGTGGCCACGCGCTTGGTGCCGTAACCCACGACAACGGTCTCATCAAGGAACAGATTGTCCTGCGAGAGAGTGATCGTCATCTGCCCTGAGGCCGCGACAGTCTTTGTGGCGTAGCCTATGCATGTGATCTCAAGGCTTGCCCCCGCCTTGACGGAGATTGTGAATTGTCCGTTGGAGTCTGCCATCGCTCCATTGTTGGTTCCTTTTTCAACAATGTAAGCTCCGACTACTGGATTGTTCTCCGCATCGACCACCACGCCTTTGACAACGAGGTCTTGTTGAGGGATGGTCGCAGCGGCAGATTGCAATGCCGTGGGCAGTTGTATGACCGCCAATAGCAAAAAGCAAATACAGGATTTGAGGATTTTTTCCATACGCCTTTGTTGTTATGTTAATGATGTTATGTTGTGATTAATCGATTAA
>ERZ870047.21-NODE-21-length-27113-cov-5.116252_pt1 | contig 27113 bp, 22 predicted proteins | sample MGYA00521268_ERZ870047 | MGnify/ENA primary metagenome ERZ870047 (study PRJEB32232, sample SAMN07284960) | human gut metagenome | biome: human-associated habitat; material: feces | host: Homo sapiens | place: Tanzania | collected 2014-01-26 ... | reverse complement strand
TTGGCCGTCAGCTCCATCCGCTTGAGGATCACCTTGCTCACCACGCCCCACAGGGCGGTGGAGGTCAGCAGCGCCACGATCAGCGGCACCGCCACCTGCGTCCACACTTCCATCAGGTCACCTCCTTACAGCTCCGCCGACAGCATCACGTTGCTGATATAACACACGATGGGTGTGTTGTTGATGTACTCCGCCGTGTTGAATGTCTCCGTATTAAGCGATATACCGATGTCGGTATCCAGCGCCGTGGAGGCCAGTACAGCGCCGCTGGTGATCTCCGCCGCCATATTGGTGCCTTGTATCGTGCGCACTCCTGAGACGCTGGGGACGCCTTCGAGGGACGGCAAGCTTCGCATAGGTGCTGGCACAGGTATCGCCAGAGTCAGGCTTTTCTTACTGCCAGTGAGCACGCCGCAGACCATCATGCTGCCACTCTGCACATACAGATGCCGCTGGCACTTCCGCAGCTGCTCCACATAGTCGGGTATTTCGTTCAGCACCCACACGCCGTTCTCTTGGTGAGCTAACGTCTGCTGGGTGCCAAGCTCCAGTTTCACGGCCCTGATGGTCTTTCCCTGCGCGGTGACCGTAAATGTCTTCGTCTCATCGTCATATACCGGCGTCACATCGGTCACGCCGTCCGGCGTCAGCACGGTTGCCGTCACCGCCTGACCGACGGCATACTCCCGCGCCTGCGCAATGGTGCCGTTCAGCACGATAGCTCCGCTATTGATGGTCACACTGCCGCTCACCAGCTTCCAACGGTCAAAGAAATACCCCGCCGTGCTGATCGTGCCGCTTGCGCCCCGCTGATTCACGGGATTTCCGAAGCACCAGTTATCCAGCAGGTTGGCGTTGCACACCGCTCCCGCAGGCCCTTGCGGACCTGGATCGCCTTTCTCGCCCTTTGCACCGGGATCTCCCTTGTCGCCCTTTGGGCCTGCTGGGATATCGATGCTTTCCGCTTCACTGCCGTCGTAGGTGACGCTGTTGCTACCGCTGGTGATGGTCAACGCGTTGGGGTTCGGCAGCTTATCCTCCGTCGTTGCAAGAAGTGCCATATCAACCAGTACACCGTTTAGTGTGATGGCGATTGTAAATGCCTGTGCGGGCACTTGCATCGTTGTTAATTGCCCAGAACCCGAAAATATCCATAGGCCAAGTTCAGGCATTGGGATGAATAGCGGCAACACCGCCATGAACTTTCCCCTCCCGCACCGGCATTCCAGCACCTTCCCCGCCTCATACGCCGCGTTGATGTCGGCCAGCGCCACCGGGCAGGTATAATTGGGGTAGTCGCCCGCAAGGTCGATGTAGAACACCTCCGCGCCGGGGCCGCCGGTTCCCACCGGCAGGTTGCTGTCGTGATACGTGCCCTCCTCTGCGTCCCACAGCCGCCAATACCCCTCGCTCCCCGGCTTCGGCGGATGCGCCGCCAGCTCCTTGAGCCGCGCCTCCAGCTGGCGGAACGCCGCCGGGATCTCCGGCCACGCCGTATCCCCCGACAGGCTCTCCGGCACCAGCACCTCCGCCACCGTGCTGTGCCGTTGGGTGGTACCGTCAGCTTGCAGCGTCCCCCTGAGCTGTAAGGCGTAAGTCCCCCACTTCGGCAGATTCTCCCGCTTCAGCAGCACACCTACGCCGCCGGGCTGCTCCTCCAACGGCAGGATGTCCATGCCGCCCTCCGGCTCCCGCATCAGCAGCTCCCAATCGTACCCCGCAGGCATCTCCCCCACGATCTCCAGCCGCACACTGTCGTTGTCGAACTGCATGGCCACCGGCGCACCGTCCCATTCAAGCTGCCAGTTTTTGAATTGGATCATATACCTTTCCCTCCCTCGATCAATGTCACCTCTCCCCTCCGATCGCCTCTTTGGTTGCACTTTTCAGTGCGGGAACGGGAAATAACACGCGCTGTGCTTTTTCACTTCTCGAAATTATGTAAACATTCTCATGTTCTCCTGCATTACCCCATCTTTTTTTGTGCTTTCCCAATAAAATTTTACTCATTTATTGCTTTTGGCAAAAAATATGGTATACTATCCATGTCTGCATATAGATCATCTTCTGCCGCGCTCCGCGGTATGAAGTTCCCGCGCTCTGGACACACTGTTACCAGAGCCTATTGACCACCTGAAAAGAGGGACTTGCTTTGAACAAATACATTATCCATGGCGGCCGTCCGCTGTTTGGCGAAGTGACCATCAGCGGTGCAAAAAATGCCGCCGTTGCCATCATTCCCGCCGCCCTGCTGGTGGACGGCGTCTGCCGCATCGAGAACATTCCCCAGATCAGCGATGTGACCCTGTTCTTCTCCATTCTGGAGGAGCTGGGGGCTCGCATCCGCGTGCTGAACCGCCACGCGGTGGAGATCGACTGCCACGCCATCCACAGCACCCGCCCGTCCTATGATCTGGCCCGCCGCATCCGCGCCAGCTACTACCTGCTGGGCGCTCTGCTGGGCCGCTTCGGACAGGCGACTGTGGCCATGCCCGGCGGCTGCAACTTCGGCGTCCGCCCCATCGACCAGCACGTCAAGGGCTTCACCACTATGGGAGCTGACGTCACCGTGGAGGGCGGCTTCATCCACACCGCCGCCAAGAATGGCCGTCTCACCGGCGCGCCGGTGTATCTGGACGTTGTCTCGGTGGGCGCCACCATGAACATCATGATGGCCGCTGCGCTGGCTGACGGCGTCACCACCATCGAAAACGCCGCCAAGGAGCCGCATATCGTGGATCTGGCCAACTTCCTGAACTCCATGGGTGCGGACATCAAGGGCGCCGGCACCGACTCCATCAAGATCCGCGGCGTGGAGCGTCTCAGCGGCGGTACCTACTGCATCATCCCCGACCAGATCGAGGCTGGCACCTACATGGCGGCGGTGGCCGCCACCGGCGGTCAGCTCCTGCTGAAGAACATCATCCCCAAGCACATGGACTGCATCAGCGCCAAGCTGATGGAGATGGGTGTGGCGGTGGAGGAGAACGACGACACCCTGCTGGTGCGCCGCAGTGAGCCGCTGCAAAAGACCAACGTCAAGACCCTGCCCTATCCCGGCTTCCCCACGGATATGCAGCCCCAGATCGCTGCCGTGCTGTCTTTGGCACAGGGTACCAGCCTTGTGACCGAGGGTGTCTACGGTGCCAACCGCTTCAAGTATGTGGACGAGCTGAAGCGTCTGGGCGCCCACATTCAGGTGGACGGCAAGGTCGCCGTGATCGAGGGTGTCGACCAGCTGGTGGGCGCTCCCATCCAGGCCTGTGACCTGCGGGCCGGCGCGGCGCTGGTCATCGCCGGACTGGCCGCCAAGGGTACCACCGAGCTGAGCTGCGTGCAGTATATCGAGCGCGGCTACGAGGATCTGGTGGGCAAGCTCCGTGCCGTAGGCGCGGATATCTCCATGATCGACATCCCCGACGAGGGCGAGGTCGAGTCCCATATTAGCTGACATACGCTGAACAGCGTCCGCTGCAATAGGCCGCAGCCTTTGTGGCCTGCTGCAACGGACGCTGCTGTTTTAGAAAGGTACATACCGTTTTGATCTCACTGTATACACTGGCCAGCGGCTCCGAGGGCAACTGTCTGCTGGTCTCTGCCTGCGGTGTCCACCTGCTGGTGGACGCGGGCATCTCCGCCCGCCGCATCAAGCAGTCTCTTGCCCAGCTGGGCCTGACGCCGGACGACCTGTCCGCCATCCTCATCACCCACGAGCATACCGACCACACGGCGGGTCTTGCCACGCTTCTCAAGCATCACGCCATCCCGCTGTACGCCAGCGACGGCACCGCCTTCTATCTTCGCAGCCGCCTGCCCGGACTGGACGGCTGCCTGTGCCCCGTCTCTCCCGGCAGCGTCTTTTCCATCGGCCCCGCGGCGATCACCGTGTTCGCCACCAGCCACGACGCCGGGGAAAGCGTGGACTACCGCATCGACTGCGGCGGCGAGGCCGTTGGCATTCTCACCGACACCGGCTTCGTGCCGGAGCCGGCTGCCGCCGCCCTCACCGGTGTGGATCTGCTGGTGCTGGAGAGCAATCACGATGTAGATTGGCTCCAGTCCGGCCCCTATCCCTACTCCCTGAAGCAGCGCATTCTCGGCCGGCGGGGTCACCTGTCCAACGAGGACGCCGCCGCCTTTGCCCGCCGCATGGCGGAGTGCGGCACCCGCCGCTTTGTGCTGGCTCACCTGAGCCGGGAGAACAACACCCCCGCCCGCGCCCTGCAAGTCATGGAGACGGCGCTGTCCGATCTGGACGTCTCCGTGGAGGTCGCGCCGCGGAATGAGCTGAGCGCCTGCTATGCGCCGGAGGTGATCGCGTGCAGAAGGTAACGATCCTTTGCGTCGGCAAGCTGAAGGAGAAATTCTATATCGACGCCGCTGCCGAGTATGTCAAGCGTCTCCAGCGCCTGTGCCGTCTGGAGATCGTGGAGCTGCCGGAGAGCCGTCTGCCAGACGAGCCCTCCCCCGCCGAGATCCGCCGCGCCCTGCAAGCGGAGGCCGCCGCCATCCGGGAAAAGCTGCCCAAGGGCGGCGCGCTGGTGGCGATGTGCATCGAGGGCAAGCCCTGCTCCAGTGAGGAGCTGAGCCGCCGCCTCACAGACTTCGGCGTACAGGGCAAGACCCAGATCACCTTCCTCATCGGCGGCAGCGTCGGTCTGGACGAGGAGCTGAAGCGGCAGGCCGACTGGCGTCTGTCCATGTCCCCCATGACATTTCCCCACCACATGGCGCGTATCATGCTGCTGGAGCAGATCTACCGAGCATACCAGATCGCCGGCGGCGCCAAATATCACAAATAGGAGGTCATTCCCATGGAAAACTGGAGCTTTACCGGCACCCCGGATGTCCCCGCATGGCCCAAGGACGCGGCGGGACAGGATGAAAAGGCCGTCCTGCTGAAGCAGACCTTTGACTCCGCCGCCGATGCCGACACGATCATCTCCCTGCTGTCGGCCTACGGTATCCCCTGCTTCAAGTACTATGACCGCGAGGGCGGCGCCGGCAAGGTCATCAACGGCTTTTCCGGCTTCGGTGTCAGCCTGTACGTCCCCGCCTCCCGTCTGGAGGAGGCGCAGGAGCTGCTGACCGCCCAGCCCGTGGAAGACGAGGAATAAGTACATATCACCCTGAAAGGAGTACCTATATGAGCTATAAACAGGAATACGAGCGCTGGCTCCACAGCGATGCTCTCTCTCCCGCCGAGCACGCGGAGCTGGAGCGCATCGCCGGTGACGAAAAGGAGATCGAAAACCGCTTCTACGGCCCGCTGGAGTTCGGCACCGCCGGTCTGCGCGGCACCATGAAGGTCGGTCTGCACCAGATGAACATCCATGTCATCCGCTGGGCCACCCAGGGCTTTGCCAATGTCATCGCCGCCGAGGGCGAGGACGCCAAGAAGAAGGGCGTTGCCATCTGCATGGACTGCCGCAACAACAATATGCTCTTTTCCCACGCCGCCGCGGAGGTCTGCGCCGCCAACGGCATCCATGTCCGCATTTTCGAGTCCCTTCGCCCCACGCCGGAGCTGAGCTTTGCCGTCCGCTACTACGGCTGTCAGGCGGGCATCAATGTCACCGCCAGCCACAACCCCAAGGAGTATAACGGCTACAAGGTCTACTGGTCTGACGGCGCCCAGCTGCCGCCCCAGCACGCCGACGCCATCGCCGCCCAGCTGGAAAAGATCGACATCTTCACCGGCATCAAGCGCATGGACTTTGACGAGGCGGTGAAGGCCGGCCTCATCGAGATCATGGGCGAGGAGACGGACCGCGCCTTCATGGAAAACGTCATGGCCATGGTCAACGACCGGAAATCCATGGCGAAGGTGGCCGACACCTTCAAGGTGGTCTACACCCCGTTCCACGGCTGCGGCTGGAAGCTGGTACCGGAGGCGCTGCGGGGTCTGGGTGTCAAGCACCTGTACTGCGTGGAGCAGCAGATGGTGCTGGACGGCAACTTCCCCACTGTGGACTCCCCCAATCCGGAAAATCCGGAGGGCTTCTATCTGGCCATCGAGCTGGCAGACAAGGTGGGTGCCGACTTTATTCTGGGTACCGACCCCGACAGTGACCGCGTGGGCATCATGGTGCGCGACCACGCCGGTAAGTTCATCGCCGTCACCGGCAACCAGACCGGCGTGCTGCTGCTGGATTATCTCATCGGCGCGCTGCGCCGTGCCGGGAAGATGCCGGAAAAGCCGGTGTTCCTCAAGTCTATCGTCACCACCAACATGGCCCGCAAGGTGGCGGAATCCAACGGCGTCGCCTGCTACGACACCTTCACCGGCTTCAAGTTCATGGCGGAGAAGAAGGGCGAGCTGGAGTCCGCCGGTCAGGGCGAGGTCATCATGTCCTACGAGGAGAGCTACGGCTATATGCTGGGCGACTATGTCCGCGACAAGGATGCCGTCACCGCCTCCCTGCTCATCACGGAGATGGCGGGCTGGTACGCCGCCCAGGGCATGACCCTCTACGACGCGCTGCTGACGCTGTACGCCAAGTACGGCTGGTACGGCGAAAAGACCCACAACCTTGTGATGCCCGGCGTGGACGGCCTGGAGAAGATGGCCGCGCTGATGAAGCGTCTGCGCCAAACGCCGCCCACTGAGATCGCCGGTGTCACCGTCGCCGTCCGCAAGGACTACGCCGACGGCAACGCCGTGGACTGCGCCACCGGCGCCGTCACTCCCATGGAGCTGCACGGCAGCAACGTCCTGCGCTACGAGCTGGCGGACGGCACCACCATTCTGGTCCGTCCCTCCGGCACGGAGCCCAAGATCAAGGTCTACATCCTGACCCTTGGCAAGGACGCGGCGGAGCGGGACGCCAACCTCGCCAAATACTCCGCGTGGGTGGAAACGCTGACCAAGTGAGCCTCCGCGCTGCAACGCATAAAAAAGTGACCGGGAAGCCTCCCGGTCACTTTTTATGCTCTTATTTACGCGGAAGCCGTCACCGCCACGTCTCGCTGTAAAAATACACCGACAGCATCCCCGGCCCCACATGAGCGCCGGTGACCGGCTCGTGGCACACCGTCAGGATCTCGCCGGTACAGCCCACCTGCCGCAGCCGCGTGGCAATGTGCAGTGCATCTGCCGGAGAGCTTGCGTGGGAGATGCCCACCGGTGCGCTCCTGTCCTCCACCAGTTGGTCATAGAGCTTCACCAGCTCCTCCATACCGGCCTTCCGTCCCCGCACCTTGGCAAGCTGGACGATCTTGCCCTCCTCGTCACCCTGTAGGATGGGCTTGATCTGCAGCAGCGTACCGGCCAGCGCCGCGCTGCCCGAGATACGCCCGCCCTTACGCAGGAACTTGAGGTCGTCCACCATAAAGTGCTGGCGCATCTTGCCGCACAGCTCCTCGCAGCGCACCGCGATCTCCTCGATCACGCGGCCCTCCGCCGCCAGCTTGGCGGCCGCCAGCACGATCAGTCCCTCACCCAACGAGGCGCCGCGGGTATCCAGCACCCGGATCTTCCGCTCCGGATACTTCTCCGCCAGCTCGCGGGCCACCAGCCCCACGCCCCAGCAGGTGCCGCTGACGCCGCTGGACAGCCCCACATACAGCACATCCTCACCATTGATGAGATATGGCTCCATGCCCTTCTGCGCCGCGTCAGGCGTGACCATGGAGGTCTGCACCGCTGCACCACGCCGCAGTGCCTCGTAAAACCCGCGGCCATCGAACTCCTCCGAGGTATCCGCCGGCACGCCGTCCACTGTATAGGTCAGGCAAAGCTCCTCGATACCGTACTGCTCCCGCAGTGCTTTGGGCAGATTTGCCGCGTTGTCCGTGATGATATGTACCATAAGTGTCTCCTTTTGCTCCCGCTGGCGCGGGCCGCCCTTACAGCTGGGGCGTGACCCACTGCGCCAATGTGTCGAATAGCTGCCTGTATCCCAGCATGGTCAGGTGGATGCCGTCCGCCGCGATCATCTGCGGCAGCTCCCGCAGCGGCAGAAACCGACGGCGCACGTCGATCAGCGGCAGCCCCTCGCCTAAGGCAAAGGCAGCCACCGTGTCGGAGTACAGCTCCTGATGCCGGTAAATACGGCCCTCGTCGCCCAGCCACTGTAAAATACGCTCCCGGCTGAGTCCGTCTCTGCAAATATAATCCAAATATCGCTTCCCGTCAATAGGCGGCAGCGTCATCAGCACCGGCTGCACCCCGGCTCGCAGCAGCTCCGTCACCGTCTGCTTCAGCTTGGCGCGAAAATCCGGCAGCTCCGTGCGGGGCTTGTGCTCCCCCTCCGGATCGGCGGCAACACCGGCCCAGTCAAAGTCGCTGTCATTGCCGCCGTAGGCCACCAGCGCCCAGCGTGCGTCTATGCCCCGCTGCACATCGTGCTCCACCAGCGACAGGCCCTTGCTGATCGTCGAGCCCATCTTGGCGCGGTTCACCACCTCCAGCCGCTCCGTGGGATACTGCGCCATGATCTCCGCCAGATGGAAGTGATACCGCATCGTCTCATCCGGCATGGTGGCCTTCAGCAGAGAATCTCCGTATACATACGCCCGTTCCATCGTACACCCTCCTTGGCGTTTTTACATAATATAACATATTAGGTGTAGCGCGTCAAGATATTGCATCACGTTTTTCTTGTCAAAAAAATCGCCTTGTGATATAGTATATTACGTCTACAAGTAAGGAGGCAGTAAAATGCAATACGACAAGGACTTAGTCGCCCACAAGCTGCGGCGCTGGGACAAGTTCATTACCGACTACCACCTGCCGGAATGGGAGGCCATTCCGGATTTTGGCCTATATATGGATCAGGTCATCGTACTGCTGGAGCAGTATCTCAGCTTCATTCCCTCTCCCGCCGGGACGAAGGAGCATTTTGTGACCTCCTCCACCATCAACAACTATGTACGCCTGAAGATCATGCCCGCGCCTGTAAAGCGCAAGTATCATCGGGTACACATCGCCTACCTCATCATGATCCTGACCATGAAGCAGAGCCTGAGCATCAGCGATGTGCAGAAGGTCATCCCGCCGGGCAGCAGCGAGGCGGAGGTGCGGGCGGTCTACGAGAACTACTCGGAGAAGTTCCGGCGTCTGGCGCTGTTCTTCAACCAGCAGGTGCAGTCCGGCGCGGAAGGTATCCACACGCCGGGGCAGAACAGCGACAACACCGTGGAGCTGCTGGTCATTGAGAGCGCGCTGATCGCAGGCTTCTCCAAAATTCTGGCGGAGAAGCTCATCCGTCTGTGCGGCGCCGACACAGAGGACGTGCTGGCGGCGGAGGGCGAGCCGACGCCCGAGTAATCATGCGGCAAAAGCAGCCATTTCCTTCTGGAAATGGCTGCTTTTTTACGCTTTAGACTCGCTCCTGCGCGGCCAGTGCCAGCGCAGAGGCGATGACCTGATCCATATCGTAGTAGCGATAGGCGCCCAATCGTCCGCCAAACAGGGTGTGGGGCTCCTTCTCCGCCAGCGCCGCATAGCGCCGGTACAGCTCGGTGTTCCGCTGGTCGTTGACGGGGTAGTATGGCTCATCTCCGGGCTGCCACGCGGCGCTGTACTCCCGGGTAATGACCGTCTTGGGCTGCGTCCCATAGGTGAAATGCTTATGCTCGATCACGCGGGTATAGGGTGTCTCCGCATCGGTGTAGTTCACCACGGCGTTGCCCTGATAGTTATCGGTGTCCAGTACCTCCGTCTCAAACCGGAGACTACGATACTCCAGCGCACCCAGCCGATAGTCAAAGTACGCATCAATAGGGCCGGTATAAACCACGGTTTCCGCCAGTTTTGACAATTCCTGCCGCTGCCGTAGGAAATCCGTATCCAGCCGCACCTCGATCCCCTCCAGCATCCGCTCCACTACAGCCGTGTAGCCGTCCTCAGGGATGCCCTGATACCGTGCGTTGAAATAGTTATTGTCATAGGTGAAGCGTACCGGCAGCCGCCGGATAATAAAGGCGGGCAGCTCTGTACAAGGACGGCCCCATTGCTTCTGGGTGTACCCTTTCACCAGCTTTTCGTAAATATCCCGCCCCACTAACCGGATTGCCTGCTCCTCCAGATTTTGGGGTTCTCCGTCCCCGACAGCCTGCTGCTGGCGGAGGATCTCCTCACGCGCCTGCGCCGGTGTGGTGGCGCCCCACATCTGATGGAACGTGTTCATGTTGAACGGCAGGTTGTACAGCTCTCCCCTGTAATTGGCGATAGGGCTGTTGGTAAACCGGTTGAAGCGGCCGAAACGGTTGACATACGCCCACACCGCATCATCATTGGTGTGGAAAATATGGGCGCCATAGCGGTGAACGGCGATCCCCTCCACCGTCTCGGTGTGGGCGTTGCCGGCCACATGGCCGCGCTTATCCACAACGAGGCAGCGCTTGCCCGCATCGGTCATTTCCCGGGCGAATACCGCTCCGAACAGACCCGCGCCCACGATCAGGTAGTCGTACTCCCTGTTCACAGCTTCTCCTTTCCATCCAAAAACCGCTCGTACCGGTCGCAGATGCCCTGCACATCATCGCCAAAGGCGATCTGCTTCCCCTTGTGGAGCCACAGGATCTTGCTGCACATGGCGCGTACCTGCGGCAGCGAGTGAGACACCAAAATAGTGGTCGCGCCGCCTTCGATGACCTCTCGCATCTTTTTCTCACTTTTTTTCCGGAAGGCGCCATCGCCGACACTCAAAACCTCGTCCAGGATCAGGATATCCGGCTCCACCAGACTGGCGATAGAAAACGCCAGACGACTCTTCATACCGGAGGACAACTGCTTGAAGGGTCGATCCTCAAACTCCCGCAGATCCGCGAAATCGATGATCTGGTCATACGTCTCGTTCATAAATTTCCGGGTATAGCCCAGCATAGCGCCCCGTAGATAGGCGTTCTCCTTGACAGTTAGATCGCCGTCAAAGCCGCTGGCCAGCTCCAGCAGTGCGGCAATCGTCCCCTGTCGGCGGATGGTACCCTCTGTAGGCTCCATAATGCCGGAAACAGCCTTCAGCAGCGTCGACTTTCCCGCGCCGTTGGTACCGATGATGCCCAGCATATCGCCACGCTCCAGCGTAAACGTCACATGGCGGTCAGCCCAGAATTCCCGCACCTTATAGTTGCCCTTGATACGCCGCATGACATATTCCTTCAACCCAATGTCCTTGAAATCGCCGGCCATATAGCGGATGGAGACGTCCTTCACTTCCAGAATGCTCATATAACGCCTCCCTTACACGTAGTACAAAAACCGAGTATTGTACTTCTTGTACATCCAGCAGCCCAGTCCCGCCACAACAGCCACATCCGCCAGCATCAGCAGATGGAACCACGCAGAGGGGATCGTCGCCTCAATAACGATCTTCCGGAAATAGCGGATAAACAGATAGATCGGATTCAGTAAAAACAGGTTTTGTACGTGCTCCGGATACGTCTCGATGGAATAAAAGATGGCTGACATATACATCAGCAGCCGTGTGAACACCGACCAGAGATACTGGATGTCCCGGAAGAACACGAACATTGCCGACAGCACCAGTCCCACGCCGATGTTGAACAACAGCAGCAGGCAGGTGGGGTATAGCAGCAGCAGGAACTTCCATGTGAACGCGATATGGTCAAACGCGCAAAAAACGAAAAATACGACCAGTGTGATCAGGAAGTTCAGGAATGTCTGGACGTTCTTGGAGAGTAGGAACAGATACTTGGGTACATTGGCCTTGGTGAAGATCTTGGCATTTCCCATCAAGGAGTTCATGCCCTCCTTGGTGGCCTCGCTGAAATAGGTGAAGATCAGGTTTCCGCAGAACAGATAGATGGTGTAGTGCGGAATGGACTTCCCGAAGAAATGGGTAAAGACCAGCTTCATCACCAGCAGCATCAGCAGCGGCGACAGCACGCTCCATGCCACGCCCAGTACCGTGCGTTTATATTTCTTTTTGAAGTCGCGCTTTACCAGTTCCTCAAACAGGAACTGATAGCTGCGCAGCTTGTGCATTGTTTTCATTCAGTCACAACCATTTTTGTTTTTAAGCTTGTCCACAGTCGAGCAGCCCCGGCAATGATAAGCCTGAGCAGAAGATCAAAGAGCACGCTGCACACCAGCACCACCGCCATAAACAGGAGGAAGTGCTGCTCCATCATGACCTGCTCCGGGTAGAGCCGGCGAAACACGTTCAATATAGGGTAGTGGACGATGTAGAGCGACAGACTCAAAGCGCCCAGATAAGCGGCCACCTTCTCATGCCGGAACAACCTGCCGCTGGAGCTCTGTCCGCTGAAGCAGATCACCAGCGCCACGCAGAACAGCAGCATATTGACATACCGGAAATAGCGACTGTCGAAGAACTCCATATTGGCGATGGCCAGTGCAAGGCAGCCGAACTCACAGACCGTCAGCAGGCTGCGTGCCAGCGTCGTCAGCCGCTCTCCCAGCGCTGTCAGGTGTTTCGCCGCCTCGTAGATGAAAAGGGACAGGCAGTAATCGCCAAACACCCGCACAACGCCGAATGTCGTGAAGCCGATCCAAGCATGATGATCTGCCGTTCCTTCAATATTCTTCCAGTACGCCAGTGCAAACAGGATCGCAGACGGTGCGATCACCGTGCGGAACAGCTGCTTGTTCCAGCGGTACAGCCCCCAGATCAGCAGCTCGCAGATCAGCATGGCGCTGACGGTCCAGAGCGGGCCGTTCAGCATGGATTTCCCGGCATTCAAGCCATTCATCGACACCAGCAGATAGTCCCAGATATCCCGGGAAAACCACTTGTATATTTTACCAAGGGTGAGCACGCCGCCATCGCTTGTGTAGAGCCATACCTTTTCCACCAGAAACGCCAGCAGCAGCCCCGCCGTAGTGTAGGGGAAAAAGCGCACAAAGCGCTTTTTGATATAGGCGATGCTGTCCATACCCTCCGGCGCGGCGGCTTCCCTCTCCAGCTTTTTGAAGAAAAACAGTCCCGCCGCCATCACAAAGAACTCTACGCCAACACCGCCGCCCACCATGTGCGCACCGCTTTTCTTGTAGAAATGCATCATCGCGATGACGCAGCAGAAGATGAATTTATATATGTCGATCACTCGGTTTCTCATACGGTTGCTCATTTTCTAACAGGTCTCAATTCTTTAGACAGTCGATATGTCTCCTCCAGCCCGCGAGCAATGTCATATACAGGCTCCCACCCCAGTGACTCCAGCTTGGAGGCGTCCAACACGGCGCGTGTCACCAGTGAATAGCCCTTCTGCTCCTCCTCCGGTGGGAAATCCCGCTGGATATTTACGCCGCCGACCTGTGCCAGCACTTCCGCATACTCACGGATCGATGCAATGGAATGACGGTTGGCCACATTGTAGGCTTCGCCTGCCGCACCCTTTTCCAGCAGGCACAGAAGTCCGCTGGCCGCATCCTTTACATAGCAAAAAGAGCGCACCTGTGTACCCGGGCTTTTCATAACGATGTCCCTCTGCTCCAACACACAGCGCAGAAACTGGGCATCCATCCGGGAATTGTCCGCCGTGATAGACGGCCCGTACACATGGCAGAGCCGCGCCACCAGGGCATCCACGCCGTATTGCTGATGATAGCTGGCGCACAGCGTTTCCGCCGCGCGTTTGCTCTCCGGATAGCAGGAACGGGGATTCAGAATGTCGATATATCCTTGCTCCTTCTCAGTGAACGCCGCATCTGGATCGCTGCTGATGCCGTATATCTCACCGCTGGAAATAAACAGCAATCGGGCACCGCTACGTCGGGCCAACTCCAGCATACGCATAGTACCCAGCAGATTCGCCTGCATCACGTCTACCGGCGTTTTGGAATATGCAAGCGGATGGGCAGGACTGGCCGCGTGGACGATATAGTCTACCGGCGTATCCACGAGAATATCATCCCGTGCAATGTCACCCTCCACCAGCTTCAGGAATTGGCTCGCGCCATGCGCGGCAAACCGCTTTTCCAGCTTTTCCCTGCTGCGGCCCGCAGCATACACCGTAATACCCCCACCATTCCGGTCATTCATGTCCAAAAGAGTATCCACCAGTGTGGAGCCGATCAGTCCGCCCGCGCCGGTGATAAGCATGGTCTTACCGTAAAAGGCCGGACGGTCCGGCGCCGTATTCTGCATTATTTCAGCCATGTCAACTCACCATTATTCAAGAATGCCCGGAAAATATCCAGGTCATCCGTCGTCGTCAGCTTAAAGTTCTTTTCCGATCCCTGAGACAGATAGACCGTTTCGCCCAGCGCCTGCATCAGTGTGCAGGATGCCGTGGTGTTGGTGATGTTCCGCTCTGCCGCCTGCTCGTGCGCCCACAGCAGCTTGCCCAGCGTATAGGTGTGGGGCGTCTGGGTGCGGAACAGCTGCTCTCGGGGGATGGAGATGGTGGAGGACAGGCCGTCGGCACTTTTGAACACCGCCTCCGTGCAGGGGATCGCCGCCACAGCGGAGCCGTACTTGCTGAACGTGGACAGGCTGTCGGCAATGATGTCATTGGTGATCAGCGGGCGGTTGCCGTCATGCACCAGCACCACGTCCGTAGGCTCACACGTCTCCTTCAGGGCCATCAGGCCGTTGTGGATAGATTCCTGACCGGTAGCACCGCCGGACACCACCCACCGCAGTTTGGTAATGTTGAACTGTCTGGCATAGGCCCAGATAAAATCCTTCCAGGAATCCATGGTCACCACGATGATGGCGTCGATCTGCGGGTTGTTCTCAAACGCCTGCATGGTGTAGATGATGATGGGCTTGTTGTCCACATGCAGGAACTGCTTGGGAATGTCCTGATGCATCCGGCTTCCGCTGCCAGCCGCGGTCAATAACGCGATATTCATTCTGCTTCCTCCATGATTTCTTTTAATTTCTCAACGATGCGTTCCGCCGCGTGACCATCGTCTACGCAGCCCTTATCTCGGATAAATTCCTCACAGCGGGTCTGATACGCCGTTTCGTCGAACGACAGGATATTTTCTTCCATTTCCGCGTTGCTCTCCGCCAGCGGGAAAGGCGTGGATTCCAGCGGGAAGTAGAATCCTCGTTCGCTGTAATAGTCCTGCATATCCGTCGCAAACAGAAATCCAGGGCGGCGTGTCAGGACAAAATCGCATATCCAGCTGGAATAGTCCGTGATGCCGACGTCTGCCACCAGCAGAAGATCCTGAATGTCCGGGTAGTAGGTAGCGTTGATCACGCAGTCCGGGTATTTGATCCTTTTATTCTCCAGTGTGCTCTTGATCTCAAAATGCAGACGGGACAGGATGACCCATTCACCGCCGAAGCGGGTCTCCAATGCGTTTTTCACGCGTCCGTAGTTGATCGCATACGGGCGCATGTCCTTCTTGTTATCGCGGAACGTCGGCGCGTAAAGCGCGATCTTCACGCCCTCCGGGATCTTCAGGTTCTCCATGACCCTTACCCTGATCTCTGCGATACGGGCTTTGTCCTGCGTCAGCAAAATATCATTCCGGGCATGGCCCGTTTCCAGAATAGTGGCTGTTTTCCAGAATGTATTGTTGAAAAGATCTGTCTCAAATGTACTGTTGGAAAAGCAGTAGTCCGTCATCTTACCGCTTCGCGTAGCCTGCCGTATCCATCGCTTCTCGCTGCTCGTCTCGAACCTTTTCAATCCGATGGAGCCATGCCATGTCTGACAGAATATCTGCCCCTCTTTCTTGTAGGCGCCGGAAAATGCATAGCTCATGGCATTATCAATGATCACTTTGGCTTGCGCCGCTTCGCGGTAAAACTCATACGAATCCCGCTGCACGAGCCGCAGCTGACTGGGATACTGCTCCAGATCATTCAGATTCTCCGACCGCGCGACCCACACCAGCTCCCAGGGCAGTTTCTGACGGATGATCTCATCCGCAATGGCCCTGGGATTGCAGTTATAGCTGCCGCGCGTGGTCATCAGTACGATCTTTCTTTTGTTTATAGGCTCCCTTTGCGCCGCCCGCCGGCGGGCCGGCTGTGCCAGCCAGTAGTCGATCCTTCTGAACAGTTTCTTTCTGTATACACCCTTAAACACTTTCTTGAAAAACGATTTGATCCTCTGATAAGCGCTCTCCGAAAATCTCCCCTCTATCAACGCTTTTTCGATACTCCCCTTTTTCACGCCGTTGTCTCCTCCTGTATGTTCTTTTCCCTTTTCATTCCATCATTCGATGGTCGTCCGCTCCAGATCCGCGTGACAGCACCGCTCCGACAGGGGTGGAAGCTGCATATACTCTCCGTAAAACTGTCTCAGTATCTGTTCAGTCCCCTGCGGCGCGGAAAATATCACACCCTCAAAGGTGATATCCCGCGGGGTGCCGAACCATTCCTCCGGAAACGTCTCGCCCCGATAACTATACGCTCCGGCATAGGACGCCAGCGTCTTGCCATCGCTCAGACGCTTGCTCAGGCGCAGCAGACGCCGCCGCGCCCGCACCAATCCCTCCGGGGAGTACAGGCGCAAGAGGGCGTATCCTATCCTCCCCGATAGCTCTGCGTAGGGCCTGTACGCCTCGCCGCTGTCCACCTGACCGCGGTAGTTCATCACCGCCAGCACATTGAACAGCAGATGGCACACCGGCCCCTTGGGCGGGCAGAAGTCCAGCGGGAAGATATCGATAAAGACCCCCTGCGCGAACCGGGCGTTGCGGAAGCGCTCCTCGTAAAAGAAAGTACCTTTTTTCCGGATCTTGGCGTAGGTCAGGAAATAGTGCGGGTCCGTATCCGGACTCTGGTAAAAATAGTCCGTCCCCAGCTCCGCCTGCGCGATCCGGGCAAAGCGGTCATAGTCCTCCCGCGGCATGGCCACATCGATGTCGTCGTCCCACGGGATAAAGCCGCCGTGACGGACGGCGCCCAGCAGTGTGCCGCCCACCAGATAATAGCGCAGGCCCAACCGCTCACAGACATCCGTAAAGGCGCGCAGGATGTCCAACTCACACAGCTGCAGCGCCCGCAGCTTCTCATTACCTTCCATAACTGTACAGTCCCTTCACCCGCGCCCGCAGAGCACTGCCCGGCGGCAGCAGATGATACAGCAGCCGGGTTTTCCGCCGTTCCGCCGCCGTTCCGCCGAAGCCGTCGAAATGCACACGAGGCAGTTCCAGCGTCCGCAGCTCGGCCTTTCGCTGGGTGTAGTACACGCCGAACAGTCGCTCGGCCAGATAGCCGTCCACCCGCAGCTCCTGCGCGCCGTAGCCTGTGACGTCTGCGCGGCGGTCAAACTCCGCCAAAATAGTAAACAGCCACCGGCAGTAATCCACAAAGACCGGCCGGGCCATCACAAAAATATTGCCGAAATAGCACACCGATCCACTGAGGTACCTCTCCATGGCCGGCGTATACGCCGGGTACAGTTCTCGGATGATCTGTTCCGTCAGCGCCAGATCTTTTCCATTATGAAACGGCGCGGAGGCATAGTGCTCCCGCACAGATAGATGCATATTCTCCCCGATCGGGGCCGTCAGATCGTACTGCGACACCAGCTCCGGCAGTCTGTCAAGCTCCAGACGCGCCAATGCTTTCTTTTCAGGCAGGGTGCGAATGAGATAGGGCCGCCTGGCCCCTGCGTCCGGATACAGATACCGGCGATAGTGAAAAAAGCCGTAGTAGTCCGCTTCCACATTTTTCCATGCCCAGTACTGGCCGGTCAATTCGCAGTAACGGCGGTTCCGTGCAGAAATATTCTCGCCCGCATCATCCCGCAGGAACCCGGGAATCACCTGCTCCGTCAGCCCGGCGCCCACATGAATCGGGTACAGCCACGGCAGCTTCGCCACTTGGAATTCCTTGTGGCAGGACACAAATATCCTCACATCCGCCATGCCCTTTCCCCTCCTTTCGCCGGTTACCGTTACGCAGATAGCCATCCTTTTTCGCCAAAAAACGATGCTTTCGCATATTCCTTAGTTCTGCTAAGAATATCATATTCCCTCTATATTTGCAATAGTCCTCCTCCGGGGTTCACGACGTCCTTCGTAGGTCTTCCAGCCTTTCCCGCGGCTTTCTGTCGGTGCGCCGCCTGCGGTCAACGTCCGTCCGCACACGCCGTTCAGCGTTTCTCGTTCCCAGCCTTTTTATCCCGATGGGCATTGATCTTCTCCTTGTTGAACATACAGAATACCGTCATCAGCAGGATCCGCAGATCGAAGGCCGGCGACCAGTTCTCGATGTAGTACAGGTCGAACTCGATGCGCTTGGTGATGGACGTATCGCCCCGGTAGCCGTTGACCTGCGCCCAGCCGGTGATACCGGGGCGCACCTGATGCTTCACCATGTAGCGGGGGATCTCCTCCCGGAACTGCTCCACAAAGAACGGCAGCTCCGGCCTGGGCCCGATGAGGCTCATATCGCCCTTGAGTACGTTGAAAAACTGGGGCAGCTCGTCCACCGAGCACTTGCGGATGAGGGAGCCGAACCACGTCTTGCGGTTGTCCTCGTTTTTGCTCCACCCCGTATTTTGACTGCTGTTCACCCTCATGGAGCGGAACTTATACATATAGAACGGCTTTTTATCCTTGCCCACCCGCTCCTGCTTGAAGATGATGGGTCCCGGCGAGGATAGCTTCACGCCGATGGCCGCGATGAGCATCAGCGGCGAGGTCAGCACGATCAGCAGCAGAGCGCAGACAATATCCGCCGTCCGCTTGATGAAGGCGTTGCCCACATTGTCCAGCGGAATGCGGCGCAGGTTGAAAAGCGGCAGGCCGTTAATGCTGTCCACCTGCGGATTGGCGGGCATATACTTGACGTAGGACGGTATCACGGACAGCTTGGTGCCGTCCTTTTCGCAGGCGTTGATGATCTTTTTCATCCAGCGCCCCTCCTCTGTGGGCAGGGCCACCACCACCTCATCCGGCTTTTCCCGCCGGAAGATCTCCTCCAGTTGGCCGTATGTGCCGCAGTAGGGAAGCTTTCCCCATTTGCTGTTGTCCGCCACATATCCCAGCACCTGATAACCCAGGTTTCGGTCATTCGCCACCCGCTTGACGTAGGCCTCGGCGCTCTCGCCGTGTCCCACCAGCAGCACCCGCTTCTGGTTATAACCCATGGCGCGATAGCGCCGCAGCAGCAGCCGGATACAGGCGCGCTTGCCGAGAAGCAGCAGTGTCGCGATACCGTAGAAGAACACCACCGACCAGCGGGATGTCTCGCCCAGACGCAGCACAAACATGGCGGCCATGATGATCAGCGCCACCAGCAGCTCCAGCACCGCTACACGCCCGGCCTCCACATGGAACCGCACGGTGCGGAAGGACTCATACAGCCCCGCCACAGCGAACACCACCAGCGTCAGCGCCGCCGCCACCACACCCAGCCAGACGTAGTAGTTGAAGGGCAGCCCCTTGATGCCGCGGAACAGGCTGAAGCGCAGCCAGTAGGACACCAGCATGGCTAAAAAGGCCGCCACCGCATCCGTAAAGACGTTGAATTGATTGAGCAACTGCTGATTTTCCCGTATCATATCCGTTTTCCTTTATCTTTTTCCTGTCACGGACAGGTATTGTTCCATCACCTGCGGCAGTACCGCATCCAGTGCGTACCGCTGCATTTTCTCCCGTCCGGCCTGTCCCATCCGCGCCCGCAGACCGGCATCCGCCGCCAGCTTTCTTACTGCGGCGGCAAAGGCCGCCTCATCCCCCCGCGGGAACAGGAGCCCGTTCTCCGGCCCGATCAGGTCGGTGTGTCCCTTTGCGTCGCTGGCCACCACCGGCAAGCCGCAGGCCATACTCTCCATGATGTTGAAGGGCAGCCCCTCCGACCGGCTGGAGGATACGGCGATATCCGCCGCACCCAGCCACACAGGGATGTCGCGGACCTGACCGGGAAACCGCACGCGCTCCGCCACGCCCAGCTCATCAGCCAAGGCGCGGCACGCCTCCAGCCGTGCGCCGCTGCCCGGCAGCAGCAGCTTGATCTGCGGCAGCAGCAGCGGCAGGGCGCGGAGCAGCACCGACTGTGCCTTCCGCTCGGAGAACTCCGCCGCATAGATCAGCGCAATGTCCTGCTCCGACAAGCCCAGCTTGTCCCGCATAGTCTGCCGCGTCTCCCCCGCCGCCTGAAAGCGGCGGAGCTCCACGCCCATACCGGGGATCTCCTCCACCCGGGCCGCCGCGTGATGCGCCGCGGCCCATTGGGTGTCCCACGCATTCATGGTCAGCACCAGATCGGTCTTTGATGCCAGCAGCAGCTCCGCCCGGGTCAGCAGCAGCATCTTGGCCGCCGGCGTCTCGTCGTCGAACAGGTAGCCGTGGACCACGTCGACGACCTTGGGCCGGTCGCGCAGCCCGCGCACCGCCCAGCGTGTAAAGAAGGCTGCCAGCGAGGTGTGACTGATGACAAGGTCATAGTGTTTCCGCTCCATCATGTCCCGCAGCATCCCGGCTGCCCGGAGGTTGGCCGGAGAGGACATCTTTTTCTCCAGCGGCAGCACCACCGTCTCGTCGGCATAGGGGATATCCCGCCAATCGCCGCCGCAGGCCACACTGACCTGCCACCCCAGCTCGCGGAAGCGCCGCAGGTAGGGCAGATGAAAGTTGATGATATGGGAAAATGTAGATGCCGTACACAGTACAGATGGCATGACAATTCCTCCTCTTTTGCGCTCTCCGCCGCAGGTCACGCGTCGCTCAGCAGCTCGTTGAGATACGCCGTCACATCCTCGGACAGCGTGATAGCACCCAGATTCTGTCGGTTCCAGCGCTCCAGCTTATCCCGGAGCTGTGCCGCGCCTTGGCGGAATGCCGCGCTGTCATCGCTGTGCTGCATGACGATACGGAAGCTGGTATCCCACGTGGCGGGGTCGGAGGATGTGTAGTCCACATACTTCTCCAGCATAGCAAAGCCCTTCTCCACGTCACCCAGATTAAAATACGCCTCCGCCAGATACTTGGGTACGGCGTTGGAATTCAGCTTCTCCAGATCCGCCATGTACCGTGTCAGCGTCTCCTGCATATTCTCCGGCAGCGCCTCCTCCGCCGAGGCATTATATACATAGGCCAGCTTGTGATCCGCCCATTCGTAGGGATCCACCTCCGCCGCCTGTGCCGCCGCGTCGTAGGTGCCGCGCTGCGCCAGCTGTGCCGCCCACAGGTTCATGGTCAGCAGCACCACAAATACTACCAGTCCAAGCCCCTCTGCACGCACCATCCAGCGCCGCGTCTTGTCCCCTGCCCGGCGCAGAGGGAGCGTCTGCCCACAGGTCAGGTTGATGACCGCCAGCGCCCCAAACCCGAAGGGCAGGAAGTATCCGCTGGAGAATATGATCTCCACCGCCGCATGGATCATCAAAAACAGCAGCAGCGCGCCCAGTGCCGAGGCCATCGACTGCACCTCGGTGCGCTCCCTGCGCCACTGGCGGATGACCGCCGCCGCACTGGTTCCCAGCAGACCCAGCCACAGGGCAAGGCCGATCACACCGGTGTCCACCATGGTCTGTACATAGTGGTTGTGGACATATTTCGTCTCGTAGTGATAGCTCTGCACGCTATAGATGCCGTTTTCAAAGGCGCCCATGCCCAGCCCCACCACAGGACTGCGGCGGAACAGCTGCATGGCGTCCTTGACATAGACAAGGCGCTGCACCACGTTGCCCTCGGAGCGCAGGGTCTGGATACGCCCCGCAATGGCCTCCGGCAGCAGCTTATATTTCAGCTTCAGCTCCCCGGAGGATGTCCCCTCATAGCGGATGGCGGAGATATGCACCGACTCGTCGGCGCTGATAAGGAACGTCGCAGAGCGGTTATCCGCCGGTGCGGTGAACGCTGCGCCGTCCGCCTCGCCCCGATAGGCCGTCTGCTTCCGGTTCATCACGGCGTCCTCCTTCGTCTGGATCTGCACCGTCACCTTCACCGGTCCGTCCGCGTCTACGCGGAGCGTATATTCGCCCTCGCCCAGATAGGCGCCGCGGGTGATGCGTTCCCCTCCGCGCAGCGTGATCGCGCCAGTCCAGCTCACTGCCGCCGCAGCCAGCAGCACTACCGCACCCAAAGCGGCCAGCAGCACGATATTTACCGTTTTCATCCGCCGCGCCATACGCAGTGCCAGCGGGCGGCCCGCAAAAATGTCCAGCGCACACAGAGCGGCGGCTGCGGCAAGCACCGCCAGCAGCGGCAGTACCTGTATTGTCTGCCCCGCCGCCGCATAGGCCGGCAGCACGCACAGCGCCGCAGCGCCCGACAGCGCCAGCGTCTCCACCATCAGCACGAAGGAGACGGCGCGGCGCTGTCCCCGCTCCAGCAGCAGATACACAAGGAATGCCGCCGCGATGGCGGCCATGGCGCCGCGGCTCACCGCCAGCAGGAAGGCGGTGCTGTTCAGCAGCAAGCAGGAGAGGTGCAGGCACCGTTCCTTTTTGTCATCCGCGCTCACAGCCAAGCCCAGCGCCAGCAGGATCGCCACCCCGGCGCATCCGGCAAATACGTTGGGATTTTCAAAAATCGTCTTGAGCCGCTGCTCCTGCAGCACATTTTCCAGCATCACCGGCGCGCCCAGCGGTGCCGTCAGTCCGTTGAGCAGCTTGTACAAAAGCTGTGTGGACACCATGTCGATGCTGACCAGCGAGGCCAATGCGCCTGCCGTCTCCAGCACCGTGGCGGCGCACCGTCCGGTACGGCCCGGCCGCTCCGGCTCCAACGCCGTCAGCAGCAGCGCCATGCAGGCCGCTGCTGCCACCTTCAAAAACTCATACAGCGCAAACTTGCCAGACGGTGCGTACAGGGTGGATATCCCGTCCATCAAAATGTACAGCCCCAGCATCAGCGCCGGCCACGTCATGCGCTGCCCTAATCTTTCACCCGCCACAATGATCGCCGCCACCGCCGCCAGAAGCAGCAGCATGGTAATGCCCTTGTTGCAGCCCTGCAGCATCAGGCAGGTCACGAAGAAATAAAAAACCGCCAGCACCGGCGTCAGCCAAGGGTGCCGCAGTTCCTGCGTCAGCTTCATCGCAGAGGCGGTATCCTTACGGCCTGTTTTCTTTGCCATATCGTTCTCCTTGTCCTCTCAGAATATCTCTTTTATTATACTCTTTTCCGCTATTCACTGTCAATGTGCAGGGGAAATATTCCGTCCTGTCCACGCATAGAGTGTGGACAGGGAGGTGACGTCTCATGCGCTGTCTGCGCTGTTTTTTCGCGTTTCTCACCGCCGCCGTATGCGCGGTACTGTTGTACTGCCTGTATCTCAAGGCCCCCGACCCGCTGACGCGGGCGCTGGCCCCGCGTAACGGCAGTCCGTGGGAGCTGGGAAAGCTGGCATTCTGGTCCATGCTCCCCGCGGCGCTGACGCTGCACCGCCTGGAGCGCGGCAGCTCCCGCAGCGGACTGTGTGCCGCCGTGCTGCTGGCATTTGTGCTGGCCGCCGCGCTGACCCCGCTGGGTCTGCCCCCCGCGATCCTGTACCTGTTGTCCTTTGCCGCCGCATTGACGGTCTATGCCCTGCTGCTGCACCGCATACAGGGCGGCGAGCTGCTGTGGTACGCCGTCCTGCTCCTGTTGGCCATCGCCTGCATCCTGTTCAGTATCCTGCCCCCTGTCGGCGCACTGTTCACCGATCCCGCCGACGTGTCCGCCATCGCCCCCATCCCCTTCTGAGCCGCAAAAAGGAGGACGCCCCGCGGACGTCCTCCTTTTTCTCTTGTCTCCTACCGCTTAGGCATGGTGGCCCGCACACCGTACTTGTTGTAGGCGGCACTCAGGGTCTTGCCGTCCACCGCCACACCACGCACGGTGTAGGCGTACAATGTCCCGGACTTGCCCGTGGTATCCTTGAAGGTCAAGGCGTTGACCTTCTCGCCCACCAACACCCATGCAGAGGCAGGTACATCTCCGGACGGCGGGTTGGCCGCTCGATAGACGTTATAGGTCTGGGCATTGGCTGCCGACTTCCACGTCACCTGAATGCCCTTTGTCCCAGTGGTGACACGCTTGGCATCCACCAGAGCTACTCTGGCAGGCGTCGCGGTGGCGCTGACGCCGGTCTTGTCGTAGCCGGGGCTGAGCGTCTTGCCGTCGGAGGCGATGCCGCGTACCGTGTAGGTGTACTTCGTACCGATCTTAGCAGTCTTGTCCGTGTAGCTGGTGCCGCTCACCGTTGCGATGGTCTTCCATCTGGTGTTGGCGGCATCCTTGCGGTACACGCGGTACTTCGCCGCGTCCTCCGCTTTCTGCCATGTCACCTGTATACCGCTGTTGACCGCCTTAGCGCTGCCCAGCGTCACGTTGGCGGGCGCGGCGGCGGCGCTGACGCCGGTCTTGTCGTAGCTGGGGCTGAGTGTCTTGCCATCGGCGGCGATGCCGCGCACCGTGTAGGTATACGTCACGCCTGCCTTGGCGGTCTTATCCGTGTAGCTGGCGCCGGTGGCGCTGCTGGTCAGCGCCTTCCACTTGGTATTCGTCGTGTCCTTGCGGTAGACCTTGTATGTCTTCGCGCCTGCCGCGCTCTTCCACGTCACCCGAATGCCGCCGCTGACCGCCTTGGCGCTCACCAGCTTCACATTGGCGGGTACGGGGATGGTGGCGCTGACACCGGCCTCGTGGCTGGGACTGAGCGTCTTGCCGTCGGAGGCGATGCCGCGTACCGTGTAGGTGTACTCTACACCTGCCACAGCGGTCTTATCCGTGTAGCTGGTGCCGGTGGCGCTGCTGGTCAGCGCCTTCCACTTGGTGTTCACCGCATCCTTACGGTACACGCGATACCTCACCGCGCCGTCTGCTGCCTGCCACGTCACCTGAATACCGCCGTCGGCCACCTTGGCGCTCACCAGCTTCACATTGGCGGGGGCCGCGACTTCACTGGTATGGAGTTTCGCCTTCAACAGAGGCTCGTTGCCGTCTTCATAGATGACGATCTTCTTCCAATCTGCCTCCGAGCCGTCGTAGTACACGTCGGTCAGAGCCTCACACTCTGCGAATGTCCATTTCTGGATGGTCTTTACGCTGGCAGGGATCCGCACGCTGGTCAGCTTGGTGCAAACCTCGAATACGCCCTCTCCGATTTCTGTCACACTGGCCGGCAGCGTAACGGTCCGCAGGTTTTCGCAGCCAGAGAACGCCCAGTTGCCAATCGTTTCTACGCTGTTGGGAATGGTAACAGAGCTTATGGTGGAATTGGCAAATGCGCTCTCCTCGATGGTCACAACAGTGTTGGGAATGATGAACGCACCTGTCGCACCGGCCGCGTAGAGCAGGGCATCCTTATCCTTACTATACAAGGCGTCGTCCTGACTGCAATAGGCGGTATTGCCGGCCGCCACAGTGATCGGGCATACGGTAAACGAAAATGCATCGACTGCGATCTCCGTCACGCTGGCGGGGATCGTGATGCGTCCCAGCTCCCAGAGGTGTGCGAAAGCGCCGGACCGGATGCTCTGCACGCCGTCAGGGATCGTTATCGTCTTCAGGTTCCAGCAATCATCAAATGCGCCTGCGCCGATCTCCTTGACGCCGGCGGGAATGGTATAGCTGGTGGCCCAGCCGCTGAAGAACCTGATCAGTTCGGTCTTGTCCGCGTTGAACAGCGCCCCGTTCTCCACCACAAAGGCTCTGTTGTCCTCGGAGATCCGCACGGAGGACGCACACCCCACAAAGGCAAAGTCCCCAATGGTGGTGAGGCCGCTGCCGAGTGAGAGCCCGGACATCATGCCACATCTCGCGAAGGCGTTGCTTTCGATGGTCCTTACGCTGTCCGGGATGACCACATCACGAAGGTTGGCATACATAAACGCCTCCTCGCCAATGGTCGTCAGCGTGTTGGGGAATTCGACCGTTTCCAGATTGTTGCAACCGGAAAATGCATAGCTGCCCACGGTGGTCACGCCGGTCCGGATGACCACGCTCCGGATCTGGTCTCTGAGCTCCAGCCAGGGGTATTCCTCAGCTTCCCAAATGGCCATGGCGCCGGTACCGCTGATGGTCATGGTGCCATCGCTGGTCAGGATCCATCTCACGCTGCTGTCGTTCACGCCGCCTGCGCCGCAGTTGCCGCGGCCCAGATTCTCCGGCTCAGCGTCCACCTTAACGGAAACGCCGGTCGTGTCATAGTCGGGGCTGAGGGTCTTGCCGTCGGAGGCAACGCCCCGCACTGTGTAGGTGTATGTCGCGCCTTCCTCTACATCTCTGTCCGTGTAGCTGGTATTGCGCACCATCGCGATCTCTGTCCATTCGGTGTTGACGGCATCCTTGCGGTAAACCTTGTACCACACGGCATTGGTGGCCTTTTTCCATGTCACTACGACGCCGTCCGCATTGGCTTCCGCTTCGCCCAGCGTCACAACGTCAGGTACAAGGATCTCTGTGCTGCCGTCATAGTGAATGGCCGCATCGGTCAGAGGCGCGTTGTACTCGTCAATGTTGATCCGCTCCCAATCCGCCTTGCTGCCCGCATAGTACACGTCCAGCAATGCGTCACACGCCTCAAACGCGCCCCATTCGATCGTTGTCACCGACTTGGGGATGGTCACGCTGCGCAGCCCGGTGCAGCGTGCAAAGGCAGACTCCCGGATCGCCTTCATACCCTCCGGGATCGTCACACCGGTCAGGCTGAAGCAGCCGCTAAAGGCTCCAACGCCTATCTCCTTGACACTGCCGAGGAATGTGATGGTCTGCAGCTGCTCGCAAAGTTCGAACGCCCCATTCCCGATACTCTCCACCGAGGCGGGGATCGTCACGCTGGCAATGGCAGCTCTGGCCGCAGCGGCCGGCCCGATGGAGACAACACTGTTGGGAATGCTATACGCGCCGACAGCAGTGCCGGCGTAATACAGCGTGTCCTTATTCTTGGAATACACCACGCCGTTTTCGCTGCAATAGACGGTATTCTCCGCCGCCACATGGACCGGATACACATTAAAGTAGAATGCATTGTCCTCGATCTGTGTTACGCTGGCGGGAATCGTGAGTTCCTCCAGATTGTCGCACTGTCCGAAGGCCTCCTGCCCGATGCGCTGCACCGTGTCGGGGATCACAATGGTTTTCAGATCGTCGCAGCAATCAAACGCGCCGCTGCAGATCTCCTTAACGCCGGTGGGGATGGTATAGGCCTCCGCTCTGTCCGTATCCTTCGGTCCTTCGAAATACTGGATCAGCCGCGTCTTCTCCGCATTGAGCAGCGCGTTGTCCTCCAGCACAAGCGCCTGGTTGCCGGCGGAGAGCGTCACAGCGGCTTCGC
>ERZ870047.19-NODE-19-length-28255-cov-5.584924_pt1 | contig 28255 bp, 30 predicted proteins | sample MGYA00521268_ERZ870047 | MGnify/ENA primary metagenome ERZ870047 (study PRJEB32232, sample SAMN07284960) | human gut metagenome | biome: human-associated habitat; material: feces | host: Homo sapiens | place: Tanzania | collected 2014-01-26 ... | reverse complement strand
GCCTCGCCGTCCACATCGTGGGCCAGCTCGTGCAGCTCCTCGGCATGGTGGCGGTTGTGACCCAGCATATACGTCAGTAGTGCCAGTGCCTCCTCCGGGGAGTGGTGGTCGTGGGAATGGGTGTGTTCATGGTCATGGGGATGCACGTGGTCGTGTTCATGGCACATAGGCCCACCTCCTGTTCAAAGTTGGTTCTATCTTAGCACGGCGCGGTGGAGAAGTCAATTCGCCGATGCTTTTTGCAGGTTTAACGGACAGATACCAACAAACTGTCCATTATCTGTGCAAAACAGACAAATGAATTGACATCAAAAGCGGAATTATGTATAATTTCCCAAAGGGGAGAAGCGCTTGCGAGCATATCTCAAAAGGGGACGGCGACCCGCCTTGGATGCTCGGCGATCCCGTGAACCGGTAAAAGGAGCAGTACAATGAGCGAGAACCATGTCCACGACCATGTGGACGAAAACGGAACGACACACACCCACAGCCACCAGCACGCCCACCAGCAGACGAAGGCGGTGCTCAACCGCATCTCCCGGGCGCAGGGGCATCTGGAGGCGGTGCGGAAAATGATCGAGCGGGGCGAGGACTGCGCCGAGGTGCTGGTGCAGCTCAGCGCCGTGATCTCCGCCCTGAACAGCACAGGCCGCGTGATCCTGAAGGATCACATCGCCCACTGCATTGTGGACGCGGTGGAGGCCGACGACATGGAGCCGATCGAGGCGCTGAACCAGGCTATCGACCGGTTTATGCGATAAGCGCCATGTGCCTAAAACGACGTGACGGCGCGTTGACAGCCGACAGCGGCACAGCTATAATGATGACAGGAGGAATGTCCGATGATCTCAGCCATCGTGTACACATCCAACAGCGGCTACACCGCGGAATATGCGCGGATGCTGGGGGAGCTGACCGGCCTGCCGGTGTATGACCTGCATCGGGTAAGCGACCCGCAGCCTCAGCGGGAGGTCATCTTTCTGGGCTGGCTCATGGCGGGCAATGTCAAGGGATACGCCAAGGCTGACCGGCTCTACAAGGTGCGCGCCGTATGTCAGGTGGGCATGGGGCCTGCCACGAAAGCCGCGTCGGACAAGCTGCGGCAGAAGCTGAAGCTGTCGCCGGAGGTGCAGGTGTTCACCTTACAGGGCGGCTTTGATATCCGCAGGCTCCACGGGCCGTACAAATGGATCATGCAGGTGAAATGCAGGGATATCCGCCGAACGTTGGAGGGGAAGGCGAGCCTGACCCCCGCCCAGCAGCTGACCTACGACATGGCCACAAGGGGTGCCAGCGCTGTAAAGCAGGAGAACTTGACAGATATTGTGAATTGGTATAAAACGACGAGATAAGGAGGCTGCCCATGAAGAAGTTTTTACATGTGCTCGCCGATGTGGCGAAGAAGGCGGCGAGTGTCGCGCTGTCGCTGGTAGGGAAGGGCGTATCGCTGGGGCTTTCCGCGGCCAGAAGCGCCGTCGCTGCGGTGGGACGTCTGGCGGCGAGGCTGTCCGGCAAGCTGGCCCGGTGTGTGGGCGGTAAGCTGAAAGCGCATCTGGCGCCGACGCTGCTGGGCGTGATGATCGTGTCCGGCTCAGTGGCGCTGCTGTCCTGCGTGGGCTGGCTGGTGGCCCGGAAAGCGCGGTAAGCACCGCAAAAAGGTATACAACGGGGAGGTGCGCTGCGCATCTCCCCGAAACGCTGTGAAGCAATATCAACGCAAAAGGAGTGTCCTGTATGGAAAGAAAAGAATTTAAGGCGGAGTCCAAGCGGCTGTTGGATCTGATGATCAACTCCATCTACACCCACAAGGAGATCTTCCTGCGGGAGATCATCTCCAACGCCTCCGACGCCATCGACAAGCTGTGCTACCTCAGCCTGACCGATGACAAGGTGGGCATCAAGCGGGATGAGTTTGCCATCAGGCTGGTGCTGGACAAGGAAAAACGGCTGCTGACCGTCAGCGACAACGGCATCGGCATGGATCGGGAGGATCTGGAGAACAATCTGGGCGTCATCGCCTCCTCCGGCAGCCTCAAGTTCCGGCAGGAGATGGACGGCGACGTCGGTGCGGATACCGACATTATCGGCCAGTTCGGCGTGGGCTTCTACTCCGCCTTTATGGTGGCGGACGAGATCACCGTCATCACCAGGAAGTACGGGCAGGAGCAGGCGTGGAAGTGGCAGTCCACCGGCGTGGACGGCTACACCATCGAGCCCTGCGAGAAGGAGACAGTGGGCACCGACATCATCATGCACATCAAGGAGGACGGCGAGGAGAAGGACGAGTACAGCCAGTACCTGCGGGAGTACCCGCTGCAAAAGCTGGTGAAGAAGTACTCCGACTACATCCGCTTTCCCATCCGCATGGAGTTTCCCCATCCCGTCCTGAAGGAGGGCAGCACCGAGGAGAACCCGGAGTACGAGGAGAAATTCGAGTGGGAGACCCTCAACAGCATGGTTCCCCTGTGGCAGCGGAAGAAGGGCGACGTCACCAAGGAGGAGTACGACGAGTTCTATCAGCAGCGCTTTGCCGACCCCAACCCGCCGCTGAGCGTCATCACCGTGTCCGCCGAGGGCGCTGTGACCTACAAGGCTATGCTGTTTATCCCGTCCAAGGCCACCGGGCGGTACTACACCGAGGACTACGAGAGCGGTTTGCAGCTCTACTCCGCCGGTGTGATGATCATGGACAAGTGCGCCGATCTGGTGCCGGAGTGCTTCAACTTCGTCCGGGGCGTGGTGGACTCGCCTGACCTGAATCTGAACATCTCCCGTGAGCTTTTGCAGCACGACCGGCAGCTAAAGCTCATCTGCTCCAATCTGGAGAAGAAGATCAGGGCGGAGCTGGAGCGCCTGCTGCGGGACGAGCGGGAGAAGTACGAGCAGTTCTGGCAGAGCTATGGCCGGCAGCTGAAAATGTGCGCCATGGACAACTACGGCGCCAAGAAGGAGACTTTGCAGGACCTGCTGCTGTTCTACTCCTCCACGGAGAAGAAGCTGGTGACGCTGGCGGAGTATGTGGGCCGGATGCAGGAGGGGCAGAAGTACATCTACTTCGCCTCCGGCGACACGGTGGAGGCCATCGACCATATGCCCCAGACAGAGCTGCTGAAGGATCACAGCATGGAGATCCTGTACTTTACGGATAAGGCGGACGAGTTCCTGTCCGATATCCTGCATACCTATCAGGATAAGCCCTTCCGCTCCGCCATTGACGGCGATCTGGAGCTGGGGGACGAGCAGAAGCCGGACGAGACCGAGCATTATAAGGAGTCCTTCGGCTTCATCAAGGAGGTCTTGGGCGACCGCGTGGACACGGTGAAGGCATCCACCAAGCTGAAGACCCATCCGGTGTGCCTCACCAGCGGCGAGGGCGTGACCTTCGAGATGGAGAAGTACTTCACGGCGGTACAGCCGGAGCTGGGGCTGAAGGCCAAGCGCATTCTGGAGCTCAACGTGGATCATCCGGCGTTTATGGCGCTTGAGACGGCGCGGGTGCTGGATCCGGAGCGTGCCAAGAAGTACGCGGAGATCCTGTACAACCAGGCGCTCCTTATCGCAGGGCTGCCCATCGAAAACCCATCGGCCTACACCGACCTGCTTTGCTCTCTTTGGAAATAAACCGAAAAAAGGATGACCGCTTTGCGGTCATCCTTTTTTGCAAAAATCAACAAAAAACGCGGTTCTGTTCTTGCGAGATTTGACGGAAAGTGATAAAATGCAAATATAAGCGTGCACATGGTGTGCCAAGCACAGACAAATCGCCAAAATTCAGGGAGCGTCCCTGTCAAAAGGAGTTTTGCCCATGAAAGACTTGAAGCACATGATCTTTTTCGAGGAGCTGCTGCGGCAGTCCCACAACACGCTGGTGCAGCAGGCCGTCGACGAGGGACAGCTGGCGTTGGGGTATAACTGCTACTATATCCCGGAGGTGCTGCTGAACCTGAAGGGCTGCTTTTCCTCGCGGCTGCGGGCACCCAACAGCGGTACGGCGGAGGTGGCGTCGTACTACATGACCAACCGGAACTGTCCCTATGTGCGCTGTATTTTGGAGCGCGCCATTGAGGGCGGCTTCAACTACCTGAACGCGCTGTTCGGCGCGGAGGGCTGCGCCGCCATGGAACGGATGGAGGAGCATTTCGCCCTGCTCCAGCCGGTGCAGAATCCGCAGTTCGTTACCACCATCATCGATCCGCCCATGAAGGGGGACGAGACCAGTCTGGACTACTACAAGGCCCAGCTGCAGCTGAAGGTGCTGGATGTGCTCCGCGACCACTACGGGGTGGACGTGTCCGATGCGGCGCTGCGGGAGGCGGTAGAGCGCCACAACCGGCTTTGCCGCGTGGTCACTGCCATCGGGGACTTCCGAAAGCTGGAAAACCCGCCTATCACCGGGTATGAGTACCATGTGATCGTGCTGGTCAGCCAGGTCTGTCCCCACGACCTGATCCTGCCCTATCTGGAGGAGACGCTGAAGGAACTGCAAACGCGGCAGCCGGAGCCGGTATTCCCGTTCCGCGCCCGTGTGGTGGTGGCGGGCAGCGAGATCGACGATCCCGAGTTCACCAAGCTTCTGGAGATGTGCGGCGCCATGGTGGTGGCGGATCGCTACTGCTTCGGCGGCTTCCCCGGCCGGGAGGAGATCGAGATCCGGGAGGGGGAGGCGGCGTTTGACGCCATCTGCCGCCACTATCTCCACCATAACCAGTGCGTCCGGTTCATGGACGGCGGGAAGATCGACCAGCGCCATCAGGAGCTCCGGCGGCTGGTACGGGAGTACCACGCCGACGGCGTGATCTACGAGAGCATGAAATTCTGCGAGTTCTGGAGCTACGAAAAGGTGTTGGCCAGCCACGTTTTGCAGCAGGAGATGGGCATCCCGTGCTGTACCATTGAGAAGGAGTATAACCTCGGCTCCGTGGGACAGCTCCGCACCCGGTTCCAGGCCTTTGTGGAGAGTCTGGAGATCAAGAAGCTCGGCACCGAGAAGGAGGGAAAACTGTGAAGCTGAAAGACTTAACAAACGCTGCGATCGCAGGGCTCGATAAGAAGCTGGAGCGGTTTGACCCCAAGTGGCAGGCGGCCCACGGAAAGGGCGGTCTGCGCAGCCGCTATCAGGACAAGACCGGCATCGCCCGCTATCGGGAATGGCGTGGCGTGAAGGACACGTTCGTGGACTACACCGCGTGGCTCAATAACCTGCTGTCCATGGGGAAAATGGTGGTCTCCGCGCCTATCCCCGTTTTGAAGGGCTTCTGGGAGTACCGGTGGATGGGCTCCTATCTGGGCACGTTTGCGTTTATCGACCGGCTGTTTGAGGGCTACCGGGACGAGGAACTGAAGATCGCCCACATGAATATGCACTGCATCGTCAACAGCCTGACCCGGAAGATCGCGCTGGTGCTGGCCAACGACAAGCGGCTTGGCGGCGGCAAGCTGTCGGACCGCATCGTGCCCATGGACGAGGTGATGCCGCCGCTGTTTATGACCGGCTTCAAAAACCTCATTCCCATCCCGATCCAGACGCTGCCGGAGTTCATCATCTGCGACATCGACCAGCATCTGGAGCCGTACTATATCGACGTGGCGGAGTCCTTCGGCTTGGCGGCGGACGTCTGCTCCCGCTGCTCGGCGGAGACGGGCGTGGCCATCGACGACGATTTCCCCATCGTGGGCAAGGCGGTGCTGACCACCAATATGCCCTGCAACGCCAGCGAGGCCACCTCCATGTTCCAGCGGCGGCGGTTCGGCCTGCCGGATTTCCCGGTGACCATGGCCATGATCCACAACGAGCCGGGGGCGCACCCCTACTCCACGCAGGTGTTGAAGGACGCCATCGCCTTTATCGAGGAGCAGTACGGCGAGAAGTACGACTGGAACGCGCTGTTCGCCCGGGCGGAGCATATGAACGAGCAAAACCGCATTGAGCTGGAGAAGTGGGAGCTGTTCAAGACGCCCTATTCCGCCCTGTGCGGCATTGCCGAGAGTCTGTACCGGCTGTATGGCTGGGCATCGGTGAACGGGCAGGAGGATCAGTTCACCTACAATGACCGCAAGGTGCTGAAGATCATGCTGGACGCCTACCAGCGGAGGCACGAGCCCTTCGGCGGCACCACGCGGCACCGGGCGTTCCTGTGGGGGCCGTCGGCGGTGTACTACACCGACTTCCCCACATGGGTGCAGAACTGCTGGGGCATCAATATCGTGCTGAACATGGACTCCACCATGGGACACAATATGATCTCCACCACCGACCCGGAGCAGGCCATTCAGGATCTGGCGCTGTTCTCCGAGAAGGGCGTTATGCGGCACCACGCCGTGGGCGGCTGGGAGAACGTGAACGCTCTGTGGGAATGGGCCAAAAAGTTCAACTGCGACATGGTCATCTTCAACGACAACGTGTCCTGCAAGGGCATGAACGGCGTCCACGCGCTGATGGAGGAGCAGGCCCGCGACCTCGGATTCCACTTCATCTTCCTGGAGCACGATCTGGAGGACTGCCGCACCATCTCCCGCCGGGATATGCGCAACATCATCAATAATTACATGACTGTGGTGCTGAACGAAAAGCCGCTGGATGAGACGCTGGTGGACTTCGACGACAGCCTGGCGTGGTAAGGAGGGAGAGCATATGAAATTTATCGGAAAGCTCCTGAAAACGGTGGTGCTGACGGCCCTTGCCCTGTTTGTGAGTACGTTCATCATCTATATGTTCAATCTGGAGAACAAGCTGATCTACAAGGCGATCTATCCGTTTTTGCAGAAACACTACAACAACCAGCGGCGTGACCGTCGCATCTGAAAAAAGCAAAAAAGATACCCGCCGCGAGGCGGGTATCTTTTTGCCTGACAGGGGGGCGTTATTCTGTGGTGTGATGCTCCTTGCCGAAATGAAGCTCACGCATACCCTCCACCTCGTCGCAGATGGATTTCAGGCTGCAGGAGCCGCAGTCGGTGGGCATACCCTCCAGAATTTTTGTCAGGCTCAGGGTGATGTCCTTGGCGGTCTTGGCCTCCTTGGCCAGCGCGGCGTAATCCGCGTCCGGGGCGGTGATGAACAGCATCTTCACCGCCAGAATGGAGGGGTTCTTTTTGTACTGCTGAATAAAGTCGTTGCCGATACGCTGGAAGCTGACGCCCTTTTGCAGCGCTTCCTTGCTGATGCGTACCTGTTCGCGGCTGCTCTCGGAGCTGGTGCGGATCATGTAGCCCTTGGGGAAGACGCGGTACTTGACGAAGTCCATGTCCTGAATGGCGCGGAACGCCTGCTCTGTGTCCTCCTCATCGTCGGACTCGATATCGCCCACCCGCAGCAGCGCGACGCGGGCGTAGGCGCAGTCGCCCTTCAGCTCGCCCAGATCGGGGCCAAAGACCAGAATCTCGTCCTTGGGGATCAGGGTAGGGGAGGTGGTGACGCAGGTGAAGTTGACGGCGGGCTTATCGCCGCCGCCCAGCTCAAAGGCGGCGTCCCGCAGCATCACCAGCTCAAAGGCGCCGGTATCCTCCCATGCGTTGGCCGGGTCGTAGTCAAAGCGCCGGGGTGCGGAGGAGCCGGCCAGCCCCTCCACACCGCGGATCATGGCGTTGTAGAGTTCCATTAGAATTTGATATCCACTTTCTTGCGGTCGAAGATCTTGTTGACCTGAATGTAGGCCCATCCCAGCAGCTTCTGATCCAGATTCCAGAAATAGACCACGAACAGAGCGCCGACGATGGCGGTGAGGATGCTCACGACCTTCATGACAGCCTTGCAGAATTTACACATAATCGTGCCTCCTTGTTATGTCCAGAGGTGTCAGGCGCGGGCCATGCCCTTCTGACGGGCGTACTCGGCGGCACCCAGCGCACCCATGAGCTGCGGGTCGGTGGTCAGGTCGATGACCTTCAGCTTCAAAACGTGCTCGATGGCCTTTTTCAGACCGGCGTTTTTGGCGCAGCCGCCGGTGAGGGTGATGGCGTCCGTGGCGCCCGCCTTCTTGCTCATGACGAAGCAGCGCTTGGCCACTGCCATCTGGATGCCGGCCGCGATCTCGTCCATGGGCTTGCCCTCGCCCACCAGCGTGATGACCTCGCTCTCGGCGAACACCGTGCACTGGGCGGTGATGGGGATGACGTTCTTCGCCGTCAGGCTCAGGTTGGAGAACTCCGGCAGGCTCATCTCAAAGCTGCGGGCCATGGCCTCGTAGAAACGGCCCGTACCCGCCGCGCACTTGTCGTTCATGGCGAAGTTCTTCACCGTACCGTCGGTGTCGATGGAGATGCCCTTCACGTCCTGACCGCCGATATCAATGATGGCCTTGACCGTGGGATCGGTGACGTGGACGCCCATGGCGTGGCAGGAGATCTCGGAGATGTTCTCGTCCGCAAAGGGTACCTTGTTCCGGCCGTAGCCCGTGCCGATCAGGTAGCCCAACTCCTCGGAGGAGTTCAGGCCCACCTTGGCCAGCACCTCCTCCATGGCCAGCTTGGCGCTGACCTCGGAGTTGATCTTGCTGCGGATGGTGGTATCGGCACAGATCTTCCCATTCTCGTCCAGAATGACCGCTTTCGTGTAGGTGGAGCCTACGTCACAACCGCCGTAATATTTCATAGCACATACTCCTTTTATAGATGTTGATAAAGGGGGTCACATACAGTTCTCATCGTCGAAGTCGCACAGCGTGGGGTCGAGAGGCTCCGCGCGCATGACGGTACGCATATACTCATTGACCTTTTCGCGCATGGTCTTGCGGGACACGGTGCGCGGGTCCATCAGGTCGTGCTCGATCCAGATCATGTGGTAGCCGCGCTCGCGGCCCTGCTCGTCCAGAATGCCCTGTACGGTGGCCATGTTCTTGCAGGCCACGTTCTGGTACATGATGATGAAGTTGGCGTTCCACGCCTCGCACTGACGCCACAGCTCGTCCACCACATGCTGGTAGCCGCCGTTGGTGTGGCGGCGCATGACCATGCGCTCGTACAGGCGGGCCAGATCCCGCAGCGCCTCCTCCTTGTCCTCTGTCTCCAGAGGCTTGGTGAAGTTCAGGGACTCCATCTCCACCAGCACGTTGATGCCCCAGCAGTTGGCCAGCCAGTTGGAGAAGTTGGCGTAGTAGTGGGCGGGGCAGGACCAGACAATGCCGCGGTAGCGCATCTTGCCGACCCACGCCTCCTCGCGGCGCTCGTAGGACTCCATCAGCAGCTTGTTGACCTTCCGGCAGCTCTTCATGATGCGGGGATCGATGCCGCCGTCCATCTCATAGTTCCACTTGCGGAACAGCTCGTAGGTGGGGCCGATGATCTGGGGATAGGGGGTCTTGTTGACCTCCCACTTCTCCAGCTCGTACCGCGTCTCCTCATTGAAGCGCTTCATGCTGGCGAAGTAGGCGTCCCAGCTCCACTTGGCGCCGGTCTGCTCCTCAATGAACTTGATGCACGCCCGGATATCCTCCGCGCCCATCTGCACCGTCTCCTCATCCTCGTAGCGGACGGGGAAGCACAGGTGGAACACCGGCAGGTCGGGGAAGCGGCGGGACATATAGCTGGAGGCCATGGTAGAGCCGTCGCAGGGCATGGAGGAGGAGATGAAGCACTTGCCCATGTGGGGCAGGGCGTCGATGACCAGTGCGCCGCACTCAGAGGACGGCACGGGGCAGCAGTCGGCGGGCAGGCCGAAGGACTCCACCGCGTCGATGTAGGGGACACAGGTGAGCTGGTCGATCTCGGACACCAGGAACACCGGCATCAGCTGATAGGGGATACCCAGCAGGTCGGGGAAGCCGGCCATCAGCTGCCCCATGGTCATCTCGTCGAACAGAACCACCTTCTTGTTCAGTTCGCGGCTGTTGCCGTTTTTCTCGTCGCACTTGGCCAGGAACACCAGATTCTCCGCCACATAGCGGAAAATGTCGTAGGTCATCAGGTGGCTCATCTTCAGGGCGTTGCCCCGCTGTCCCATGGTGTTCTTATCCATGAAGCCCACGCAGCACATATAGGAGATCATCCAGCGATACCAGAACGTGGTGTTCAGGGCGGGTACCAAGTCCTTGGAGAAGGTAGCCAACAGCATACCCCAGACCTTCAGCCAGCCGGAGAAGTCGATGAGGGTGCTCTCCACGCCGCGCCACTCACGGCGGACGGTGGACATGTCGCCCTTACGGTACAGGGTACCCAGATGCTTTTCGCCGTTTTTCAGCAGATCCATGCGCTCCGCGCCGGTCATGGCGGCGACGGTCTTGGCCTCGCGGGTCACACGGGCCACGTTGTCCAGCAAGTGATCCTTCTGCCTGGCGGCAAACGCCTTCCAGTCCGTCTCCTTCAGCAGGTCAAGGGCGATGGAGCCGAACTCCTTCAGGTTCTCGGCCTGCTTCTTCCAGTCCATGTTGTTCCGTGCGCGGAAGAACTGGGGGTTGGGGAATTTCTTCTTCTCAGCCATCAGTTGGCACCTCCGTTCTTGTGGAGCTTTTTGATCTCCAGCGATTCCACAAAGGCCTGCACGCGGGTGCGGAGCTGGCCGGAATTGCCGTTGTTGTACAGGCGGTCGATACTCAGCACGGGCCAATTATACTCCTCGTGCATGATGTGGCTCACCAGCGCGCGCTCGAAGCCCCAGTAGTCGCAGTACTTCATCTGCTCGTAGATGATGCCGTCGGCGTGGAACTCCCGGGCCAGACGATCCGCGGTGTCCCGGCGCTGCTGCACCTTCTCGTCGGAGATGTAGCGGGCGCACTCGGAATGCTCCATGATGTGCAGGCAGATCTGGGGCAGGGCGTCCTCGTCGTCCCGGAGGTGGATGATCTCCCGTCCGGGGGTGGAGCCGAAGCAGTAGCGGTCGGACACCACCAGCGCGCCGCAGCTCTCGATGAGCTTGGTCAGGTTGGGGTCGTCGATCTCGCTGCCCACGATGGCGACTCTGGCGCGGAAGGCGGGCTTGGCGTCGGGCTTGCGGGTCTTCAGCTCCTCCAGCGTCTCCCGCAGGTAGGGGAGGATCAGCTGCTTGGGGCAGGTGAAGCTCACCAGGTTCAGCACGTGGAACTCATAGCCGGTGATAACGGGGTTATCGGCCTTGCGCATCTCGCCGATCTCGCTGATGATGGCGCAGACCTCGTTATGCTCCACCACGGCCTTGCGGATGGCGGCGTCGGAGGTATCCACGCCGTACTTCTCCGCCAGCGGCTCCAGCACGCGGCGGCGCATCTGCCTGACGTAGGAGTCCAGCGTGTAGTCCGTCACTTTGTAAGGGATGTCGCAGTGGGAGACAAAGAAGTTGGGCTTGTCGTTCATCTGCAGGATCTCGAAATGCTCCATGGCGCGGTTCATCATGGAGCAGGCGTCCACGCCGGCCAGCGCGTCCAGAAACTGGTAGCCGCCCTCCATACCGCGCTCCACCAGCGCACGGGCATACTCGCAGGTGTAGTTGGACATATAATAGGTGGCGATGTCCAGCGAGCCTGTCCGCGGTGCGCGCAGACGCACGGAAAAGCAGTTGCCGAGGTTGAGCAGCGGCTCGGGCATATGGTAGCAGGTATAGCCGATGGCCAGCCCGCCATCCGCCTGCGCCTGCTTCACCAGCTCGTTGTCGGCGTTTTCCAGCAGATTCTCAAAGTAGATCAAATGCTTCAGATCTCTCAAGGATTACACCTCTTTCCAAATGTGTTTTTTACAGGATATCAAGTTTTGTAAGGGCCTCGCGGGCGCCTGCCAGCACAGGCGCGTCAGCAGGCAGATCAAAAACACTCAGGCCCCGGATGTCGTTGGCGGCGTGTAGGGAATCGCTGCCAATACAGGCGAGGAGCTCAGTGCCTTCAATATGGATGTAGGGGATCATGGCGGGGTCGGTGACGCGGTTGATGATGGCGCCGCAGCGGTCGTACATCACCAGATCGTCCGCCACACGCCGGATGGTCTGGATGACCTGCGTACCCTTTCGGCTGGGGTCGGTGATGAGCACCAGATGGGTGACCTTTTCCATGACGCGGCGGTTGATCTGCTCGATCCCCGCCTCACCGTCAATGACCACATAGTCGAAGTCATTGGCAAGCAGGTGAATGACCTCTTTCAGATAGGCGTTGACCTTACAGTAGCAGCCTGCCGTCTCTGGCCGCCCGATAGCGAGAAAGGAGAAGGCGCGGCTCTCTACCATGGTGTCGAAGATGCGGTAGCGTGCCTCACTCAGCAGCTCGATGGCCTCGCGGGGCGCACCGTCCTCCACGGAGGCAACGATGCCCTTGCGAATGTCGTCCAGCGTTTCGCGTACCTCCACGCCCAGCGCGGTGGACAGCCCCACGGCCGGATCGGCGTCGATGGCGAGGATGCGCTTGTTGGGATAGGTCTCCGCCAGCAGCCGCACAAAGGCGGCGGAGATGGAGGTCTTTCCCACGCCGCCCTTACCGGCGACGGCGATGATCTTGGTGTCTCTATTCAATGAGGGGATCACATCCTTTCGGCCTCGAACCGGTCAGGCAGCTTGGGGGTTCTGTCCGGTATGTGCGCAGCCATTTTTGCGCGGATCGTCAGTTATTGCACAATACGAAACATTTGTGTGCAATATTGCCAATGCGCTATTGCTATTTTATCACAAAATCCGGCACTTTGCAACGAATGATTCCCGTTTTCTTCGTACATTTTGTTGATTCTGCGAAAATCTACCGCACCTGAGATAGGCAAGCGGGGAGCGGGACTTTTGTCCCGCTCCCCGCAATGCGATAGAGTTGTCTGCGCCCGGCCCGACGCGGACAGCGCGGTACGATGAGGTATGTCAATATGGTTGGAAAACGTTAAAAGGTAGGCGATATATTTACGCCCGGGTAAAAGAAAAAGATCCTGAAACCAAAGGTTTCAGGATCTTTTTGGTGGAGATAAGCGGGATCGAACCGCTGACCTCTTGAATGCCATTCAAGCGCTCTCCCAGCTGAGCTATACCCCCATATGTTGTTGTCGGCTCGCTGTCGACTTGCTTAGTATAGCATAAACATGAAAAATGTCAACCCCTAATTTTACAAATTTATCAGGAAGTTTTTCCCGACGCCGAAGGGTGATACGAGAGCCGCTTCTGCGGCTCCCGTATCATCGGAGGAGGGTGCGGCGTTTACGCCTCCAGACGGTCTTTTTTGATCTCGTTGAGGCTGGCAAGCACCATACCGGTCAGCGCGAACAGGGCGATGACGTTGGGCAGGACGATAAGGTTATTGAACATATCGGTCAGTTCCCAGACGAAGTCGCTGCCGGAGACGGTGCCCAGGAAGATGAACACCAGTGCGATAATAGTATAGATGACGCTGCACAGCTTGCTGTTTCTGCGGCCGAACAGGTAGTTGGCATTGATCTTACCGAACAGGTTCCAGCTCAGAATGGTGGAGAAGGCGAAGAACAGCAGGCAGACGGCCACGAACTTCGCGCCCAGACTGGCGCCGAATACGGAGCCGAAGGCGGTCTGCGCCAGATTGGTCTTGCCCAGCGCTGCGGTAACATCCCCGAAGTAGCCATTGGCCAGAGGGCCGTCGGCGGTATACAGCGTGCAGATGATGACCAGGGCGTTGAGGGTCAGCACCACGAAGGTGTCGATGAACACGCCGATCATAGCCACCACGCCCTGATCGTGGGCGCGGGCCACGTTGGCCTGCGCGTGGGCGTGGGGCGTGGAGCCCATACCGGCCTCATTGGAGAACAGGCCGCGTTTGGCGCCCTGACTGACGGCGGTCTTGATGGCGTAGCCAAAGCCGCCGCCGATGATGGCCTGGGGCTGGAAAGCGTACTTGAAGATCATGGCGAAGGTGGCGGGAACGTACTGGATGCGGCAAATCAGAATGGCAAGACCGCCCAGCAGGAAGATACCGGCCATAATGGGGACGATCTTCTCCGTCACGGCGGCAAGGCGCTGCACGCCGCCCAGAAAGATGACGGCGCAGATCACCACCAGCACGATGCCCATGATCCAGGAGGGGACGCCAAAGGCGGTCTCCATGGTGGAGCCGATGGAGTTGGACTGCACCATGCAGCCCATGAAGCCCAGCGCCAGAATGATGGACACGGCGAAGAAACCCGCCAAAAACTTACCGAAGCCGCCCTTGAACGCGGTGGTGATGTAGTACACCGGCCCGCCTTTGATGTTGCCGTCCGGCTCTACAATGCGGGTCTTCTGCGCCAGCGTGGCCTCGGCGTAGATGGTGGCCATGCCGAAGAAGGCGATGATCCACATCCAGAAGATGGCGCCGGGGCCGCCGGTGAGGATGGCACCGGAGGCACCTACGATGTTGCCGGTGCCTACCTGCGCGGCGATGGCGGTGGCCAGCGCCTGAAACGAGGTCATACCGCTTTTCTGTGCGCCGCCGCGGAGGTTCAGCTCACCGAAAAACTTTTTCATGCCCTCCCCGAAGCAGCGTACCTGCACAAAGCGGGTGCGGATGGAGTACCACAGGCCCACGCCCACCAGCAGAAAGATGAGGATGTAGTTGCTGAGGTACTCGTTGATCTTGGAAACGATGGGAAACAGTGTGGATTCGATCATGGCTTTTTTCTCCTATTACATAAAAAATAGAGCCGCTGTGGAACAGCGACTCTGGAGAAAGTCAGGGGGGGCAAGTAATGATCACTTGTCGGCTCCGTCCTTTTGCCTGAGAGATTCAGCGCAGCAGCGCCTTGCACCTTCGGCACCCAATTGAATGGGATTCTCCAGAGTACCCTCCGCATCCGGTCTGTACATTCCGGGTGTTTCATCGGGTGTATTAAATTGATGGACGTATGCTACCACAGAATGTGCGGCTTGGCAACCCCTAAATTTCAATTTTTTTGAAAAAATCGGCGGGGTGCCGGCGCAGCAAAAGGGGAGGCCCGTCCCGCAGGACGAGCCTCCCTGTATGGCAGGTGTTACGACAGCGTGAAGGTCATCTTGACCGGGTTGTGGTCGGACCACGCAAAGCCGGTATCCAGCACGATGGCCTGCGACACCGTTACGTTGGGCGTGGTCAGGAAGCCGTCCACCGTCAGCACATACTGTCCCTCGTGATAGGGGCCGTCCGCGTTGCGGCAGCTGGGGACGGGGTCATTCTCGTCCAGCGGCGCTGCCAGCGAGACATCCACGCCGGCAAACGTCTCGGCAGGGATAGGCTGCGCCCAGGAATAGGACTGATCCGCCTCGCCAAACCACGCGGCGGAGTCGCCCAGAAGATCCTTGTTGAAGTCGCCGCCTGCCACGCACCAGTTGCCCGATTCATACTCGGCCTGCATATCCGCCAGCAGCAGCTTCAGCTGCTCGGTGGCGATGGTGCCGTCGCTGGTATATGCGGAGAGATGGAGGTTGTAAAGGACAAGCTCTTTATCCCCTGATACGGGGATACGGCTGACGGAATAGCAGCGATCCAGATCCAGCAGCTTCATAAAGCCGCCCTCGATCGGCAGCTCCACACGGCTGGCCGCGGCAATATCCGCCGTGGAGAAGGTCATCAGACCGGCGTGCGACGCACCGTGGGGCTTGAGCAGCGGATACATGAGATAGGGGGAGTCGTAGTTCTGGCAGAACACCCAGCTCATGCCGGACAGCGCCTCGGTGAAGTAGGCCCGCTCATCCACCTGATAGGTGCGGGTGGCGCCGATGTCCACCTCCTGCAAAAGGTAGAAGTCGGCGTCCTGCTCCTGCAGGAACGTACTGATCGCCGTAAGGTTCTTCGTCAGACGCTCCTTGCTCCATGCACGGGACTCGGTGCCGCCGTCCATGAAGAAGCCGTAATCGGACTCGTAGGCGCCGAAGCCGATGTTATAGGAGATCATGGTATAGACGGTGCCGCTCTCCGCGGCGTCTGCGTTATGCTCCGGCGTCAGCGCCATATCGCCCAGCCGGTGGTAATCGATGAAAACATACGCCACATATCCACCCACCAGCAGCACAACAGCCAGCAGGATACACAGCGCGACCTTCAACCATTTTTTCACACGTATGTGCCTCCTTTGGTTTACAATTTTTCCTCTGCATAGTATAATAAATCTTACTGCATTTGAAAAGAGGGAATCTGCTTGAAAAAAATCGTGATACGCTTCAACGCGCCGGTCATCCTGACCTTCGCCCTGCTGAGCCTGCTGGCGCTGCTGCTGGGAAACTGGACAAACGGCACCGCCACGCACCAATATTTCTCCGTATACCGTTCGTCCCTGTCCGATCCGCTGACCTATGTGCGCTTTATCGGCCATGTGCTGGGCCACGCGGATTATGAGCATTACATGGGCAATATGCTGCTGCTGTTGCTGGTGGGGCCGGGGCTGGAGGAGAAGTACGGCAGCGGCACCATGGTCTGGATGATCCTCGTCACCGCGCTGGTCACGGGGCTGGTGCATTTCGTGTTTTTCCCCGGCTCGGCGCTGCTGGGCGCCAGCGGCGTGGTGTTCATGATGATCGTGCTGTCCTCCTTCACCGCCATGCGCCGGGGAGAGATCCCCGTCACGCTGATCCTTGTGGTCATCTTCTATCTGGGCGGCGAGATAATGGACGGCCTTTTCAAAAAGGACAACATCTCCCAGATCACCCATATCGTGGGCGGACTGTGCGGCCTGATCTTCGGGTTTACCGTCCGCCGGGGCAGGAGGTGACGGTATGTGGCCGGCGATAGGGGTCACGGCGGCGCTGCTTGCGGGCGACCGCGTGCTGAAGGCGCTGTCCCGCAAAGGAAAGCTGCACTATGAGGGGAAGGTCGTGCGCCTGACCAATCTGGAGAACCCCGGCTTCTTTCTGGGAAAGGGCAGCCGCCACCGGACATTCCTGCGGTGGGGGCCGCTGGCGGTCTGGATCGCGGCGGCGCTCCTGCTGCTGCCTCAAGTGGCGCAGCGTCTGCGTCCGGCGCGTCTGGGTATCCTGCTGGTGCTGGCCGGCGGACTGAGCAACCAGTACGACCGGCTGCGGCGGGGCAGCGTGACGGATTACATACAGCTTCCCCACGCCGGGAAGAAGCTGCGGCGGCTGGTATGGAACGTGGCGGACACCATGCTGGTGGGCGGCGTGCTGCTGACGGTCATCGGCCTCATCCGGGAGTTGATCCGGGGACGGTGATACGCATAGGGCTGTGCCATCGGCACAGCCCTCTATTTTTGCGTTGTCGCTGTAAGCAGAGGCACAACAAGAAAGCGCAGGGAGCACCATCGGTGCTCCCTGCGCTTTTGGGGTATAACGCGGGACAGGTCTCTCTGGTGGAAGGGCCTGTATCAAAACGCACGGCGCTGTGTGAGCAGCCGCACGAAGGACACGATGGCCAAAACGCCAACGCCGACAGCGGCTCCCATGCTCACGAAGGAGAGCAGCGTACCGAGGGTGTTGGGCAGGAAGAATGCCGCTACCGCAGAAGCCAGACACAGAACGACCAGCCCGGCGATCATCTTCATCTTTACCATACTTTGTGTTCTCCTTTCTCACAGCGAATAAATGATGTACAATTGCTTGACTATACAATACCAGAGTTTCCGGTACGCATCCTTACAGGAAGGAGACAAAGCGGTGGTAAGTTGGATACAAAATGGTTACATTCGGGTCATTTCAGTGACAATGAACAGACGGCGCGCCTGATTTTTTCTTGTGTTTTACGGGAATATTTGCTATAATACAGGGAACTATCCGAAACGTGCGTTTTTGCCGCGTCTGCGCGGCCTGCGCACGCGCTTTACCGGGAGGAATTTCCATTGCAATATCTGAAAGATCTGTGGGCGGCGCTGGATCTTGGCTCTCTGGAGGGCATCGTCCTGCGTCTGGCATCCGTATTTTTGTGTTTGACCATCCATGAGTCGTGCCACGGGCTGGCGGCCTATGCGCTGGGCGACCCTACCGCCAAGCGCGCCCATCGGCTGAGCCTGAACCCCCTGCGGCATATCGACTGGATCGGCTTCGTGATGATGATCGTGGCGGGCTTCGGCTGGGCCAAGCCCGTGCCGGTGAATCCCAATTACTTCAAAAAGCCCAAGGAGGGCATGGCGGTCACGGCGCTGGCAGGGCCTGCGTCCAATTTCCTGCTGGCGCTGCTGCTTTTGCTGCTCGCACGGCTGGTCTACGCCCGCGCGCTGGTGACGGGCGCACTGCCGGAGACGCTGTTCTCATTTTTGGTGAACACCGCGTGCCTGTCGGTGGGTCTGGGGCTTTTCAATCTGGTGCCGGTGCCGCCGCTGGACGGCTCCAAGGTGGTGGCGGTGCTGCTGCCGGACAGAGCCTACAACTGGCTGATGCACTATGAGCAGCTGGGCATGGTGCTGCTGGTGGTCATTATCTCCGTTGGCGTGGGCAGCAACGCGCTGAATGCCGCCATCGACTGGGTATTTGGCCTATTCTGCCGCATAGTCGGCTTCTGAGGAGTAAACACTGTTGGACAATCCGATTTTTAAGCTGGAAAAGGTGGTGCAGACCAAGGCCAGTCAGCCGCTGGAGGATTTCGAGGGGCCGCTGGATCTGATCCTGTTCCTGCTGAGTAAAAATAAGATAGAGATACAGGACATCCCCATCGCCCTGATCCTGGAGCAATATCTGGACTATCTGGAAAAACGCAAGCAGATGGATCTGGAGGTGGCCAGCGAATTCATCACCATGGCGGCGCACCTGATGTATATCAAGACCCGTATGCTGCTGAGTCTGGAGGATGAGGAGGCCCAGAGCGAGATGGACGCCCTCATCCAGTCTCTGGAGGAGCGGAAGCGGGGCGACGCCTACGCCAAGATCCGCTATATCACGGAGAAGCTGGGCCCCATGGGGGAGTTTGGCCGCAACGTGCTGACCCGTCCGCCGGAGCCGATGGAGCGCGGGAAGATCTACGAATACGAGCAGGAGCCGGCGGATCTGATCCTCGCCATGCAGGAGGTCACCGACCGCCGGGGACAGGTGGAGGAGACGCCGCCGCTGAAGGCCTTTGATGAGATCGTAAAGCGGGAGCCGTACCCGGTGGAGACGAAGGCACGGGAGATCATCCAGCGCCTGAAGCGGGGCGGCATCACCCGTTTTCTGCTGCTGTTCCGGGGCAGCAGGAGCCGCAGCGAGCTGGTAGCCACCTTTATGGCGGTGCTGGAGCTGTGCCGGAACAATCTCATCCGCCTGGCGGGCTCTGCCAGCGACTGTACCGTCACCTGCGAGGGCGATGTACCGGAAGAAATGATGTAAGGGGAAAACCATGGATACACGGGAAATGAAGGAGATCGAGGCCGCGGTGGAGGGCATCCTCTTTGCCTCTGGCGAGCCGGTAGGCATCGACCGCGTCTGCGTGGCGCTGGATCTGGACAAGCCCACGGCGGAGCTGGTGCTTCAGCGGCTTCAGGACTATTACAGCTATGAACGGCGGGGTATCCGCCTTTTGAAAATGGACGACAGCTACCAGCTTTGCTCCGCGCCGGAGTACGGAGACCAGATCCGCCGGGCCTTCGAGATCCGAAAGCCTGCCAAGCTGAGCCAGCCGGCGCTGGAGGTACTGACCATCATCGCCTACTACCAGCCCACCACGAGGGCGTATGTGGATCAGATCCGGGGCGTGGACAGCTCCTACACCGTGGGACTGCTGCTGGATCGCCACCTTATCGAGGAGTGCGGACGGCTACAGGTGCCGGGCCGCCCCCGGCTGTACCGGACGACGCAGGCGTTCCTGCGGGCGTTCCATCTGGACTCGCTGGAGGATCTGCCCCAGCTTCCGGGAATGGAGGCGGACGGACAGATGCGTCTGGACGAGGAGGGCAATCTTCCGACGGAGGAAGCGTAAAAAGAGAGAGGGGGGACCCTGTTGGTCGCACTGTGGATATTGGGCATCCTGCTGCTGTTGATACTTGTGCTGCTCCTCCTGCGGGTGGGCGTGCGCCTTCAATTTGGCGAGGAGCTGCGCGTCACGGCCATAGCGGGTCCCATTCGGCTGCAATTGGTGCCTGAGCCGGAGAAGAAAAAACCGGATAAGCCGAAAAAGGAGAAAGCACCGAAGAAGAAAAAAGAAAAAACGCCGGAGGACGGCGCGAAAAAGAAGTCCCTCGGCCTTACCTTCCACGATATACGCAGCGCCCTGCCCGCGCTGTGGGAGTCCCTGAAGCGGGGGCTGCGGAAGACCCGGCAGCGCCTGCGTATCGACCCCATGCGCCTGTCCGTGTGCTTCGGCGGCGACGATCCCGCGCAGGTGGCGGAGCTTTACGGCTGGGCCAACACCGCCATGTGGACGGTGATGCCGGAGATGGAGCGGCTGACCCGTATGCCGGATCCCCATATCCATCTGGAGACGGATTTCACCGCCTCGGAAACGCATATCAGCGGCGAGGTGGGGCTGAGCTTCCGCATCGGCGATCTGCTGACCATCGGCTTTGCCTTCGCCGGGCCGGCGCTGCGGTGGTACAAGGGCTTCCGCAAGGAAAAGAGCGTACAGGAGAAGAAGGCGGCGCGGGAGAAAACGCCGCCGGAAAATACGAAAGAACAGGCGTCCGCCGGTGCGGACGCGACCACATAACGAATCAGAAAAGGAGCGTACAGCATGGAAATGAACGAGAAGAAGAACTCCATCAGCGCAATGATGGAAGCCTCTATGGGCAAGATCCGTGAGATGGTGGACTCCAACACCGTGGTGGGTGAGCCCATTACCACGGCGGACGGCGTGACACTGATCCCCGTGTCCCGCCTGAGCTTCGGCTTCGGCTGCGGCGGCGGGGACTACGGCAAGCAGCAGGATAAGCTGGGCGCCGGTGCGGCGGCCGGCGTGCGGGTGGAGCCCATGGCGTTCCTTGTGGTCAAGGACGGCGTGACCCGTATGCTGCCGGTGGGTACGCCCGCCATCACCACGGTGGACCGCATCGTGGAGATGGTGCCGCAGGTCATGGACCGCGTGGAGGGCTTTATCGACAAGAAGCGGGAAAAGGCGGATTTCTAAAGGAAAATACTTTCATACGCGGCTGAATATAGTGGGATGATCCTAAAAAGACGGGGTGATCCTATGTCAGCCAAGGTGCTGCGGGCGCTGCTGCGCCTGTGTCTGCTCCTGTGTATCATACCGGCTGTGGCGGAGGCTGTGGAGGTCTCCGCCACGGCTGCTGTCCTGCTGGACGCGGACACGGGGCAGGTGCTCTACGAAAAAAACGGCGACGAGCGGATGCTGATCGCCAGCACCACCAAGATCATGACGGCGCTGGTGGTGCTGGAGCAGGCAAGTCTGGATGATACCATCACCGTGACGCAGGCGCACATGGCGGAGGGCTCATCCATGTACCTCAAGCCCGGCGAGACGGTACGGGTGGAGGAGCTGCTGTATGGTCTGCTGCTGTGCTCCGGCAACGATGCGGCGCTGGCACTGACGGAGTGCGCCGGGGGAGCGGCGCCCTTTGTGGCGTTGATGAACGAGAAGGCGGCGGCGCTGGGCATGGCGCATACGAGCTTTGCCAATCCCAACGGACTGGATGCCGAGGGACACTATTCCACGGCCCGGGATATGGCGGTGCTGGCTGCCGCGGCCATGGACGATCCCACATTCCGGCGGCTCTGCTCCAGTCGCTGTGTGACCATCGGTTCGCGCACCATGGAGAACCACAACCGCCTGCTGCGGCAGGTGGAGGGGTGTGTCGGCCTGAAAACGGGCTATACAAAGGCGGCGGGTCGGACGCTGGTGTCCTGTGCGGAGCGAAACGGCTGCCGCCTGATCGTTGTGACACTGCGGGACGGCGATGACTGGGCCGACCACGCGGCGCTATACGAATATGGGTTCCGGCTGACGGCGCCGCGGATGGCGGTGCAGCGGGTGCTGGAACGGATGTGCCGCGCAACGGCGGCGGTGTGGAACGGAGCGATACGGCAGGAGGGCGGAGGCGCATGAAGGAGCGGCTGCAAAAATTGATAGCGTCGGCCGGCCTGTGCGCCCGCCGGACGGCAGAGGAGTGGATCGCCGCCGGGCGTGTCTGTGTCAACGGCGCGGTGGCATCGCTGGGCGACCGTGCCGACCCGGAGACGGATACCGTCACGGTGGACGGCGCGCCGCTGCCGGGAAAGCCAGGGGCGGTCTATCTGATGCTCAACAAGCCCCGGGGCTATGTGACCACCCTGTCCGATGAATACGGACGGCGGACGGCGGCGGAACTGGTGGCGGACTGCGGGGTACGGGTGTACCCGGTGGGACGGCTGGACCGGGACTCCGAGGGGCTGCTGCTCTTTACCAACGACGGTGAGCTGGCCCAGCGGCTGCTGCACCCCCGTCATCAGGTGGACAAGGTCTATCTGGTGACGGTGCGGGGCGATATCCGGGGCGCGGCGGAGCGTCTTATGGCCATCACGCAGCTGGACGGCGAGCCCATCGCACCGGCGCAGGCGGCGGAGGTCACCCGTCATGAGGGACAAGCCATGCTGCGGGTGACCATCCATCAGGGGAAGAACCGGCAGGTGCGCCGGATGTGCGCCCAAATCGGGCTGCACGTGGTCAGATTGCAGCGCATACAGGAGGATTCCCTGTTGCTGGGCGACCTGCCTGCTGGCAAGTGGAGATACTTGACAGACCAAGAATTACAAGAACTTAGGGGAGGCGAGATGCGTGAGCGCGAATAAGAGCGTTTTACAGACCATCCGCAGCGGGATGGACACGTTCTCCAAGGGGCAGAAGCGGATCGCCCAATACATTCTGGAAAATTATGACAAGGCGGCGTTCATGACCGCCAGTAAGCTGGGCCAGACGGCGCAGGTCAGCGAATCCACGGTGGTGCGGTTCGCGGCGGAGCTGGGCTATAACGGCTACCCCGACATGCAGAAGGCCCTGCAGGAGCTGATACGGGGCAAGCTCACGTCCATCCAGCGCATCCAGGTGTCCAGCGACCAGATGAGCGGCTCGGACATCCTGGGCAGCGTGATGCAGCGGGATATGAACAGCATCCACGATATCATTGAGGAGCTGGACCGCGAGGAATTTGAAAAGGTGGTGGACAAGCTGCTCCACGCCAAGCATATCTATATTCTGGGCGTGCGGTCGTCCTCGTTTCTGGCGGGCTATCTAAACTTCTACATGCACCTCATCTTTGAGAACGTCACGCTGGTGCAGAGCAGCGCCGCCGGTGAGATCTACGAGCAGCTGGTACACATCGGGCCGGGGGACGTGCTGCTGAGCATCTGCTTCCCGCGTTACTCCAAAATGGCCATCCACGCGGTGCAGTTTGCCTGCTCCCGGCAGGCGGATGTTATCGCCATCACGGACAGCCCCATGTCGCCCATGTATCAGATGGCATCGCTGTCGCTGCTGGCGCCCAGCGACATGATCTCCTTTGTGGACTCCATGGCGGCGCCGCTGAGTCTGCTGAACGCGCTGATCCTGGCCGTGGGCCGCCAGCGCAGAGATGAGTTGTCCGCCACGCTGGCGGATATGGAACAGGTGTGGTCGAAGTACAGCATCTTCGGGAAAGAGGACGATGAGTGAGATCATAGTGATCGGCGGGGGAGCCGCCGGTATGATGGCGGCCGTCACCGCCGCCCGGCAGGGTGCGGGTGTGACGCTGCTGGAGCCCAACGAGCGGTTGGGCAAAAAGCTGAATATCACCGGCAAGGGCCGGTGCAACGTGACCAACGACTGCGATCAGGAGACGCTGATGGCCAATATCCCCGGCAACAGCCGGTTTCTGTACAGCGCCCTGACCCGCTTTACGCCGCAGGATACCATGGCGTTTTTCGAGGCGCTGGGCGTGCCGCTGAAGGTGGAGCGGGGAAACCGCGTGTTCCCGGTGTCTGACCGCTCCTTCGACATCTCCGGCGCGCTGGAGCGGGAGCTGCGGCGGCTGCACGTCCGCCTCCTCCGGGAGCGGGCGGCGGCGATCACCGTGGAGAACGGCGCAGTTACCGGCGTGGATACCGACAGGCAGCACCGCCCGGCGGACGCCGTGGTGCTGGCCACCGGCGGCGTGTCCTATCCCGGCACCGGTTCTGCCGGCGACGGCTATACCATGGCGGCGGCGCTGGGGCACACCATCGTGTCGCCCCGGGGCTCGCTGGTGCCGCTGGAGAGTGATGATGCCGACTGCGCCGCCATGCAGGGACTGAGCCTGCGGAATGTGGAGGCCACGGTATACAACGGAAAGCATAAGCCGGTGTTCCGGGAGTTCGGCGAGATGCTGTTCACCCACTTCGGCGTGTCGGGGCCGCTGATGCTGTCCGCCAGCGCCCACCTGCGCCGCTGGGATAAGGAGACGTATACCCTGTCCATCGACCTGAAGCCGGCGCTGGACGAGCAGAAGCTGGGCGCCCGCATTCTGCGGGATGTCGGGGAGAACCCCAACCGGGATATGGCCAATATCCTGGCGGGACTGGTACACCGGAGCATGGTGCCGGTGCTGCTGCGCCGTCTGGCGCTGCCGGAGGGGGAGAAGGCCAACAGCCTGACAAAAGAGCAGCGCCGCCATCTGGTACAGGAGCTGAAGCATTTTACGGTGTCTCTCACCGGGCCGCGCCCGGTGGCGGAGGCCATTGTCACCGCCGGCGGTATAAAGGTGGGAGAGGTCGTACCCAACACCATGGCGTCCAAGCTGGTGGAGGGGCTGTACTTCGCCGGCGAGGTGCTGGATGTGGACGCCTACACCGGCGGCTTCAACCTCCAGATCGCGTGGGCGACAGGATATCTGGCGGGCCTTTCCGCCGCAGAGAGATGAGGATGAAATGATGAATAAAAAACAATACGCCGTGGCCATTGACGGACCCTCCGGCGCAGGTAAGAGCACACTGGCAAAGGCGGCGGCGGAGCGGCTGGGCATCCTGTATGTGGATACCGGCGCCATCTACCGCACCATCGGCCTGTATGTGCAGCGCCGCGGCATCGATCCCAAGGACACGGCGGCGGTGCTGGCCGCGCTGCCGGATATCCGCATCGGCATGGATCACGATGCAGATGGGATGCAGCGGATGCTCCTGAACGGGGAGGACGTGACGGCGGATATCCGTCTGCCGGAGATCTCCATGTACGCCTCCGCCGTGTCCGCCATTCAGGGCGTGCGGGATTTCCTGATGGAGATGCAGCGCTCTCTGGCGCGGGAGCGCAGTGTCATTATGGACGGCCGCGACATCGGCACGGTGGTGCTGCCCGACGCGGATGTAAAGATCTTCCTTTACGCCGACGTGGAGGTGCGGGCCAAGCGCCGCGAGCTGGAGCTGCAGCAGCGCGGCACGCCCAAGCCCTACGAGGAGGTGCTGCGGGAGATGGAGGAGCGGGACTACAACGACACACACCGCGCCGCGGCGCCCCTGCGGGCGGCGGACGACGCCATTATGGTGGACACCAGCTCCATGGATTTTGACGCCAGCCTTGCACTGCTGCTGGATGTAATACGGGGGAGTGTAACGAATTGAGGAACAAGTTCTATGCCAGAGCGTGGCGCATCCTGCGCCCCATCGTGCTGTTTTTCCTGCCGGTGGAGCTGCGGGGTACGGAGAATCTGGAGGATGAGGCGGCGATCCTGTGCGCCAACCACTCCAGTGCGTGGGATCCCATCCTGCTGGTGATGGCCATGCCACAGAGCTTCAACCTGCGGATCATGGCGAAGAAGCAGCTGTTCTCCATCCCGCTGGTGCGCTGGTTCCTGCGGAACATGGGGGTCTTCCCGGTGGATCGGGGCAACAGCGATATCGGCGCGGTGAAGACCGCCATCTCCAGCCTGCGGGACGACTGGAACCTGCTGATCTTCCCGGAGGGAACGCGGGTGAAAAAGCCGGGGCAGGTGACGCCAAAGAGCGGCGCAGGGATGATGGCTATCCGCGCCGGGGTGAAGATGGTGCCGGTGTTTATCGGTACAGCCAAGCGCCTGTTCCGCAAGACGGTCATCATCTTCGGCAAGCCCTTTACGCCTACCTATACGGGCCGCAAGGGAACGGCGGAGGAGTATCAGGCCAACACGGACGAGGTCATGCGCCGCGCCTATGAGCTGGGTGGTGTGTCATGCCTGTGATCTTGGCAAAGTCCGCCGGATTCTGCTACGGCGTGGAGCGTGCGGTGAAGCTGGCGGAGCAGACCGCCCGCGAAAAGGGAAGCTGCGTCATGCTGGGCAGCATCATCCACAACGCCCATGTGGTGCGGGAGCTGGAGGCGCTGGGCGCCCGGCAGGTGGACGACGTATCGCAGGTGCGGCCGGGGGAGACGGTCATCATCCGCTCCCACGGCGAGACGCGGCAGGTCTATCAGCAGCTGGAGGCGCTGGGCGCGGAGGTGGTGGATGCCACCTGCCCCAATGTGCGGCGTATCCAGCGGCTGGTGGCAGGCGCCGGGGAGGGGGGACGTACCCCTCTCATCATCGGGGAGCAGCACCATCCGGAGGTGCTGGGCGCGGCCAGCTGGTCGGAGGATTCCGTCATTGTGGACGGCCCGGCGGCGCTGGAAGCGTGGCTGGCGGTGGACCCTGCGCGGCGCACGATGCCCCTGATGGCAGTGGCGCAGACCACCTATATCCGCACTCTCTGGGAAGACTGCGTAAAAATTTTAAAAAAACAGTGTACAAATGTGAAAATCTCTGATACAATATGTGATGCTACGCATAAGCGTCAGTCGGAAGCGGCGGAAATTGCCGCCATGTCGGACGTGATGGTCGTGGTCGGAGATCGTAAGAGTGCCAACACCAAACATTTAACGGAGATTTGCAGCGCGAGATGCCCCGTCGTCTATCAGGTCGAACGGGTGAATGAGCTCAAGGGTGACTTTCTTAACGGATGTTCTGTGGCGGGGCTTACAGCCGGCGCGTCCACGCCTGCGGGCATCATTAAGGAGGTATATGCAAGAATGAGCGACGAGATCAAGAACATGGAAGCTACTGAAGAGAGCTTCGAGGAAATGCTGGAAAAATCTTTTAAGACTTTGAATACAGGAGAGAAGGTAACCGGTATCGTGACTGCCGTTGGCCCCACCGAGGTACAGGTCGATCTGGGCTGCAAGCAGGCAGGTTATATTTCCATCAACGAGCTGTCCGCCGATCCCAACGTGAAGCCTGAGGATGTGGTGAAGGTCGGCGATGAGATCGAGACCTACATCATCCGCGTCAACGACGTGGAGGGCTATGCCATGCTGTCCAAGAAGCGTCTGGACGCTGTCAAGGTCTGGGAGGACATCGAGAAGGCCCGCGAGGAGAAGACCACTCTGGAGGGCAAGGTCACCGAGGAGAACAAGGGCGGCATCGTTGTCAACGTCAAGGGCGTGCGCGTGTTCGTGCCCGCTTCCCAGTCCGGTCAGCCCCGCGGCGCTGAGCTGAGCGCCATGATCGGCCAGACCGTCTCCCTGCGCATCACCGAGGTCAATCGCGCCCGCCGCCGCGTGGTCGGCTCCATCAAGGCCGTGACCTATGAGGCCCGTCAGGCTGCACAGGCTGAGATCTGGGAGAACATTGAGGTCGGCAAGCACTACACCGGTACGGTCAAGTCCATGACCTCCTACGGTGTGTTCGTGGATATCGGCGGCGTGGACGGTATGGTACATATCTCCGAGCTGTCCTGGTCCCGCATCAAGAACCCCGCTGAGGTGGTTTCCGTGGGCGACACGCTGGATGTGTATGTCATCTCCTTCGATCCCGAGAAGCGCAAGATCTCTCTGGGCGTGAAGGATCGTTCCTGCAATCCCTGGGATAAGTTCATGGAGACCTATCATGTGGGCGACGTGGCCAGTGTCCGCATCGTCAAGCTGATGACCTTCGGCGCTTTCGCTGAGGTCGTGCCCGGTGTGGACGGTCTGATCCACATCTCCCAGATCGCGGATCGCCGCATCGAGAAGCCCGGCGACGTGCTGGCTGAGGGCGACATCGTGGACGCCAAGATCACGGCCATCGACGAGGAGAAGCAGAAGATCTCCCTGTCCATCCGTGCGCTGCTGGCTCCCTCCGCCGAGGACGAGGGCGCCGACGAGTAATTTCCCCATCTGAAGACATGATGAAAGCAACGGTGCTGCACAGCACCGTTGCTTTTATGCGTTACGCTTGTTAAAGTTTGCACAATTGCGGGAGGTAATAATTGGAAGATTCTCCAATTTCACTTTTTGTTCCTTTGTGGTAAAATTAACAATTGGAGATTAAAGGGAAAGTGAGGCACTGCACTATGTCATTTGCAGATTATCGGGAAATGTACCGTCAGAAGCTGACCACCGCGGATGAGGCTGTCAAGGTCATCAAGTCCGGCGACTGGGTGGACTACGGATTTTGCGCCATCCACCCCCGTGTGCTGGACGAGGCGCTGGCTCGCCGCGCACCGGAGCTGGAGGATGTGAAGGTCCGGGGCGGCATCAGTCTGTGGAAGCCGGCGATCTTCGATATTGAGGATCCGGTGCATCATATCATCTATAACTCCCACCACATGAGCGGCGTGGCGCGT
>ERZ870047.16-NODE-16-length-30176-cov-5.807269_pt1 | contig 30176 bp, 29 predicted proteins | sample MGYA00521268_ERZ870047 | MGnify/ENA primary metagenome ERZ870047 (study PRJEB32232, sample SAMN07284960) | human gut metagenome | biome: human-associated habitat; material: feces | host: Homo sapiens | place: Tanzania | collected 2014-01-26 ... | reverse complement strand
GTCCAACGCCAGCTGCACCACCAACTGCCTGGCTCCCATCGCCAAGGTGCTGCACGATAACTTCGGCATTGCCGACGGTCTGATGACCACCGTGCACTCCACCACCGCCACCCAGAAGACGGTGGACGGCGTGTCCCTGAAGGATTGGCGCGGCGGCCGTGCCGCTTCCGGCAACATTATCCCCAGCTCCACCGGCGCTGCCAAGGCCGTGGGCAAGGTCATTCCCAGCCTGAACGGCAAGCTGACCGGTATGTCCATGCGCGTTCCCACGCTGGACGTGTCCGTGGTGGATCTGACCGTGAACCTGTGCAAGCCCGCCAGCTATGACGAGATCTGCGCCGCCATGAAGAAGGCCAGCGAAAACGAGCTGAAGGGTATCCTGGCTTACACCGATGAGGCGGTTGTGTCCTCCGACTTCCTGGGCAACACCCACACCTCCATCTTCGATGCCAAGGCCGGTATCGCCCTGACCGACACCTTCGTGAAGGTGGTCAGCTGGTACGACAACGAGATCGGCTACTCCGACAAGATCCTGTGTCTCATCGAGCATATGTACAGCGTGGATCACAAGTAAATCGCCAACATCCTTTCAAAAAGGTTTTCCTTCTTTTTTGTTCCGGAAACAGCGCCGTCCCGCCGGGACGGCGCTGTTTCTACCCATTTGCCAAACAGAGGGAATGCGCGGCAAGGCAGCCGAAATCGCGGAAACACAAAGGTTTTATCAAAAATAGGACTATCTTTCCATTGAATTGTATGGTACAATAGGTACAACTCAGAGGAGAGGGAAAGGGACCCCGTACATGGAACAGAATCCGATCTTAAGCGCAAGACTGTCAATGGACAGCGACATTCCCCTGTATGCCCAGCTCGTGGGCATCATCAAACGCAACATTTCCACCGGCGCACTGGCTGTGGGCGATCTGCTGCCCAGCGAGGCGGAGCTGTGCCGCTGGATGAATATCAGCCGCAACACCGTGCGGCAGGCCATCGGCGAGCTGGAGGATGAGGGGCTGGTGGTCCGCAAGCGGGGCCGCGGCACCTTCGTGGCGGATCCCGCCACCAACCGCCGCGGCGTGCGCTACTCCTTTACGACGGAGGTTTCCTCCTTGGGCAAGGTGCCGTCCTCCACGCTCATCGACTTTGACGTGATCGTACCCAGTCAGGCGGTCTGCGAGAAGATGGAGCTGCGGGAGGGTACGCCGGTGTACTGCTTCACCCGTGTGCGCAACGTGGATGGGGAGCCGCTGATCCTGGAGACCAGCTACTACCCCGAGTACATCTACCCCCACCTGACCCGGGATATGCTCCAGACCCACAGCTTTTACAGCCTCTTGTACCATGTGGGCATCGTACCCTTCGCCGCCGATGAGAGCTACGAGGCGGTGGTGCTGGACAACGAGCAGGGACACCTGCTGGGCGTCAGCGCCGGGAGCTGCGCCTTCTACCACCAGCGCCGTACCCGCACCGAGGACGGGCGCATCTACGAGTACACCAGAAGCTATATCCGGGGCGACCGGGTGCGGCTGGACGTACATATGCAAAAGAGCGGCATGAACTTCGTGCGTACCATCGACTGAACGACATAAAAAGGAAGCCGTCCCGCGGGACGGCTTCCTTTTTTATGTGTTGTTACAGGGCGGCGGCGCCGATGATACCGGCCTCGTTGCCCAACTGTGCCGCCTGAATGATGGGCTGGGGGCGGCTCTCACCGCCGAAGCAGTTGGCGGCCACATAGCGGCGGATGGGACGCAGCAGACGCTCTCCCTGCCGGCTGATGCCGCCGCCGATGAGCACCATCTCCGGCGACAGGATGTTCACCAGATCGGTGATCCCGGCGGCCACATAGACATAGTACCGCTCCAGCACGGCCTGCGCCGCATCGTCGCCTGCATCGGCGGCGTCGAACACATCCCGGCCCGTCAGCTCGGGGTACCGGTTCAACAGGGATGTGGGATGGGCGGCAGCCGCCTCCCTGCCCTGCCGGATCAGCGCCGTGGCGGAGGCGTAGACCTCCCAGCAGCCCCGGCGTCCGCAGGTGCAGGGCTCCCCGTCCAGCACCAGCAGGCTGTGACCCGGCTCGCCGCCGGCGCCGCCCAGACCGGAGACGATCCTGCCGTCCACGATGATACCGCCGCCCACGCCGGTGCCAAGGGTGATGAGCATCATGTTCCGGCAGCCCACGGCAGCGCCCGCCACTGTCTCCGCCAGCGCGGCGCAGTTGGCGTCGTTGCTCAACCGGGCGGGCAGGCCGAAGTGCGCCGTCAGCATGGCGCACACCGGCACGTCAAACCAGTTCAGGTTGTAGGCGCGAACCACCACGCCCCGCTCCGGGTCGCAGGTACCGGGGGTGCCAACGCCGATGGAGGCGCAGTCCGCCGGGGTGAGGCCCGCCTTGTCCAGCGCCAGCTCCACGGCGCGGCACATATCCGCCACCACCTGCTCCGCCGGGCGGTGCGCGCCGGCGGGAAGGCTGGCCTCTGCCACAATACGGTGGTGGTCGTCCACCACGCCGACGGCGATGTTGGTGCCGCCCAGATCAATGCCGATACGATACATAGGATACTCCCTTTCGTGTTTGATGCAGAAAACGGCGGGGCGGGCATACGGCCCGCCCCGCAACGGTGCGTTCGCTCAGAAGTGGGTGACGAAGTCGCTGTTCACCGCCACCGTGCGGCTGATGTTGGAGGATTTGATGCTGGCGAAGATGCTGCGCATCACCGTCAGCGCCTCCCGGCCGGAGACCTCCGGCTGCCGGTCGTTGACCAGCGCGTCCACGAACTCGTCGATGACGCCGGTGCCGTTGTGCGGCACATCCAGATTGTAGCTGGTGCGGTTGCCCTCCATATCGCTGACGATGATGGGGGAGGACGGCTCGCTGTAAATGAGCATGATGCCCTTGGTGCCGTACAGGCAGGTGGACTGGCACTCGTGACCGTAGATAGTCCAGCTGGCCGCCATGGTACCCAGTGCGCCGCCGGACATCCGCAGGATGCACAGGGCGTTGTCATCCACGCCGATGAGCTGCCCCTCGCTGTCCCGCTTGTTCAGCGTCACCACCTTGGCGGTGGTCTCGATGACCTTCTGACCCAGCAGATACTGGAGCAGATCTACCTTGTGGATGCCCATGTCGGACAGGGCGCCCAGCGCCGCCTTATTCTTATCGAAGAACCATGTACCCTCGTCCACAGACCAGCCCTCGGGGCCGGCGTTGCCCAGCACGGCGCGGAAGGTGATGACGTCGCCGATGATGCCGCGGTCCAGCAGCTGCTTGGCACGGCGGTGTACCGGGTCGAAGCGCATATTGTGACCGATCATCAGGTACTTGCCGTTGCGCTCGGCGGCGGCCACCATGGACTCGCACTCCGCCAGCGTGACCGCCATGGGCTTTTCGCACAGCACGTGCTTGCCGGCGTACAGCGCCGCGGTGGAGATCTCCGCATGGCTGCGGTTTTCCACGCAGACAGATACCGCATCAATGTCGTCGCGGTTCAGCAGGTCAAAATAGGTGTCGCAGACGCAGCCGCCGTACTTGGCGGCCATCTCCTCGGCACGGGCGCGGTTCTTGTCGTAGTAGGCCACGATCTCCGCATTGGGGTTGGCTGCATACTCGGGCAGATGGCGCACCTGCGCGATCTTACCGCAGCCGATGATACCAACTCGAATCATACAAAAGCTCCTCCTCTACCATGTTCAACGGATGGTACGCGATTCTCGTTTAAATTATAACAAATTCAAGAGCGGGTGAAAAGCCTTTTTTTCAGGATTCGGAGAAATTTTACCGCAGACGCAGGGCGGTGGTCAGAGCGCAGCCCTTTTCCCGGATGTGATCGAGCACCACACCCTCCGGCAGCGCCAGCTGGCTGAGGGTCAGCAGAGGCCCCTTGCCCGTCAGCTTGAACAAGGACTCCTTGGCGGTCCAGATCTCCCAGAAGCGGGCGCAGTCACCGTCGTCACCCACGCGGATATAGGCCATCTCCGCCTCGGAGCAGACACGGCGCATGAATTTTTCATCGGCAGAGCGGACGACCTCCACATCCACGCCCACCGGCACATCGGCGACGGCGCAGACGGCGTAGGGGCCGGAGTGGCTGACGGAGACGTATACGCCGTCGGCGTCCGCGGCGGGCTTGCCCGTGTCGTCCCAGCGCAGGGGCGCCTCCCCCTCGCCGCAGCCCAGACGCTGCGCCAGTGCGCGGCGTGCCAGCAGCTCACCGGCCACGGTGCGCCTGCGGTCGTCCTCCCCGGCGATGTCGCCCACCCGGCGGCGGCGCGCCTCGTCCATCATGGCCATGGTCTGGGCCATCGTCTCCTCATCCAGCCGGCGGATATCGTACCAAAGCAGCTCCATCTCTCCTGTTCCTCCCTGTCTTATTTCTTTATGAGGTGAGTATAGCACATCGCCGCGCAGGATGCCAGTATTTTATACGCTTGCTTTTCGGGATAGAAAGGCGTAAACTATCACCGTGTGAAGTTTTTTGTGTAGGAGAAACAGCTATGGTTTCCATTGTAGAAGTAACGACCAAGGCGCAGCTGCGCCGTTTTGTAGATTACCCCAATCAGCTGTATAAGGACGTGCCGCAGTTCGTGCCGGCCACCTACGGCGACGATCTGGCGGACTGGGATCGCAGCAAAAATCCGGCGTTTTCGTACTGCGATGCCCGCTGCTGGCTGGCGGAGCGGGACGGGGAGATCGTGGGGCGCATCGGCGCCATCCGCAGCCGCAAGGCCAATGAAAAGTGGGGTACCAACCGGATGCGTTTCACCCAGGTGGACTTCATCGACGATCCGGAAGTGTCCGCCGCCCTGTTCGCCGCCGTGGAGGACTGGGCCAGAGAGCTGGGCTGCGCGGCGGTCCACGGGCCGCTGGGCTTTACCGACATGGACCGGGAGGGTATGCTGGTGGAGGGCTTCGACCGCCGAAGCTGCTTTTTCACCTATTATAACTACCCCTACTATATCGACCACATGACCGCGCTGGGCTATGTGAAGGATGTGGACTGGATCGAGGAGCTGATCACCGTCCCCACGGATGAGAAGATCATCCAGCGGTGGGAGAAGCTGTCGGATTTCGTGCTCAAGCGCAACCACCTGCATATCGTGGAGCCGAAAAACCGGCTGGCGTATCTGCCGCTGCTGAAGCCGTTTTTCGATCTGGTGAACGTGGCCTATGCCCCGCTGTACGGCACGGTGGATCTGACGGAGCAGCAGATCAGGAAATACTCCGCCAAGTTCGCGCCCCTCATCAACCCCAACACAACCTGCTTCGTCATGGACAAGAATGACCAGATGATCGCCTTTGGCGTGGGTGCGCCCAGTCTGGCGGCGGCCATGCAGAAGCACCGGGGACGCCTGTTCCCTACCGGCTGGATCGACGTGCTGAAGGCGTTCCGGAAGAACGACACGGTGGATCTGCTGCTCATCGCCGTCCACCCGGACTATCAGGCCCGGGGCGTCAACGCCATCATCCTCAGCAAGGCCATGAAGGGCTGCCTGAAGATGGGCATCAAGGAGGCGGAGACCGGCCCCATGCTGGAGCTGAACGAGAAGGTGCAGTCCCAGTGGAAGGATTTCCAGACGGAGCAGCACAAGCGCCGCCGCTGCTTTGTCAAGGAGCTGACCCCCGCCGCCGGAGAGCCGGAGAAGGCGGACGCGCCTGCCGGCGCCGCCGTATAAACGACAAAAAGAGAACACGGACACTGTCCGCGTTCTCTTTTGCGCTTTTTTACAGACCGTAGACCTCGGTGAACTTCTTTTCGAGATAGGCCACATAGCAGTCCGGGTCGAACTTGCCGCAGACCGACTCGAACAGTGCCACGGGATCCTTCATGCAGCCGTACTTCCAGATCTTCTCCTCCAGCCAGTTGTTGATGGGGGTCAGATCACCGGAACGCACCACACTGTCCACGTCCAGCTCCTTGGACAGCTCCAGCAGGTACTGCGCGCCGTAGGCCGAGCCGATGGCGTAGGACGGGAAGTAGCCGATGTTGCCGTTGGACCAGTGGGAGTCCTGCAGAACGCCCTGCCGGTCATTGGGGACGTCCACGCCCAGATACTCCTTGTACAGCCGGTTCCACTCGGCGGGCAGATCGTGGGCGGTAAGGGTGCCGTCGAACATCCGCTTCTCCAGCTCGTAGCGCACCATGATGTGCAGGCAGTAGGTCAGCTCGTCCGCCTCCGTGCGGATGAGAGACGGCTCGGACTTGTTGATCATGCGGTAGAAGTCGTCCTCCGTCACGTTGTCCAGACGGGGGGCGAAATGCGCCTTCAGCCACGGGTAGATGACGGAGCAGAACGCCCGGCTGCGGCCGATGATGTTCTCATAGAACCGGGACTGGCTCTCGTGGATGCCCATGGACACGCCGTTGCCCAGATTGCTGCGGGCCAGCTCCCGGCCGGTGTGCAGCTCGTACAGGGCATGGCCGCCCTCATGCACCACGGAGTACAGGGACGAGGCCACCATGTCGGCGTGGTAGTGGGTGGTGATACGCACATCGTCACGGGAGAAGTTGATGGTGAAGGGGTGCTCCGTCTCACCGATGATGCAGTGGTTCCGGTCGATGCCCATGACGCCCATGACAAAATCGGAGAACTCCCGCTGGATGGGGATGGGGAAATCGGCGTGGAGCGGCGTGTCGTCCACCCGGTCGGCGTGGGCGGTGACCCGCTGGATGAGAGGCACCAGCTTCTGCCGCAGGGCAGCGAAGAACTGGTCACAGGCGGCCACCGTCAGACCCCGCTCGTAGTTGTCCAGCAGCGTCTCATAGGGGGCCTTCTCCGGCTCCCAGTACAGGGCGAAGCGCTTCAGCGTGTCGAAGATCTCCTGCAAGTACGGCTCGAACAGGGCAAAATCGTTGTTGGTCTTGGCGTTCTGCCACACGTCGTCGGCGCGGGTGGTCAGCTTCTGGTAGGTCACGAACTCCTCCTCCGGGATGCAGCGGGTGCGGTCGTAGCTGCGCCAGTACTCCTCCACCTTGCGGCGTGTCACGTCGTCCAGCTCCGTGCGGGCGGCCATCAGCGTCTCCAGCATCTCCACGGTGTCCGGCGCGGTGGTCAGCTGATAGTCGATGCGGCTGAGCTCGCCGGTGGTGTCGCTGCGGACGGCGGCTGCGCCCTTGGGCGCCGCGGTGACGCCGTCGTAGTACAAAAGGCCCATGGCGTGAGACAGCGCAAAGCTGGTCTGCTCATAGCTTTTCAGCTTTTCCAATGCTTCGGTAACGGTCATGCTCGTACCTCCTGTTACAGTTGTTGGGGTCAGTATACCATGCCGGAGCAAAAGACACAAGCGGACAAAATCTGAACGGGAAACGCAAAAGATATACAGAAAATTCACAGACGGCGGGAAAGAAACATGATACACTACTCAGCGGAAATATGATTTTTTTACAGGAAAGGACGGGGAATACCTTGGAGCTGAACAAAAAAACCATGCAGCGGATCATGCTGCTCATCACCTTTGCGGTGCTGCTGTTCTGGGGCCTGTACAATATCTCCACCATCGGCGGACTTTTTTCCAACCTGTTTTCCCTGCTGGCGCCGCTGCTCATCGGCGTGTGCATCGCCTTTGTGCTGAATCTGATGATGGTGGGGCTGGAGCGCCTGTGGGATCGGGCGCTGGCCAAGCGGCGCAGCCGCTGGAACGCCAAGCTGAAGCGGCCGGTCTGCCTGACGCTGACCATGGTGCTGTTTCTGGGCATCATCTTTGCCATCTTCTTCATCCTCATCCCCCGTCTGGAAGAGGCGGGCAGCACGCTGGCGGCCAATATTCCCACCTACGTTGACCAGTTTCAGGCGTGGTGGAAAAACCTCAGCGATTTCGCCGACAGCCACGGCGTGACGCTGCCGGAGCTGACCCTCAGCGCCGAGCAGGTGCGGGACACCATCACCGGCTTCTTGCAGGAGCGGGGCGACAGCGTGGTGAACACCACCCTGAACATCACCTCTTCCATCGTAGGCGCGCTGGTGAATGTGCTGCTGGCGCTGGTGTTCTCTCTGTATATGCTGGCGCAGAAGGAGACGCTCCTTGCCCAGTCCAAGCGGCTGCTGCGCCGCGCCCTGCCCCGGAGGGCCGCCGACAAGCTGCTGGCGGTGCTGCATCTGACCAACAACGCCTTTTCCAGCTTCGTCACCGGACAGGTGACGGAGGCCGTGATCCTGGGAACGCTGTGCTGCCTCGGTATGCTGCTCCTGCGTCTGCCCTACGCCCTGCCGGTGTCGGTCATCATCGCGGCGCTGTCTCTGATCCCCATCTTCGGCGCGTGGATCGGCGCGGCCACCGGCGCGTTCCTCATCGTGTTCCAAAGCCCCATCAAGGCGCTGACGTTCCTGATCTTCCTGCTGATTTTGCAGCAGGTGGAGGGCAACCTCATCTACCCCCGGGTGGTGGGCAAGTCCGTGGGTCTGCCGGGCCTGTGGGTGCTGGCGGCCGTCACCATCGGCGGCGGCGCCTTCGGCATACTGGGTATGCTGCTGGGCGTGCCGGTCTGCTCCGTCGTCTACTCGCTGGTGCAGGCGTATATCCGCACCAAGCCCGAGCCGGAAGAAAACCAATAGCCGCACAAGATGCCGTGCGCCCCGCAGGATCAGCCCTGCGGGGCGCTTTTCCTGCCCGGCGTGTTCACAAATAATTAAAATAGCACCTATTGACTTTAAGGTGACGGGGTGGTAAACTCCATTTAGCACTCGGAAAGAAGGAGTGCTAAATGGAGAAAGCTATGGAATTGACAGACCGCAAAAAGCAAATATTGAAGATCGTGGTGGAAAGCTACATCAACACCGCCGAGCCGGTGGGCTCCAAGGCCATCGTGGAACAGATGCCCGGTAAGATCAGCTCCGCCACCATCCGCAACGAGCTGGCGGATCTGGTGGAGCTGGGCTATCTGGAGCAGCCCCACACCTCGGCGGGACGTGTGCCGTCGGCCAAGGGCTACCGGCTGTACGTCAACGAGCTGATGGAGCGCAAGGCCCTGCCGGCGGAGGAGACGGCCAAGATCAACGACGCCCTCTCCGGTCAGATGAAGCAGGTGGATCAGGTCATCAGTCAGGCCGGCCAGATGGTGTCCAGCTTTGTGGGCTATCCAACCTACGCCGTGGCGGATCACCGCACCGCTGCCACCGTGCAGCGGTTTGAGCTGATCGCCGTGGACGAGGGCAGCTTCATCGCCGTGGTGATGCTGTCGGATAACCGGGTCAAGAGCCAGCTGATGCGCTTGGAGCTGCCGGTGGATGCCGACACGCTGCCCCAGCTGAGCCACCTCTTGAACACCCACTTCACCGGCGTGGGCGCGGAGAAAATGAACGCCACGCTGATGAGCCTTTCCGAGCAGGTGTCCGGCCAGTGGTTCCTGCTTCTGAACCGGGTGACGGAGTACGCCTGCACGCTGCTGGAGGAAGCCCAGCACCAGCAGGTATTCACCAACGGCGCCAGCCAGCTTTTGAAGTTCCCGGAGTTCCGGGACATCGACAAGGCCCACGATCTCATGAGCTTCATGGTGGACAATAAGGAGGATCTCCCGGTGCCGCAGAGCGACGCGCCCATGCAGATCCTCATCGGCCCCGAAAACGTCAACGATGCGTTGAAGGAGAGCAGCGTGGTCATCGCCAGCTACGATATCGGCGATAATATGCGCGGTCTTGTGGGTGTGGTCGGCCCCACCCGTATGGACTATGCCGCTGTGGCGGCAAGACTCAGCTACTTTGCCGAGAGCCTGAGTCGTATGTTTGGCAAAAAACAGCTACCGGAGGATACACAATGAGCGAGAAGGATATGAAGGAGACCCCCATGGAGGAGACGCCGGAGACGGCGGAGCAGCCCGCAGCTCCCGTTGAGGAGACGGCGGCTGCGGAGGAGACGTTTACCGTCACCAAGTCCCAGATGGAGCAGATGGAGCAGCTGGCCAAGGTGCTGGCGGACGCCAACGACAAATACCTCCGTCTGGCGGCGGAATATGACAACTACCGCAAGCGCACCACCCGCGAAAAGGAGCACGTCTACGGCACGGCCAAGGCCGACACCATCAAGCCATTTCTGACGGTGCTGGACAATCTGGAGCGCGGCGTGCAGCAGTTCGAGGAGGGCGACGGCCACCGGCAGGGGCTGGAAATGATCTGCAAGCAGTTCTTTGAGGTGCTGGGGCAGATGGGCGTCACCGAGATCCCGGCGCTGGGTCAGCCCTTCGACCCGGAAAAGCACAACGCCGTGATGCACACGGAGGACGAGTCCGTGGGCGAGAACACCATCGTAGAGGTGTTCCAGAAGGGCTTCATGATCGGAGATAAAGTGCTGCGCTTCGCCATGGTGAAGGTGGCAAACTGAAAGGAGTATTTCTATGAACGAAAAGAAGCTGTATAAGAGCAGTACGGACAAGAAGCTGGCCGGCGTCTGCGGCGGCATCGCGGAGTATTTCAACATCGACTCCACGCTGGTGCGTCTGGGCTGGGTGGTGTTCAGCCTGCTGGGCGGCAGCGGTCTGCTGGCGTATATCATCGCGGCGATCATCATGCCCGACCGTCCCTATTAAATCAGTCAATAAATAAATTTGAGATAAACATTTCAGGAGGCAATCATTATGTCTAAAGTTATCGGTATCGACCTCGGTACGACCAATTCCTGCGTAGCCGTGATGGAAGGCGGCGAGGCAGTCGTTATCCCCAACGCGGAGGGCAACCGCACCACCCCGTCCGTGGTGGCATTCAGCAAGACCGGCGAGCGTATGGTGGGTCAGGTGGCAAAGCGTCAGGCCATCACCAACCCCGAGCGCACCATCTCCTCCATCAAGCGTGAGATGGGTACCGATCACCGCGTCACTATCGACGACAAGAGCTACACCCCGCAGGAGATCAGCGCCATGATCCTGCAGAAGCTGAAGGCGGACGCCGAGGCTTATCTGGGCAGCCCCGTCACCGAGGCGGTCATCACCGTTCCCGCCTACTTTACCGACTCCCAGCGTCAGGCCACCAAGGACGCCGGTAAGATCGCCGGCCTGGACGTGAAGCGTATCATCAACGAGCCCACCGCCGCCGCACTGGCCTACGGTGTGGATAAGGAGCAGTCCCAGAAGATCATGGTCTACGACCTGGGCGGCGGCACCTTCGATGTGTCCATTCTGGAGATCGATGACGGCGTCATCGAGGTGCTGGCCACCGCCGGCAACAACCGTCTGGGCGGCGACGACTTTGACCAGTGCGTCATGAAGTATCTGGTCAGCGAGTTCAAGCGCACCGACGGCATCGACCTCAGCGGCGACAAGGTCGCCATGCAGCGCCTGAAGGAGGCCGCTGAGAAGGCCAAGATCGAGCTGTCCGGCGTGACCACCAGCAACATCAACCTGCCCTATATCACCGCCGACGCCACCGGCCCCAAGCATCTGGACGTGACGCTGACCCGCGCCAAGTTCAACGAGCTGACCGGTCATCTGGTGGATGCCACCATGGGCCCCGTGCGTCAGGCCATGTCCGACGCCGGCCTGAAGCCCTCCGACCTCGCCAAGGTGCTGATGGTGGGCGGCTCCAGCCGTATCCCCGCCGTGGTGGAGGCTGTGAAGAACTTCACCGGCTCCGATCCCTTCAAGGGCATCAACCCCGATGAGTGCGTGGCCATGGGCGCCGCTCTGCAGGCCGGCGTGCTGACCGGCGATGTCAAGGGTCTGCTGCTGCTGGATGTCACCCCCCTGTCTCTGGGCATCGAGACCATGGGCGGCGTCTGCACCCGTCTGATCGAGCGCAACACCACCATCCCCGTCAAGAAGAGCCAGATCTTCTCCACCGCCGCCGACAACCAGACCTCCGTGGAGGTCAACGTGCTGCAGGGCGAGCGTGAGATGGCGGCTGCCAACAAGAGCCTGGGCCGCTTCCATCTGGACGGCATCGCCCCGGCCCGCCGCGGCGTACCGCAGATCGAGGTGACCTTCGATATCGACGCCAACGGCATCGTCAACGTGTCCGCCAAGGATCTGGGTACCGGCACCGAGCAGCATATCACCATTACCTCCTCCTCCAACATGAGCAAGGAGGACATTGAGCGGGCCGTCAAGGAGGCCGAGCAGTATGCCGCCGAGGACGCCAAGATCAAGGAGAAGGTGGAGATCCGCAATCAGGCCGATCAGCTGGTCTATCAGGCGGAGAAGACCCTCGGCGAGGTGGGCGACAAGATCCCCGAGAGCGAGAAGGCGCCCGTGCAGGCCGGTGTGGATAAGCTGAAGGAGACCCTGAAGGGCGAGGATACCGACGCCATCAAGGCCGCTACCGAGGAGCTGACCCAGCTGTTCTACAAGATGAGCGAAAAGCTGTACCAGCAGCAGGCGCCGCAGGGCGACCCCAACATGGGCGGCCAGCCGGGCGGCGACCCCAACGGCGGTCAGCAGTACTACGACGCCGACTATAAGGTCGTGGATGACGACGAGCAGAACAAGTAACACATATCCCACAAGAGGGACAGGGCTTCCTGTCCCTTCTTGTGGTGTTATCATCCCTTTGAGTGGAGAGAAGTACGATGGCAGAAAACAAACGTGATTATTACGAGGTTCTCGGCGTCAGCAAGGGCGCGTCGGAGGACGAGATCAAAAAGGCATATAAAAAGCTGGCGCGGAAGTACCACCCGGACATGAACCCCGGCGACAAGGAGGCCGAGGAGAAGTTCAAGGAGGTCAATGAGGCCAACGAGGTGCTGTCCGACCCGGAGAAGAAGGCGCGGTACGACCAGTTCGGCTTCGCCGGTGTGGATCCCAACTACGGCGCAGGAGGCGCCGGCGGCGGGTACGGCGGCGGCTTCGACTTCGGCGACCTGGGCGACATCTTCGGCAGCTTCTTCGGCGGCGGGTTCGGCGGCGGGCAGGCGCGCCGCAACGGGCCCCAGCGGGGCGAGAGCATCCGCGCCAGCGTGTCCGTGACCTTCAAGGAGGCGGCCTTCGGCTGCGAGAAGGAGGTCACCATCCAGCGCAGCGAGCAGTGTACCACCTGCAAGGGCAACGGCTGCGCCCCCGGCACCACGCCGGAGATCTGCCCCGACTGTCACGGCAGCGGTGTGGTGCAGGTGCAGCAGCGCACGCCCATGGGCGTGTTCGCCAGCAGCCGTCCCTGCCAGCGGTGCCACGGCACCGGCAAGATCATCCACCAGCCCTGCACCGACTGCGGCGGCACCGGCGCGGTACGCAAGCGCAAGACCATCAAGATCAACATCCCCGCCGGCATCGACCACGGCCAGACCATCTCCCTGCGGGGACAGGGCAACGCCGGTAAGAACGGCGGCCCCGCCGGCGATCTGCTGATCACTGTGATGGTGCAGCCCCACGAGCTGTTCCGCCGGGAGGGCAACGACGTGTTCTGCGAGGCCCCCATCACCTTCAGTCAGGCGGTGCTGGGCGCTACGCTGGAGATCCCCACCATCGACGGACAGGTGAAGTACGACATCCCCGAGGGTACCCAGACCGGCACGGTGTTCCGCCTGCGTGGCAAGGGCATCCCGGTGCTGAACGGCCGGGGCCGGGGCGACCAGTACGTTACCGTGACCATTGAGACGCCCCGCGGCCTGAACCGCGAGCAGAAGGACGCGCTGAAGAAGTTCGACGCGGCGCTGGGCGAGGGGAATTACGAGAAGCGCAAGAGCTTTTTCGGCTTCAACAAGAAGAAATAAGTGAGTGTAGGAAGAAATAAGGTGCCGTATGTATCTGGCTGATTATCACACCCATTCCGACAGCTCGCCCGACGGGAAGGAGACCATCGCCCGTCTGGCGGAGGCTGCCATTGCCAAGGGCTTGCAGGAGATCTGCATCACCGACCATGTGGATACCGTCTGCTGGGGCAGCTACGCGCCCCGCTGGGACTACAACTGGGAGAAATCTCTGGGCGAGCTGGAGGAGGCGCGGCGTCTGTACGGCAACCGGCTGACCATCCGGCTGGGGGCCGAGCTGGGCGAGGCGAATCTGGCCTTTGACCGGGCGGAGCATCTGCTCTCCCACGCGCCCAAGCTGGATTTTGTCATCGGCTCCGTCCACATGGCAGGGAAAAAATTTGGAAATTTTGACCTGTACTACGTTGAAAAAAATTCGGAAACGTATTATCATGCACTTATTGACAGTTATCTGGAGGATGTGCTGTCGCTGGCAAGGTGGGGCAAGTTCAGCGTACTGGGCCACCTGACTCTGCCGCTGCGGTACATCAACGAGAACCTGGGTGAGCGCATGACGTTCGACAGCCACATGGAGCAGGTGGAGGAGATCTTCCACACCATGATCCCCAAGGGGCTGGGCATCGAATGCAACACCAACCGGGGCAACACCCCCCTGCCGGACGGCGGCATCCTGCGGCTGTACCGGGAGCTGGGCGGCGAGGTCATTACCTTGGGTTCCGATGCTCATTCCGGCGACATGGTGGGCTGCGCCATCCGCGAGCGGCAGCAGCTCCTGCGGGACTGCGGATTCCGGTATTTCTGTACATTCGAGGAAGGAAAGCCCCTTTTCCGACCGCTATAAAAGAAAAAGGAGAACACTACCATGAAAATTGCCATCGGCTGTGACCACGGCGGCTATCTGCTGAAGCAGGACATCCTGATCTGGATGGAGGAGCACGACATCGACTTTGAGGATGTGGGCTGCTTCTCTACGGAGAGCGTGGACTACCCCGTTTACGCGGAGAAGGTGGCGCGGGCTGTGGCCGCCGGCCAGTGCGACAAGGGCATCGTCATCTGCACCACCGGCATCGGCGTGTCCATGGCCGCCAACAAGGTGGGCGGCGTGCGCTGCGCCCTGTGTACGGACTGCCTGCAGGCGGAGATGACCCGCCGCCACAACGACGCCAACGTGCTGGCGCTGGGCGCCGGCATCACCGGCCCCAATCTGGCCAAGCGCATGGTGGAGATCTTCCTGTCCACGGAGTTTGAGGGCGGCCGCCATGCCCGCCGCGTGGCGCTGGTGGACGGCATCCAGCCCTGAGGGATCGCCTATGGCAACGAGAGGCTACAATAGCTACCGGGGCCGTACCTCCGCCGGAAAGATCGTATTGATCGTGGTGCTTGTCTTGGTGCTGCTGGGCGCTGTGGGGTACCTTGTGGTGCAGAACTATCTGGTCTACGATGAGGCGGGGCAGGTACATCTGGAGCTGCCCTTCGGTCATCGCGGCCAGAAGGAGCAGACCGACAAGCCGCCGGTGGAGAATGTGGATATCGACCGGCTGGAGCCGGAGAGCAAGCTGACGCCGGTGACGGCGCTCCACGCCGTCCGCCTGCCGGACGACTGTCTGTGGTGGGGCGCGGACTACATTATGAACACGCTGGCGCCCGAGGACATGGTGTTGGCGGTGAAGCGTGAAAACGGCGGCATCACCTACGACACACAGGTGTCTGTGCCGCAGAACGTCGTTGTGGAGCGGGGACGGCCGCTGGACTGCCTGAAGCAGCTTCTGGCCAGCGACCGCTATACGGTGGGGCGCATCTGCTGCTTTGGCGACTCCGCCTACGCCCGTGGTCTGCCGGAGACGGCGCTGGTGCGGGAGGACGGCGGCATCTGGTACGATGCCAACGGCGGCGCGTGGCTGGATCCCACCAATCCGGCGGTGCTCAGCTACATCACGTCGCTGGTGTCCGAGTGTGCGGAGCTGGGCTTTGACGAGATATTGCTGGACTGGTTCTGCTACCCGTCCACGGGTGCGCTGGACGCCATCGCCAACGGCGGCGGCGACCACACCCAGATCCTGACGGATCTTGCCAAGAGCCTGCGCAGCAGTCTGCCGGAGGGCGTGGCGCTGTCGGTGACGATGCGGGGCAGCGGCGACAACGCCCTGACAGTGTCGGAGGCGGCGGAGCTGTTCGACCGCATCTACCTCCCTGCCGGAGAGGACGCGGCAGCGGTGCGCCGGCAGCTGCCGGAGGGCTACGACCCGGAGACGCGGCTGGTGGTGACGACGGCGGAGGCGCCGGCGTCCGGCAGCTATGTCATCGGAGACTGAATCGAATTAAGGGCCGTTCGGCATATTGCCGGACGGCCTTTTTCTTGTGTTGACAACAGCGTGAACCGTTGTTATCATGATGGTATTACATAGAAAAGGAGAGAGTCCCATGAAGCAACTGATTTTTCTGATCATCGCGGTGGTTCTCGCCATTGCCGCAACCGTGTTGGCATTCATCTTCGTCGTGCCGGAAAAGCGCCGGGAGAAGCTGAACGCCTTCGGCAAATTCCTGCACGACTTATGCAGCTTCAAATTCCTGGTGGTGGAAAAGATCCTGCAGGCGCTGTACATCTTCTCCACGGCCTTCATCGTTCTCTACGGCGTGCTCCAGCTGTTCAACGTCCAGAAGGATTACTGGAGCGGCGCGAGCAGATGGATGGGCGGCACCGGCCTGCTGTGCATCATCGTGGGACCCATCGCCGTTCGCCTCAGCTATGAGCTGATGATGATGGCCATTCTGCTGGTGAAAAATGTCATCTCCATCAACCGTAAGATGGCGGACGAGACCGGCAGCGCCGGCGGAGATGTGTTTGCCGCCCCCGATGTGGAGGAGCTGAAAAAGGCTATCCAGCGCAAGGAGCCCCAGCCGCAGCCTCCGGTTCAGCCGCAGCCTCCGTACCAGCAGCCCCAGCCTCCGTATCAACCGCAGCCCCAGCCCCCGGTTCAGTCCCAGCCGGAGCCCCAGCCCCAGCCTCCGGTGCAGCCGCAGCCCGTCTGGGAGGAGCCTGCCCGTCCCGCTCAGTTCTGTCGTGAGTGCGGCAGCAGACTGGAAAACGGCGTTTGCCCCCAGTGCGGGAAGCCTGCGCAGGAGCAGTAAGCGTCAGCATAGTAAAAAAAGACCGTCCGGCGTATGCCGGACGGTCTTTTTAGCTGCGGATAGATCAGTTGTTGTCGTCGGGACGGGGACGGCGGTACTCCAGTGCCGGCTCCTCGCCCTTGAGCACGCGGAGAGCGCCCTGCGCCAGCGCCAGCAGCTCGTCCTCGCCGGGGTAGACGGTGATGGGGGCGATCCAGCCGACCATCTCGGAGATGGCATCCACCGTCTCCTTGCCATAGGCGATGCCGCCGGTGAGGATGATCTGATCCACCTTGCCGTGCATAACGGCGGCCATGGCGCCGATCTCCTTGCCGATCTGATAGTGGAACGCGTCCACCACACCGGCGATTTTCTTATCGTGTTCGGCCTGCGCCAGCAGATAGCGCATGTCGTTGGAGCCGGTGTAGGCCACCAGACCGCCGCGGCCGGAGAGCATGCGGTGCATCTCCCCCTCGGTGTACTTGCCGGAGTAGCACTGCTTCACCAGCTGGCCGGTGGGCAGGGAGCCGGAGCGCTCGGGAGAGAAGGGACCCTCGCCGTCCAGTGCGTTCTGGGTGTCCACCACGCTGCCCTTCATGTGGGCGCCGATGGAAACGCCGCCGCCCATGTGGCAGACGATGAGGTTCAGATCCTGGTAGCGCTTGCCGTTTTCCTTGGCGAAGCGCTTGGCCACGGCCTTCTGGTTCAGGGCGTGGAAAATGCTGACACGCTGGAACAGGGGATGACCGGCATAGCGCGCCACATCAGCCATCTCATCGATGACCACAGGGTCAACGATGTAGGAGGGGATGCCCAGCTCGTCGCCGATCTCGCGGGCGATCAGGCCGCCCAGGTTGGAGGCGTGCTGACCCTGAATGCCGATGGTGCAGTCCGTGACCATGTTGTCATTGACGGCGTAGGTACCGCCGCGGATGGGACGCAGCAGACCGCCGCGGCCGCTGACGGCGGACAGGGTGCGGGCGTCGATGCCCTGCTCGCGCAGTGCGCGCATGACCAAGTCGCGGCGCCAATCCTTCTGGGCGGCGATGCTGTTGAACTGGGCAACTTCCTCCGCGCTGTGGCGCAGGGTCTTGTCGAAGAGCAGCTGCTCGTCCTCGTACACACCGATCTTGGTAGAGGTGGAGCCGGGATTGATCACGAGAATTCTGTAAGACATTGTGGGTTTCCTCCTAAGTTTATTTGTTCCGTTCAGCGCCGTGATCGACGCCGTGTAAATTGCCACAGAATATTATACAAAATCTTTTCGCTTCTGTAAATGGGGTTTCCCTAAAAAGTGGCGGCTTTTTACCCTTTAACAGGGGAACGCATTGACAAAGCGGCCGGTATGCCCTAAAATAAATAAAATGAGTACCCGTATTTTGAGCCGTCCTTCCATTCGGGGCGGCGGAAAAGGAGATAAAGACCCATGGAGAAGAAGACGTTTTATATCACAACGCCCATTTACTATCCGTCGGACAAGCTGCACATCGGCCACACCTACTGCACCGTGGCCACCGACGCCATCGCCCGCTACAAGCGCTTGCAGGGCTATGACGTGATGTTCCTCACCGGCACCGACGAGCACGGCCAGAAGATCGAGACGAAGGCGGAGGAGGCCGGCATGACGCCGCAGGCCTTCGTGGACCGCATCGTGGAGGGCGAGCGGGGCGTGCTGGATCTGTGGAAGCTGATGAACATCTCCAACGACCGGTTCATCCGCACCACCGACGACTATCACTGCGCCGCCGTGCAGAAGATCTTCAAGAAGATGTACGACAACGGCGACATCTACAAGGGCGCCTATAAGGGCAAGTACTGCACCCCCTGCGAGTCCTTCTGGACGGAGAGCCAGCTGGTGGACGGCAAGTGTCCCGACTGCGGCCGCGAGGTCCACGACGCCGAGGAGGAGGCCTACTTCTTCCGTCTGAGCAAGTATGCCGACCGTGTTCAGCACCTGCTGGAGGATACGGACTTTTTGCAGCCCCGCACCCGTGTCAACGAGATGGTGAACAACTTCATCAAGCCGGGTCTGGAGGATCTGTGCGTCAGCCGTACCAGCTTCAAGTGGGGCATCCCTGTGGACTTCGACCCCGGCCATGTGGTCTATGTGTGGGTGGACGCTCTGTTCAACTACTGCACGGCGCTGGGCTTCGACAACGACCGCTACAACGACTACGACAAGTATTGGCCCGCCGATTACCACATCGTGGGCAAGGAGATCGTCCGGTTCCACTCCATCATCTGGCCCGCCATGCTCATGAGCATGGGTATGCCCCTGCCCAAGCACGTCTACGGCCACGGCTGGCTGGTTATCGACGGCGGCAAGATGTCCAAATCCAAGGGCAACGTGGTGGATCCCTATGTACTGGCAGAGCTGTTCGGCGTGGACGCACTGCGCTTCTTCCTGCTGCGCACCTTCCCCTTCGGCTCTGACGGCAACTTCTCCAACGAGCTGCTGATCTCCACCATCAACACCGACCTTGCCAACAAGCTGGGCAATCTGGTGAGCCGTACCACCGGCATGGTGGAAAAGTACTTCGGCGGCAAGCTGCCCGCCGACCGGGAGGATTCCCCGGAGGACTGCGACCTGAAAAAGACCGTGTGCGCCCTGCGCGACCGGTACGAGGCGGAGATGGAGAAGCTCCAGCTCCAGAACGGTCTGGACGAGATCTTCAAGGTCATCGACCGCGCCAACAAGTATATCGACGAGACGACGCCGTGGACGCTGGGCAAGGACGAGAGTAAGCGCGTCCGTCTGGCCACGGTGCTGTACAACCTGCTGGAGACCATCCGCGTTTGCACCGCGCTGTTACAGCCGGTAATGCCGGAGAGCTGCGGCAAGATCTTCGACAAGATCGGCGCGGATGACGCCGCCCGCACCTGGGACAATGCCAACGTGTGGGGCGTGCTGCCTGCCGAGGCACAGGTCAGCAAGGGCGAGAACCTGTTCCCCCGCGTGGACGTGGAGGTAACGCTGGAGAAGCTCAACGCCATGCAGGAGGCCCAGAAGAAGGCCGCCCTCCCCGCTGTGGAGGTGGAGCCCTTCGCCGCCGAGGATGTGGATTTCGACACCTTCCTGAAGTCCGACTTCCGCGCCGTGAAGATCAAGAGCTGCGAGGCGGTGAAGAAGTCCGACAAGCTGCTGAAGTTCACGCTGGACGACGGCAGCGGCACAGATCGCGTCATCGTCTCCGGCATCCACCACTACTACGAGCCGGAGCAGCTCATCGGCAAGACCGCCGTGGCCATCGTGAACCTGCCGCCCCGTAAGATGATGGGCATCCCCTCCTGCGGTATGCTGCTCTCTGCCGTCCACAAGGAGAAGGGCGAGGAGAAGCTGCACCTGATGCTCATTGACGACAGCGTTCCCGCCGGCGCCAAGCTCTGCTGAGTCGCCTGCCTGCGGGGATAGACCTGGCACCGTCACGCGCAGCGCCGATATCGATATAGAAAGAAAAAGCATCCACCCCTTGGGGTGGATGCTTTTTTGATGAAGTTATTTTTTAGAGAATCATCTCATAGGCCGCCGGCCTCGTAGGAGCCGAAGCCCTTGCCCAGCACCTCGTTGGCGTCATAGACGATGATGAAGGCGTCGGGGTCCACCTGCTGTACCCGCTTTTTCAGCTGGATGATCTGGTTTTTGCCGAAGGCGCAGAGGATCACCTTCCGCGCCTGATGGGTATACCCACCCTCGCCGCTGAGCAGGGTGATGCCCCGGTTCATGTCCAGCAGCGCGGCGGTCAGCTCCTCGTAGTGGTCGGACACGATGCACGCCACCTTGGAGCGCTTGCCGCCGTACACCACCCGATCCATGATGAGGGAGATCAGGTACAGCGACGCCACGGCGTACAGGCCGCGGCTCAGGTCGTGGAACGCCAGCGTGTACAGCACCACGATCAGCCCGTCCAGCAGGCTGCACAGCGCACCGATGGACACGCGCTCCAGCCGCAGCCGCAGCAGCCGCGCCGCCAGATTGGTGCCGCCCACGGTGGCGGTCTGCCGCAGCATCAGGCCGCAGCCGGTGCCCACCAGCACAGCGCCGTACACGCAGGCCAGCACCGGCTCGATGGGCGGGAACGTCACGAACTGATCCAGCAGGTCGATGAGCAGGGAGCTGACCAGCGTGGCATACAGCGAGGCCATCAGCCAGTCCCGCCCCACCTTCTTCCAGATCAGGAAGAACAGCGGCAGGTTCATCAGCAGCACCTGCACGCCCACGGGGAATTCCGGAATAAACAGTCCGATCACCTGTGCAAGGCCGGTGAAGCCGCCCATGCACATCTGGTTGGGGGCATAGAACCAGCAGAAGCCCAGCGCATACAGCGCGCATCCCAGTGTGATCTGGGCGAAACGCAGCAGCGAGTGACGAAAAGTGTTCCCCATGCAGCAATCCTCCCCCCAAAAGCCGCCAAAACGGCAATCTATATCCGGAGGCCATCCTATCAGGCGGCGCGGGGTTTGTAAAATAGACATTTTTCCCATCTGGCATGAATTTGATTCATGCCGGCGGCGGCAAAAAGCACAGGCATGGCCTGTGCTTTCCCGGTATGGTCAGCCGCGGGGCGGCGCTTCCTCCCCACAGAGCATTTCGGCGGCGCAGCGGCAGAAGGTCTCAGCGGCGGGGCTCAGACGGTGCTGGGGCAGCGTGGCCAGACAGATGGTGCGGGTGGGCCGCCCGGCCAGATAGCGCAGGCACACCCGGCGGTCGTCGTGGTCGGCCAGCAGCATCCGGGGCAGGATGGTCACGCCCCGGGACTGTCCCACCAGCGAGAGGGCGGCGTAGTCGCTGCTGACGCTGGCGCCCTCCGTCACGGCGCAGCCCGCCCGGCGCAGGATATCCCCCACGTCGTAGTCGACGCCCTCGGCGGGGACGATGACCCGCTGCTGCCGCAGCTGCTCCGGCGGCACCTCCTCCAGCGCGCACAGCTCGTGGCCGTGGGGCAGCACCAGCAGCAGCTCATCCTCCACCAGCGGCGTCAGGCGGAAGGGCTGCTTGGTGGCGGCGGACAGAAAGCCCACATCCACCTTCTTTTTCAGGATCCACGTCTCCACGTCCTCGTAGCTGCCGTCCTGAAAGCGGATCTGCACGGCGGGGAAGCGCCGGGCCATATGCTCGATCAGCTCCGGCAGCCAGCGGATGGCCACGCTGCTGATGCAGCCCACCGAGACGGTGCCGGATACGCGGTCGCTCAGCTCCCCTGCCTTCTGCATCAGCCGCTCCTGCGCGGTCAGCATGGCGGCGGCGTAGGGCAGCAGCGCCCTGCCGTTCTCCGTCAGGCAGACGCCCATGTGCAGACGCTGTAAAAGCTGCGTACCCAAGCTCTGCTCCAGCCGGCGCAGGGCGTGGCTGGCGGCGGACTGGGTGTAGCCCAGCTCCGCGGCGGCGCGGGTGATATTGCCCAGCTCCGCGGCGCGGGTGAATAGCTTCAGATCGTTGACGTCCATACATCGCTCCTATATCTGCGGGGCGCGGCGGGGACCCGCGCCAGTTCTGCTGTATTCGTGCAGCGACCCGGCGGCTCTGCGCGGGTCAAATATTAGTATACACCGGGCTTGCGGCGGACAAAAGACGTGATTTTGGCCAAAAACCCTCTCCCCTGCCCGTCAATATCGACAAAGACTTCACGTCCCGGCGCCGCGGGGCGATAGGGGTTGACATTTATCGGGCAAATGTTATAGTGAGAGAACAACTGCATGGGCAGTGATTACGAATATTTGGAGGGTCACATACCATGGAAGCGTTTGATATTCTCGTCATCGGCGGCGGCCCCGGCGGCTATTCTCTGGCCATTGCGGCGGCCCGCAAGGGTCTGAAGACAGCGCTCTTTGAAAAGGAGCATCTGGGCGGCACCTGCCTGAACATCGGCTGCATCCCCACCAAATATCTGGTGGATAAGGCCAGCACCATGCGGAAGCTCCGCGGACTGGTGAAAAAGGGGATCCTCACGGAGACGGGCGGCCTCAACTACCCGCAGGTACAGCAGGGCAAGAGCGAGGTCAGCGCCAAGCTGGTCAACGGCGTCAGCTTCCTGCTGAAGAAGTGCGGTGTTACGGTCATCACCGGCGAGGCGATCTTGAAGCCTGACCGGGTGGTGGAGTGCGGCGTGGCGTACACCGGCAAGAACGTGGTCATCGCCACGGGCAGCGTGCCCATGATGATCCCCGTCCCCGGTCACGAGTACTGCATCGACTCCACCGGCGCACTGGCGCTGCCGGAGCTGCCCGCCAGCATGGTGGTCATGGGCGGCGGCGTCATCGGTCTGGAGCTGGCCTGCGCCTTCGCGGCCTTCGGCACCAAGATCACGGTGGTGGAGATGCTGCCGGAGCTGCTGCCCCGGGAGCAGAAGGAGGCGGTGCGCGTCCTGACGCGGGAGATGAAGAAGCTGGGCATCTCCATGAAGACCGGCGCCAAGATGCTGCGCATCGAGAAGGACGGCGAGCTGCTGCGTGCGGTCTACGAGCTCAAGGGCGCGGAGGAGGCCGTGGACTGTGAGCAGGTGCTGATGGCTGCCGGCCGCAAAACCAACCTCAGCGGCATCGACGCGGAGGCGCTGGGTCTTGCGCTGGATCAGAAGAAGTGCATCGTGGTGGACGACCATATGCGTACCAACCTGCCCGGCGTCTACGCCATCGGCGACGTGGTGGGCGGCTATCAGCTGGCTCACGCCGCCTATGCCGAGGGCGAGGCGGCGCTGGCGGACATTCTGGGCGAGGACAAGCCCTTCGGTACCATGCCGGTCCCCGTCTGCACCTACACCCTGCCGGTGCTGGCGTCCGTGGGTCTGACCACCGAGGCTGCCGAGGCCGCCGGCTATGAGCCGGTGCTGGGCGCCTTCGACTACGGCGCCAACGGCATGGCGCTGGCGGAGGGCGCTGTGGGCCGCGTATTCGTGGTGGCGGACAAGAACACCACCAAGACGCTGGGCGTCTCCATCGTAGGCGAGAACTCCGCCGAGATGATCGCCTTTGCCACCGCCGCCGTGGCGGAGGGCTGGACCACCGAGCAGTGGGAAAAGACCGTGGTGGCACACCCCTCCCTGTGCGAGATGGTGCGGGAGGCGGCGTTGGCGGCCTTTGGGCGCTCCGTCCACACCGTGTGACCTGAACGACGCACGAAAGCGGCATAAGACATATCGCGCAAAAAAAGATGACGGCTTTTGCCGTCATCTTTTTTTGCCGCATGGGGCTCCGCGCTCCAGGGGGGGGAAGAAGCGGCGGCGCGGCGGCGTTATTCGTCGTATTCCGCGTTGGACTCCATTTGCAGCGTATCGAAGCAGTCCCGTACCGCCTGATCCCGTTTGGCGCAGAAACGGTTGTAGAGCGTGTGCGCCGACAGGAACAGAAGCCCGCTGCCGATGGCGAATTTTGCGAGGGTGTGTCCCCTGCGGTGCTTTCCGCCGCAGGTACGCGCAGTCGTTTTCATCGTATATACCTCCGTCAATTTCCGTGCTCCTGCGCCCACAGCTTGTCGGCCTCCGGCTTCCAGCAGTCGGCGTAGGCTTTGCACTTCTCACACAGATGCTCGGCGCTCTCCGGCGCCGTCTGGTAGCCACGGAAGCCGCCCTCGTAGGCCACATTGGTCAGGAAGGTCTTGAGGATGTAGGGGTCGTTGTCCCGGATGAGCCGCTGGGTGTAGTGCGCCCACTTGCCGTCGGGGGTTTCCGCCACCATCCGCAGCGTCTCATAGGACGTGTCGCTCCACGTTCCCTTGTGGATCTTCTGGATCATGTCAATGAGCTGCTGGGCCAGGTCGCCCACGTCCTGAGTTTGCCCTTTTTTCAGCATGGAGTCGAGGATGGTCTCAAAGGCTTTTCGCTCCGCCGCGTGGGAGATCTTTTCGGTGATACTCATTGGTTCGCCGTCCTTTCTTCTATAGAGTCCATAGGTTGTTTTATGTGTTTTTTCCGGTAGAAATGAAACGCGATGCAGGAGGCCAGCATCGCGGCCAGCTGGATGCCCGCCGCCGTCAGGAACTGAGGGGAACGGATGTCCGAGAGGCTCATGCCCATAATGGGGAACAGCACGCAGGTGGTCAGAAAGCCCAGCAGACACGCGGGCAGATAGTCCCTGTATCTTACGCCTACCGCGCCCATGTAGGCGCTGACCACGTCGGCGGACAGGATGCCCAGCAGACGGACGATCAGCACGAAGAAGAAGTCGCTGCCGCCCCGCAGCTCCCGGAGCATGGCGGACTTCGGCCAGCGGCGGAGGATATACTGCACCGCCTGACTGCCCAGCTTCCGCCCCAGCCAGTAGGGGAGGCTGACCATCACCGCCGTTCCCGCGAGGTTCACCGCGATAGCCGCGGGGAGGGGAAACAGAACGCCGCTGGCGGCGTACAACAGGCCGCTGTACAGGAAGATGCTCAGGCTCTTGACGGCGAACAGCGCCAGCAGGAGCGCGGCGGCCAGCGCCGGGTGCCGGGGCGAGTAGGTGAGGATGCCCTCCAGCGTGAAATCCTCCCGGTGCAGCAGACACAGCACAATGATGACGAGCCACACCGCGCCCAGCAGACATCGCGCCAGCCGCAGCTGCCGCTGCTTCGGCGATGCTTTACCAGACATGGGCGTGGGCGGCCTCCGCTTGGGAGGCGGACGGCACAACGCGGGTGAAGGCGGGGTGACGGCCCCTGTCCAGTGCGAACACGACAGCGTATACCACGGCGCCTGCCGTCTCGATCATCATGTCGCCCATGGTGTCGATGAGGCCGATGTCGATATAACCCGCCAGCTCTACACCGTTGACGATGACGCTGTCGATCTGGTCGATGCTGCCGATCACACCCGCCGCGTCGCCCAGATCGTAGGAGTGGATGGCGGTAACGAGGGTATCCCGCTGCATATCCGTGCCGAACCAGCGATCCATGCCGTACTCGTAGAACTCCCACAGCGCGGAGACGGAGATGGAGAACAGCACCGCAAACAGGATGCGCAGCCGCCGGTCGTCCTGGTAGTCCTTGTTGAGCAGCACGGGGATGTAGGAGCCCAGCACGGCGAATACCACGTCGCCGCTGAAGTGCAGCAGCTTGTCCCAATGGGCGATGAGGTAGTACAGCTTGTAGATGCGCCCCGACATACCGCCCAGCAGATACAGCATACTGAACACCAGCAGCGCGTTGGAAATCCGGTAGCCCCACGTCTCCAGCACATACGGCACCAGCACGCCGATGCCCACCAGCAGACACACCAGCGCGTCGGACAGCGGGCCTATGCGCAGGGAGCGCATCATGGAGAACAGCACGAACAGCTCACAGGCTGCCCAGAACCAGACGCGCCAGCGCGCCTGCTCTGCGTGGATACATTGCTTCACGTTTTGCATAGTGTCACCTCCACACTGGTTTTTGGCTGTCGGCCGAGCCGTTACAGCCGGATCGTAAAATCGCCTGCTGCTGTTCGCAGGCTCTGCCGCCCTCCCGACCGGCGGGGCGCTCTGCGGCGTTTGCCGCAGGGTCGCCCGCCACCATGCATCGGGGGGGGTCGCTCGGCTCGTCGAAGGGTTGTCCCGCGGCGAAACGCATCCACCCGCCGGAGGCGCCCGCGACGACCGGGACTTTGCGTGTACGGCTTTTGATACGATCACCTTAACGAGCTTTTTACACAAAAACCATGGATAAACGGGTCTCTCTGTCTAATTTTTGGCAGAATTCCGTATATGTACAAATTTGCGCAAAACCGCGTTCTTACGCAAAAGAGCCGCCCTTGGGGCGGCTCTTGCAGGTCTAAATAGTATGTAGCGGCGTTTTTGGCAGATCGGGGAAAGTGAATAAAAATTACGCACGCCACCGTCCGGTGAACAATTTTTGTTCACCGTCTTTTTTCTGCTTATTGAACAAAATGCGGCGGGGGTGTATGTTTTCGCCATCAAGCAGAAAACATAGAGCCATGAGCTTACAGGAGGTTTTACAATGTATTATTCCAGTGGTAACTATGAAGCCTTTGCCCGTCCCAAGAAGCCGGAGGGCGTGGACAACAAATCCGCCTATATCGTGGGCAGCGGTCTGGCGGCCCTCTCCGCCGCCTGCTATCTGGTGCGCGACGGCCAGATGCAGGGCGAGCACGTCCACATTCTGGAAAAGGGCGAGCTGCCCGGCGGCGCCTGCGACGGCTACAAGTTCGAGAATCTGGGCTATGTGATGCGCGGCGGCCGGGAGATGGACAACCACTTTGAGGTCATGTGGGATCTGTTCCGCTCCATCCCCTCCATTGAAACGGAGGGCGTCAGCGTGCTGGACGAGTACTACTGGCTCAACAAGGAGGATCCCAACTACTCCCTGTGCCGCGCCACCGAGAAGCGCGGACAGGACGCCCACACCGACGGCAAGTTCAGCATCTCCGACAAGGGCGCCATGGAGATCATGAAGCTGTTCTTCACCCCCAACGAGGATTTGCAGGACAAGAAGATCACCGATTTTTTCGACGACGAGGTGCTTTCCTCCAACTTCTGGCTGTACTGGCGCACCATGTTCGCCTTCGAGAACTGGCACAGCGCGCTGGAGATGAAGCTCTATATCCAGCGGTATATCCACCATATCGGCGGCCTGCCCGACTTCACCGCCCTGCGCTTCACCAAGTACAACCAGTATGAGTCCATGATCCTGCCCATGGTGAAGTATCTGGAGAGCCACGGCGTGCAGTTCCACTACGGCGTGCAGGTGTGCAACGTGGAATTTGACTGCACTGACCCCGCCCGCAAGCTGGCCAAGCGCATCGACGTGCTGCGCGGCGGCGAGAAGGACACCGTCGATCTGACGGAGAATGATCTGGTGTTCATCACCAACGGCGGCTGCGTGGAGAACTCCTCCATGGGCAGCCAGAACAAGCCCGCCGCCTACAACACCGAGCTGCGGGAGGGCGGCGGCTGGGATATGTGGCGCAAGATCGCCGCGCAGGATCCCGATTTCGGTCATCCCGACAAGTTCTGCCACGACCCGGAGAAGACCAACTGGATGAGCGCCACCGTGGAGACGCTGGATCAGCGCATCATCCCCTATATCAAGAACATCTGCAAGCGCGATCCCTTCACCGGCCATGTGGTCACCGGCGGCATCGTCACCGTGAAGGACTCCTCCTGGCTGATGAGCTGGACCATCAACCGCCAGCCCCAGTTCCGCGACCAGCCCAAGGATCACTGTCTGGTGTGGGTCTACTCCCTGTTCACCGATAAGCCCGGCGACTTCGTGAAGAAGCCCATGCGGGAGTGCACCGGTAAGGAGATCTGCATGGAGTGGCTGTACCACATCGGCGTGCCGGAGGAGCAGATCGAGGATCTGGCGGCCAACAGCGCCAACACCGTGCCGGTGATGATGCCCTATATCGACGCGTTCTTCATGCCCCGCGCCTACGGCGACCGGCCCAAGGTCGTGCCGGACGGCAGTGTGAACTTCGCCTTCCTCGGTCAGTTTGCCGAGACGCCCCGCGACACCATCTTTACCACCGAGTATTCCATGCGTACCGGCATGGAGGCCGTGTACACCCTGCTGAACGTGGATCGCGGCGTGCCCGAGGTCTGGGGCAGCGTCTACGATGTCCGCGACCTGCTGAACGCCACCGTGAAGCTGCGGGACGGCAAGAAGGCCACCGACATGGATCTGAGCTTCGGCGAAAAGATGGTCCTGAAGAAGGCCCTCAGCAAGATCGACGGCACCGATGTGGAAAAGCTGCTGAAGCAGTACGGCGTTATCTGATGCCGCGCCCCGCGATGGCAAAACAATAAAAGAGGCGCGCCGGTTTGACCGGCGCGCCTCTTTTCCGCGAAAAAATGTTTCGGCGCTTACTGCTGGGAGGCCAGCGCAATGGCCTGCTGGATGTGGTCGCAGAAGTTCTCCCGTCCCACCTTGTCCACGAAGCCGGCGTGCTCCATCACGTGCAGGGGCTGCTCGTTGACGTGGGAGAAGATGACCCGCACGCCCTTCTTGGCGCACTCGTCATACAGCGCCTCCAGCGCGTTGAGGGCGGTGACGTCCAGCGCATTGACCATGTGCATACGGATGACGAGGCAGCGGGTGAACTCTTTGACGGTGATCTCGCCGATGTGGTCGGCCATGCCGAAGAACAGCGGCCCGCCCATGCCGTGCTCCGCCACGATGCCCGCCGCAACCTGAAAAACGGCGAAAAAGCCAATTTTTGGGCGATTTCTTTGTGGGAATGTTACAAAGAACGCTCGCCGGCACAGCCGGTGAGCGTTCTTTTCGGTCAAGGGGCGGATAAACGCCGGGAAAAACGGCAGTTTACCGGGCGTCCGCCGGATAGTTGCGGAGCAGCGCCTTGTAGAAATCCACCGCCAGATGGAGCTTATCCACGCTGATATTCTCGTTCTCCCCATGCACCGATGCGTATTGCTGCTTGTCGATGTCGATGGGGGCGAACCGGATCACCGCGTCGGAGAGATCGGTGAACTGCCGTGCGTCCGCCGCGTTGAGCTTGGGGATCAGCTTGATGAGCAGCCGCTCGAACATCCCACGTACCTCCGGGTGGAGCCGCCGGATATGCGGCTTCTTCTCGTCCGCCTCCGCGATAAAGGCCGTCATACGCATGACGGGGGTCTTGTGTCCCCCCTCCAGTCCCGCGTGACCCGGCAGGTTTTTGGCGATGAGCCGCGCCGTGCATCTCCCCTTTTCGTGGACGGCCATCATGGCGCACTTGCAGCACGTTCAGCACCGCGAAGGGGAAGGACACGAACAGGGCAAACACGCAGGCCAGCACCAGCCGGTTCCCCGGCAGCATATCGCTGAAGCAGATCACGATCTCTGCGGCGGAAAATACGATGCAGCCCAGAATGATGGGCAGCTTCTTGCCCCGCTTCTTGGCGAATTTGTTCACCAGCGGGTACATCAGCAGCGACCCGGCGATGGAGATGGCCAGGATCAGCACGGAGTACGTCTCCGCAAGACCCATCAGCGAGGTCACATAGTACATGATGCACGCCTGAAAGAACGCCATGCCTGCGCCCTTGAACGCGCTGACGATCAGCGGGCTGACATAGCCGAGGGCGCTGCCGGTCACAAAGAAGAACGAGTTGATGGTGTAGGCGTTCACCCGCGCCGGCCGTCCTTGTGCCGGCTCTTGTCAGAGCCGGCGGCGATCAGCGGGTCTGTCACCGCGTCGATGATGTGACCCACCGCCTTGATCATGCCGATGATGGTCAGCACGCCCAGCACCAGCCGTCCCTGCGGGATGAGGTCGGGGATACCCGATGCCTTGGAGGGCTGGTAGAAATAGATGAGATAGTTATTCAGCATGGTCGTAAAAAGGCCCACCGCAAATTGCGGAAGGCACAGCCTTACGATGAGGGAGGTGTCGACTTTTCTCATTTCTCCCCCTGCTTGCTGTCTTTGATGTAGCGCAGCGCGCAGACGTCGTCGCCCTTTACGCTACCACATCCCGGACAAGGCGCTGTCCGGCGAGGCGTTCAGCAAGCTCCTCAACTACGACTGGCCCGGCAACCT
>ERZ870047.15-NODE-15-length-31863-cov-5.836500_pt1 | contig 31863 bp, 27 predicted proteins | sample MGYA00521268_ERZ870047 | MGnify/ENA primary metagenome ERZ870047 (study PRJEB32232, sample SAMN07284960) | human gut metagenome | biome: human-associated habitat; material: feces | host: Homo sapiens | place: Tanzania | collected 2014-01-26 ... | reverse complement strand
CGAGCCGAAGGTGTTCCAGTACCAGATCGCCTACAACGTCATCCCGCAGATCGGCGGCGAGGCCTTTGACGGCTACACCTCCGAGGAGATGAAGCTGCAAAATGAGGGACGGAAGATCATGCACCTGCCGGAGCTGAAGGTGAGCTGCACCTGTGTCCGGGTACCGGTGGTGCGCAGCCACAGCGTATCTCTCGTGGTGCGGACGCGGGAGAAGATCGCCGTGGAGCGGGCGCGGCAGCTGATCGCGGCGGCGCCGGGGTGCCGTCTGGTGGACGATCTGGCCAACAAGCGCTATCCCATGCCGCTGGATACCAGCGACCAGGATCTGGTGTTCGTGGGCCGCATCCGGGACGATCTGACCAGCGAAAACGGCCTGAATATCTGGTGCTGCGGCGATCAGGTGCGTAAGGGCGCCGCCACCAACGCCGTGCAGATCGCCCAGCTGCTGGTAAAATGAAGAAAGTGTAAAGCCGTCTGCGGGCGGCTTTACTTTTTGCGCGAAAGCATATATAATGGCACAAAATCTACCCCACGGAGGAGTGGTCTTATGAAGATCTGGAAGCGAATGGCGGCGCTGCTGCTGGCTCTGTGCATGACACTGCTGCTGGCGGCCTGCGGCGAGGACCCCAACGATGAAAAGCGACTGTCTGTGGTCATGACAGGCGCGGTGCGTACCATCGACCCGGCCATGGCGACCACGGCGGCGGAGCGCACGGTGGTGCGGCATGTATTTGAAAATCTGATGAAGCTCGGGCCGGACGGCACGGCGGTACACGCCGTGGCGCGCAGCTATACGCAGGAGACGGCGGCAGACGGCTCTGTGACCTATACGTTCCAGCTGCGGACGGACGCCAAGTGGACGGACGGCAGCGCCGTGACCGCCCACGACTTCGTGTATGCGTGGCGGCGGCTGGTGGATCCGGAGACGGACAGCCCCAACGCGGATGCCCTGTCCATGGTGGCGGGGTACGAGAAGGCGATACTGGGCGACACGTCGGCGCTGGCGGTGACGGCGCCGGACGACCACACCCTGGTGGTGACGCTCGACGGCTGCTACGCCTACTTTATCGACAGCGTCTGCACGGCGACAGCCACCATGCCGGTGCAGGAGAAGGCGGTCACAGCTCACGATGATTGGGCCAGCAACAGCCTGTGGTTTGCAGGCAACGGTCCCTATGAGCGCACCGGCGCATGGAGCGATGCGACGCGCCTGACGCTGCGGATACGGCCGGCTTACTACGACGCGAAGCGTCTGGGCCAGGATCGCATCGACCTGATGCTGCAAAGCCGCGAGGAGGCGGAGGCCAACGCCGGTAAGGCGGATATCGTCATCGGCGCCGGCGGCGAGGACGCCCCGCGGGAGGGCGACCCCACCGTGGGCATCCTGCTGGTGAACCAGATGGCCACCAGCATGGGACATCCGGAGCTGCGGCGGGCGCTGAGTCTGGTCATCGACCGGGAGGCGGCGGCGCAGACCATGGGACAGGACTGCCACGGGGCGGAGGGCTTGGTACCCTACGGCGTCCGCACCGATGCGGGGGAGGACTTCCGCACGGTCAACGGCCCGCTGATCGACAACGACCCGGCGACGTATGAGGAGCGGTGTCAGGGCGCGCTGGCGCTGCTGCGGCAGGCGGGCTTCACCAACACCACGACGCTGGGCGCGTTGGACACGGTTTCGCTGCTGTACGACAACGATTCGGCACTGGCACAGGTGGCCCAGCAGCTCCAGAAGACGTGGGAGAACAAGCTGGGCATCAAGGTGCAGCTAAAGGGCGTGGAGCGCAGTGAGATGAAGGCGCGGCTGAGCAGCGGCGAATTTGTGCTGGCGCTGATGGAGATGACCGCCTCCTACAACGATGCGTCGGCCTATCTGGATCCGTGGCGCAGCAGCGATATGCGGAACTACGGGATGCAGTATCTCAACGCCTACGACATCCTGATGCAGATCGCGGCGGGCAGCACCTCGCCGGAGGTGCGGGACGCCTATCTGAAGGATGCGGAGCAGCTGCTGCTGGAAAACAGCAACATCATCCCGCTGTACAGCCGGACGAGACCCTATGTGATCCGGGATAAGGTGCTGGGCGCCGTGTCCGACGGACTGGGCGGCTGGTACTTCGGCGCGGTGAACCGGGCGTCGTAAAAACCATACGAAAAAGGGAGCCGCAGGCTGTGCAGCCTGTGGCTCCCTTTTTCTGTATAGGTCAGCTTATTTGCGGCGGGCGGTGTCCACGATGACGGCCTGCGCGCGGGCCAGCTTCAGGTCGTGGCGCAGACGCATGGGCGGCAGCTGCTGGCGCAGCAGATCGGCGGAGAGCTGGTACTGGGCGGACAGCTCGTTGTACTTCTGCTCCACCTCCGCGTCGGTCACGTCGATGCCCTCCAGACGGGCGATCTCCGTCATGGCCAGCTCAAAGCGGGCGGCGGAGACGGCCTGCTCCCGGGCGTGGGCGCGCAGCTCCTCCATGGACGCGCCGCTGGCCTCCAGATACTGCTCCAGCTCCACGTTCTGGCTTTGCAGGTGGCCCCGCAGCTCCTGGATCAGACCGTCCAGCTGGTTTTCCACCATGGCGTCGGGCAGCTGCACCTCCATGCCGTCCAGCACCTGCGCGATCAGGTCGTTGGCGAACTGCTCGGCGGCCTCCATCTGCTTTTTTGCCACCGCCTGCTCCATCACGGCGCGGCGGAGCTGGGACAGATCCTCAAAGCCCTGCGCCTTTGCAAATGCGTCGTCCAGCGTGGGCATGGAGCGGCGGGTGATCTCGTGTACCTTGATGCGGAAGGTGGCGTCCTTGCCGGCCAGCTCCGGCGTGTAGGCGGTGGGGAAGGTGACGTGTACATCCCGCTCCTCGTCCACACAGGCGCCTGCTACCTGTTCCTCAAAGCCGGGGATAAAGTAGCCGCTGCCCAGCAGCAGGGGATAGCTCTCCCCCTTGCCGCCCTCGAAGGCCACGCCGTCCACAAAGCCCTCGAAGTCCAGCACCACCTCGTCGCCCATGGCGGCGCGGTCGGGGTGCGCCACATTCAGGTGGGCGCGGGCGTACTCCTCCAGCGCGGCCTGGGTATCCTCCTCGGACAGCTCGGCCTGAGGATACACGGCGCTGAGACCCTTGTACTGCCCCAGCTTCACCTCGGGGTACAGGTCGATGAGGGCGGTAAAGACATACCCGTCGGGGCCGATCTCCTCTACCGTCAGGGTGGGGGTACCGGCGATGGCGATATCCTCCCGGCCGATGGCCTCTACCAGCGCCTGCGGGTAGGTCTCGTTCACGGCCTCCTGATAGAGGAAGTCGCTGCCGTAGACGGCCTCGATCTTCTCGCGGGTAGGCTCGCCCTCCACGGGACACAGGGCCTTGATGCCGTTATAGCAGTGCATCAGCGCCTCCTGCCATGTGCCGCGGTCCACGGCCACCGTCAGACGCACCTGGCGGTTTTCCGGAATGTCTTCACGCTTTTTGATCTCCATGGGGGAGTTCCTCCTTATTTCGGCACAAACTGCCAGTATATTGCGATAAGTATACTATACCGCCGCGCGGATAGCAAGCCTGTCACACACTTCCGGTGAAATGACTGAGTTGTAAAATTATTGTGACAATTACAACAAAGTACTTGCTCCCGGCGGAGGCATTTGCTACAATGCAGGATATTCTTTTCGGAGATCAACGGAGGTAGCTATGCAGCGTATCAAAGAATTCATCCACGACCGTCCGTATGTCTGGTGGGGGCTGTTCCTGCCGGTGTATCTGGCGCTGTTCTTTACCATCGAGCATTTCATCACCGATAACTATTGGGCCACCCAGCTGCCCATCGACTACAAGATCCCGTTTCTGGAGGGGTTTGCCCCCATCTACGCCAGCTGGAGCCCGCTGCTGTTTGTGCTGGGTCTCCACCTGATCCTCTGCGACGGCGAAGGCTTCCGCCGGTATATGTGGAGCATTATGGCGACGTTCCTCATCAGCACCCTGATCTGCGTGCTGATCCCCAACGGACAGGATCTGCGGCCCGCCGTGATGCCCCGGGACAACATCTTCTGCGATCTGGTGGCCTACACCTACTCACTGGACACCAACACAAACGTGTTTCCCAGCGTCCATGTGGTGGGCGTCATCGATGCATGGTTCGCCATCTGGCATTCCAAGCGGCTGAAAAAGTGGACGTGGCGCTGGGGTACCGGGCTTTACGGTCTGGCGGTCATCGCCTCCACCATGTTCATCAAGCAGCACGCCATCATCGACGTGCTGGCGGGGCTGGTGCTGGGCTTTGCCTGCAATTTCGTGGTGTACAACATCATCGGCAAGCGGCGTGACTGCCGGCTGTGCAGGGAGGTGTAAGGTATGGAGATCGGCGTATCCCCGTTGTTCCGGGATGTCAGTGAGGAATCCCAGCAGGCCATGCGCACCTGCTTCGATATGCGGGAGTACAGCTTCCGCGCCGGCGAGGTCATCTACGACTTTTCCGAGGGGCGCAACATGGTAGGTGTTCTGACGCAGGGCGCCGCCGTCATCGAGCGCATCGACCATCAGGGCAGCCGGACGATCCTGGAGCGGCTGGAGCGCGGCGGCGTTTTCGGCGAGATGCTGATGTTCGAGAACGTGGCCGGAGACAGCATCACCGTGGTGGCGGAGGAGCCGTGCCGCGTATGGCTCATGGCGGCGGATCAGGTGACAAAGCGGTGCGAGAATGCCTGCGCCCACCACACACAGGTGGTGGAGAATATGTTCCAGCTGGTGGCGGAGAAGGCCACCTCCCTCTACGAGCGGGTGGAGGTGCTGAGCCGCCGGAGCATCCGGGACAAGCTGCTGTGCTACTTCTCGCTGCTGGCCGCCAAGAGCCGGGGCGGAGAGTTCTCCCTGCCCTTTTCCCTCAGCGCGCTGGCGGACTATATCTCCACAGACCGCAGCGCCATGATGCGGGAACTGAAGAAAATGCGGGACGAGAAGCTGGTGGACATTCAGGGCCGCCGGGTGCTGCTGCATCAGGCGATTTAAGCGGCTGCTTGACGCAAGTGAAGATTGACGGGTCTGCCCATTGGTGCTACAATAAAGCGGAGAACGGGCGTACCGCGCCCATGACCCAATGGCGGATGCCAGACTATAATGAGAAGGAGCCGTGATGTATGTACCGCATCGTTAGAAAAGAAGCGCTGAAGCCCACCGTGATCCTGTACGAGATCGAAGCGCCCATGGTCGCCAGAAAGGCGGAGCCGGGCCAGTTCATCATCCTGCGTGTGGACGAAAAGGGTGAGCGTATCCCCATTACGATCCATGACTACGACCGGGAAAAGGGTACGGTGACCATCATCGTCCAGACCGTTGGCGCCACCACCGAGAAGCTGAGTCACAAGCAGCAGGGCGAGTGCCTGCATGATTTTGTCGGCCCCCTGGGCCGCCCCACCGAGACGGAGGGCAAGAAGAAGGTCTGCGTCGTCGGCGGCGGCGTGGGCTGTGCCATCGCCTACCCCGTGCTGAAGAAATTCCACGACTGCGGCGCTGAGGTCCACGCAGTGGTGGGCTTCAAGAACAAGGACGTGGTCATTCTGGAGGACAAGTTCAAGGCTGTCTCCTCCGTGCTGAAGGTCTGCACCGACGACGGCTCCTACGGCCAGAAGGGTCTGGTCACCGAGGCGCTGAAGCAGCTGCTGGACGACGGCAACCAGTATGACGAGATCTTCGCCATCGGCCCCATGGTCATGATGAAGTTCGTCTGCAAGACCACCGAGCCCTACGGCGTGCCCACCACCGTGTCCATGAGCCCCATCATGATCGACGGCACCGGTATGTGCGGCGGCTGCCGCCTGACCGTGGGCGGCGAGACCAAGTTCGCCTGCGTGGACGGCCCCGACTTCGACGGCCACAAGGTGGACTGGGATCTGGCCGTGAAGCGCAATCAGATGTACCACGACTTTGAGGTGCATAAGCACGAGGAAGTCTGCAATCTGTTCAAGCAGGAGGTAAAGTAAGATGGCTGCCAAGATCAATATGCGTTTGGATAAGAACGAGATGCCTTCTCAGGACCCGCAGGTCCGCAACAAGAACTTCCTGGAGGTAGCGCTGGGCTACACCGAGGAGCAGGCGCTGGACGAGGCCGCCCGCTGCCTGAACTGCAAGAACCATCCCTGCGTGGACGGCTGCCCCGTCAACGTGCGCATTCCCGAGTTTATTCAGAAGATCGTGGAGAAGGACTATGAGGGTGCCTATCAGGTGATCCATCAGACCAGCTCCCTGCCCGCCGTCTGCGGCCGCGTCTGCCCGCAGGAGAGCCAGTGCGAGATGCACTGTGTCCGCGGCAAGAAGGGCGATCCCGTGGGCATCGGCCGTCTGGAGCGCTTTGTGGCCGACTGGCACAACGCCCACAGCACCGATGCGCCTGCCAAGCCCGCCTCCAACGGCCATAAGGTAGCCGTCATCGGCTCCGGCCCCGCGGGTCTGACCTGCGCCGGCGACCTCGCCAAGAAGGGCTATGAGGTCACGGTGTTCGAGGCGCTGCATCTGGCCGGCGGCGTGCTGGTGTACGGCATCCCCGAGTTCCGTCTGCCCAAGGCCATCGTCCAGAAGGAAGTGGACGGTCTGAAGGCCATGGGCGTGAAGGTGGAGACCAACACCGTGGTGGGCCGCACCATCACCATCGACGAGCTCATGGAGGAGAACGGCTTCGAGGCGGTGTTTATCGGCTCCGGCGCCGGTCTGCCCATGTTCATGAACATCCCCGGCGAGAACCTGAAGGGCGTCTACTCCGCCAACGAGTTCCTGACCCGTATCAACCTGATGAAGGCGTACCTGCCCGACAGCGACACGCCCATCATGGATCTGAAGGGCAAGACCGTGGCCGTCGTCGGCGGCGGCAACGTGGCCATGGACGCCGCACGCTGCTCCAAGCGGCTGGGCGCCGAGGTGTACGTGGTATACCGCCGCGGCATGGAGGAGCTGCCCGCCCGTCACGAGGAGGTGGAGCACGCCATCGAGGAGGGCGTCATCTTCAAGACGCTGAACAACCCCGTGCAGATCAACGGCGACGAGCAGGACTGCGTGAAGTCCATGACCTGCATCGAGATGGAGCTGGGTGAGCCGGACGCCTCCGGCCGCCGCCGCCCCGTGGAGAAGAAGGGCAGCGAGTTCGATCTGCCCGTGGACGCCGTCATCATGTCGCTGGGCACCAGCCCCAACCCCCTCATCAAGTCCACCACCAAGGGCTTGGAGGTCAACAGGAAGGGCGGCATCATCGTCAACGAGGAGGGCCTCACCTCCCGTCAGGCGGTGTACGCCGGCGGCGACGCCGTGACCGGCGCGGCCACCGTCATTCTGGCTATGGGCGCCGGCAAGCTGGGCGCCAAGTCCATCGACGAGTACCTGAGCGCCAAATAAAAGGGACTACATACGGCCCGCCCTCGGCGAACAGCCGTAGGGCGGGCTTTGTACTACAGAAAACAGGAGGAGTATCATGGCGAACTTTACGAAACAGGCCATCAAGGCGTCGTTTATGAAGCTGCTGAGCCAGAAGCCGCTGAATAAGATCAGCGTCCGCGATATCGTGGAGGACTGCGGCATTAACCGAAACTCCTTCTACTACCATTTTCAGGACATCCCCTCTCTGCTGGGTGAGATCGTGACGGAGCAGACGGATCAGCTCATCCGCCAGTATCCCACCATCTCCTCCATGGAGGAGTGCTTTTCCGTGGCGTTCCGCACGGCGCGGGAGAACCGCCGGGCTGTCATGCACATCTTCAACTCCTCCAACCGGGATATGTTTTTGCAGGACACCATGCGCCTGTGTGAGTATGTGGTCAAGACCTATATCGCCACGGCGTTTGCCAACACCGCCATTACGGAGGACGACCGGCGGGTGGTGGTGCAGTTCATGAAGTGCCAGCTGTTCGGCGTGTGGATCGACTGGGTCAGCGGCGGCATGAAGGAGGAGTCCTTTGCCGACCTGCAGCGGATGATCCAGCTGTGCCGCGGCGTGCCGGAGCTGATCGTGGCCCACAGCAGCGGGCAGGCGTAAGCACGGTAGACAAACCGGCAAAAATGTCTGAAAATCAGACGCATACAGACAGATGTCCGGATTTCGGGCATCTGTTTTTTCTGCCTGTACCGCCCTGCGCCCCGCTGCGCTATGATACGGGAGATAAAAGACGCTGCGGCGTGGAAGGGAGATGCAGGTGTATGCGTAATGTGAGGTCTACCGGCCCCTTGTGGGCGGTGAAAACGGGGTATATCGTGGTATCGGCACTGTTCTGTGTGCTGGGCGTGGTGCTGTTCATCACAGCGGAGCGGTGCGTGCCGTGGATCGGCAGGGCGCTGGGCATCGGCATGGTGATCTGCGGCGCCATCAAGCTGGGCGGCTATTTCTCCAAGGATCTGTTCCGGCTGGCATTCCAGTACGATCTGGCGTTCGGCATCCTGCTCATCGCCGTGGGGATCATCACACTGTGCCATCCCGGCGAGGCTATGACGTTCCTGTGCGTCATGTTTGGCATTCCGGTGCTGGCGGACGGTCTGTTCAAGATCCAGGTGGCGGTGGAGGCAAAGCGCTTCGGCATCGGTCAGTGGTGGCTGGTGCTACTGCTGGCGGTGCTGACCGGTGTGATCGGGCTGCTGCTGGTGCTGCGTCCGGCGGAGGGCGCACGGGTCATGGTGATGCTGATGGGCGCGTCGCTGCTGCTGGACGGCGCGCTGAACCTCAGTGTGGCGCTGTGCGCCGTGAAGGTCGTCGACCACCAGCGGCCGGACGTCATCGAGACGGACGACTTCGAGATCGAGTAAACGAGCGAAAAGAGAGACGGTGCAGCCAAGCTGCACCGTCTCTCTTTTTTTTACGGCGGCGGGAATTGCAAATCGTGGGGCGGTTTGGTATACTGAAACCAGCAAACGAAAGGAGACACGCCATGGAGGAGCTCACAAAGATCTTACAGACCTCACTGGGCGGGTACAGCCTGAGCCGCATTCTGTCGGCGCTGCTGACGCTGCTGGTCTGTCTGGTGGCGGCGCGGCTGCTGCTGAAGCTGGCGAAAAAGCTGCTGAACCGCAGCAAGAAGTTGACGGCACGGCTGCGGCAGATCATTCTGACGACGCTCAAGGTGGTTTTCTACACGCTGGCCGGTATCATCACGGCGGAGGCATTGGGTCTGAACACCTCGTCCCTGACAGCGCTGGTGTCGGTGCTGACATTGGGCGTCACGCTGGCGGCGGAGGACATTCTGGGCAACGTGGCGGGCGGGCTGGTGATCCTGTCGTCCCACCCCTTCAATATCGGCGACGAGATCGAGGTGGCCGGTACGTCGGGCGTGGTACGGGAGATCACGCTGAACCACACGAAGCTGGAGACGTTCAACGGCCAGGTCATCATGCAGCCCAACAAAGAGCTGTCCTCCTCCCGCATCGTCAACTATACCGCCATGGGGCGCCGCCGTGTGGTGCGCACGGTGACGGCGTCCTACGACGCGCCCACCGAGGTGGTGAAGGCCGCCTGTCTGGAGGCGGTGGCCGCCACGCCGAATGTATTGCCGGAGCCGGCGCCCAGCGTCTACCTCACAGACTACGGCAGCAGCGCCATCGAATACAGTGTGCGGTGCTGGGCGGAGACCAAGGACTACTGGGATGTCTACTATGCCCTGAACGAGAATCTGCGTACCGCCTTTGCCGCCCACGGTGTGGAAATGACCTACGACCACCTGAACGTCCATGTGCTGGAACGGAAATAAAACGCGAAGGAACGGAGAATGGATATGAGAGGATTACTGGAGGTATCATGGCTCTGGCAGATGCTGGGCATCTCGCTGCTGGTCGCCGGCATCGGCATTGCCTGCGCCGCGCTGATACAAAAGCGGAGGGGGAAAAGGCTGCGTGCAGGGGTCGCGGTACTCATTGCGGTCATCGCCTTTGTGGTCTGCAATCTGCTGATGGTGCTGCTTTCCCAGCGCCCCGCCCTTCTCTGACCGGCGGGCGCGGCGTAAAAAACAACCCATACAAAAAAGCAGGAGCCGTCATTCGTTCCCGAATGACGGCTCCTGCTTTTTTGTGGGTTACTGCGTGGTGTTCTTCAGGAACTCCCGGATCCGGGCCACGCCCGCGTACAGCACCGGCGGGTCGCTATGCACCACCAGTGTGGGCGCCTGTGTCAGCCCCAGCGCCGCGGCCTCCTCCTGATGCTGCGCCACGTCCCGCTCCTCATAGGCGACGCCCGCCCGTTGCAGCAGGGGCTTTACGACACGGCAGTTGGGGCAGGTGGCGGTGACGAACAGGGTACAGGGGGCGTCGGCGGTGCAGGCGGACGCCGGCTGTGCCGGGGTCTCCACCGGGCAGGTGGCTGCCGCGCTCTGCGCGCCGCCGCCTACCTGATACGTCCGGCGATCCTTATACTCCTGACTCTTGCCGTCGTTCCAGTTCTGCACCGGGCGGTAGTAGCCGGTGATACGGCTGTACACCTCCGCTTTTTTGCCGCACACCGGGCAGGTGAAATGCTCGCCCGCCAGATAGCCGTGGTCGGCGCAGACGGAGTAGGTGGGGGAGATGGTGTAGTAGGGCAGCTCGTAGTTCTCCGCGATCTTCCGCACCAGCGCAGCGGCGGACTGCCAGCTGGGCAGCTTTTCGCCCAGAAAGGCGTGGAACACCGTGCCGCTGGTATACAGCGTCTGGAGCTTGTCCTGCACGTCCAGCGCTGCGAAAATGTCCTCCGTATAGCCCACCGGCAGGTGGCTGGAGTTGGTGTAGTAGGGCGTTGCGCCCTCGTGGGCGGTGACGATGTCGGGATAGCGCTGCTTGTCGTGCTTGGCCAGACGGTAGGAGGTGGACTCGGCGGGGGTGGCCTCCAGATTGTAGAGGTCGCCGTACTGCTCCTGATAGTCGCTGAGCCGCTCACGCATATGGTTGAGGACGCGGACGGCGAAATCCTGCGTCTCCTCGTGGGTCAGATCCTTCCGCAGCCACGCGGCGTTCAGACCGGCCTCGTTCATGCCCACCAGACCGATGGTGGAGAAGTGGTTGTCGAAGCTGCCCAGATACCGCTTGGTGTAGGGGTACAGCCCCTCGTCCATCAGGCGGCCGATGGTGGTGCGCTTGATCTTCAGGCTCCGGGCCGCCACGTCCATCATGTGGTCAAGGCGGGAGAAGAACTCCGCCTCATTCCGGGAGAGGTAGGCGATACGGGGCAGGTTGATGGTCACCACGCCCACCGAGCCGGTGGACTCGCCGCTGCCGAAGAAGCCGCCGCTCTTTTTCCGCAGCTCCCGCAGGTCCAGCCGCAGACGGCAGCACATGGAGCGGACGTCGCTGGGCTCCATGTCGGAGTTGATGTAGTTGGAGAAGTAGGGCGTGCCGAATTTGGCGGTCATCTCAAAGAGCAGGCGGTTGTTCTCCGTTTCACCCCAGTCGAAGTCCTTGGTGATGGAGTAGGTGGGGATGGGGTACTGGAAGCCGCGGCCGTTGGCGTCGCCCTCGATCATCACCTCGATGAACGCCCGGTTGACCATGTCCATCTCCGCCTGACAGTCGCCGTAGGTAAAGTCCATGGCCTTGCCGCCCACGATGCAGGGCTGGTCAGCTAAGTCGGCGGGAACGGTCCAGTCCAGCGTGATGTTGGAGAACGGCGCCTGCGTACCCCAACGGCTGGGGGTGTTGACACCGTAGACAAAGCTCTCGATGCAGTGCTTGACCTCCTCAAAGTCCAGCTTGTCCGTGCGGACGAAGGGGGCGAGGTAGGTGTCGAAGCTGGAGAAGGCCTGTGCGCCCGCCCACTCGTTCTGCATGATGCCCAGGAAGTTCACCATCTGGTTGCACAGGGTAGCCAGATGCTTGGCGGGGGCGCTGGTGATCTTGCCGGGGATGCCGCCCAGACCCTCCTGAATGAGCTGCTTCAGGCTCCAGCCGGCGCAGTAGCCGGTGAGCATGGACAGGTCATGGATGTGGATATCCGCGTTGCGGTGGGCATCGCCGATCTCCTCGTCGTAGATCTCGCTGAGCCAGTAGTTGGCGGTAATGGCGCCGGAGTTGGACAAGATCAGGCCGCCCACGGAGTAGGTGACGGTGGAGTTCTCCTTCACGCGCCAGTCGGACACCTTCAGATAGCCGTCCACCAGACCCTTGTAGTCCAGAATGGTGGAGCTCATGTTCCGCAGCTTCTCCCGGTTCTTGCGGTAGAGGATATAGGCCTTGGCCACCTCTGCGTAGCCTGCCCGCTGCAAAACGGCCTCCACACTGTCCTGAATGGTCTCCACGCCGATCCGGTCGTCCTTGATCTTCCCGGCATAGTCCGCCGTGACCTGCAAGGACAGCAGATCGATCACATCCGAATTGTAGGGGATGCCGGTGGCGTCAAAGGCCTTCATGATGGCGCTGGAGATGCGGCTGATGTTGAATTCAGCGGCGTGGCCGTCTCTTTTTATCACTTGATACATGGTCGTGTCTCCTTTATAGCATTATTCTCCGCGTATCTGCGTGGAGGGGATGTATGGCAAAACGCTGCATCGCAGCGCGGAAACAGCCTCATGGGACAGAGAGGTGACGCCGCTGCCCAGCAGCGCGCCGGGGTCGACGAAGGGCTGGAGGAAGTACCGCTTGGCGCCTTGCAGCCATTGGCCGATCTCGGCCATGCCCTCCGGCGTGTGCAGCGGCGCACAGACGGTGGTGCGGAACTCGTAGTCCACGTTGCCGCCCAGCAGCAGCGCCGCGCTTTCCCGCACCTGCGCCAGACGGTCGATGCCGCCGCAGGTCTGCGCGTACAGCGCGGGGGCGTTTTTGATGTCCATGGCCACATAGTCCAGCAGCCCCTCCCGCAAAAGCGCCGACAGCATGGCGGGATTCGTGCCGTTGGTGTCCAGCTTGGTGAGAAAGCCCCGCTCCCGGATACACCGGAGCAGCTGGGGCAGCTCCTTGTGGAGCGTCGGCTCGCCGCCGGAGATACACACGCCGTCCAGCTTGCCGCGCCGTGTGTCCAGAAAGGCCAGCAGCGCCTGCTGCGAGAGAGCCTCCGGCTCGTCCGACGGCAGCACGAGGGAGGGGTTATGGCAGTAGGGACAGCGCAGGTTGCATCCGGAGAGGAACACCGTGCAGGCGACCCGGCCGGGGAAGTCCAGCAGCGAAAGCTGCCGCAGCCCGCCTATTTTCATGGAGATCCGCTCCTTTCAGACACCGTAAGTACTTCCCAGTATACAATGCGGTATGGCCGGTGTCAAGATAAGGCACAAGATATTGTGGCTTTCTCCAAAAAATACCCCCGTATTTCGTGGGAACGACGAGGACTCGCCGCAAGACAGCAAAAGCAGGGCGGACGGTTTACCCGTCTGCCCTGCTGAAAGCCTCACAACAATATCAGTATACCGCAGAAACGGCGGCGAGTCAATGCGAAAGTGCGTAAATCATGATTTTTTGAAGCATTATACAAACAAAAACGGTGAATTTCGTGGGTTTTGTGGATTGTAAAACGGGTAAAATCTGCTATACTGAAAGTACCCCAAGAGAAACAGAAAGAGGTGGCTCCAATGACCTGAAGCGTTCCCCTTTACCAACGAAGTAAAGGGAAGATGGCATCCCCAGAATGTTCGGCACTCTCTAATGGCGGTCCATTCAGACCGGTGGTCCACCGCAACAGCGGTGTTTCAAGATAGAGCGAGAGTGAAACCAGAGACGGAGGCAGATGCCATGAGTCTGCAGAAACGAGAGGTAGCCAAAGATGACCGAGCCCAAGAGGGATCAATAACCCTTGATCGCAAGACACGGAAGCGATCAAGGGTTATTGCATTGTATGGGAAGGCCGACGGCTGCCGCCGCGTATAACGAAATAAGGAGAAGGCCGCTGCCCGCACAAAAAGGGTGGGGGCGTTTTTTTCACAGTTTGTTTACAGACAATTCTTCAAATGCGCTTGTTATTCCCTCTGCATCTGCTATAATATCCCTAAAAGATGGTGGACGTTTGTGCGCCTGGTGAGGACGGCGGAAGACGCGGTCACGGGCGGCGCGGAGGGCTGTCACCGTCTGCACAGAGGAGCTTCGGGAGGTGAAGCGTATGTTTGATATGTATTTGGTGACCGGTGCTACCGGCTTCCTCGGCCGGACGATCGTGGAGGAGCTGGTGCGGCGGGGAAGCAGCGTGCGGGCGCTGGTGTTGCATGGCGACCCCTGCACCAAGCTGCTGCCGCCGGAGGCGGACACGGTGGAGGGGGACGTGAGCGAAAGGGACTCTCTGGCCGCGTTCTTCGAGGGCACCGGTGAAAACACCTGCGTGCTGCACTGTGCGGGGATCATCTCCGTGGCGTCCCGTCCGGGACAGCGGATCTATCAGGTCAACGTAGAGGGGACGCGGAACATCGTGGCGCTGTGCCGGGAGCACGGCGTGGGGCGGCTGGTCCATGTAAGCTCTGTCCATGCCATCCCGGAGCAGCCCAAGGGGACGGTCATCACGGAGCAATGCACGTTCTCGCCGGAGCTGGTGCGGGGCGACTACGCGAAAACCAAGGCGACCGCTACCGCCCGCGTCCTGCAAGCGGCGCAGGAAGGGCTGAACGCCAGCGTGGTCTTTCCCTCCGGTCTCATCGGGCCGGGTGACGTGCTGGGCGGCAGCTTCACCTCCATGGTGCGGGCGTTTATAACGGGGAAGCTCCCACTCGCCGTCAACGGCGGCTACGACTTTGTGGATGTGCGGGATGTGGCGCGGGGCGTGCTGGACTGCGCGGCCCGCGGCGCCGCCGGGAAGGGCTATATCCTGTCCGGCGAATACATGACCATCCCCCATATCCTGCAATGCGTGGGACAGACTGTGGGCATCTCCGGAAAGCCGCTGTGCCTGCCGCTGTGGATGGCACGGCTGGCGGCGCCCTGCTACGAGCGGTATTGCCTGAAGCGGCATCTCCCGCTGTTCTTCACCCCCTACTCGGTGGAGGTGCTGGCGTCCAACGGCTGCTTCAGCCGCGCCGCGGCGGCGGAGGACTTCGACTACGCGCCGCGTCCGCTGGAGGAGAGCCTGCGGGATATGGCGGCGTGGATCCGACAGACCAACGCGACAGCATAGGAAAAACGAAAGAAGCGCCGGGGAACTTGAAGTTCCCCGGCGCTTTTGCGTCGGTGGATATGCCGCATTGCGGTCGGATGAGGTGGGTCACTGCACCGGAAGCTGCACTGCAATGGTCGTCCCCGCCTCCGAGCTGTCCTCCACGCAGACGCTGCCGCCGTGGAGTTCGGCGATGGCCCATACCAGCGACAGCCCCAGCCCCACGCCGCCGTACTCTCTGCTGCGGGACTTGTCCACCCGGAAGAAGGGCTGGAAGATGCTCTCCCGGTACGACTCCGGTATGCCGCAGCCGGTGTCCGAGACGCGGATGACCAGCCGCGCCGCCTCCTCCTGTACAGTGAGGCGCACCGTGCCGCCGGGACGGTTGTACTTGATGGCGTTCTCGGTCAGGTTGAACAGCAGCCGGTAGAGCAGCCCGTCGCTGCCGGTCATGGCGCCGTCGCCGTCACAGGTCAGCGTAATGCCGTTTTTCTCCGCCAGCGGCGCAAGGTCGGTGAGGATCTCCTCCATCATGGGGGCGAGCTGGATGCGGTCGCTTCGCGGCACGCTTTGCAGGGCGCTCATCTCCAGCAGCGTCTTTGTCATCTGGGTCAGGCGCTCCGTCTGCTCCCGCAGCAGGGTCAGGAACTCCGCCGTCTCCGGCGGCATAGCCGGATGCTCGGCGGCGAACAGCTCGATGCGCGCCTGCATCAGCGCCAGCGGCGTGCGCAGCTCGTGGGCGGCGTTGCCGGTGAATTGCCGCTGGGCGGTAAAGCCCTCGTCCAGCCGATCCAGCATCTGATTAAAGGAGCGGCTGAACTGCCGGAATTCCGGCAGCACCTCCTCGGTGATTTTCATGTCGGTTAGGTTGTTGGGCTCCACCTTCTCCACCTGCGCGGCAAAGGAGTGCAGGGGCTTGAGGGCGTGGCCGCTGACGAAGTACGCCAGCACGCCGCCCAGCACCATCACCGCGGCGGTGATGTACCAGTTGGTGGTGATGAAGGATGCCTGCGCGCCGTGGACGATGATGGTCAGCTCCTGATCGTCCTCCGCCAGCTCCGGGTCGAAGAAGGCCGGCTCACCCCCGGCGGCGTCGCCGGAGAACAGGATAGAGGTGCCGATGGCGTCCATGTAGTGCCGCCCGGAGCAGCCCAGCAGATAATTCATGGCCACGCAGGTGACGCCGATGAGCAGGGCGGTCATCAGCGTGATACGCCACTGGAGAGACAGCTTTTTCATTGTGCCGCACCTCCCAGCAGATACCCCTCGCCGATGCGGTTGCAGATGGGGTCATAGCCCAGCGCGGTACGCAGCTTCTTCCGCAGCGCGGAGATATGCACGCGGATGGAGTTGCTGAAGCTATCCACGCTGTTGTCCCAGACGTGCTCCATCAGCTCCTCCTGACTGACGGGGCGGCCCTGATGGAGCATCAGGTACTCCAGAATACCCGTCTCCTTGCGGGTGAGGGACAGTACCTGTCCATCGGCGCAGGCCGTTCGAGAGCGGGTGTCGAAGGTCAGGCTGCCGCAGGTGAGCAGCACATCCTGCTGGGTGAACTGCCGCAGGGTCAGACTACGGATGCGGGCCTCCAGCTCCGCCAGATGGAAGGGCTTTGCCAGATAGTCGTTGGCACCGGCGTCCAGACCCTCCACCTTGTCCGCCACCTCACTGCGGGCGGAGAGGATCAGCACCGGCGTCTCCCTGTCCGTCTGCCGCAGCGTCCGCAGCACCGTCATGCCATCCTTTTTTGGCAGGTTCAGATCCAGCAGCACCAGATCGTACCGCTCCGTATCTAATAGCTCCAGTGCTTTTTCACCGTCGAAGCAGCAGTCCACGCTGTAGGCCGAGCGCCGCAGACTGCGGGCGATGGTATCGCACAGGGCGCGCTCGTCCTCTACAATTAAAAGGTGCATAAAAGCCCTCCTTATGCTTGTATTGTGATTCTTCTATGGCTATTATAGCAGAGGCGGATAAGGTTTGTGTTAAATTTTCGTTCTTAACAGGGAATTTAACTGCGCTGTGCTATGATAACCGCAGAAAAAGGAAAGGGTGATGAGATGAGCCATGGAAAAAAAGCAGCCGTGCAGGTTGCGCTGCTGCTGGTCGGCGTCGCCATGCTGTGCTACGGCGTTTGGCGCGGCGAGGCGGATACCGTATTGAGCAAGGCGATCAGATTATGTTTGGAGTGTGTGGGCATTGGATAAGAAGACTTCGGGCGTGTCCCATCTTTTGGCCCGCTTTCGGGGCTGGATACAGGCGGGGGCGACGCTGCTGACAAACATCCACCTGCCCAACTTCCTCAAGGGTGGCCTGTATCAGGGGGCGGGAAAGGCCGTCTGCGTGCCGGGACTGAACTGCTACTCCTGCCCGGCGGCCTCGGGCGCTTGCCCCATCGGGTCGTTTCAGGCGGTGGTCGGCTCGTCCAAATTCCGCTTCTCCTATTATATTACGGGCTTCCTTATTTTGCTGGGTGTGCTGCTGGGGCGCGTGATCTGCGGCTTCCTCTGCCCCTTCGGATGGTTTCAGGAGCTGCTGCACAAGATCCCTACAAAGAAGCTCTCCACCAAAAAGCTGAAGCCGCTGACGTATCTCAAGTACGTGGTGCTGCTGGTGATGGTGGTGCTGCTGCCGGTGCTGGTGACCAACCAGCTTGGCATGGGCGACCCCTTCTTCTGCAAGTACCTCTGCCCGCAGGGCGTATTGGAGGGCGCGATCCCGCTTTCCCTGGCCAACGCCGGCATCCGGTCGGCGCTGGGCAGCTTGTTCACATGGAAGTTCATCGTGCTGCTGACGGTGATCGTCCTGAGCATCGTGTTCTACCGCCCCTTCTGCAAGTGGCTGTGTCCCTTGGGCGCGTTCTACGCCCTGCTGAACAAGGTGTCCTTGTTCCAGATGCAGGTGGATCAGAGCAAGTGCGTCTCCTGCGGGAAGTGCGCCAAGGTCTGCAAGATGGACGTGGACGTGACCAAGAGCCCCAATCATACCGAGTGTATCCGCTGCGGCATGTGCATCCGCGCCTGCCCCACCGACGCCGTTTCTTTCCACTACGGCTTTGGCAGCGGCAAACAGCAAAGCAAAACCGAACAAACAACAACTGAAGTAAAAACGGAGGAATCAAAATGAATGTGAAGAAGATCCTGTCCCTGCTGCTGGCCCTCTTGCTGGTGGGCAGTATGGCCGCCTGCGGCAATAAGCCCGCGGTGAATCAGAACAACAACGACGGCGAGCCCCAGACCGTGGAGGAGGCCAAGGCCCTCTACGACCAGCTGATGGCGCAGGAGACCGAGATCCTGACGAACGATTCCGAGCTGTGGGAGAAGGTCTTCCTGTCCGCGGACAAGGGCATGGCCATGATGGAATCCGGCAACAACTACGGCGATTTCCTGCTCAAGACCATTGAGACCGCCAAGGATAAGTTCGACGAGAAGGAGCTGGCGCTGCTGACGGCGGGCGCCACGGAGATCAAGGACCTGGAGGACCAGATGGCTGCGCTGGAGGAGAAATTCCCCGGCCTGCTGGACGCCCCCTCCGGCGGCACGAGCATTCCCTCGGAGGATGTCCCCTCTGACGGCATCGTCTCCGGCGGAACCACCGCCGACAGCAATGCCACCAAGTTCCCCGCCTTCACCGGCAAGGATCTGGACGGCAACGATGTCAGCAGTGACAAGCTGTTCAGCGGCAACGCCTTCACCGTGGTGAATTTCTGGTTCACCACCTGCAAGCCCTGTGTGGGTGAGCTGGGTGATCTGGACGCGCTGCACAAGGAAGCGGCCGGCAAGGGCGGCGCCGTGGTGGGCATCAACGCCTTCACACTGGGCGGCGACGCGGCGGCCATCGCGGATGCCAAGGATGTGCTGACCAAGAGCGGCGCTACCTATCAGAACGTGTATTTCGACGCCGACAGCGAGGCGGGCAAGTTCACGGAGAACGTCTACGCCTATCCCACCACCTATGTGGTGGATCGGAATGGCAATATCGTGGGTGATCCCATCGTGGGCGCCATCACCGACGACGGTCAGATGAAGACGCTGCAGGCGCTGATCGACACGGCGCTGGCCAACGACAAGGGCTGAGCAATACCATAAAACAAAGCGGCTCGCCGCATCGGACTGCATGGCATCCGATGCGGCGAGCCGCTTATTCTCGTTTGTGTGGGGACGGACTTATCGGCTCTCCGCCAGATACTCCGCCGCATAATGGGCAGCCATCGCGCCGTCGGCCGCGGCGGTGACCACCTGCCGCAGCGCCTTGGTACGCACATTTCCGGCGGCGAATACGCCGGGGAGATTGGTGCGGGTGGATTCATCCGCCGCGATGTACCCGGCGTCGTCCAGCGTCAGCTCCTCCCGGAAAAGCGCCGTGGCAGGGAAGCGTCCCACACTGACGAACACGCCGTCGCAGGCAAGCTCCCGCTCCGTGCCTGTCTCCGTGTTCCGCAGGCGCAGTCCCGTCAGATGCGCACCGTGGAGCAGCGCGGCAACGGTGCTGTTCCAGCAGAGCTCCACATTGGCCGCGTCCAGCAGCGGCTGGTGATAGACCTTGGTGGCCCGCAGGCTGTCCCGCCGGTGGATGAGATAGACCTTTTGGGCGATGCGGGACAGGGTGAGGGCGTCTGCTGCGGCGGAGTTGCCGCCGCCCACCACCGCCACGGTCTTACCCTGATAGAACGCGCCGTCGCAGGCGGCGCAGTAGTGAACGCCCCGACCCACCAGCGTGTCCTCGTCGGGAACGCCCAGCGTGCGGGGGGAGGCGCCGGCGGCAATGACCACCGTGCGGCCACGAAAGACGCCTGCGTCCGTTTCCAGCGTCTTAATCCTTTCGGAAAGGCGGGCCGCATAGACCTCCGCGTACTCCGTCACCGCGCCGAACCGCTCCGCACCCTGCTGCATCCTTTCGCCCAGCGTGAAGCCGTCGATGCCCTCTGCAAAGCCGGGGTAGTTGTCGATCCGCTCCGTCAGCGCCATCTGTCCGCCGGCGGTGAGCTTCTCCAGCACCAGTGTGGAAAGCCCGGCGCGGGCGGCGTAGAGGGCGGCGGTGTATCCGGCGGGGCCGCCGCCGATGACGATCATATCATATATCTGCTCCATCTCCGCCTCCTTGCAGCGGCGGGCTTTCCGGGAAAAAGCCGGGGCCGCTGCCTCCTTACAGTTGATGTTGTCACTATATCGGACGCCGCCCGCCTTGTCAAGCCGACGGCTCCCGGACGGCGCGCCCGCCGCGGTATAAAATGCGGACTTGGCGGCAAAAACTGGAAAATTTTCCGCTGAACCGTCGGAAGTTCATGAGATTTTTCCTATAACAGTGAAGTTTTTTCTATCGCCTTTTGGAATGAGAGCCGATACAATAGGGCCATACTGGCAAGGTGAGCGCATCACCTTGACCGGACAATCTTTTAGGAGGAACTAAGATGAAAAAGACTCTTGCTATTCTCCTGTCCGCCGTGATGGTGCTGGCTCTGCTGGCCGGCTGCGGCGAGCAGAAGCAGCCCGATAACGGCAATCAGGGCAACACCGACGCTTCCGAGCTGAACGTGGGCGTGTTCTACTATGACTTCTCCGACGTGTACATCTCCAGCGTCCGTAACTCCATGAACAGCCAGCTGGATGCCATGGGCGTCAAGTACACCAACTTCGACGGCGCCGGCAACCAGGCCCAGCAGACCGACCAGATCAACACCGCCATCGCCAACGGCGCCAACCTGCTGATCGTCAACATCGTGGAGACTTCCTCTCCCGACGCTGCACAGAACGCTGTTGAGGCTGCCCGTACCGCTGGTATCCCCATCATCTTCTTCAACCGCGAGGTTGCTGACGAAGTGGTGAACAGCTACGACAAGTGCGCCTTTGTTGGCACCAACGCTCCCGAGGCCGGCCACATGCAGGGTCAGCTGGTGGGCGAGTACCTGCTGGCTCACTATGACGAGGTCGACCTGAACGGCGACGGCCAGATCACCTACGTGATGTTCAAGGGCCAGGAGGGCAACGCTGAGGCCGAGGCCCGCACCCAGTTCGGCGTCGAGGATGCCAACGCTGTTCTGACCGCTGCCGGCAAGCCCGAGCTGGTCTACTACAACGCTTCCGCCACCGATAAGTATCTGGTCGACCAGAACGGCAAGTGGTCCGCTCAGGCTGCCAACGACTACATGGCCACCATCCTGCCCGAGTACTCCGAGGCCAACGGCAACATGGTCGAGCTGATCATCTGCAACAACGACGGCATGGCCGAGGGCGCTGTCTCTGCTCTGCAGGGCGCCGGCTACAACAACGGCGAGGGCAAGACCATCCCCGTGTTCGGCGTGGATGCTACCGATTCCGCCAAGCAGCTCATCAACGAGGGCAAGATGACCGGTACCATCAAGCAGGACGCTGAGGGCATGGCCTCCACCATCCTGAACCTGGTCAGCAGCGTGAAGGACGGCGGCAACCTGATGGACAACACCGCTTCCTTCAACGTCGATGAGGGTGTTGCCAAGATCCGCGTGCCTTACGCCACCTACACCGGCGAATAAGCCAAAGGCTTAGTCTCTCGCCCCATTTGAAGCACCAAGGAAAGCGGGGCTGTCGGTTCGACAGCCCCGCTTTACATCGCAGGCGGTTCGTTTACCGGGCCGCTTTTGACCCGCAGAGGAGCGGACTGTGCGGCGCTGTGTAGCGCTGCGGAAATAATGCAGACAGGAGGAAAACGCATATGGAGCAGCCGGCATTGCTGGAAATGCGGGATATCACAAAGGAATTCCCGGGTGTCAAGGCGCTGGACGGCGTTTCCCTTACCGTCCGGCCCGGTACCGTCCATGCGTTGATGGGCGAGAACGGCGCGGGAAAATCCACGCTGATGAAGTGCCTGTTTGGCATCTATGCCAAAAACAGCGGCACCATCATTTTGGACGGCAAGGAAGTTGATTTCAAAAATTCGAAGGAGGCGCTGGAAAACGGCGTCGCCATGGTCCATCAGGAGCTGAATCAGGCGCTGACCCGCAGCGTGATGGACAACCTCTGGCTGGGACGCTACCCCAAGACGGGCGGCATCATGGTCAGCGAGTCCACCATGCGTAAGCGCACACGGGAGGTCTTTGAGGAGCTGGACGTTCATGTGGACCCCAAGGCCATCATGTCCACGCTGCCCGTCTCCCAGCGGCAGATGGTGGAGATCGCCAAGGCCGTCAGCTACAACGCCAAGGTCATCGTGTTCGACGAGCCGACCTCCTCTCTGACGGAGGCCGAGGTGGAGCATCTGTTCCGCATCATCAATATGCTGCGCCAGCGCGGCTGCGGCATTATCTATATCAGTCACAAGATGGATGAGATCCTCCGCATCAGCGACGAGGTCACCATCATGCGCGACGGTCAGTGGGTGGCCACCCGCCACGCCAAGGATCTGACCATGGGCGAGATCATCAAGCTGATGGTGGGCCGCGAGCTGACCAACCGCTTCCCGCCCAAGGACAATGAACCCGGCGACGTGATCCTGGAGGTAGAAAACCTGTCCGGTAAGTATACCCGTCTGAAGGAGGCCAGCTTCCAGCTCCGCAAGGGCGAGGTGCTGGGCATCGCCGGACTGGACGGCTCCGGCCGCACCGAGGTGCTGGAGAACCTGTTCGGCGCCATGACCAAGGGCAGCGGCACCATCCGCCTCCACGGCAAGGAGATCAAGAACAAGTCCCCCCGGGAGGCCATCAAAAACGGCTTCGCCCTGCTGACGGAGGAGCGCCGTGCCACAGGCATTTTCGGTATCCGTGACATCAAGGAGAACACGGTGATCTCCAGCCTGAATAACTATCTGCGCGGCGGCATCTGCCTCAGCGAGAAGGCCATGAAGAAGGATACCGACTGGGCCATTCAGGCCATGCATATCAAGACCCCCGGTCAGTCCACACAGATCCGCTCCCTTTCCGGCGGCAACCAGCAGAAGGTCATCATCGGCCGCTGGCTTTTGACCGCCCCGGAGATCCTGCTGCTGGACGAGCCTACCCGCGGTATCGACGTGGGCGCTAAATACGAAATTTACCAGCTTATCCTCGACCTCGCCAAGGAGGGGAAGGGTGTCATCGTGGTGTCCTCCGAGATGCCGGAGCTGCTGGGCATTTGTGACCGTATTCTGGTCATGTCCAACGGCATTCTGGCCGGTGAGGTGGATGCGCGCAGCACCAGTCAGGAGGAGATCCTGACGCTGGCGGCCAAATATGTGTAAGGAGGAGCGACTACCGTGAACAACGAAACGAAAGCGCAGGCAAAGGAAGCCAAAGTCCGCCAGCCGTGGACGGCCAAGCGGGTGGGCGACCTCCTGCTGAACAACGCACTGCTCATCATCATGGCCATCGCGGTCATCTATATCGCCATCAAGAACCCCAACTTTATCAAGCCCGCATCCCTCATCAACATCCTCTCCCAGACGGCGGCGTATCTGCCCGCTGCACTGGGTATCGCCGGATGTATCGTGCTGACCGGTACCGACCTGTCCGCAGGCCGCGTGGTGGGTCTGACCGCCTGCATCTCCGCGTCTCTGCTGCAGAATGCCGCCAACCTTGCCAACAAGATGTGGCCCGAGATCGGCACGCTGCCCATCATCGTGGTGATCCTGCTGGCGATGCTCATCGGCGCCGCCGTGGGCTGCTTCAACGGCTTCTTCGTGGCAAAGTTCAAGCTGCACCCCTTCATCGTGACGCTGGGTACGCAGCTGATCCTGTACACCTGCCTGCTGCTGTATGTCCAGATGGGCAACAACAAGGGCATGGCCATCTCCAACCTTGACCCGTCCTACACCAACTTTGTCAAGGGCAGCCTCTTCAAGATCGGCGGCGTTCCCATCCCCAACTATGTGCTGTTCGCCATCGTGCTGACGGCGGTGATGTGGTTCATCTGGAACAAGACCACCTTCGGCAAGAATATGTTCGCGCTGGGCTCCAACGAGGAGGCCGCCCGTGTCTCCGGCGTCAACGTGTTCGCCGTGACGGTGGGCGTCTTTGCGCTGGCAGGCGCCATGTACGGCTTTACCGGTTTTATCGAGGGCGCCCGTATCGGCTCCAATACCGCCAACACCGGCCTGAACTATGAGCTGGACGCCATCGCGGCCTGCGTCATCGGCGGTGTGTCCTTCGTGGGCGGCATCGGTAAGATCAGAGGTATCGTCATCGGCGTTCTGATGCTGCGTCTGATCTTCGTGGGTCTGGCCATGGTAGGCGTGCCGCAGGATCTGCAGTACCTCATCAAGGGCGGCATCATCCTGTTTGCCTGTGCGCTGGATATGCGGAAATACCTGGTGAAAAAGTGATCTTACACAAAGATGGCGCGCATCTGCGAGCCATCTTTGTTTTTGGGAAAATATATGGTATACTGAACGCAAAAGCGTGATGAGACTGCATGGAAACTGAGAGGGGGTCGGAGCCGTGGAGCTGTACCGTGTGCTGCTGGTGGACGATGAGGAGGATATCCGAGAGGGTATCAGCCGCAAAATGGACTGGCTGGGGCTGGGCTTCTCGCTGGTGGGCGAGGCCGCCAACGGGCAGGACGCGCTGGAGCTGGCGGAGACCCTGCGGCCGGATGTGATCCTGACGGATATCAAGATGCCGTTTATGGACGGGCTGGAGCTGTGCCGGATCCTGACAGACCGGCTGCCCGCCTCCCGGTTCGTGGTATTCTCCGGCTTTGACGCCTTTGAATATGCCAAGCAGGCCATCCAGATGAACGTGGTGGAGTATATCCTCAAGCCCATCAACGCCGATGAGCTGTCCGCCGTGCTGCGGCGGCTGAAGGAGGAGCTGGATCGGGAGCGTGCGGAGCGGCGGAACATGGAGCTTCTCCGCAGCCGGTACACGGAGAACCTGCCCATCCTGCGGGAGCTGTTCTACACCAACCTGCTGGACGGACGCATCGAGCCGGGAACGGAGCGTGACCGGGCGGCGCGTCTGGACATCGACCTGCGGGGCGAGGAGTGGGCGGTGGGCCTTGCCTACATCGGCAGCGACAACAGCCGGGACGCCCTTTCCACCCTGTCGGTGCAGAACCTGCTGGAGGAGACGCTGACGGCGGATCGGTGCAGGCTCTCCCTGTACAACGACTGGGTGGCGCTGATCGTCAGCCTGACGGAGACATTTACCATCTATGACCTGATCCGCAGCTTAGACCGCGCCTGTACGCTGGCGGCATCCTATCTGGGGCTGACGCTGACGGTGGGCGTGGGCGCACCCTGCCGGGAGCTGTCCGGTATGGCGCGCTCCTCCGCCGAGGCGCGGACGGCGCTGGAATACCGCTCCATGGTGGGCCGGGGACAGGTCATCTACATCGGCGACCTGGAGCCGGACGGCGGCCCCGTCCTCTCCTTCGAGGAGGCGGACGAGCGGGCGCTGACCGCGGCGATCAAGCTGGGGAACGAGGAGGAGATCCGGCAGGCGGCTGCCGCGCTGGCGGGAAAGATCCGGCAGGCCAACCCCGCCGCCGGGCAGTACCACCTGTTCCTCATGGAGCTGGTGACTCATCTTCTGAAGATGACCCGCCGCTCCGGTGTAGGGGTGGAGGAGGTTTTCGGTACCGATTTTTCCCTCCCCATGCAGGAGCCTGAGCTTCCCGCACTGGCGGAGCTGGAGGGCTGGTGCGCCGAGCGCTGCCTGCGCCTCCACACCCTGATCCGCCGCCGCCAGACGGATACGGCGGGCCACACGGTGGAGACGGCCAAGGAGTATATCCGCCAGCACTACGCCGAGAGCGACCTGTCGGTGGAAAAGCTGTGCGCCTATCTGCATCTCAGCTCCACTTATTTTTCCACGCTGTTCAAGCGGGAGACAGGCACCAGCTTTACCGCCTACGTCACCAAGGTGCGGATGGAGGCGGCGGCCGAGGCCATCCGCAGCACGGAGGACAAGACGTACCTCATCGCCCAGCGGTGCGGGTACGACGATCCCAACTACTTTAGCTATGTGTTCAAGCGGCACTTCGGGGCGACGCCCACCAAGTACCGCAGTGAGGGGAAATAACAGACAGAGAGGGGAGCTGCCTGTGGAGAAAAAAGCGTCCGGCTGGAAAGCACGGTGGAAGTCGCTGTACCACCGCTCCGGCATCCAGATGATCCTGTCTATCGCCTTCACCGCCGTGGCGGTGGTGGGTATGCTGTTTCTGGGCATAGCGCTGCTGCTGCGCTTCTCCTCCTCCGCCAACGAGGTGGCGGCGGAGAACAGCCAGCGGGTGCTGGCGCAGGTGAACTGGAGTCTGGACGGCTACCTGCGCAACATGATGCGGGTATCGGACACGGTGTATTACCGGGTCATCAAGAACGCGGATCTGGAGCAGGACGGTACGGCGCAGGAGCTGCACGACGCGCTGGAGCTGCTGTACGCCAAGGACAGGGACGTGCTGGTGTCGCTGGCGGTATTCGACGAGAACGGCGGACTGATCTCCGCCACACCGCTGACGGAGCTGAAAAAAAGCGTGACGCCCAGCCGCGAGGGGTGGTTCACCACCGCCATGGAGCGCATTGAGAATCTGCATTTTTCCACGCCCCATGTGCAGAACCTGTTTGAGGACCCGGACTCGCGGTACCACTGGGTGGTATCCCTCAGCCGCCATGTGGAGCTGACACGCGGGGGGAATATGGAGAGCGGCGTGCTGCTGGTGGACATGAACTTCAGCGGCATCGAGCAGATCTGCAAGGACGTGTCCTTCTCCAACGGGCAGGGCTACCTCTACCTCATCGACGGGAACGGGGAGATCATCTACCACCCCCGCCAGCAGCTTCTCTACGCGGGCTTGCAGGAGGAGAACAATCTGACGGCCGCCGGGTATGCCGACGGTACCCATGCGGAGGTGTTTCAGTCCCAGAAGCGGCAGGTGACGGTGAAGACCGTGGGCTACACCGGCTGGAAGCTGGTGGGCGTGGTGCCGACGGAGACGCTGCGGGACAATTACAGCCAGCTTCTGCTGTTTGCCCTGTTTGTGGTGTCCTTCTCCATCTTTCTGCTGGTGTTCGTGAACCTGCGGCTTTCGGAGTGGATCACCGCGCCCATGAAAAAGCTGGATCATGCGGTGAAGGAGCTGGAAAAGGGGGCGGAGTCCGTGGACTTCAACGTGGACGGTCCCTACGAGGTGGAGCATCTGAGCCGCTCAGTGCAGTCCATGGTATCCACCATGCGCCACCTGATGGAGGATATCCTCCAGCAGGAGGAGGAAAAACGCCGCAGTGAGCTGGACGTGCTGCAATCCCAGATCAACCCGCACTTCCTGTACAACACGCTGGACAGCGTGGTGTGGATGACGGAGAACGGCCGGACGCAGGAGGCGGTGGTCATGCTGACGGCGCTGGCACGGTTCTTCCGGATCTCCCTGAGCAAGGGCAGCAACATCATCCCCATCGGGGACGAGATCGAGCACGCACGCAACTATCTGACTATCCAGAAGATGCGTTATAAGAATAAATTCTCCGCCGATATCACCGTGGAGCCGGGGGTCGAAAAGCTGTACACCATCAAGCTGATCGTCCAGCCCATTCTGGAAAACGCCATCTACCACGGTATGGAGTATGCCGACGGCGAGGGCGAGATCCACATCCGCGCCTTCCGCGAGGGGGAGCGGGTGATCATCGAGGTGGAGGACAACGGGCCGGGTATGTCGGAGGAGGTCGTGGAGCAGCTTCTGACACCCGGCAGGGAGCGGAGCGCCGCCAAGGCCAAGGGCTCCGGCATCGGCTTCCGCAACGTACACCAGCGTATCCGGCTGACCTTCGGCGGAGAGTACGGCCTGACCATCCACAGTGAGCCGGACAACGGGACGCTGGTGCGGATCTGTCTGCCCGCGCTGACGGAGGACGATGCGCGGAAATATCGGAAGGAGGGGGAGCAGTGAGTCGAAAAGCATGGTTGCAGCTGGTGCTTCCCCTGATCGGGCTGAGTATACTGTTCTGTCTGCTGGCCTTCGCCCCCGGCGAAAAGCACCACCAGCCGCCGCTGCTGGAGCTGTCCGTCATCCTGCGGGATGGGGACGGCGCCGTGTCCACCATGCGCAAGGGCATGGAGCAGGCGGCGCAGGATCTGAATGTGGAGCTGCGCTTTCTGATCCCCGCCGAGGATAACAGCGCCGTCCAGCAGGCACAGCTGCTGGAGCGCGAGGTGGCGGGGGCGGCGCCTGCCGTCCTGCTGATACCGGCGGATCGGGAGGCGCTGGGCGACGCGGTATCCGCTGCCGCCGGAAAGACCACGCTGGTCACGGTGGAGACGGACATGACCGCATGGGGGGCGGCAGCCTCCATCACCATGGACCATCAGGAGCTGGGCGCGGCACTGGGCGCGGCGGCGCTCAACGGCGTGCCGGAGGGAGGTACGGTGCTGCTGCTGGACAGCCTACCCGGTGACAACGGCATGCGAGAGCGGATGGAGGCGGCCAAGGCCGTTCTGGAGCGGGGGGGGCGGCAGGCCCGCGTGTACAAGTGGGACCCCGACACCACCTCCCTGCCGGATATCCTGCGGATCGAGCGGCCCCGGGCGATCATCGCCTTTGAGGCGGCGGCGCTGGCGGATGTGGCGGAGCTGTCCCGGGGGGAGGACACCTTTCCGCTGCTCTACGGCTGCGGCTCCACAGCGAGCATTGCCGCCGCGCTGGAAAAGGGGCGTGTGACGGCCATCACCGCGGTGAACGTGTTCTCCGCCGGGTATCTGGCGGTGGAGGCCGCGGCGGCGCTGGCGCGGCACGAGGACTGGACAGCCGCCGCGCCGGTGGCATTTTCCATCGTCCGGCAGGAGACCATGTACGACAGCGATAACCAGAAGCTGCTGTTCCCCGTGACGTAACGCGGGGCGGAGAGGAGACGGTATGAAAAGGATCGGCTGCATCATAGCCGCGCTGACGCTGCTGCTGACGCTGCCCGCCTGCCGCGCAGGCGGGGAGAGCGGCCCCACCCTCCGGATCGGGGTGGCGCTGTACCAGCAGGAGGACACCTTTATCGACACGGTGGCCCGGGAATTGCAGCGGGTGGCGCTGGAGGAGGAGCAGGCGCGGAACGTCAAGATCAACCTGTATATCACCGACGGCAAGGAGAGCCAGACCACCCAGAACGAGCAGGTGGATCGCTTTCTGGAGCGGGGATACGACGTGATCTGCGTCAACATCGTGGACCGCACGGCGGCGGCTGTCATCATCGACAAGGCGCAGGCGGCGGGCGTACCGGTGATTTTCTTCAACCGCGAACCGGTGGAGGAGGATCTGCGCCGCTGGAAGCACGCCTATTATGTGGGACTTCCCGCAGGCGACGCCGGTATATTGCAGGGCGAGCTGGTGCTGGACGCAAGGCGAAGCCATGAGGAGGCGCTGGATCGGAACGGCGACGGCGTGATCCAGTATGTGATGCTGGAGGGCGAGCCGGGACATCAGGACGCCCTGCTGCGGACGGAATACTGCATCTCCACCCTGACAGGGGCGGGGGTCGCCACGGAGAAGCTGGCCAGAGATGCCGCCAACTGGCAGCGCGGACAGGCCGCCGTCCGGATGCGCCAATGGCTGCGGGAATACGGCGCGGACATCGAGGTGGTCTTTGCCAACAACGACGATATGGCACTGGGCGCCATCGACGCCTGTACGGAGGCCGGTCTGGACAAGGATACCATGCCCTTTATCGTGGGCGTGGACGCCACGCCGCCGGCGCTGGAGGCACTGCGGGAGGGAACGCTGAAGGGTACCGTCCGCAACGACGCCACCGGCCTGGCGGAGAGTATTATGGGACTGGCCGTTTCCCTTTCGGCAGGCGGTGAGCCCTCGCAGAATGTGACGCTGACGGACGGCAGCTATGTATGGCTGCGGTATGAGGCGGTCACGGCGGAGAGCCTGAAGGACTGAGATGTTTTACAGGTGCGGCATAGATAGGAAAAAAGCCCGCAAGGGCAGGAAATACCCGAAGAAACAAGGAGACATAAGCGATGATGCATACAGGGCTGGAAAACTATTTGCAGCAGGAGGCGTTTGCCAAAACGCTGCTCCGCCTTTACGGTACGGAGGGCGCGGAAAAGGCACGCGCCCGCTGCGTGCAGGTAATGGAGGGCTTTTACAAGACCTTTGACCGTCCGGCGGAGGCGCTGTTCAGCGCGCCCGGCCGCACGGAGATCGGCGGCAACCACACGGACCATCAGCACGGCTGTGTGCTGGCGGCCGCCGTGGATCTGGACATTCTGGCGGCGGCGGCGCCCAACGACAGCGGCGTTATCCGCGTGCTGTCGCAGGGCTACCCCATGACGGAGGTGGCGCTCTGCCAACTGACGCCGCAGGCGGAGGAGGTCAACACCTCCGCGGCGCTGATCCGGGGCGTGGCCGCCCGCATGAGCGAGCTGGGCTGCGATCTGGCGGGCAAGGGCCTGGATGTCTACATGACCTCCACTGTCCCCAAGGGCAGCGGTCTCAGCTCCTCCGCCGCCTATGAGGTGCTGATCGGCACCATGCTCAACGAGCTGTTCTGGGAGGGGCATTGCACGGCGGTGGAGCTGGCCCAGATCGGCCAGTACGCGGAGAACGTGTTCTTCGGAAAGCCCTGCGGCCTGATGGATCAGATGGCCTCCTCGGTGGGCGGCGTGGTATCCATCGACTTTGCGGATACGGCCCGGCCGGTGGTGGAGAAGCTGGACGTGGATCTCCACGCCTACGGCTACGCCCTGTGCATTCTGGACTCCGGCGCCGGTCACGAGGGACTGACCGACGAGTACCGCGCCATCACCGATGAGCTGCGGGCGGTGTGCCGCGTGTTCGGCAAGGACGTGCTGCGGGAGGTGCCGGAGGCGGACTTCCTGACGCGGCTGCCCCAGGTCAGAGCGGCGGCGGGCGACCGCGCCGTGAACCGCGCCTTCCACGTCTATGCGGAGAACCGCCGCGCACTGGCGGAAAAAGAGGCGCTGGAGCAGGGCGACTTTGGCCGGTTTCTGGCACTGGTGCGGGAGTCCGGGCGCTCCTCCGCCATGTATTTGCAGAACATCGTCCCCACCGGCAGCACCGCCGCGCAGGAGCTGATGGTGACCATCGCCCTGTGCGAGGCGCTGCTGGCTGACCGGGGCGCCGTGCGCGTTCACGGCGGCGGCTTCGGCGGTACGGCACAGGCCTTTGTGCCGCTGGAGCAGCTGGACAGCTTCAAGGAAAAAACGGAGGCGGTGCTGGGGCAGGGCCGCTGCCACACGGTGATGATCCGTCCCGCCGGCGGCGTCAGATTGGGATAAGGAGAACGGAGCATGAGAGACCAAGCCATCAAGGATCTGGTGGGCTACGCAGTCCGCACGGGACTGATCGAGGAAAGCGACCGCACATGGGCGGTAAACGCCCTGTTGGAGGCCATGCGGCTGGATAGCTGGGAGGAGCCGCAGGAGACGCAGGAGCGGCCGCTGGAGGATATCCTGCGGGTGCTGCTGGACGACGCGGCGGCGCGGGGGCTGATCCACGACGACGTCACCAGCCGCGACCTGTTCGACACGGCGCTGATGGGACGCTTGACGCCCCGGCCCTCGCAGGTCATACAGGACTTTTTCCGGCGGTATCAGGCGTCCCCGAAGGAGGCCACGGACTGGCTGTACCGGTTCAGTCAGGACACCGACTATATCCGGCGCTACCGCATCGCACGGGATGTGAAGTGGCAGGCCGCCACCGCCTACGGCGATATGGATATCACCATCAATCTCTCCAAGCCGGAGAAGGATCCCCGCGCCATCGCCGCGGCTAAGGCGACGCCCCAGAGCGGCTACCCCAAGTGCCTGCTCTGCAAGGAGAACGAGGGGTATGCGGGACGGATCAACCACCCCGCCCGGCAGAATCACCGGCCCGTTCCCATTACCGTGGACGGGACCCAGTGGTTTTTGCAGTATTCCCCCTATGTGTACTATAACGAGCACTGCATCGTATTCAACGGACAGCATGTTCCAATGAAGATTGACCGCAATGC
>ERZ870047.13-NODE-13-length-33523-cov-5.529899_pt1 | contig 33523 bp, 36 predicted proteins | sample MGYA00521268_ERZ870047 | MGnify/ENA primary metagenome ERZ870047 (study PRJEB32232, sample SAMN07284960) | human gut metagenome | biome: human-associated habitat; material: feces | host: Homo sapiens | place: Tanzania | collected 2014-01-26 ... | reverse complement strand
GGGACATGGAATTGGAACACATTTACGCGGAGGCAGAAAAGCGGCTGAAATGAGGAAGGGGGCGTTCCTGTGACGAAAAATATGTACACCGTTGCCGGGGACGGCCCCTGTAATGAAGAGCTTGCTTTGCGGATTCAAGCCGGAGACAAAAACGCCGCGGAGCGGCTCCCCTCACAGAACGAGGGTTACATCACCGACCTGGCGCGGGCGTACACGCCGTGGTGTGAGATGGAGGATTTGAAGCAGGAGGCGGCGCTGGCGCTGCTGGACGCGGCGGGGCACTTTGATCCCGCCTACGGAACAAAGCTGCTGACCTATGCGACGCCCGCGATAGAAGCGGCGCTGTCCGACTACGCCGCACAGCATTCTTCCTCTCTGGCCATTCCCATCAGCCGGTACAATCAACTGCGCAGGGTGGCATACCTCTGTGCCGAGGGATGGGACTCATCTGATGCTGAACTGGTCAAGGTGGTGTGCGGAGAACTGAATGTATCTGCCAAGGTAGCTGGGGCGTTGATAAAAGAATACCGGACGCTGTTTTGCGTCCGGCAGTTAGGGGACGATGTGTTCTCCGTCAGCTGCGGCGGCGATCCCGCCGTGGCCTATGACCGCCTGATGCGCCGGACGCTGCTGATGCAGCGGATGGAGGAGGTGCTGACGCCCAGAGAGCTGAATCTGGTGCGAAGCTACCTTGGCATCGGTCAGCCGGACGAGGTCGGCATGACCTTTCAGGAGCTGGCCATTCGGCTCAACTACAACGGCCCCAGCGGAGCGGAGAAGGCGTACAAGGCCGCGCTGCGGAAACTGAAAAAGGACTTGTACGGTGGGGCCTATGGCCGGTGGCTCTCCGCTCAAAAGGCCATCCGCGCCGCCAAAGCGGAGGCGGAACAGGCCGCGGGGCATGGCGCAACGCCGCAGAGAACATGGTGGGGCGAAAAAGAGCTGATGGCGCGGTTTATCTGCGAGGTCGTTTCGCTGATCCGTGTCCACGAGATATGCGGGATGTCAAAAGATTAAAGAGAGCTGGCTCGTGCCAGCTCTCTTATACTGTGCGCTGTCAGGTTCTACGGTTACTATCAAAGTGCATTGACGGTTCCTGATTTCTCAAATATTCTGTTTCAGGCAGGTCTTAATGTCATCCTCAGCATTGGTAATAAGCCGCAAGTCGAATGTGTCCACTAAATACTGAAGCACATTCGGGCTCAAAAATGCCGGCAGGGTAGGGCCTAAATATATGCCTTTAATTCCCAGACTCAATAATGCCAGCAAATCAGCAACAGCCTTTTGTTCGTACCATGATACGATCAACGACAAAGGCAATCCGTTTACATCGGTACCAAAAGCATCTGCTAAACCTGTTGCGATCCGTATGGCAGAATATACATCATTGCATTGCCCGACATCCAAAAGTCTCGGCAGACCCGCTACTTCACCGAAATCCAGTTTGTTAAATCTGTATTTTCCGCATGCGAGCGTTAATATCACGCAGTCTTTCGGGACCATCTTAGCAAACTCTGTATAATAGTTTCGACCGGGTCTTGCTCCGTCACAGCCGCCAATAAGAAAGAAATGTCTGATTTTTCCTGCTTTTACTGCCGCTACGATTTTGTCAGAATCGCTTAATACCGAATGATGCCCGAATCCGACAAGTATCTCGTGGGGCTCCTGATCCTCCGGATAGCCGCCCAATTCTATTGCCTGCTGAATGATTTCACTGAAATCCTTTTCACCGTTTTCTCTTTTCCCAATGTGTTTTACCCCTTCCCAGCCCACTACATTCGTGCTGTAGATTCGGCCTTTATAGCTCTCTCTCGGCCGCATAAGGCAATTCGTCGTCATTAGAATACATCCCGGAAGATCATCAAATTGTTTTTGTTGATCTTGCCACGCACCACCGAAATTCCCGACAAGGTGGGGGTATTTTTTTAATCCCTCATATCCGTGGCACGGCAGCATTTCACCGTGTGTATACACATTGACCCCCGTTCCCTTTGTTTGTTCCAGCAGCATTTCCAAATCCTTCAAATCATGTCCCGAAACAACGATAAAGGGTCCTTTCCTCATATGGATATTGACCCTATGGGGTGCCGGATTTCCGTAAACTGCAGTATTGGCTTCATCCAATTTTTTCATAACCTCAATTGCCGCTTCTCCGGTGCGCATGGTCATTCGGATCAGTTCTTCCACTGTAAGGTTATCGTCTGTGAGAGCTTCCAATGCCTGAATATAAAATTCATCTACCTCATCACTGTAATAGCCCAGTTCTCTTGCCTGATGCCCATAGGCGCTGATACCTTTCAGTCCGTATAAAATGGTTTGCCTCAATGAGCGAATATCCGGGTCAAGGGATTTATCATACATAATTCCCGCGAATTGAGCATCCCTTAGCATTTGTGTTTTTGTTTCGGGAAGATCATAAGTGGCGTATGATGTCTGATTGTGAATCTCTCCTGTGATTGTTCTCAAATTTTCTTTTATCCGTTGTGATTCGTTCAATAATTCCACGTGTACTTTCGAATCAAAATTAACATTCGTCAGCGTTGTGAAAAGAACATTTTCGATAAACCGTATGATATTTTTATCGATATGCTGTCCCTCATTTTGCAGAACTTTTCCGTAACAGCTGATCCCTTTGATTTGAAAGATCAGCAAATCCTGCAGATTGGCAATTTCCGGTGTCTTTCCGCAAACCCCAAGCTTTGTGCAGCCCTTTCCGTTCGCTGTTTGCTCACATTGATAGCAAAACATTTCGTATCCTAAATCCATATTATTCATATGCTGACCATCCTTATCTTTCGTTTTTATAGTTAAAGTATCGGTCAGGAAACGAAAAATATACTTGGTATGAGAGACCTTACTAATTGTCTCATGTGTGTCTATGCGTCATTTGCTGTGGCGGTTACGTCGCAACAACAGATATCGTTGCAGACACCACAAGTTTTCTTGTTGACAAACTATCGCCATAGCGATATAATCAATTCGGGTTAAAACTATCAGTGGAGCGATAGGCTCGTGAAAGAGGCACAGCTATGAATAAAATAATCTGCGTTTATCATGGTTCCAGTCAAATTATCCAACAGCCTGTTATTGGCAAAGGAAACCCAAACAACGATTACGGACTGGGGTTCTACTGTACTGAGAGTGTGGAGCTTGCAAAGGAGTGGGCTTGTTCCGCTGAAGCGGATGGCTTTGCAAATCGATATGCCTTTGATTTAAACGGCCTGTCTATCCTCTCGCTTACAGGAGGTAATTATCATATTCTCAATTGGCTTTATGTACTGCTGAATAATCGGAAGTTCCGTATTGGCGGGGCAGTCGCAAGGCAAGCCAAGCAGTATATTGACGAGCATTTTGCGGTAGAGTATAAGCAGTATGATGTCATCAAAGGATATCGGGCGGACGATTCTTATTTCTCATTCGCAAGTGCGTTTCTGAATAATACGATTTCTCTCCAACAGCTTGAAAAAGCGATGTTACTTGGGAAACTGGGCGAACAGATCGTTGCGATATCGGGAAAAGCGCTTGCTCGATTTACATTTGAGGAAGCCATTCCTGCACCGTGTGATATGTATTATCCGAAGAAGCTGGCACGAGACAGTAAAGCGCGCGAGGATTTTGCAAAAGAGAAGGATCGTGAAACGGTTTTGTCTGAAAAATATGTGCTGGACATCATTCGGGAAGAATGGGGGAATGAAGATGAACGCCTACAACGAATTATACTTGGATGATGCAATGGCCAATCTCGGAGATATGGTCGAGTACGCCGTGTGTACACTCGGCTATGCACCGGATGACTTCTTTGGCTGGTTCATTTCCTCCGGAATTGCCTCAAAATTCGAGAATGGAAATCCGAAGTATGTTGCAGGAATGTCGGGGGTCGAACTGGCAGACGCTGTGCTTGCTGCCGTGAATATGCAGAGTGAGCGTCATCATCAGCCCCATCTATCCTCAAAGGGGAGAGAGTACTGGGCCGGATGGATCCTTGCCTATTACCAGTGGGAAACAAACCGACGCTTCAGCGATATGGTAGAATACGGATTGACACTATCGGTAGTGATGTCTCTATATATCCTGCACGAAGCGGATGTAAGCAAATTCGTGGAGAGTGCAGATGAGATCATTCAAAGGAACAAGGGTAGCCGTAAGTCTAAGCTACAGCTTACACGGAAGGCGAGAGGGCTGACACAGCAGCAGCTCAGTGAAGCATCCGGAGTCTCCTTGCGAATGATCCAGCTCTACGAACAGAAGCAGTACGAACTTGCAAAAGCGCAGGCCGGTATTGTGCTTGACCTTGCCAAAGTACTTGGATGCGATGCCGCTGATCTGATCCAGGGATAGAGGGTAAAGATATTCAGCTGAACTGGGCTGCTGAACCCGCATTGCTATTAGGATGATTTATGCCGAATGCCAGCATATACCATATAGTGGTGAAGCTGCTCAAGAGCGGCATGTGGGATCTGGCAACCTGCGCCAATGGCGAACCCATGGTGCCTGTTGCGTTCAAGGACGTGACGCCCGACGGCAAGCTGGTTGTTGGCGATGTGTTCCTGAACACCACGCTGAAAAACCTGGCCGCCAGCAATGGCAAGATCGCCATCTCTGTGTACGACGCACAGAATCTGGAGGGCTATCAGGTGAAGGGTACGGCACAGTATGTCACCGAGGGCGAGGTGGTCAGCACCTTCAAGGCCATGGTGGAGAAGATGTTCAACGGCGCGGCCACCGCCAAAGGCGCGCTGATCATCACGCCGGAAAAGGTCATCGTCACCACCCCCGGCGCGGACAACAAGAAGGAGCTTTGAGACCATAAGCGGGTGTAAAAAGGCACCCGCTTATAAATTTTCATAGTGACTTGAAAGCAGCGGGATATCCCGCTATAATGAAGAAAACGCGGGAGGTGGAGAGATGTACCTGAGAAAGCTGGAAAAGGACATTCGCTGTCCGCTGGAGTACGGCATGGAGATATTCGGCGGGAAGTGGAATTCCCGCATTATCTGTGTGCTGGCCACGCTGGGGACGCTGCGGTACAGTGAATTGCGTAAGGAAATGGGCAATATCACCGACGCCGTGCTGGCCGCCGCGCTGAAAGGACTCATCGCCAACGGCATCGTGGAGCGGAAGTCCTACGATGAGATACCGCCCCGTGTGGAGTATTCCCTGACGGAAAAGGGCGCGTCCGTGGTGCCGATATTGCAGAGCATCTGCCAATGGGCGGGTTTATTTTATAAAGACGCAGGCGAAACGCCCATGATACAATGTCAGAAATGCGACCATCGCTGAAAGAGAAAGGAGCAACCACCATGACCTACAACTTTGACGAGATCATCGACCGCCGCCACACCAACGCCCTGAACACCGACGGCTTCCGGGGCTACATTTTCCACGCAGGCCCGGAGAAGGTGTTTCCCTACAAGGACGAGGAGTTCGTCCGCATGTGGGTGGCCGACATGGAGTTCGGCGTGGCCCCGGAGATCCTGGACGCCCTGCGGGGCCGCATCGACCGCCGCATTTTCGGCTACACCGGCCTGTACGATGACGAGTACTACAACGCCTTTTCCAAGTGGTGCAAGGATCACTACGACTGGGGCTTCCCCCAGGAGCAGCTTTGCGTGACACCGGGCATCATTCCCGCCCTGTACCAGCTGACGGAGACGCTGTGCACCAGGGATGAAAAGGTGCTGGTGAACACCCCCGCCTACGGCTACTTTGTCCACGCGGCGGAGTACGCCGGTGTGGGCGTGCTGACCTCTCCGCTCCATAAGAAAGCCGACGGCACCTTCGAGATGGACTTCGAGGACTTCGAGAAGAAGTGCGCCGATCCCGCCTGCAAGCTGGTGTTCTGGTGCAACCCCCAGAACCCCACCGGCCGCATGTGGACGGAGGAGGAGCTGCGCCGCGCCGGTGAGATCATGCGGAAATACAATCTGTGGGTGGTGTCCGACGAGATCCACTGCGACCTGATCCGCTGCGGCCGCCGCCATATCCCCATGGCCAAGGTCATGGGCGACTATCCCAAGCTCATCACCTGTATGGCGCCCAGCAAGACCTTCAATCTGGCGGGATTGGCCTTCTCCAATATCATCATCCGGGACAAGGCCCTTCGTGACCGGTTCAAGGATCGGGACAAGCTGTTCGGCATGGTGAACCCCATGTCCCTGACGGCGGCCAAGGCCGCCTATGAACACGGCGGCGCGTGGCACGAGGCGCTGAAGGAATATCTGGACGGCAACTTCGCCTTCGTGAAGGCGTTCCTGGCCCGCGAGCTGCCCGAGGCGGTGATGTACATCCCGGAGGCCACCTATCTTGCCTGGGTCGATCTGGGCAAATGCCTGCCGGAGACCACCGACCTGCCGGACTTCTTCGCCAACAAGGCGGGCGTGCTGCTGGAGGGCGGCAACGGCCTGTTCGTGGGCAACGCCGCCGGGTACATCCGCCTGAATCTGGCCATGCCCCGCAGCATCATCGAGACCGGTCTGGCCCGCATGGTGGAGGCCATCCGTAAGGAACAGGCGTAAAAGCCTATTTGCTGATAACAGGAAAGAGCTGACACGTGAAATGCGTGTCAGCTCTTTGTATAACATGACAACGATACCGCGCCCGGACTCCATCACTCCACACGCAGCATCCGATAGCCGATGCCGATGTGCGTTTGTATGTACTGCTGTCCGTCTTTCCCGTTCTCCAGCTTTTTGCGCAGGGTCGCCATGAATACCCGCAGGGAGGCGATGTCGTTTTCCCAACTACTGCCCCAGATCTGCTGCGTGATGTAGGTATTGAATGGAGTTACATTTCCTCCAGTCGTGGAGACCGGCAGCATCAGCAGCAGCGCCCCCAGCAAAATAACTCCGGCAAAACCGAGAATGATAATTTGAAAGGATGAAAGGCCCCGCTTACAGCGGACAGCTTCTTCCGGCATATAAATCCCCCCTCCGGTGTGATCATGTTCATCATACCAGAGGGAGCTTTAAGGTGGGATAAGGGCTGCGCGATCGGTATTAAGATGGTACAAAGATGAGGCGGGCTTCTTTCAACAGAATCTGAGTAGAGCTAAACGCAATATCCGCCGCTCCGACAAGGCAAGAGCGTCCTATTACCGGCACATCTCCGGCAAACGCTGGGGCGATGCCGGAAACTATGAACTGGTCGTGGATTCTTCTGTCGGCGTGGAAAAGTCCGCGGAGTTGATACTGGATTATGTTTCCAACGAGTGGAAAATAGAGCAATGACTGCCAAAAGGGCTGACACGCGTTTCGCGTGTCAGCCCTTTTGTATGTATGGAATTTGGGGAGAGAAAAGATGGTCGTTTGTAAATGCCTTATGCGGCGGCGTGAGCGTTGCGGCGGGCGGTGCGCTCCTCGTAGTCCAGCTCCAGCAGGCCAGCCTTACCGGCGGCCCAGGCGGCTACGACACCGAATACCACGGGCAGATAGTAACCGGCCTGACGGATAGGTTCATCAGCGGCGGTCATCAGGAAAGAGGTAGCGACCACCAGAACGAGGGAGACGATAGCGGTCAGAATGTAAGTGTTGATGTTCTTCATGGTAGATTCCTCCTTAAAGAATGTTTATATTTTTGTTGGTTTGGTGTTGTTTTCCTTTTGTGATTATATAGTAGAATATTTAACAGGAAAAGTAAAGCTGTGGAATATTACAACAGATATTAGTATCACTGACAAATAAACGTAGCGGTTTGTGACTGCAAAATCGCTCTTTTACTTTTGCGACTTCTGTGCTATACTATAACCAAGAAGATGTGCAGCGAGGAGGTGGCACAAGTGACGATTGAATTGGCGTTGGAAAAGATGATCCCAGGCCTGCAGGAAATTTATGGAGACCTGATTGACAGCGTGATTTTATACGGCTCCACGGCACGGGGTACGCGCACGGACGATTCGGATGTTGATGTAGCCGTCCTTCTGCATACGGGCGCAACAAGAGAGATGCGTGAGCAGATGTTGGATCTGGTCGTTGACTTGGAGCTGGCTTGCGGCAAAGTGCTATCTGTTCTCTGCATTGATTATGAGAAGTTTACGGAATGGAAGGATATACTTCCGTTCTATAAGAACATTCGGAAGGACGGTGTGGTACTATGGCAGGCAGCTTGACAGCATTGTCGGCACATCGCTTTGGCAGGGCAAGAGAAGAACTCCAAACAGCGGAGCTGCTCCTTAAAAATGCCAATTTCCGTTCCTCCATCAACCGTTCCTACTATGCCATTTTTCATGCGATCCGCGCTGTCAATGCGCTGGATGGTTTTGACAGCAGCAAACACAGCGGTGTGATTTCGCATTTTAATCAGGAGTATGTCAAGACTGGCATATTTGAACGGGAAGCTTCCAAGATCATCCGCAACGCATCGGAGCTGCGTGAGCAAGCGGATTACGAGGACTTTTATGAGGCGACGCAGGAGGAAGCCGCAGAGGTTTTTGTGCAAGCGGAGCGCTTCATTGCTGCGGTGGAGAGATACCTGCGGGAGCAGAAGATTCTATAAGGTGCAGACTACACCAGACTACTATTTGACTACTACTGCGAAAAAGCCCGTAGGCCTTGCAGCGCAAGGCCTACGGGCTTTTCTCATAAATCACCGTAAATTTGTGCAATACCCACTAAACCCTTGCGGCACAACGGTTTGTGGCTTGACGGCCTGATAACTCCGACTCTGTAGGCCGCTGGTTCGAATCCAGTCGGGCGTACCAAAAACCGTCTCAAACATATCGTTTGAGACGGTTTTTGGTATATGGTCAGCAATACCGTGAACACGCACGGGGAGAAAACCATCCCTCTGGTAGGACGATTTTTACGCTTGATGGTCCAAGGGTACAAGAAGGTCACAGCCACGACCACTAAACTAGAAAAAATGAAAACTGTGGGGCTGTCGATAGTCGATAGACGCTGGCAGGCTAAAAAAGAATAGTTTGCTTTTCGTATACAAAATTTCAAATGAAGCAAAAAGACAAAACGTTGCACAAATATAAAATACCGTGTATAATACATATGTTAAGCAAAACGATTGGAATGGAGAATGGCTATGAAACAGGGAAACCCGGCAGACATCGTTTATGAATATGTGAAAAACCAAATTGCCACAAAATCGCTCTATCCCGGCAATCGAATCATCGAGGAGGATCTCGCACGGGAGACCGGTGTCAGCCGCACGCCCATCCGTTCAGCGCTGGTGCGGCTGGCCTATGAAGGGCTTGTGGTCCAGCAGCCCAACAAGGGTTCCTTTGTGGCAAAGCCCTCCTTCACGGATTTACGGCAGGTATATGAGATTCGCGCTGTACTGGAGGTTGGGGCATTCCGCGCAGCTATACAGCGGCGCAGTGATGAAAGCGTCCTCTTGATGGAACAAAATATGGAGAAGCAGCGCCACCTGGGAAGCATCTTCAATATGTCCGATTATGTAAGACTGAACCGTGAGTTTCACTGGATCATTACCATGGAGGCGCAGAATGCCTACTATGAGAAATATCTGAACGAGCTTTATAACAAAGTGGGTACCTATTTGCTCTTTTGGGATAGTTCCACTACCAACACGCTCTCGCTGGAAACGCACGAATTGATCTACAAAGCGTTCCGCGACAGAGATGAAAAGAAGGGGGTTAAGGCACTTTTGGAGGATATTCAGCTGGCAGAGGACAGCGTCCGAGAATCACACCAGCCTTGACAAATAAACATACAACAAAGAGCCGTACAGCGATGCGCGGCTCTTTTTACGTTTAGCGCAAATTAACCATTGTACACTTTAACGAAAACACTGCACCGTCGTTTGTTTGACCTAACAAAATAATCAGGTTGACTCAGAACGGCGTTGACTTTGAATTCTGAATTGTATACAATCACTACAACAAAATAAAATTCATCGGAAGAAACAACCTGCGATGAGTCGTCGCTGTATTAAAAAAGTGAGGTATAGAAAAATGGTTATTGGCGTTTTGAAGGAAGTTAAGGCAAATGAATTCCGTGTTGCTGCCGTTCCTGCCACAGTGACGGAAATGGTGCGCCACGGACACACCGTGTATGTGGAGACGGGCGCCGGTGTCGGCAGTGGTTTCAGCGACAAGGACTACGAGGCTGCCGGTGCGGTGATCGCGGATACCAACACCGTGTGGGAGAAGGCTGATCTGTATTATAAGGTCAAGGAGCTGTTCCCTCAGGAGTACAAGTGGATGAACAAGGACAAGATCCTGTTTACCTATATCCACTCCAATGCCCATCCGGACGAGACGGATGTGCTGTTGAACAGCCGCGTGTCCGCCGCTGCCTATGAGGATGTGCAGGATGAGAACGGTCGTTTTCCGCTGCTGCGCCCTATGAGCGAGCTGGCCGGAAAGGGCGGCTTCCTGGCAGCGCTGTACTTTTCCCAGTCCGTCAATGGCGGCCCCGGAAAGCTGCTGGCCAATGTGGTCGGCGTTGAGACTCCGATCATCACGATTCTGGGCTGCGGCGTGGTAGGTACCGGCGCGGCAGAGCTGGCAGCGGCTTTTGGCAATGAGGTGCGTATTCTGGACGTCAATATGGACACCATGCTGGCCGCCCAGAAGGTCATGCCCCACAATGTGACCTTCATGATATCCAATCGCAGCAATCTGGAAAAATGCCTGCGGGAATCTGACGTCATCATCAATGGGATCATGTGGTCTAAGGAGAGAAAAGATCACATCGTCTACCGCGAAGATCTGAAGCTGATGAAACCCGGCGCCATGATCGTGGATGTCGCCTGTGACGAAAACGGCGCCATCGAAACTTGCCGGGATACCACACATGACGATCCCATTTTCTATGTGGATGGTGTCATGCACTACTGCGTAGACAATATTCCGTCTGCTTTTTCTCAGACCGCGTCTGTAACGTTGGCCAACGCCACACTGCCTTACCTGCTGCAGATGGCCGACAAGGGCTTCAAGAAGGCCATGGAGGACAATCGCCTGCTGCGCCTTGGTATGACCTGCTACGACGGGAAACTGACCTTGAGGGAGACGGCTCTGAAGCAGAACCGTGAGTGGACAGATCCTGACGAGCTGGTGAAAAACTGGTAATTGGCTATTTGACTTCATGATTAGAGCCGCGGAAAACGCGGCTTTCGGGAGGAATAACTATGTTTGATCTGAAAAACGAAGTTCTTCTAAACGAGGAACTGGTCATCCAGTGGCGCAGGACCCTGCATGCCATGCCGGAGTTGGGCAGCGACCTTCCTAAGACAGAGAATTTCATTTGCGAGCGGTTGACCGAAATGGGCATTCCCTATCGCAGATACTCCAACGGCGGCATATCCGCAGTGATCGAGGGAAATGGCCCCGGCAAGACCATCGCTTTCCGGGCGGATATGGATGCACTGCCCGTCCGGGAAGAGACAGGACTTCCCTTTGCATCCACAAACGGGGCAATGCACGCCTGCGGTCATGATGCGCATGTGGCCATGCTGCTGGGCGCAGCGAAGATCTTGTCGTCCCATACGGAAGCCTTCACCGGCAAGGTAGTACTGATCTTCCAGCCCGCAGAAGAAACCACCGGCGGCGCAAAGACCATGGTGGAGGAGGGCTGCCTGACTGATCCGAAGGTGGACCGGTTTATCAGCTTCCACATCGGCAGAATTTTCAAGGATGTTCCCAATGGTTGTATCGGCGTAAAGAAGGGCTCGATGATGGCATCGATCTCTGCGTTCTATGTGACGGTACACGGCGTAGGCGGTCATGGGGCATGCCCTCATGAGTGCGTGGATCCCATACTGGTGTCGTGTGAAATGATTCAATCCCTCCAAAAGCTGGTCAGCAGAGAGCTGAATCCTGTTCACGGAGCTGCCGTGACAGTGGGCATGATCTCCGGTGGCAAGGTGGAGAACGTCATTCCAGACGAAGTTCAGTTTATGGGAACTGTGCGCGCCTTGACGCAGGAGGATGCGGCACATCTGAAGGAGCGCATCACAACCATGCTGCCGCGTATCGCGGAGGCGAACCGCGCCACAGCAGATGTTCGCTACGTGTCCTACTATCCCTCAACAGAGAACGATCCTGATGTCACGGAGTTCCTGAAGAATTGTGCGGAAAAAGTGGTGGGGAAAGAAAATGTTGTGGACATTGCAGAGCCTACCACGGGTACCGAGGATGTGTCGTATTACATCCGCACGGTGCCGGGAAGCTTCGGGATACTGGGATCGTGGAAGGCCCATGACGACGGAAAAGTGTATCCGCACCATAACGCGAAATTCCATTTAGACGAATCCACCTTCAAGGTCGGCACAGAACTCTATGTGCAATGCGCACTGGATTACTGCCAGTAAGCGTTTAGGTTCCCCATCGGCGTGTCCCCCTGTATGTTGAATGAACGTAACAACACCTGAAATCAAGTCAAAACAAGGAGATTAAAAATGGAGAAATCGCAAAAGAAAAAGTTTAAACTGCTTCACCCGTATGCATTGATTGTAGTTCTCGTCATCTTCTGCACAGTATTGACCTACATAGTTCCCGCTGGCGTATACGACCGCTATGAAAATGAAGCGGGAACAACGGTGGTTGACCCGGATTCCTTCCACTATGTGGACAAAACGCCTGTATCCCCTGTGTCCATGGTCCAGGCTATTCCCACGGGTATGGGCGGGGTGAGCTGGATCATTTTCCTCATATTCATTGTCGGCGGTTCCTTTGGTATTATCAATGCAACCGGAGCCATCGAGGCGGGACTCGGCAGGTCCATTGAAAAGATGCAAAACAAAACGGCTTTGCTGATTATCCTGCTTATGACCATATTCTCGCTGGGCGGTGCTACGTTTGCCCTGGCAGAATCCACACTGATTTTTATTCCCGTCTGCGTGTTGGTGGCTAAACGGCTGGGCTACGACTCTGTGGTGGGCATGGCCATCGTCAATGTTGGCGCTGTGTGCGGTTTTGCCGCTGGCTGGATGAATATGTATACCGTGGGCGTTGCACAGGGTATTGCGGGACTGCCGCTGTTTTCTGGTATGGGATACCGCATTGTTACCCATGCCGTGGTGCTGCTCATTGCCATTCTCTATGTTCTGCGCTATGCCAGAAAGATAAAGACAGATCCCATGCGCAGCGTTGTTTACGGCATTGAGAGCGACGTGGATAAGGAGCTGTCCGCAAAGAGCACGGAGCTTGCTTTCACGGGCAGGCGTAAGGCTGTTCTTGTCGTGGCACTGATTGGCTTCTCTGCTTTGGTATACGGCATTACCCACGGCTGGAGCACCAGCAAGGAGGTATGCGCACTGTTCCTGACCATGGGCGTTGTCTGTGGCTATGTGGGCGGTCTGAAAACGGATGAAGTTGCTAATGCATTTGTAGAGGGCGCAAAATCTGTGACTTACGGCGCTTTGCTGGTAGGCCTTTGCCGCGCAATGGTGGTCATCCTGACGCAGGGACAGATCATCGACACGATCCTGCATGCCTTTGCATCCGCGTTGCAGGGTATCCCTGCCATTTTCGCAGCGGGCCTGATGGTGATCGTTCAGACGCTTATCAATTTCTTCATCAACTCTGGCAGCGGCCAGGCGGCGACGACGATGCCTATCATGACCCCGCTGGCAGATATTCTGGGTGTATCCCGCCAGACAGCGGTCTTGGCGTTCCAATACGGTGACGGCCTTTCCAATTCCCTGTGGCCTACATCCGGTATCCTTATGGCGAGTCTGAGTATGGCCGGTATCCCCTATGACAAGTGGTTTAAGTGGGTCTGGAAGCTCATGCTGATCATGTATGCAGCGGTAACTCTTCTGGTCATGCTGAGTGTCATTATTGGATACAATTGATTTAGATACCGGAAAAGCAAAACAAAAAAGCGCGGACTCCTGAACAATAAAGCCTGCGAGTATCCACAAAAACCGTCTCAAACGTATCGTTTGAGACGGTTTTTATATGCGAAAATTAGAAGAATTGAAGCCTGATTTGACCACTACTGCACATTTTGCGATCCAACTGAGCTATCCTATGTCATATCTCCAGCATTCCCTGCAATCCCGCGCTGGCGGCCTTTTTGTTCTTGTCAAAATGGTATTGCAAAGTATAGAGCAGGGTATATTGATACACTGGTTCAGGAAAATTTGATAGGTTCTCGCTTCAAAAGCGATGACTCCATTATGCGGAAATATGAAAAGACGCTCGCCAACCACGGCGGCTTTAAGCAGTGCTTTAATGATGTGCTTGGATTCCGGCTTCACTTCGACGAGTATGCTAACGACTTCCCAGACTATTTTAGAGTCGTTGATTTGCGGAACGGAAAACAGGTAGATGATGGTTATCGTACGATTCACCTTTAGTATCAGAGAGATAGTTTAGCATATCCGATAGAAGTGCATCTGTGGTGTGGCAAAGATTATTACTTCAACCTCTGGAGCCACCAGTATGTCTACAAGTACAAAAGCCCGAAAATCGGGAAAAAGCTTTATCGGGAGTATACTGCTGATATGCTCAAAACCGAGCAGGACCTCCAAAAGAGATTGCAGGAACTGGAGGAGTGTGACAATGGGTAATAAAAAATATACATCATTGCAAAGATCTTTGATCAGCAGGGTTGCCTTGCCTACCTCTGCAAGACGCTCAACGAGGCCCGCTGCCTGCCTGGAACACTGGAGGCGTTGAGAGCGGATACTTGCAGTTTTTGCACTTAAACCGTTGTACTCCCCGCACTGTACCATTCTATACGAGCGGGGCAATGGTCACACAGCTTGGGCATGAGACATCCCGATGAGGTGCAGACAGAATATCTGCACCTCATCGGGGGTGTCATATATCTACATACCGGTTTATACACGATCCTGCTGAAACCGATCCAGCCCGCTTCGCAGCAGGGCTGCGGCCGCCTTACCATCACCCGACTCGATATAGCTTGTGAACTGCTCCAGTGTCTCCAAGCACCGGGCCGCGCCCTCCGCGGCAACGTATTCCTGCCAGAAGGCCAGATTGACAGTGGCAAAGGCGTTAAAGATCAGCGGTGTGATGGTGTTGCCGCTGAGGAACGTGATGCCCCGGTGATAGCGAAACAGTGCCTGGGCAAACTCGGCGGTGCTTCGGCAGGAGGCCTCCTCCGCTTGCCGCTGGAGCGCGCGGAGCGCCGCCATATCCGCCGCCGTATGCTGGACAGCCAGCTCCTCCATGGCGGGAGCTTCCAGATAGTACCGCAGCTTCAGGATGCTCAGTGCCGTTTTTCGGTCAGGGATGCCGCCGTGGAAATCCATGATGGCACGCAGTGTTTCCAGACTGCCGGTCTGTGCGTAGTCCGCCACGGTCACGCCTCGGCGGGAGGCAATATTCAAAAAGCCCAAGCGGTGCAGCTCCCGCAGTCCCTCATGTACCACGGTCTTGCTGATTTTCATTTCATCCGCCAGCTCCCGTTCTGTGGGCAGCTTTTCGCCGGGCTGCAGCTGGCCTGATAAAATCATACCCTCCAACTGCTGCACAAACAGCTCCTTAATAGACGGTGCTACGATCTCGCGGAACTCCATACCCATCACTCCTCTGGTCAGACCACGACCATATAATATGATAGCATAACTTTGTGGGAATAGTCAATGGATTTTGCAAACAAAAATTGCTACTATTTCGGTGTATAAATCACAAAATAAGCCGTTTCCGGTCCGAAACAAAGCAGATCGGTCAGGCACACAGATGGAGGAGAGACTATGCGCGATATCAATGGCAGTAAGCCCACCGACTTCCCTCTGGACGAGAATAAGTTACCCTTTGCGATCCCCGATCCTGATCGGACGCCCCGAAAGAACCTGCTGAAGCTGGGGGCAATGATCACAAACCGCATCGGCCTGAAAACCACCGTGGACGACCCGGAATACTGGGGGCTGGACGGCGTGCTGACCGACGAGATGGTGGACGTGGCACTGAAGATGGGCGTCCGCAAGCCCAAGACCATCGGCCAGATGATGAAGCTGACCAAGATGGAGCGAGAGCCTCTGGAAAAGCTGCTGGATGAAATGTCCTGGCTGGGTCTACTGGAATACAACTGGGAAAATCTGGACGGCAAGAACCCAAATCACGAAAAACGCTGGATCCTGCCTCTGTTTGTACCCGGCAGTGCCGAGTTCCTGAATATGCGGAAAAGCCAGATCGACGAGCATCCCGAGGTGGCCGCATTCTTTGAGCGCATGACCATGCTGCCGCTGGAGAAGATCACCCCTATGGTGCCTCCCGGAGGCGCTGGTATCGGTATGCACGTCATCCCGGTAGAAAAGGCTATCGAAACAGAGAATGAGGCCATCGGTCTGGAGAAGATCTCCTACTGGCTCCATAAGTACGAGGGAAAGTATGCCAAGAGCATGTGTTCCTGCCGCGCCAGCCGGGAGAAGCTGGGTGAGGGCTGCGGCGACGATGTGGAAAACTGGTGCATTGCTGTGGGCGACATGGCCGACTACGTGGTGGAGACGCAGCGCGGCGAGTACATTACCTATGACGAGGTGATGGAGATCTTTAAAAAGGCGGAGGACAATGGATTTGTCCACCAGATCACCAATATCGACGGTGAGGAGAAGATCTTCGGCATCTGCAACTGCAACGTCAATGTCTGTAATGCCCTGCGTACCAGCCAGATGTTCAACACACCCAATATGTCCCGCAGTGCCTATGTGGCGGCAGTGGAGACGGAGAAGTGCGTGGCCTGCGGCCGCTGTGTGGAGAACTGTCCTGCCGGCGCGGTGAAGCTGGGCCAGAAGCTCTGTACCAAGGATGGCTTTATCGAGTATCCCCGGCAGGAGCTGCCGGATGAGGTGAAGTGGGGTCCGGAGAAGTGGGCCGTTGACTACCGGGACAAGAACCGGGTCAACTGCCACGAAACCGGTACCGCGCCCTGCAAGACCGCCTGCCCCGCTCATATCGCCGTACAGGGCTATCTGAAGCTGGCGGCGCAGGGCAAATACCGAGAGGCTCTGCAGCTTATCAAGCGGGAGAATCCGTTCCCCGCCGTATGCGGCCGCATCTGTAACCGACGGTGTGAGGATGCCTGCACCCGCGGCACGGTGGATCAGGCCGTGGCCATCGACGAGGTGAAGCGGTTCATTGCCCAGCAGGATCTGGATGCCGCCACCCGCTTTGTGCCGGAAAAGGTCATCCCCAAGGTGGACGGCGAGTTCGGCGAGAAGATCGCCGTCATCGGCGCAGGCCCGGCTGGCATGAGCTGCGCCTTCTATCTGGCAGAGAAGGGCTATCGGCCCACGGTGTTTGAGAAAGAGGCTCGGCCCGGCGGTATGCTGATGAACGGTATCCCCTCCTTCCGGCTGGAAAAGGATGTGGTGGAGGCGGAGATCGATGTGCTGCGGGAGATGGGCGTGGAATTCCGCTGCGGCGTGGAGGTGGGCAAGGACGTCACCATCGCCCAGCTCCGCGAGGAGGGCTACAAGGGCTTTTATGCGGCTGTGGGGCTCCAGTCCGGCGGTAAGCTGAATATCCCCGGCGGAGAAGCGCAAGGTGTTCAGTCCGGCATCGACTTTATGCGCCATGTGAACAGCGGAGCTGATGCCAAGCTGAGCGGCCGTGTGGTGGTCATCGGTGGCGGCAACATCGGTGCCGATGTCGCACGCACCGCCCTGCGCTGCGGCGCGGACAGCGTGGAGCTGTACTGTCTGGAGGGCTATGAGGATATGCCCATGGGCGAGGAGGATCGCGGCGAATGCGAGCGTGAGGGCATTATCATCCACGCAGGATGGGGGCAGACGTCTGTCATGGAGCAGGACGGCAAGTGTGTCGGCATCAGATTCCGCAAGTGTCTGTCTGTAAAGAACGACGAGGGCCGCTTTGATCCGAGGTTTGACGATGCTGTTACGGAGGAGACCGCCTGTGACGTGGTACTGTACTGCATCGGGCAGAAGGTGGAGTGGAAGGAATTGCTGGCAGGCACGAAGGTGGAATTTAACCCCAACGGTACCGTGAAGGCCGATCCTGTCACCTATCAGACTGCTGAGCCGGATATCTTCGTGGGCGGTGATGCCTATACCGGCCAGAAGTTTGCCATCGACGCCATCGCCGCCGGCAAGCAGGGCGCGGTATCCCTGCATCGCTGGGTGCAGCACGCCACGCTGACCGTGGGCCGTGACCGCCGCCGGTTCATCGAGCTGGATAAGGAAAATGCCCTGATCGCCGTGGACAGCTACGATAATACGCCCCGCCAGCAGATCGGGTATAACGAAGCTCTGCGCAAGACCTTCCGTGATGAGCGCATAGCCTTTACCGAGGAGCAGGTGAAGAAGGAGACAGCCCGCTGCTTGGGCTGCGGAGCCAGCATTGTAGACCCCAATAAGTGCATCGGCTGCGGAATCTGCACCACAAAGTGTGCCTTCGACGCCATCCACCTGCACCGTGAGCACCCGGAGTGCAGCACCATGTATAAGTGTGAGGACAAGATGAAGGCCATTTTCCCCTATATGATCAAGCGCAATTTCAAAATTAAGCGCGCCGCCAGAAAGAGCAAGTGATATGCACGAGCTGGGGATCGTATTTCATGTTATCAAGACCATCCAACAGGTCGGGCAGGAGCAGGGACTGCAAAATGTAGCCTCTGTTACGCTGGAGCTGGGGGAGGTATCCGGTGCCGTTCCCCACGAGCTGGAGAGCTGCTGGGATTGGGCGGTGAAGCGGACGGAGCTGATGCCCGCTGCCAAGCTGCGGATCGAAACTATCCCGGCGGTGACACACTGCGGCGAGTGTGGACAGGATTATTCCACCGTGCCCCAAGGCCGCAGCTGTCCGTATTGCGGCAGCGAAGAGACGTGGCTGCTTCGGGGCGATGAGATCAATATCAAGGAGATCGAGGCGATATGATGGATCGATACAAGATCATTGAAGTAAAAGAGAGTGTATTCGCCAATAACGATAGGGAGGCAGAGCGCGTTCGAAAGCAGCTGAAGGAGAATAAAACGTTTCTGCTGAACCTGATGTCCTCGCCTGGCAGCGGTAAGACCACCACACTGCGGCGTACTATTGAGACGCTGCAGGACGATCTGAGGATCGGTGTCATGGAAGCAGATATCGACTCAGATGTGGATGCCAAAGCCATCGCGGACACCGGGGCGCGGGCTATCCAGCTCCACACCGGCGGGATGTGCCATCTGGACGCAGCCATGACAGAGCAGGGGCTGCGGGAGCTGGGTACCAACGATCTGGACTTGGTGGTGCTGGAGAATGTGGGCAATCTGGTGTGTCCTGCGGAATTCGACACAGGCGCGGTGAAAAACGCCATGATCCTCTCCGTGCCGGAGGGCCACGACAAGCCCCTGAAATACCCGCTCATTTTCACCGTCTGTGATGTACTGCTCATCAACAAGATCGATGTGCTGCCCTACTTTGACTTCGACATGGACAAGGTGGTGGCGTATGCCCACATGCGTAATCCGAACCTGAAGATATTTCCTATCTCCGCCAAGAGCGGCGAAGGAATGGGTGCATGGTGCGATTGGCTGCACCAGCAGGTGAAGAGCTGGCAGGCATGAATGGAGGGATCCTGCGTGCTTTGCCCATACCGTCCCCGATCGGAATGCAGGACGGTCATGCTCAAGTATTGAGCGACGCTGCCGTTTCCAAATGAAAAAGGACCCCAAGCCGTTGTGTCACAACGGCTTGGGGACTTGCTATATTTGCGCGGTTGTGGGAAGTGCTTCAAATGTTGTCTTATTAGACTTCCTTGCCCATCTGATAGGCCTGTTCCAGTGCGGGATGCCCGGCGATCTCGCCCACACCGTTCACGCCGCCTGCGAACACTGTGCCTGCCAGCGTGCAGCGGGGGAAGCAGTCCACCCAGCCCTGCACGGCCTTCTCCGTGCCATCGAAGGTCTCAGGCGCGTCCTCCGCCGCTGTCGCCAGCAGATAGGCCTTCGTAAAGGCGTAGTCGCTGTCGTACAGCGGATTGGCACGATCCAGCAGAGTCTTGAGCTGACCACTGACGCAGTAATAGTAGACGGGCGTTGCGAACACCAGCACATCGGCGTCGTGCATTTTGGCAGTGATCGCCGCGGCGTCGTCCTTGAGGACGCAGTGTCCCAGCTTGTGACAGGCGAAGCAGCCCTTGCAGTAGCCGATCTGCTTTTCCCGCAGATGTACGGTTTCCACCTGATGACCTGCCGCCTGTGCGCCCTTGGCAAACGCCGCTGCCAGTGTTTCGGAATTGCCGCCCCTGCGGGGACTGGAGAAAATGATCAGTACCTTTTTATTCATGATAAGCCACTCCTTGCGTTTCGATTTTCCCTGTGGTATTTTCATAATAGTACCTGCACTTGGCGTCCTGTCAAGATGCATTTGAAAATTTTGAGGGTTTTATGTGTGAGATAAAGATCAACTTCGATCAGGTTGAAAAAGCAATCTCTGTGATGCGTGCGGCGCAAATTCGCCGGGATGGGTATGACAAAGCTGGTCACAGAGGCAATCCGGGCAGAGTGCCGCAATCGTGGTGTTCGGTATATCCGGCTGGACACCGGTCTGGAGGAGAAGACCGTCAGGAAGATCTATCTGTCCGCAGGCTATAAAATCGTGGATATCCTTTATCCCAATGGGAGGTCAATGGCTCTATATGAATTGGAGGTATAGCGGCTAAAAGTGACATTTGCAAACACCGTACAGCCTATATATATCGACTCTGCTAAATACTTCAGTTGGGAGCAGTTTTTTACGGAATTACTGATTCAGTTGACGAGTGAGCGGGACTATATGCGATATGGAAAACAGACTTTGGCTCCTTTCTATTTGCAAGCCGAGAACATTCAAAAGGTAATCAATGCCATGGAAAGAGACTGACAGTTCTGTGTATGAATTGTATCTTCGGCCAAAAGTTTAGAAATTAGAGTTTCCGGGAAAGAAATCCTTTGTAATGGGACAATTAAAATTGAAATTTTTCGGTGTAGTAATGGGCGATAAAAAGATATACGTCGTTGCAAAGATCTTTGATCAGCAGGGCTGCCTTGCCTACCTCTGCAAGACGCCCAACGAGGCCCGAGGATATGAAAGAGTTCATCGATAAGGTTGCTCAGTTAAACCGAGCTGCGTAACCTGTGACCTGCACAGACTACTATTTGACTACTATCACGAAAACCCCCGGAGCCCTTGCGCCACAAGGGTTCCGAGGTTTTTCTTCAAAATGGCGGAAATTTGTGCAATCTCAACCAAACCCTTGCGCCGCAGGGCTTCCGGCTTGACGGCTTGATAACTCCGACTCTGTAGGCCGCTGGTTCGAATCCAGTCGGGCGTACCAAAAACCTGCCGTGAGGCAGGTTTTTTGCTGTGCGCCATTGGCTTCGAGGTTTGTCCCCATCAATTCTGCCGAAGCTGCTCCGCCGCCTAAAGCGGAGTTCGACGTGTGCTATTTGAATCGCATGGCAACGCGGTTATTTCGCCAAGATGTTTCCGAATCGTTCCAACGGGGGCGGTATCTTCAACCAATACGCACCGCAATAAACCAAAAGTGGTTGGTATCAAAATATGATACCAACCACTTTTGCGTGATAAAGTTCCACGAGTACAAAACACTGCTGAACCGAAACTTTCCACGTTCTTATTGCTGACGGCTTTGTATTGCTCTCCACTTTCTTGCCCCGTTATCTCACAAGAAAAAGGAATATTCTTCTTGATGCTATCAGAAATGAGAATATAATAGAATCAGATAATGATTTAAGGAGTGATGGTATCGTATGGAGCTGGCGGAGATTGTAATGAACCCTGTTCGGCAGAGAATATTTCAGTATTTTTTGCTTCATGAAACCGGCACGGTCAAGGAAATCAGGAAAGCGCTGCCGGATATTCCGAGTGCAAGCTTATATCGGCACATAAAGATTCTTGCGGATTGTTCCATCCTCATGGTGGTTGGCGAAAATCGAATTCGCGGTACAGTGGAAAGCGTTTATCAACTCAATAAGGATGCTATGGCGACGGAAGATGAAACCGGAAATGCGGTACAGATGTCGCTGCTGAGTATCTGCGCTTCCTTTGCAAAATATTTTTCCACCGGAAATGCCGATCCGCAAAAGGATATGCTGCTGTTCACGAACTGTACGCTGCTGCTGACAGACGAGGAATTTTCGAAGTACCTTTTGGAAATCAATCAGGTTACGGTCAAGTACATGAAACAGGCAAGCTCGGAAAGCAGCAAACCGCGGAGAATCACGCTCATTTCCGCCCCGACGAACGAGTAGGTGCCGGCTATGCAAAAGAGATGAAAGTGTCTGAAAGGATAGATTGTCCGCAAATTTTGCTTCGGACGGATTGACAAGCGCTGCTTGCTGATGTATAATTTATGTTATACATAATGTAAGTTATAAATGTGGAGGTTCGAAAATGCCCGCCAAAGCAAAAGTCACAAAAGAAATGATCGTAGATGCGGCCTTTGCGATTGCCCGCGAGGCGGGAGTGGAAAACATCAACGCAAGGACTGTATCGGAAAGGCTGCATTGCTCCACACAGCCCGTCATGTATCATTTTGCGACGATGGAAGAACTGAAAAGAACAGTCTATGCGAAGGCAGACCTTTATCATTCGGAATACCTTATGACCATGAAGAAACCGCCCAAGGGCGCTGCCCTTGGGATCGGAATGAACTATATTCGCTTTGCCATCGAAGAACCCCACCTGTTCCGTTTCCTTTTTCAGTCGGATTATTTTAACGGAAAGACTTTGCTTGAACTGATCGATGCCGAGGAGCTTATCCCCGTTCTTTCAGCGATGCAGAGATCCTTAGGAATTGGCATGGAGCAGACGAAAACGGTTTTTATCACGGTGTTTCTGTTTGCCCACGGGTATGCAAGCATGATCGCCAACAATGCGCTGAAATACGATGAGGACACGATCAATTCCCATTTGGAGCGGGCATACAGAGGCGCAATATTGGCAGCGCAGGAGGAAATGGCATGAAAGAATGTGCAGGCGCTGTCGGCACATTGGCTGACAAGCGAAGCGAGGTGCTGCGGATGGATGAAACTCTGAAATTGCGTTGGCTTTGCTGCCCAAGATGCGGCGGCAAAACAAGAACGCAGATCCGGCCACATACGGTGTTGGAGGATTTTCCCCTATTCTGCCCGAAGTGCAAATACACCTGCGTAATTCGTTTCAAGGACGGAAAAATTGAAGAAATCAAAATGCCAGACGCTTAGACGCAGTGCAAAACCTGATGATGCAGGGTTGCTCTGCGTCTTTTTGTATGATCTATGGAGATGAGCCAATGACAAATTGCCTGTCGAGCAGTAAATTTGCAAACCTGCTGTTTGTAAACGTCCAAATTGGGGACGTGAGAGCCACCGCGTTGTTTGACACAGGCGCGGGTATGACGGTCATCGCACAAAGCCTTCTGCGCAGGCTTCGTGCTGCGCCGGAAAAAGAAGTCCTCCGCGCCGGAAACAATAACGGCGTGGTTCGTGCGCTCCAGACTGCCGTCATTCCCAATATCCGGCTGGGAGATGTTTGCATGGAAAGCTGCAAAGTGCTCGTGACGGATGACGCAGATTTTGCGCTCAGCGATGAAAGCGGCAGGATTTTTCCGGCTGAAATGCTGCTGGGATGGGACGTGATCTCCCGGTATCGCTGGAGTTATTCCGCAAAAGATGAATCCTTATCGGTCAGCCTACCGGAAAGGACGGCTGAACATCGAAGTCCCGAAATCAAACAAGGCCCTGTCGTTTACCCGGAGTATGCCGGGCGGTGCTTTATGGCCAGAGTGGATACCGGGCATACCGGCTCCATCCTCAGTGCCTCTTGGTATTCCCGGCTCTCTGACATTGCATATCACGAAACCGAAATTGTCGGTGTCGGCTCTTCGCAATATAAACGGCTTCCCTATGTGCGGGTGCTGCAGCTTCGGTTTCAAAACCAGACGGTTTATTTGCAGAACGTCGATATTTGCGACAGGCTATACGGCCAACCAGCGGAGATAGAGGCGCTGCTGGGATATGATTTTCTGGAAGGCCGCGACTGGCTGCTGGAGCAGGCGTTTAAACTGCTGTCATAAGCAACAAGGCTCGGAAGATTCTGATTCCCTGATGTAAACGCCGCCGTCCAGCGGAACACGAAATTGGATAAAGAAAACGCCGACAAAATCATTGACTTGCTGTGGGCATTAAACCGGCAAGGCCGCACCGTTATCATGGTAAGCCATGACACAAACGCTTTTCGATACTGTACACGCATTGTCAAAATCGAAAATCAGGGTCTTGTGGACGCCACTCCGAAGAAAGTTGAGAATGGAGATAAATGAAACGAAAAGCACTGACCATCACTCTGAAACGCTGCTGGAGAAGCATGGGTTTCTGATCTATGAGCTGCTGACACCGGATGATATTCAAGGGGACATCATCGACAAGGCCGGGGCAGATCTGAAAGCCTTTGAGCATGTCAATTACTGCCTTGCCGTCAGGAAATCTTAGATTGTATGGGGGTAAGATTATGAAAAACACGAATCAACTGATCGGCTGCTGCGGGCTGGACTGCAAAAAATGCGATGCCAGAATCGCAACGATAACAAACGACAACGCCCTACGCGAAAAAACTGCCGCCCTGTGGACAAAGCTCAACGGGGTAACGATCACACCGGAAATGATAAACTGCACCGGCTGCCGCATAGAGGGCGCAAAAACGTCCTTCTGCGACAAGCTCTGCCCCGTACATAACTGCGTTCGGGAAAAGGGACTGGATACCTGCGCCGACTGCGCGCAGATGGACGGATGTCCAACGTTTGGGCAAATCGCCGTAAACAGCCCGTTTGTGCTGGAAAACCTGAAGGCGCTCCGCGAGGCGAAGTGATTCTGGGGGGCACTGGATTGATCATGTCAAAACGAACACGACAATATATCGGGATTCTGGCTGCGCTTGCCGCCTACTACCTCGTTCACGAGGGCGCACATCTGCTGTATGCCCTGCTCACCGGCGTGTTTAAGCAAATTAGGCTTATGGGACTTGGCGTTCAAATCGACGTATATGCCGAGCACATGACAAATATGCAGCTTGGAATCTTTTGCCTTGTGGGTGCGCTGGCGACTTTCTGCGTCGGATACCTGCTGGCGGCACTTGCAAGGAGCATCTGCCATGCCAAAAGCACGCTGCTTCGTGCGGTGCTTTACTACATAACGATTGCTTTTTTACTGCTCGACCCGCTTTACTTGAGCATCCTGTGCGGCTTTTTCGGCGGCGGGGATATGAACGGCATCGCCCTTCTTTGCCCGGAGTGGGCGGCAAGAAGCCTTTTCGGTGTGCTGCTCCTTGTAAACGGGCTGGTATTCTGGAAGCGGGTACTGCCTGTCTACCGACAGTCTTTATCCCAACAATGAACTTATAGGAGGAACTATGAAACACTACAAGAACACAATCACAATGCTGTTGACCGCAGCTGTATTGCTGGTATCTGTCTTTATGACGGGGTGTACCAGTCCGACAGAGCCGAAGAACAATACTCCATCCGGGACAGACGCGCCCGCCGAATCCAACGGCTTTGGTGTGTATGTCAAGCTGGAACGCGATGATGCCAGCTCTATCGCCCTGCACGGCGGCAGCAGCTTTACAAAGGTATGTGAAAATGCGGATGGTTCGCTGTTAAAGGCCGGTGAATGGATTTTCACCGGAGATGATATTGTGCAGCTCTCCAAGGAAGAAAACAGCTCCGTCCTCTTTACCGTCAGTGCGCATGATGCCGACGATACGCTGCTGGGAGAAGGCGCGTTCCTCTACGATGTGGCACAAGAAAAGCTGTATGTCACCATTTCTGAGGACGGCGTGACCTGCTCCACCTCTGACGCAGCCGATGCCCTGGCAGATGTGCCACCGGTGCTGACGCTCCCCATTCTGGATGAAATCGACACAAGTGTTACGGTTGGAACATCCGGTTCTTCGCTGCTGGCCGTACAGGAGGCGGCCAAGCTGCTGGACTGGGGCGAGAACACCGGCCTCGGTACGGATGAGATCAGCGACGCCGCCTCCACATGGCTGGCCGCAAAGAATAATGACCTGACCGACTGCCTGAAAAAGCTGGAGCTGGTGGACGAAGCCTACCGGAAACTTCTGACCGACGAAGCGCGGGAGCTGCTGGACAGTGCCGGGTGTGAAGATGTAGAGATCACTTGGGGCAGCGACCCGGTAGAGCCGGTGGAGGCCATCATGCAGGCGGCGGGGCTTCGCGGATGATGCGGGCAGCCAATACGAAGAAAGGAAGTCCTAAAGATGAATAACAGCTTGTTTGTCATAGAGCGCGCACGGGCAGAGGATGCGGCGGCCCTCTTGGATTATCTGAAAATCGTGGGCGGCGAAACCGAAAATCTCAGCTTCGGTGCGGAGGGAGTGCCGCTCGACCTTGAAACGGAGCAAGACTATCTGCGTTCGCAGTGCGAATCAGCGGACAATGTGCAGTATCTCGCCAAGGTATATGGCGAGATCATCGGCACGGCAAGCCTGAACCGCAAGCCCCGGCGTATGAGCCATCGCGGAGAGTTTGGCATCAGTCTGAAAAAAGCGTGGTGGGGCTGCGGTGCGGCGTCTGCGCTGACGGAAGCTGTTCTTGCCTTTGCCAAGGAGAACGGCTTCGAGCAGTTGAATCTGGAGGTGCGCAGCAGCAATGCCCGCGCCATCCATCTGTATGAGAAGTATGGCTTTCGGAAGCTCTGTACATTTCCTCGTTTCTTCAAAATCAATGGAGAATATATTGATTTTGACCTGATGAATCTCGAACTGAACACAGCAGACGACCACATAGAGGGAAATATGAGATGAAAGCAATTACCTCTGCCTATTGATATACTGGTTCTGAAGCGATATAATTTAACGAGAGTAGTCTTTTGGCGACTATCCAGCATCCAGACAGAAAAGATTTTAACAAAAAGACAAGGAGTATTTTTTGAAACTTACCACTTTATTACTGGAGCGTGTGGCCTGACCGGGAGGTCTGGCAAATTCATTCACACGCCATTCCTCCCGAAGAACAGACCACATATCTTCAGGAGGACTTACAATGAACCGCGAAAACAAACGCAAAACCTTTGAAAAAGGGTACTATAAGACCCACGCCTGTCACGACACATTTACCTGCAAGGTCTGCGGTAGACCTTGTGTGCCGGAATATGCAGGCAGCAACCACCGCAACCACTGCCCCAACTGCCTTTCAAGCCTTCATGTGGACATAGAACCTGGCGACCGGGCAAGTGGCTGCGGCGGCATCATGGAGCCGATCGCCGTCTGGGTACGCAAGGGCGGAGAATGGGCGATCATTCACCGCTGCAAGCGCTGCGGTGCGCTCAGCTCCAACCGCGTGGCTGCGGACGACAACCCCATGAAGCTCATGAGCATCGCGATGAAGCCTCTTTGCGAGCCGCCGTTCCCGTTGGAGCGCATCGAGGAAATGACCGCGCTTATGGGCGGCGATGGGCAAATCAAATAAGCCGAAAAATCTAATTCAAAGAGCCAGACGCAAAGACGCAGAGCTTTACCGGAAAGTATTGCTCTGCGTCACTTTTTCAAAAGGGGTAAGTTATTATGAAAGACATTTTTGAACCAAGCACGTTTTGCAAGTGCAGCCGCAGGCTGCCCACGAGCGGAAAATCCATCATCGCCGCTGTTCTTGCGGCAATGATGCTGCTCTCCCTCGCAGCCTGCGGAGAAGTTCCGCCCACCGGCAACAGCGATCAAGCCCCTTCCGCTGCGGGAAACGCGGGAGGAACAGTTGAGATAATCCCATCCACTGACCGAGACAGTTCGCCCGATGTCCCAGCGAACGAGGACGGCGCCGCTGATGATGCATGGAAAGCTGCGTTTGAAAAAAGTCTGCTGGAAAACTACGGCGTCAAGCCAGATCATTACGAGGAACTGGAAAACGGCGTATATCAGGTCTACGTAGAAATGGATGGAAAGGTTGTTCCCTATGTTGCGGTGGATTCTGCAACCGGTGACTACCACGGATAAAGATGCCCGATGGTGAAAAAGGACTCTCTCTGTGGGAAATGTACCCCGCAGAGAGAGTCCTCTGCGTTATAGGAATACTCGCGTCAAAGCTCCAGCATTCCCTGCAAGCCTGCGCTGGCGGCCTTTTTGTTCTTATCGAAGGCGTGGGTGCAGATATCCGGCGTGGTGGAGGGCTGGCATAGATCTTCCGCAGCCGCTTGGTGAAGGCATCCGGGCGGATGAGCTGTCCACGCTCGCCGAGGAACTTGATTATTCTGCGTTTTTTGATAGAATGAGCATATCGGAAGGCAGACGTGAAGCGGATATGTAAATCTGCCGGTATAAGCTATAATGGATGTGCTGTGTTTACCAAATCGGAAGTTGTAAAGGAGTGCGAAAATATGAAAAAAACGATGGGTCTGATATCTTTGTTGATTTTAATGATGGGACTGGTCGGCTGCAACGGAGAAACGGCCAATATCGACTTTCCTTTTGAAGTTGGAGATGTTGAAAATATTGAAGTGTATCGCTACACAGGAGTACCTGTATCTGCAGAAAAGAAAGTAGTTGTTGCAGAAACTGACATAGCAGACTTGTATGATAGGTTTGAGGACTTATCATTGAAAGAAAAACAAGTTGAGGAAGCCACAGGGGCAAATGTGACCAGTTTTCGCTTTAACCTTTCGGATGGGACAAACTACGAGCTGATCTATGTCTGCAATGGAGTCAAAAACGGAAAACTAAAATCTATCACGGGCAAATTTGAATACTTTACAAGTTCAGATATTGGTTCATATTGGTCCAATATTGACCTTGAAGCAGTACCGGCTGAAGAAAGTGAATTGCCAAAGCAGTCCGACTAATTCCATTTTGCCGGACTGACGGGATGCAGTAAGCAGCTGCGGCGCTTAATCAAATAATTTTTAATTCGACTGCAATAAATCGTCCTTTCCGTGCATTACACGGATGACAGGAGAAAAAAGCCCATGCTCAGTATGCTGATGACAACCGAATATACGCCGGCAGAGGATCGACACGAGCTGCAGCAGTTGTTGCTCCACATTGCCGGCGGGGAGCGTGACGCGCTGGCGGAGCTGTATCAGCGCACGCGGACGGCGGTGTACGGTCTTGCGCTTTCCTATCTCAAAAACGCGCAGGATGCGCAGGATCTCACGCAGGACGTCTATGTGCAGGTGTGGGACTGCGCGGCGCAGTACCGACCCACCGGCTCGCCCATGGGCTGGCTGCTGACCGTGTGCCGCAACCTGTGCCTGATGCGCCTGCGGCGGGAGGAACGCCATGCCGCCCTCAGTGAGGAGGAATGGGACGCCATTCCCGCGCAGGAGTGCGGACTGGACGCCGACGAGCGCGCGCTGCTGCAAGGCGCATTGGCAAGACTCGCTGACGAGGAGCGGCGCGTTGTGCTGCTCCACGCGGTCACGGGCATGAAGCACCGGGAGATCGCGGCGCTGCTGGAGCTGCCGCTTCCCGCCGTCCTGTCGAAATATCACAGAGCATTGAAAAAGATGCGCAGCCTTCTGGAAGGAGATGACGCCTGATGACCAATGAAAAAATGGAGCAGAGACTGGCTGCGGCCCTTGAAAAGACCGCGCCGGATGATATGAGCGGCGTTCTCTCCCGCTGTGAAGCGCGGAAAGGAACGGTCATTCCCATGGCAACAAAGAAAATGACAAATAGAAAATGGACAACTCTGGTAGCCGCCTGCCTTGCGGTGATGCTGTTGTGCGGCGGAGGCGTGTTCTATCAGCAGGCCCATGCGGTGGCGTCCGTGGTGTCGCTGGATGTGAACCCCAGCATTGAGCTGAAGGTGAATCGGAGCGAAAAGGTTCTCGTCTGTACGCCGCTCAACGAGGACGCAAAAGCCATTCTGGCGGATATGAGTAATGGTGCCGACCTCAAGGGTGCGAAGCTGGACGTGGCGGTAAATGCCATCGTGGGGAGCCTCGTGCGAAACGGCTACCTCGACAGCATTTCCTCCGCCATCATGATCTCGGTGGAGGACAAGGACGCAGCCCGTGCGGAAAAGCTCCAGCGGGAGCTGACCAGCGCCGTGGACGGTGTGCTGCAGACCAGCGAAGCGAAGGCCGCCGTCCTGACGCAGACGCTGACGCAGGACGCGGCGCGGGAGCAGCAGGCCCGGGAGAACAATATTTCCTCCGGCAAGGCGGCACTGGTGAACCGCGTCCTCACCATCAACCCGTCGCTCAAGTTTGACGCGCTGGCAAAGCTCTCGGTGGAGGAACTGAAGGACCTTGCGGAAGCGGGCGCGCCCGCTATGCCCATCGGCACGGACAAGGCGATGGATATTGCTGCGGCAGCGTTCGGCAAGGCATCCACCGCGAAGATGGCGTACAGCGAGGTCGATTCCGAGCTGGATGAATCCCCCGCCCACTATGAGGTGGAGATCATGAGTCAGTCCGGTGAGGAGTTTGAGTACAAGATCGACGCCTACACCGGTGCGATCCTGGAGAGCAAGCGTGAAGCGGCTGACGGAACGGAGGTGCCTGTGGTGCAGCCCTCCAAGCCCGCGCCCACCGGCGACATCGGTCACGCCAAGGCGAAGTCCATCGCCCTGCACCACGCGGGCGTGAGCGAGAACAAGGCGTATGACATGGAGATCGAGCTGGACGACGAGGACGGCACGCTCGTCTACGAGGTCGAGTTCAAGTCCGGCGGCATGGAGTACAGCTACGAGATCAACGCCGCCACCGGCGCGATCCTCAAGCACGAGGCGGAGTTGGATAACTGACGCGAAAATGGAAAGTATGCGGTGCAGGCGTACTTGCAGGACAGAGTAATATGTAGAAGCGCAGAAAATAATCCGGCCACATGGAAATCGTTTCGAGAGTGTTAATACCAAGCAAGAAAAGTCGCTGTCAACAGACGGCGGCTTTTCCTTTTCTGGCAGTATGCACAAGACCATACGCTTCGTGAGTAATGGAAGAAGGCAGCGTTTACGAAAATGTCACAATTCAACGCAACGCAGAAAAACCTCAAATACCACTTGCCTTTTCATTCTCGAGATGATATTATCAGTACGTATACCAACTTTTTTATAAGGGGTGAATTATTTGCGCAGAAGCAGCAGCGAAACAAAGAAGAAAATCCTGACCGCATGCGTCCGTCTTTTTCTGGAGCAGGGGTATAAAAACACCTCTGTCAGTCAGATCGTTGACGAAGCGGGCGTGGCAAGAGGAAGCTATTTGAATTTGTTTCCCACCAAGGACAAAATTTTGCTGGACTTGACCGAAACGATGTTCGGCGGTCAGTTCGGTGTGGCAAGGAGCATTGCGGGCAGCAAGCTGCCGCCTGTGTATGCCTATGCGGTGGATACGGCGATCCAGCTCACCCTCACCGAGCTGAACGAGAACCTGCGGGAGATTTATATCGAAGCCTATACCGCTCCGGACACGGCGGAATATATCTATGTGCAAACCACGGCGGAATTAAAAGAGATTTTCGGCGGGAATTTCCCCGATTACAGCGACAGCGACTTTTACGAGATGGACATCGGTACGGCAGGACTGATGCGCAGCTATATGGCACGCAAATGCGATATCCATTTCCCGTTGGAACGCAAGCTCAGCCGTTTTCTGACGGCGGCGATGCGGGTGTACCGGGTGCCGGAGGAGGAACAGGCAAGGGTGCTTGCCTTTATCCAATCGCTGGATATCAAGGCGATTGCCACAGAGGTTATGTATAAGCTGTTTGCCATGCTGGAAATGAAATACGATTTTAAGCTGTCGAGGGACGGCGAAACGGAGGAGACAACATGAAGAAACGAATACTTAGTATCCTGCTTATGTGCTGCATGGTGTTGACGCTGCTGCCGGTGACGGCACTGGCGGAGGACTCGGCCTACACCGTGGGCGAGGACACCAGCGTATCAGCGCGGGCGCTTGCCGGAACCGCCGGAACAGAATTGAAGGCGGACAACATCGCCACCTATATCACTAACGACCTGGGCGGCGGCGTGTATACGCTGGCGGAGGACGTGACCATCTCCGGCACGCTGCGGGTCACGGGCGAGGCCACGGTAGATTTGAACGGCCACATCCTGCGCTATGCCGAGACGGCAGACCCGGGCAGCATCTTCCGCGTCGAGGCGGGCAAGACCCTGACACTGCGCGACAGCCGCCCTGCGGCGACCCATGAAGATGCCAACCTCCCGGCGGGCGGCCTCATCACCGGCGGCAAGGGGCTTAAGTATGACAATGGCGCGGGACAGTCCTACAATTACTATGGCGGCGGCGTGTATGTGGAGACGGGTGCATCCTTCGTGCTGGCGGGCGGCACCATCTATGCCTGCGGCGTCCAGAGCGGAGCGAATTCCGCGTATGGCGGCGGCATCTATGCCGAGGGCGGCTCCGTCACCATGTCCGGCGGCGCCATCCGGAACTGCGTCCTCTCCGCCAACAGCGGCGCCAACGGCGGCGGCGTATACATTTACTCCGGGGCTTCCTTTACCATGGAGGGCGGCGTCATCAGCGGCTGCTCTGCCATGTCCGGCGGCGGCATCTCGGCATCCGGGGGTACCGTCCGGATCACCGGCGGCAGCATCGAGAACTGCAAGGCAAGCGAACGCGGCGGCGGCCTGTCTGTCCGCGACCACACAAACGGCCCGGTGTCTGTTCTGGACGCTGCGATCTCCGGCTGCGAGGCGAAAAACGGCGGCGGCGTGGCCCTGATGGGCTTTGCTGAGTTGGAGCTGGGGGAGAACGCCCGCATCACGGGCTGCACGGCCACCAACGGCGCCGCGGTCTATATGGATCTTGGCTCGACCTTTACCGTCAACCATCCCGGCTGCTTCCTCTATGCCAACGGCGGCCGGGTGGAGGGCACGGTGTATGTGGGAACGAACAAGATTGGCACAAAAAATAACTACGTAGTCTCCGTAAAGGCCACCAACGCCATCGACCACACGGACGGGAAGCCTACCACAGTCTTTACCGACAATGTCTCCTGCGAGGGCGACATAAGGGGCGGTATTTTCCATGGCAGCGTCACCGTGACGGACTCTAATGGGGACATGGGCACAGCGTGGGAGAAATTCTACAGCAACCTCTCCGGCGGCAGCTTTTACAAACCCGTCCGCACGGAGTGCCATGTCTCCGGCGGCACATACTATGGCGGGCTGACTATGGAAAAGAACGCAAAGCTCAGCGGCCAGCCCATGAACACCGGCACTGTGATCAATGACAAGACCAACATCCCCAACCCCAACGGCACGCCTGTCACCGTGACCTATGCTTACGGGGCTTTGGGCGGAACCTATGCCACGCAGATCGTCCAGACGGACGAGAAAGCTATTGAGCCGGATGTACCCAGCAGACAAGGTTATCAGTTCACGGACTGGTATCTGGACGACACGAAGTATGACTTCAACGCCGCTGTGACGGGAGACATGACCCTGACAGCCAAGTGGACGGCGAATTCGTACACCATCGCCTTCGACACGGGCGGCGGCAGTAAAATCGACCCCATTACCCAGGATTACGGCACGGCTATCACCGCACCTGCCGACCCGACAAGAGAGGGCTATACTTTCATCGGTTGGGATAAGGCGATTCCCGCGACCATGCCCGCCGGGGATATGACCATCACGGCGCCGTGTCGGACCAACGCGTACAGCATCACGTTTGCCACCGGCGGAGG